>OJNH01000339.1_pt1 | contig 42882 bp, 28 predicted proteins | sample 1597361 | NCBI WGS metagenome assembly OJNH01 (sample SAMEA2452136, study PRJEB22498) | human gut metagenome | biome: human feces; feature: human gut; material: feces | place: Australia | collected 2012
GCCTCGAGAAGCTTTCTCGCGTTTCCAAGCCCATGCACCGTGGCTGTCTTGACTTCGACACCGCCAACATCAAAGGTCGCTTCCTTCCATGGTCCGTCCCCCAGACCGCGGACAACCTTAAAGGCATCAGGGTCAGGATTCTTTCCTGTCACAAGGTTATAAGCTGTACGAAGTGCCGCCTCCATAACGCCTCCGGTTGCTCCGAATATTACACCCGCTCCTGAATACTCTCCAAGAGGTGAGTCGAACTCCACCTCGTCAAGTGCCATGGGATATACGCTCTCCGCACGAATCATTCTCACAAGCTCCCTCGTTGTGATAACAATATCGACATCCTGGCCATATCCCGCAGCCGCCATCTGAGGAAGTGCAGCCTCCTCCTTTTTAGACACACAAGGCATAATTGATATAGAACATATCCTTGCAGGGTCGATATCCGCTTTCTTTGCAAAATAACTCTTAGTCACCGCACCGAACATCTGCTGAGGTGACTTTGCTGTTGAAAGATGGTCGACAAACTCAGGATACTGTGACTTGACAAAACGCACCCATCCCGGACAGCAGGACGTAAACATAGGGAACTTGTTGAGATTTCTCCTCTTGAGCTTCTCTACAAACTCTGTTCCCTCCTCCATTATGGTCAGATCGGCGGAGAAATTGGTGTCGAATACATAGTCGAAGCCCATGTGCTTCAATGTAGCGGCAAGTCTCTTCTCGGTTGCCTGCTCATTGGTCATCCCAAGCTGCTCACCCCATGCTGCACGAACCGATGGTGCCACCTGTACAACCGTGATTACATCAGGATTGTTGAGTGCGGCAAACACCTTATCCGTATCATCGCGCTCTCTCAGTGCTCCTACAGGGCAATGTGTAATGCACTGTCCGCATATCGCACAGTCTGCCTCCTCGATAGGGCGGTTTCCTGATACATTTACCGTAGTTCTGCTTCCGGTGTTGACAACATCCCATACACTGAGGCTCTGAACCTTGTCACATATCTGTATACAGCGCATGCACTTGATACACCTGGTGTTGTCCCTTATAAGCGGAAAATCCATATTCCACGAAGTCTTTTCAAGCTCCTCGCGGAAAGGCACGTCTATAATTCCAAGGTTGTTCGAGATGGACTGAAGCGAACAGTTACCGCTTCTGACACAGGTTGCACAGTGCCCGTCATGCTGTGAGAGAATCAGCTGTACATTCATCTTTCTTATCTCTCTTACCTTAGGTGAGTTGGTGTATATCTCCATGCCCTCCTCAACCTTGTTATTACATGCTGTTATAAGCTTATCCTTGCCCTTAAGCTCCACAACACAGACACGGCATGCGGCAATCTCGTTAATCTCTTTGAGATAGCAAAGATGCGGGATATTTATTCCTATACTTGCAGCCGCAGCCATAATTGTAGTTCCCTCCGGAACGCTTAACCTTCTGTTGTTTATTGTAAGATTTACCATATCGCAGCTCTGCCTCCTTTGAAATTTCCGTAGCCGAAGTGGTCACATCTTAGGCATCTTGATGCCTCCTGACATGCCTCCTCCCCGCTCATTCCGCATTCAAACGGATCAAAGGTGCATTTTCTCTCACCTGCCTCCTTCTCAGACAGGTTAACACGGCCGCATGCCGGCTTGTCATCAAGACTTGCCGATGGAATATCCACATCGACGCTGATAAGGTGGTGATATCCAAGATACTCATCAATATTAGCTGCCGCAACCTTTCCTGCCGCAATCGCACGTATGACTGTCGCAGGACCCGTAACGCAGTCACCACCTGCGAACACTCCCGGAAGGTCGGAAATCTCGCTGTCCGCCATCGCCTTGATATTGCCTCTCTTTACAGGAATGCCTGCCTCCTCAAAATGTCTCGTCTCGATACCCTGCCCTATCGCCACGATAACAATATCGCATGGAATTCTGACTTCATCCTTCACGGAATCCACAGGGCGCGCTCTTCCCCACGCATCAATCTTTCCTATAATCTGAGGCTTTGCCCACAATGCCTTTACATTGCCATTCTCATCGGACTCTATTCTCACAGGCGCATGAAGCTCATAGAGTTCACAGCCCTCCTCAAGAGCTCCGTCAACCTCCTCAGGAAGTGCTGTCATATCAAGCTTACGTCTTCTGTATGCTATAATCGATTTCTTAGCTCCCAGACGGACAGATGAGCGCACACAGTCCATGGCAACATTTCCGCCGCCGATAACTACAACGGTCTTATCTGTAAAATCAGGCATCCTCTCATGGCCTATATCATTTAGAAGCTCTACAGCCGATATTACTCCATTGCTGTCCTCGCCCTCGATTCCGACCTTTTTATCCTGATGGGCACCTATGGCAATGTACACCGCATCATACTCCTCGCGAAGCTGTTTTATGGTGATATCCTCACCTATTTTTGTGTTATACCTTACCTCAACTCCTGTGGAGAGAATAGCATCTAAATCCTCCTGAAGTCTCTCCCTCGGAAAACGGTAATTCGGAATACCATATCTTAGCATTCCGCCAAGCTGCGGCTTCATCTCATACACAACGCATTTATGACCCATGAGTGACAAGAAGTATGCCGCAGACAGTCCTCCCGGACCGCCGCCCACAATAGCAACCTTCTTACCGGTAGGCTCACCGCACTCCGGCACAGGCACCTTTCCCGCATGGTCAACCGCAAACCTCTTAAGACCGCGGATATTGATTGAGCTGTCAATCATGTTACGTCTGCAACGCGCCTCACAAGGGTGCTCACATATAAGTGCACAGGCGGTCGGGAACGGATTATCTTTTCTGATAAGCTTTACCGCATCCGCATATCTTCCCTCACCCACAAGTGCAACATACCCCGGAATATCAACTCCTGCCGGGCAGAGTGCAACACATGGTACAGGCTGCGTTATGTGATATGTACACTTTCCGGTCTTTATATGTGCAATATAATCGTCCCTAAAGCCCTCAAGTCCGCGCATTACCATTCCTGCCGCCTCATAACCTATGGCACAGTCGGCAGAGTTATTGATGTCCTTCGCAAGCTTCTCAATGGTATCTAATGTGCCCATATCCGCTCTGCCATCAAGCACATCCGATATAAGGTTGGCAAGCTGTCCAAGCCCTACACGACACGGAACGCATTTGCCGCAGGTCTGCGCATGGCACAATCTGAGAAAATTGAGTGCAAGATCAACCGGGCATATTCCCGGAGGGCTGGCAATAATCATGCGCTCAAGATCCTTATACAGGCTCTCAACGGTCTGTCCTGCCACATTTGCTGTGGCAATCTTAAGTCTGCTCATAATAATTCTCCTATTATTTTATTTTTTGCATCAGCTTCACAACTGTATATTTTCTGTTTAAGAATCACTGATCAGCCATATGCTGCAACAATTCTATAAATATCTTATACGATTTAGCACACTAAAGTCAATGAAAGATAAATAATAGACAATGTTACAATTGTTGTCACTGCTCATTGCTCACAGCCCTTTATTGCATTCATTTGCGTATACTTTCAACCGCTTTATACACATTCAGGGTTCCATATCCAAAAAGCGGATCCGGATATCTGTACTCTTCCCTTCTGTCCGCACCATTTATGAGAAAATTTTTCACAGTATACGAACGCATAAATGGATAAAAACCTTTCACAATGCCATATTCGAGAATAAGTGCCGCTCCTCCACCTGTAATGGCTGCAGCAAGGCTGCTCCCTGTCATCTGTCCATATATATTGTTTCCATAGGATAAAGGACACAGCACATTAACTCCCGGCGCCACTATATCAGGTTTATCATCACTGTACGAAACTGTACCTCTTCCACTGCCTATATATATGCTTCCATCCCTGTAATTATATGCTCCGACAGTGACCGGCACTGTGGTATTTCCCGGGTCTGTTATCGTATTGTAGGGGTCGGGCTGCAGAAAATATGTATCACCCCATAAAAATTCCCTGTTATTTATCCACATATTAAAGCCGCCGGAAAGTGTTGTATATCCGTAAGCCCTTATAGTCCAGATTCCCGGGGAGGGTGTTATAAAACGAAGCGTTACAAAATTAAGTCCCGACACAGCCTGATTAAGCCCATAAAAAATTTCTATCTGCGTTCCCTCAAGTGTAAACCGCAGCACAGTACGCTCATTTATTTTTGGCGGAACTCTCTGTTCAACCCTGCCTGTCGGCGAAATAAATTCGAGTGCGAATACATCCGGCGGTTCAGACCACAGCACACAGTAAAACCCTCGTTCCCCATCGCCAACTCTTATTTCGATAGGGATATATTCCGCATCGGGCACCAGATTTCCTCTGAAATGAAGTCTGCTGTTGGCATAATTTCCGGTACAGGTTGTGACACACCTGCCGATATTTCTGCCGATATTATCAATAAAATCGGACAGCACTGTGCTTCCCCTATGCGATGATATATTAGTTCCCAGTCCAACAATTATGGATATAGGCATCCTCACCTCTCTTGCATATTCCTGAAGAAAACGTATGCCAAGAATAATATCAATTTCCGAATAACACAGTGCATTGTCATTCACAAGATAAAGATCCCTCAGATACCGTTTTGCCTGCCTTAGCTTCACAACCACAAGCCTCGCACCCGGTGCCGCCCCTGTAAATCCCTGCTCAGGCTTCTCCTGTCCTGCCGCAAGCCCCGCAAGCATCGTCCCATGTCCACCCGCCTCGTCTGTGACCGGAACTATCTCCTGCGGATTCGGTGCTGATAATGCCTCGTTTATCATGGCATTGTTGTACACTTTCCCATACATCACCATGTTGTCGAGTTCACGTCCTGCATTAATATTATCACTTTCCCGCACATTTTCTGTCATTTCATCAACATTCTGCGCGGTTTTCTCTGCTGTCTGGTCCCATACCGCATCTATAATGCTGCTCCCATCCTCACGCACAAATACTTCATGCTCATACCTTATCCCAGTATCGACTATGCCTATAAGCGTTCCTGTCCCGCGCAGTGCAAGAAACGGCTGTTCCCTCACCTGTGTTATGCCTGCCGCGCCCATGGCTCCATAATCCTGTACACCGTACACAACAGGAAAAGAGGTGTACCCGAAATTACCGTAGTTCACCTCTCCTGTCTCATTCCTATTAAGATGTATTATTCCCCATCTGTCATCTATCTGCGTAATACAATAATCCCTGAACCCCTCCGCACCCGGATTGAACTCATCCGAGCGTCTGTACAGAAGGTCGATATAGTCCTCGCCTGTTATATATTTTCCACAGTTGTCCATCAGACTTCCTATATGCTTTTTCTTAATACTATGAACCTTACGCGAAATTATACCGAAACAATCAGCATGGGACACGGTGTCAGACCCCTGTCCCATGTGGGACAGGGGTCTGACACCGTGTCCCAATGCCCCCGCCGATTATGCCGGCAGATACCCCGCCGTTCTCATCTCAATCAGTGGTCCGCCTTTTTTCTCAATATAGGCTCTGGTTATAGTTACCTTTCCTATATTGTCATCCTTAGGAATCTCATACATTATATCAAGCATAAATTCCTCTATTATGGAGCGCAGTGCTCTGGCACCGGTCTTTTTCTCAAGAGCCTTCTCAGCTATAGCCTCTATCGCATCATCGTCGAACTCAAGCTTGACCTCATCGAGTTCAAGAAGCTTCTCATACTGCTTGAGTATGGCATTCTTAGGCTCCTTGAGAATCTTGACAAGCATATCCTTGTCAAGAGCATCCAGTGTGAATACAACCGGGAGACGTCCAAGAAACTCCGGTATCATGCCGTACTTTCTCAAATCCTCTATTGTTACCTGGGAAACCAGATTCTCCACATTGTCATACTTATCCTTTAAGTCTGCCATAAATCCTATTGAAGCCTGCTTGTTAAGACGCTCCTTTATGATATCCTCAAGGTCTGGAAAAGCTCCGCCGCAGATAAAGAGAATATTTCTCGTGTTCACCGTGACAAGCGGAACCATCGCATTCTTGCTGTTAGAGCCGACAGGCACCTCTATATCCGCTCCCTCTAAGAGCTTTAACATTCCCTGCTGTACGGATTCACCACTGACATCACGGCTGCGTGTCTCCTTCTTCTTGGCAATCTTATCTATCTCATCTATAAATATTATTCCCTGCTCCGCCTTCTCAACGTCATTGCCTGCGGCTGCAAGAAGCTTCGACACAACGCTCTCTATATCATCGCCGATATAGCCTGCCTCAGTGAGCGAGGTCGCGTCCGCTATAGCAAGAGGCACATTTAAAAGCCTTGCAAGAGTCTTTACAAGGTAAGTCTTACCGCTTCCCGTAGGTCCAATCATAAGCATATTTGACTTCTCTATCTCTATAGAATCCATCGTGTCTGTCGCAACTCTCTTGTAATGGTTGTAAACAGCGACGGAGATAACCTTCTTAGCGTACTCCTGACCAATGACATACTCATCAAGCTTCTCCTTGATCTTGTGAGGTGCCGGAATATCCTTGAGGTTGATGAGAGGAACCTTCTTCTCACCCTCCTTCTTTTTCTTAATCTTCTGCTTCTGCGGTATATCACCCATTAAATCAGACATATTCATGAAGTGGATTCCCGGCATATCCTTTGAGAGCTTCATCATCTCATCATAGTTGAAATCACCCTTCATTATTGTGTCCATTGAACGCTGCATGCAGTCCGGACATACATACATTCCCATGCCCATCTGTATCATCTTGCCTGCCTTGCTCTCGGGGCGGCGGCAGATAGAACATATTTTTTCATATTCATCATCATTACTTTGATTGGAATTACTCGGGTTTCCCATGCTCTGATTGTTCTCAGAATTTATCTTTGTTTCATCTTTATCTATATTATTTCTATCTTCTGCCATATCTTACTCCTTCTTTTCCCTCCATATTGGTATCAGCAACTATATAAATCGGTCTGTCCTTCACCTCAAGATATGTCTTGGCAAGGTACTGTCCAAAAATTCCCATGAAAAACAGCTGTAATCCGCCCAGAAAAGTTATTATGCATGTCATGGATGCCCATCCTGCAACCGGATCCCCGAAAATAAATTTTCTTACCACAATAAAGATTACTGCCACAAATGCAATAAAACAGAATAGCAGACCAATAAACGATGCAAATACAAGCGGTGTTGTCGAAAATGCAACTATCCCCTCAATACTGTATTTGAATAATGACCAGAAATTCCACTTCGTCTGCCCTGCCACACGCTCAACATTCTCGTAGGCAATCCACTTCGTCTTAAATCCTACCCAGCCGAACATGCCCTTTGAGAATCGATTATATTCCCTGCAGTTAAGAAGTGCGTCAACGAACTTTCTGTTCATCAGCCTGAAGTCTCTTGCGCCATCCACAACCTCGGTTGTCGACATTCTGCCCATGAGCTTATAAAACATCCGTGCAAAAAAAGACCTTATAGGAGGCTCTCCTTTACGTGTAACACGCCTTGCCGCAGCACAGTCATAGCCCTCCTTCGTCACAGCCTCGTACATATCAATCAAAAATTCCGGCGGATCCTGCAGGTCTGCATCCATAATCGCCACGTAGTCCCCATCCGCATATGTAAGTCCCGCATACATTCCCGCCTCTTTTCCAAAGTTCCTTGAAAAGGAAACATATTTAATATAAGGACGCGTCTGTGCTATAGCCTTCATCACCTCAAGTGTCTTATCCCTTGAACCATCGTTAACTAACACAACCTGAAAGTCTGCATAATCCATCTTAGCTATTATTCCATCCAAAACCTCAATAAACTTAGGTAATGCCTCGCTCTCGTTATAGCATGGCACTACAATCGAAATTAAATCGTTCATAAATCTCCTCGCATAGCAGCATACTGAGTTGCTTCAACTATTTATACAGTATACACAATATACCCTATTAATGCAAGAAAAAGCGGAGACGGTTAGATACACTGCCGATATATCCTGCCTGTCTCCGCTTTACGTTTTTATAAATCTGCTTTCTGTTATTTATTGCTTACCTGTGGCTTCTCTGTAAGGGTTAAAGTAGTTGTATATTCTGTAAACGAGCCATTCTCAAGACGTGAGTACACAACCTCAACCTGCTCACCTACCTGATAATATCTCATAAGGTTTACAAGTGTCTCCCATGAATCGACATCCTTGCCATCGAAGCTTGTGATAACATCATTTACCTGAAGTCCTGCCCTCTCTGCCGCAGAATCCTCTGTCACGCTTCTGATAAGGACACCTACAGGCCAGCCGTAGGTCTGTGAAATCTCAGATGTAACCGAGCTTCCTGAGACACCTATATAACCTCTCTCGTCATTGTCAAGTGCAACTCTCGTCGTCTGTGTTGAAAGGTCATCAATTATATCCTTGACAGACTCAATCGCGATGGCATAGCCCATACCTTCTACCTTGGTATCCGACATCTTTACGGAATTGATACCTATAACCTCTCCGTTAGAATTGAATAACGCACCTCCACTGTTACCCGGGTTGATAGCTGCATCTGTCTGAATAAGATTATCATATACAACATTGTCAACTGTAAGTCTCTTGCCAACAGCACTTACAATACCTGTTGTGACTGATATACCATAACCTGCTGCATTACCTATGGCTATTGCAGCCTCGCCGACCTCGACATCCGATGATGAGCCAAGCTTAGCAATTGAAATAGCGCTCATTGTGTCGGCGCTTATATCGTCAAGCTTAACAGCAACCACTGCAAGGTCACTGTCTGTCTTCATTCCCTTTACAACGGCGTCAACCTCGGTATTATCACCGAATGTAACCTTGAGATTGTTTACATTCTCGACTACATGTGCATTCGTAACGATAAGAAGCTCTGTATCGTTCGCTCCGATAATAATACCCGAACCGCTCACGCCTGCCTCATAGGACTGATTGTTAAAGCCTCCCCAGAAGCCAAAATTATAGGAGTTGTTTGTTACGGTCTGTGTGCCGCTGATTGCAACAACCGAGCTTATGACATTCTTAACAATGCCTGAAACATCAATGACATTCACACCTGAATTGACGGAATCGGATGAAACACTCGCAAGTGTCGAGCCGTTTGCCACTGTGCCATCGCTCAAGGATGCGAGATAACTTTTATTGAGTTCCTTTGCAATCTGGCTTAACTGTTCGTCTGTCAGCTCGTTATTAGACTTAGTCGGGAAATTTACATATCCTGCATACATTGCACCGTAGCAGGAGGCACCTGCAACCGCACCAATTACAACTGCGCATGCAACACCTCTTACTGCCCTGAATAAGAAACCATGAGGCTTTTTCTCTTTCTTTGCCTTAGTCTTTTTCTCTTTCCTGTCATTGCCATCATTGTTGTTGACATTTTCATTGTTCATGCCATACATTGCGCTGTAGGCTGACTGATTACTGTACTGATTACGGCTATAGTCTGTCTGGTATGTCTCACGTGCTGACTCACCTGTCTGTGCCTCACTATATGTGCTGCCATATACCTGCTCGCCGGAAGCTGTCCTAGTCTCCACAGCACTCTGTGCAGCATTTTCACTGCTTACATCAGCGTTCTCCACAGCATTATTATTTTCGCCATTCATATTGTTAAATCCATATTCATTGTTATCCATAGCTCTTACCTCCATATTCATCATGAGGGAATCTTATTTTCTTTACTTATTTCTTCATTTCCCTCTCTTTTATGAGTACAATATAACAACGAATTGTGTTCTTTTTGTGATAAAAAAGTGAATGAATTGAGAAATCTTTTCACAATCCACCCACTCTTTTGAATTTCTATTAGTCTGCTATTCCTTAAAGCTTAAAAAACTCTATATCATCCATCATATCTTTATCAGCCTTCTGCATCATTCTGGTACTCAGCTCAGTATCATTGCAGGTCTGAGCGACAGTATGGCAGTTTGCACTGGCCTCCTGTGCGGATGCTCCAAGCTCCTCAGCTATCGCACCAAGGTTACTTGTTGCTGTTACAAGATGTGACTTTATATTTTCAAGAATGTCTGTCACATTCTTGATATCATATATATTGTCAAGGCTATTAGTCACTGCATCAGACAGAATTGCAAACTGCTGTTGTGTATCAGAAATATTCTGCTGTTCCTCCTCAGTTGTTCTGACAACCTTATTCGCATAATCAACAGTCACTTCACTGAGTTTAACCACCTTTTCAATAATCTGCTTTATCTCCTGTGCGCTTTCCGCAGTTGAATCAGAAAGATGTCTTATCTCCTCTGCGACCACAGCAAAGCCCTTACCAGCCTCACCGGCACGCGCTGCCTCAATACTTGCATTAAGTGAAAGCAGATTAGTCTGGCTTGAAATCTCTTCAATAACAGAAACACATTTACTAATCTCATCAATTGCCAGATTGGTCTCCTGTATCTTCTCCGCAATTCCATCTACTGCATCCACTGATGATTGTGCTGCTGCCATTACAATGCTCATCTGTGCTGCCGCATTCTCATTATTTGTTTTAATCAAACCGGCACTCTTATCAAGTTCTGCAACGTTCTTGAACAATATATCTATTTTATCGCTCAGCGTAATCGTCTGCTCTGTAATATCCTGGGCATTTTGTGCAACATTCTGCGATGTCTGGGATATCTCTGATATAGCAGTGTTAATCTGATTTACTTTATCAGTGTTATCCACTGTCTTTGCCCTGACATCATCAATAGAATCCTTAAGTACCAATGAAGCATTTTTCACCGCTCCTAAGGCTTCCCTGAGAGCACCCTTAAAGTCCGTGGCAGAATCCCTTATATTACGGCTCTCTGTTACCACCGTCCTGACATCTGTATTAACATCAGTGTTCCCCTTGGATAATGCCTCAATTACTTTAACCATCTTTTTAAGTGGTTTTACAATCAATTTGGATATAATAAAAGCAAGTGCAGAGAAAAACAATATAAGAACACCAGCGCTTATAACCATTATATTTAAATTTCTTTTCGTATTAGTCAATATTTCCCTATCATCAGCTGTAAATACTGCCACATAATGCTGTTCTTCGCCGACATAGTATGCTGCATGTTTTTTAACACCATTGTAAACATATGATATTGTTCCGGTCTTTTTACTATCCGCATTTCCCAGATTTGCAAGTACCTCAAGCAATGCCTCATTCTCGGACATCCCGCCTACTTTTCCACTATCCGGATGATAAAGAATAGTTCCATGATTATCCACAACATATGTATATGCTGATTCCAGTCCTATATTATCAGCATTATCCAATGGTCTTATGTTATCATGCACATATGTTCCTGCACCTACATAGCCTAACGGAACATTTCCATCCATTACAGGCATATACATTGACATAATGAGCTGCCCTGAAGCAGGTGAATTTATAATTCCTACATTATATACCCCATCACTTGACAGCATCGAATCCTGCAGTTGTTTAAGTCTGTCCCCTTCTCTCATAACTCTTCCAACTACAGAGTCTGTCGGATGCGACAAGACCTTTGATTCCCAGCTGGCAAGATAAATGCCTTCCCATCCATCTAGCTTGCCGAAATAATTCTTAGTATACTCCTGTACTTTTTCGCCAAGTTCAATATCATCCTGATTTTTCAGATAGCTTATCACATCCGGATTGGATGCAAATGTTCCCATTATCGTCTTGGCTGTCTCCGTTGTATTATCATATGCAATACCCATTTCAGTAATATAAGATACCATTGAATTATTCATGGAAGCTCTTAGTTCCCTGGATGTCATATTATACATCACAACGCTTAAACTCATCGACACTGTTATTGTCGGAACAAGAACCAACAACAATAATATCATGTGAAAACTTATCGTCCTGCTCTTCATACTTCAAGAATCCCTCCAATTTTTATATGGTTCTGTCTTTTTTATATTTATAACTTACATATCAAAATCTATCTTCGAATAACACATTATGTTTCATCATCCTCCATATTTTTTCTGCATATTTACTAAATTCGTCTTGATATATAAGATTATTTTTGTTAATTATTATACCATAATCTTTAAAAAAAACAACCAAAAATGCAGAAGCACAGGTGCCTCGCCTGAAACCAACACATAGCAAAAAAAGTTCAGTCCATCACCCAAGGGTAATGGATTGAACTTTAATTTCATAAAATTCTGCCCTAATCCGGACAGTTATATTTTATTTCTCAATGATATTCGCAATCCGCTTCGCTGCCTGCTCATATAAAAATGATGCTTCGCATCTCTTTTATTTTATAAATGGAGAACTCTCTCCCTGATTTCCTGTGTTCTTCCCTGATTCCAGAACTGCGTACCGATATATCCGCAGGTACGGCGCGCCACATTAAGTGTGTTCTCATCCCTGTTTCCGCACTGTGGGCACTCCCAGACAATCTTCTTGTCATCGTCCACCACAGTCTGTATCTCTCCTGAGAATCCGCACTTCTGGCAGTAGTCACTCTTGGTATTAAGCTCAGCATACATGATATTCTCATATATGAACTTGATAACCTCAAGCACAGCCGGTATATTATGCTGCATGTTCGGAACCTCGACATAGCTGACTGCTCCGCCGGTTGAAAGTGCCTGGAACTGTGATTCAAATGCAAGCTTCGAGAATGCATCAATAGGCTCCGTCACATGTACATGATAGCTGTTGGTTATATAGCCCTTATCCGTTATCCCCGGTATAATGCCGAATCTTTTCTGTAAGCACTTGGCGAACTTGTAGGTAGTGCTCTCGATAGGTGAGCCGTAGGTGCTGAATGCTATATTGGTCTTATCAGTCCACTCTGCACATTTGTCATTCATATATTTCATGACTGAGATTGCAAATGGCGTTGCCTCCGGATTCGTATGTGAAAGTCCCGTCATATACTTCACACACTCATAAAGCCCCGCATAACCAAGTGAGATTGTAGAGTAACCTCCGTAGAGAAGCTTATCTATCTTCTCACCCTTCTTAAGGCGGGCAAGTGCTCCGTTCTGCCAGAGAATCGGTGCAACATCGGAAACAGTACCCTTAAGTCTGTTATGACGGCACATGAGCGCACGATAGCACAGCTCAAGCCTCTCGTCAAATATCTCCCAGAACTTATTATAATCTCCACCCGAGGAAAGTGCCACATCAACGAGGTTAATTGTGACAACCCCCTGATTAAATCTTCCGTAGAACTTATAGCTGCCATTCTCATCCTTCCATGGATTGAGAGCACTTCTGCAGCCCATAACAGGGAAGCAGTTTCCCTCCTTAAGCTCCTTCATCTTCTTCTCTGATATGTAATCAGGAACAAGCCTCTTTGCCGAGCATCTGGCTGAGAGCTCTGTGAGGTAAAAATACCTGGAATCCTCTGTTATATTATCATCCTCAAGCACATATATAAGCTTAGGAAATGCCGGTGTAACCCACACTCCCGCTTCATTCTTGACACCCTGAAGGCGCTGCTTAAGAGTCTCTTCTATGATCATGGCAAGGTCTGCTTTTTCCTGCTCATTCTTCGCCTCATTAAGGTACATGAACACCGTGAGGAACGGAGCCTGTCCATTGGTGGTCATGAGTGTGATTACCTGGTACTGGATTGTCTGAACACCCTTGGTAATCTCTTTCTTAAGTCTTGTCTCAACTATTTCCGCAATCTTTTCATCGGATGGAGTGCAGCCTAACAGTTCAAGCTCTTCCATCACATCCTTGCGGATCTTCTCTCGTGATATATTGACAAACGGGGCAAGATGTGCAAGTGATATGCTCTGTCCTCCATACTGGCTTGATGCCACCTGCGCTATAATCTGTGTGGCAATATTACATGCTGTTGAAAAACTATGTGGTTTCTCAATAAGAGTCTCGCTTATAACCGTTCCATTCTGGAGCATATCCTCAAGATTGACCAGATCACAGTTATGCATGTGCTGTGCATAGTAGTCCGAATCATGGAAATGTATTATTCCCTGCTCATCCGCCTCCACAACCTCAGTAGGAAGAAGAAGCCTTCTTGTGATATCCTTGCTCACCTCTCCTGCCATGTAATCTCTCTGAACACTGTTTACAGCCGGATTCTTGTTGGAGTTCTCCTGCTTAACCTCTTCATTATTATATTCAATCAGTGAGAGGATTCTCGTATCCGTAGTATTGGCTTTTCTCACCAAAGAGCGCTTATAACGATAGCGGACATAGTCTCTTGCAACGTCAAATGCTCCTGTGGACATTATCTGGTTCTCCACCATATCCTGTATCTCTTCTACCGATACGGCCCTGTTAAGCTTGTTGCACTTGTACTCAACATAGTCTGCTATATCTGATATCTGCTCCTTACTAAGAGGTGAATTATCCACAGCAGCATTAGCCTTCGTGATGGCCGCCACTATCTTACTGACGTCAAAGCCCTCTTCCGAGCCATTTCTCTTAATAATCTTCATTGAAACCCTCCCAAACTTATAACCACAATATATTGTGTCTCCATAACGTACATGCTACATTATGCAGTGTATACACTGAAATGTCAATACGGAATAATGTACTATTTTTCATTCCTTATTTTCTCATTTACAAATGCCCGCTTCATCCTTTTGACCATGCTTACTATAAGAGGAATGACCATAACCGCCCATACTATAGGCTCTGAAACGATTATACCCCAATATCCTATTACCGGTGTCAGAAGCATGGCAATCAGTACTTTTCCAACAAGCTCAAGCCCGCTCGAAAAAATAGGTGTGATATGGTCACCAATGCCCTGAAGGCTGTTTCTTAGTATTGTTATAGTAGGCACAAGCAGATAAAAGCATGTATCAAAGCGCTGATACAGGCAGGCTGTGTCTATAACCTCGCTTATACCGGTATCGGTGATGGCAACAATCAGATACGGACATACCGTATAGCTCGCAATCAGCACAATAACACACCAGATATAAGAGCAGCCTAACGATACCTTAAGTCCCGCGCGTATTCTGTCATACCTTCCGGCACCATAGTTCTGGCCACTGTAGGTAGCCATGGTTGTACCAAGCACACTGAACGGAAGCATATATAGGTTCGTGAGCTTTCTGGTGGCCGCGTGTGCCACTATGGTGTTCGTTCCCAATGTATTTATAGCCGTCTGCAATGACAGCGTACCGAATGAGACAAGTGAGTTCATAAGCCCCATCGACAAGCCGCCTTCAAGCATCGGTTTCAAAAATTCCTTCTTAGGCACAAAATCCTTTATATTAAAATGCAGAAAAGCATATTTTTTCCATGTATATCCAAAGCACAGCACAGCCGAAACAGCCTGTGACACAATGGTAGCCACGGCGGCTCCCCTCACGCCCATGTCCATATACTTCACGCACAATATATCCAGTGCCACGTTGAGCACAGCGGAAATTATGAGAAAGATGAGCGGCGTGTACGCATCACCTATGGCTCTTAGATTTGCGGCAAGCACATTGTATATAATCGAAAAGAACAGTCCCACTATGATAACCGTGATATATGCAACAGACGCCTCCCTGTGCTCGTCCATCACATTCATCCAGTCCAGAAGTCCATCCATAAAAATAAGACTTCCCGCCACAACTATAGCAGTAACAACAAGTCCCATTAAAATTGACAGTGCAAACACTTTTCTCGATTTATTCTTATCCCCGCTCCCAAAATGCTGTGCCATGATGACCGCAAAGCCATTCGCAAGCCCGACAATGAATCCTACAAGCAGGTCATTCAATGTGCTTATTGAACCGACCGCGGCAAGCGCATCATTTCCAAGATAAGTTCCAACTATACGTGTGTCGGCAAGATTATAGGCAAGGTTAAAAAGATTCCCAATCAGAATCGGAAGTGCAAAATACAGTATTATCCTCGCCGGCTTTCCATGTGTTAAATCCTTCATGTGGGTTTTAATTACCTCTTTTTGTAAATCATATTAGGTAATTGCGAAACGCAGTGTATGCCAGCCGTACGCTGTGTAATTTTACCAGTACACAGCTGTTTACCGGCAGATTTGCGTTTGGCAATTACCTTTGTAAGTTATATTATACATATCCCTTGGCATTATATGAGGCTGACATATTATAAATATGCCAGCCTCACATCAGGTATAAATCATTATCAATCAAATGAAGCTTTTACAGACAGATATCTGTCTATTCACCTGTGACTACCTTCATAACAGCGTCCGATAATGCAGCAAGCTTAGCCTGTGCATCGTCGAAGCTTGTGCCCTTAACGCCCATGTAGAACTTAACCTTAGGCTCTGTTCCCGATGGTCTTGCACAGCACCATGCACCGTCATTGAGGTCATAGTAGAGAACATTTGACTTAGGAAGACCTGTAGGCTTCTTCTCGCCTGTCTTCATGTCAACAATCACATCCCTGTCATAATCTCTCGCCGAAAGCACAGTGAAGTCACCGAACTTCTCAGGAGTGTGCTCACGAAGATTATCAAGCATCTCCTTAATCTTAGCTACACCCTCAACGCCCTTGAGTGTGATTGACTTAAGTCCTTCTCTGTAATAGCCGTATTTCTCATAGATATTGACCATCTGATCCCAGAGAGTAAGTCCCTGCTTCTTGTAGTATGCTGCTGCCTCACACAGAGCCATAACAGCAACGATGGCATCCTTATCCCTTGCATGTGTTCCGACAAGACAGCCATAGCTCTCCTCGAAGCCGAACATATACTCATAGGTATGCTGCTGCTCGAAGAACTTGATCTGCTCTCCGATATACTTAAAGCCTGTCAAAACCTCTATAAGCTTGAGGTTGTACTCCTTGGCAACTGCATCAGCCATATTGGTTGAAACGATAGTCTTAACCAGTGCGCCGTTAGCCGGGATAAGCCCCTTAGCCTTCTTCTGTGAGAGAAGATACTCTGCTATAAGCATACCTGACATATTACCTGTAAATGACACATACTCGCCTGTCTTGGAATCCTTAGCGTATACACCAAGCCTGTCCGCATCAGGGTCTGTTGCAAGGACAACATCTGCATTCTTCTCCTTGGCAAGCTTGAGCGCAAGTGTGAATGCTGCCGGGTCCTCAGGGTTAGGGTAGCTTACTGTAGGGAAGTTTCCATCAGGAAGCTCCTGCTCAGGAACAACATACACATTCTCAAAACCGATTTCCTTCAAAACTCTTCTTGCCGGAATGTTACCTGTGCCGTGAAGAGGTGTATAGACAACAGTCATTGTCTTACCCATCTCCTTGATTACATCAGGGTTGACAATCTGCTTCTTTAACTCTGCAATGTAAGCATCATCAAGGTCGGAGCCGATTACATTGTAAAGGCCTGCTGCCTTTGCAGCTTCCTTATCCATCGTCTTAACTGTATTGAAATCTGTGACATTAAGTACTTCCGTTATAATCTGCTTGTCCTTAGGCGCTGTAATCTGTGCACCGTCCTCCCAGTATACCTTGTAGCCGTTATACTCAGGTGGATTGTGGCTGGGTGTTACAACGATACCTGCCGTACATCCTAAATATCTTACTGCAAATGAAAGCTCCGGTGTCGGGCGGAGTGATGGGAATATGTAAGCCTTGATTCCGTTAGCAGCAAGGCAAAGTGCAGCCTCGTCTGAGAACTCAGGTGACATTCTTCTTGAATCGAATGCAATGGCAACACCCTTATCCTGTGCGCCCTCCTTGATAATGAAGTTCGCAAGTCCCTGTGTAGCCCTTCTTACTGTATAGACGTTCATTCTGTTAGTACCGTATCCGATAACTCCTCTGAGACCACCGGTTCCAAACTCCAGATCCTTGTAAAATCTGTCCTCAATCTCCTTCTCATTACCTGCGATGGACTTAAGCTCCTCTCTGACCGACTCGTCAAAGTAAGGATTCTCACACCACTGCCTGTAGGTATCCATGTATGACATGCTATCTCCTTCCTGCACCCCCAATAGATGCATACGAAACATTTCCGCGGTTCTCATTTTTCTACAGTACCGGACGCGTCCCGCGCGCCATCAGTATAAAAAATCCACGGATTGTATTTATTTTAACATATCCGTGGACGCTTATCAAGACATAATCAGCCGACCATATCCGATTATATTTTCACTAAGAATCTGTAGGTGCTGCCGGCTCCCAGGGCTTCGTATATATCACATAACACTCTTCTGCTGTATATACATATATACATCCTCAAGAGTTATATTGTCATCAACCCTTACTGCCGCATCAGGAAGCTTATCTCCCACTATCCTGTACGCTCTTCCGTTCATACGTTGGACAATCGTCCCATAAGGATATATTTTTCTTATCTCATCCAGTCCGTCACCGTCAAAATATATTTCCCCTACCTTATCCGATATCATATTTATAAGCTCTAACGGTGAACCCGTTATTTCCATTCTCCCATTCTCAAGGAACAGAACCTCGTCCGCTATTGATTCAATATCACTGATAATATGTGTTGTTAAAAGAATGATTCTGTTATCCGATAGGGATGAAATATAATTCCTGACCGCTATTCTCTCCTTGGGGTCAAGCCCTGCCGTGGGTTCATCCAGAAGAAGCACCTGCGGATTTCCGATGAGTGCCTGTGCAAGCAGGATTCTCTGTTTCATTCCTCCTGAGAACTTTCCCATCTTATCATATCGATACTGCTTAAGATTCAACGCATTCAGAAGCTCCTCAATCTGCGGCGCAGCCTCGCGTCTTTTGACGTCCTTTAAATCAGCTATATAATACAAAAATGACTGAGCCGTCATATCCTTGTAGATATCCTGTTGCTGTGGCATATAACCAAGCTTCTTTCTGAAATTTCTCTTTAACGCAGTTATACTTTCGCCGTCAAAGATTATCTCTCCGCTGTCCGCCTTTATGTAGTCGGCAATAAGCTTAATAAAAGTGCTTTTTCCCGCTCCGTTCACACCAAGCACGCCATATATTCCCGGTGTGAACACATAATTTACACCTTTCAAAACCTCTTTTTTTCCGTATGACTTTTTAAGTTCATTTATAGCCAGTTCCATGTAATCACTCCCATCTTCTGCACCACATTCTGCCACCTGCCGCTGCCATTACCACCGTCACCAATGTGAATCCGGCAAGCATGGAGATAAGCCATACTTTACTGAATGCAAGCAGTACTGCCATCACCGCTGTTCCAACCGCAGGTATCACCCCTGCCTGGGCTTTTTGCCCGAATCTTATTGAAAATGCAGCAGCACACAGACATACCGCTATACCCGCCGCCAGTCTCTCAAATATCAGCAGCACTGCATATCCCTTTATGCTTCCCGTATATCCTGAATCACCCATAAAACTTAGATTCATTGCCGATGCCCCGGAAAACGGCATATCATACCAACTCAGCACTCTGGCAATATCATATCCATACACTAAAAGAAACATTATGACTGTCAATGTCAGGCATACCAATATTCTCCTGGCATACAGCCATGTTCCTCCTTTTTTCATCATGTAGAACAATTCCCCGGAATTTAATGCTCTCTCATAGGCAAAATAATCAACCACTACTACCCATATCGCTACCGTGAATAGTATTCCTATTATAAGTTCTCTTTTAATACTGCCTTTTCCAATAGCGTTATTATAACCGTTCTCAGGTATGACCACCGCCTGTATTCCATATACTGCTTCAATCTCTTCGAGATAGCTGAGCTTATTCTGCAGTCTGAGCTTTACATTCTTCTTATTTTCAACCTCCATATATCTGATATATATACTCATGTACTCATCTTCTGTTATCTCACCTGTGGCAAGCCTAGAATCAGCAGTGCTCATATCGTCCAATATCTGTGTTATCTGCGCATCCAGTTCTTCATATTTCTCCCTTAAGCCGGCTACGCCCTTCTCACCTATCTCCATAAACATATTATCATCTCTAAGCTGATTATCTCCGATATGTACTTTACTGTCATTTATAAAGCATATTGCGGTTACATAAAAAAACAGACCGATTACAAGTGCTTTTCTTGTTATGAGAGGCTTATACAGCTCCTTAATGAATACTGTGCTCTTTGAGGAGATTTCATGTAACTTCTTGGCAAGCCGTCCCTTTATTCCCGAAGGATACTCTTCAACAGGCTTTCTGTACGTCTCCATCAACACGCCGGCTATCGAAAAGGCGGTTATCAATATTGCCGAACAAACAACGATAACTCCGATGAAGCTGAATGGTACTCCGAAAATATCCGCATTGGCATACCTTGTATTAAGTCCCGGAACGTATAATAAATTTACAACATTTATTTTTCTTAACAATTCCCATCTGCTCTTCGGTTCAATATTGACATACAGGAGCACCTCCACTCCCATAAGCATGCACAGCGCAATAATTCCAAGGCTTGAAGCATTGCAACTGTTTAAAAATACCCACAAGACCAGTGAAAGCATATATACGATAATAAATAGCTGTACATAATTAATCAGAATATATTCTCCACGGCTCACGGCAAAGGTATAATCCTTGAACAGCTCCGTGCTCTGTATGGGAGCACTCAAATCACATGCACCGTACACCGCAAAGGCTTCCAAAAATACCACTGCATAGATAACTGCACTTACAAGCAATTGCATAACGAAAAGCTGTACCAGATGGCTGATTCCCAATCTGCCTCTGCCATCAGGACAATAGTACGTTATATTGCGGCTTTTAGATGAATTGAACTCCACCATCATCATAACTACTGCAAGCATGGCAGCAGCTATAAAATAATACAATGCTTTATATCCAAAAAATGCTTCCATTCCTCTGTCATTGTCAAACACAAGCACAGTATCTTTTATTCTCCGGTAATCCTGCATTGTCCTGATAATATTCTTAAGTCTGTAGCCACCCTGCGTGGCAAAGAGCTTACGCCTGCTCATCGTCTCCGCATTGGAGATTATACTGTCCACATATGCTTCATATCCGCTGAGATACTCAAGCTTGTCACATACCATGCGCATAACCTTATCCGAATAATTATTCTTCCTGTCCTCCAATGCCATATTATATGCTGTCGCAAAATCGGTTCCGCCGTATACATCAATGTATGTTTCCAAAGCTTTCCTGCTATCATGAAGCCCTGTAAAGCCTGTGTCTTCTACCTGCCTGAAAAGGAACATACCTGCGCACACAATCAGAATAGATACAAGTATTATTATATTTTTTCTATTTATTATCGTCTTATATCTATCCATAATATCTCCCCTTTTACTGCCCCATAATACTCATCTGAAACAATGTCCAGCCATCAACAGTCTCTATATCAGCCATCTGAATATACGCATATATCATCCCTCTGTCACCGGCAAGTCCACGTGCAAATATATACTCTTCATTTCCAAAGAACAAATTATCGTAACGTGAGAAGCCGTTTATCTGCCTTACCAAATTTCCATCATCGTCAATTACATATACACTTGGCATTTTACCACTACCTAAATGTATTACAGACAATAAATCTGTCATTATTATATAATTGCCAATACACCTCATATCAAATAGATTGTACCCTTCAGGACTCTCATATAGCTTTTTCTCTTTGCCATCCTTCATATCCCTTCTGTACAGACCGTCATTGATACGGTAAAAATAACAATATCTCTCATCCTTTGAAAAACAGTAACCACTAAAATTTCCCAAATCAATATATTCTGTCTTATTGGTGGCAAAATCATACGCAACAAGTCTTGTGCCCTGCGTACTGTCTTCCATATTCTCAGTATTATAGATATATTCCTTCATATATAATCTGGAAGAATACCACTGCAGCTCCTCCTCAAGCATGTATGCCTCATCCATATTCTCATATACCATCTCATCAACTTTACCATCAAGACTTCTCTTTCTGATAAATGTATTCTGTCCGTTCTCAATATGGGTACAGATTATATACACATTGTCATCCCTAAAGTAAAGATAATATGTGTTAGCTCCACCATAATCCCAATCTCCTATTTCAAACAGCTTTTCTCTATTACTTCCGTCTGTGTCCATTCTGTATAACCATGTATAGCCGCCGCTATCCTTGACAAGATACAACTTATCTGCATAGTACCATATACCTCCCCTGTATTCTGTCCATCCAAGAACTGCCGTGCAGCTCTCATCATTATGTTGGCATTCCGGTTTACTGCACACCGGATACTGCTCGTGTGTTTCCTTGTCAAAATAATAGATTTTCTCCACAGAAGGAGAACCGTTAAAATCTCCCAGCCTATAATAAAAACCATCCTGGCCTGCCGTAAATTCATTAAGTCTCCATACCGGCTGCGTTTCCTCATAATTATTCTGTGTGCTGTCCCCTGTGATTCCACCGGGTGAGCTATCATTTTTTGAACAGGCTGATAATATTAATACAATCATTGTAAGCAACACAACTCTCTTCATTTTCCCCATACTATTTTAATTAACCGGATTATCACCTATAGTGGGTAAATGATAATCCTGTTTTCTCCTTTCATCGCATAAAATTTTATTTAATAGTCATCATATTCTACTCTTGTACTATAAGATTTATAGTACAATCTCCACTATACCCTGACACCTCAAACTTTGCTTGTGCATAAGTTACCACAAATTTCCAATTGTCACTAAATGAGCAGGCAGATGTTTGATATGCATCATGCCTATACGCCGAATAATCATTAACCCCATACACATACCCTTGCACCTGAAAATCCGATGTTTCAGATGAACTAGCATTCAAACTCGTTCGCGCTCCATTAGCAGTCAGCGAAGCCGTTACACTTGCCTCTCCAGCATCATCCCTGCCTATCTCTGTTTTATTCATTGCATAACAGATATCTGCCATGCCATTGCGTAAAAATATCACTGTAATAATACAAGCTGCCATAAGCTTCATAATTTTTCTATTCATTCCTAATCCTCCAACAATTGATTATATTAAAAAAATATCATATTTCACACAACTATTTGATTTTAAAAAACACATTTCTTTGTCCGCTGTATCCCTGTACTATAGATGATTCTAAAACTGCTCTGCTTGCAATATTTCCAAAATCAATAATCAGCAGGCTGTAAATTATTGAACCATCCTCTTTCCATATTAATGTACCCGAATCATCTATCAAATTTTCTGTCATTGTGCCTATTGAGCGAAAATACATCTGCCCCGTATAGCCTGATGGCTTATATGGTGTTGGGTTGTTACCATTATTTAATTGTATAGCCAATTGGCATGCCGACCTCCATGCTGCATTTTCTTCGTGCTCATGAAAATCCAGTCGTATATTTTCCCCCTTATCCACCACTCCATTTCCATTGGTGTCATTATGCTGCATATCACCCGCAAATTCATTATTGTATGTAACAATACCTATTGCCGTTGTCCTGCCTTCATATCCGGCATCCATCCTGGACTTAATGCACCATGCAACACCCTGCTGGTCTGGTATATACGCTGAGGATTCACAATATAATACCTTGGCTATATAATCTATTGTCGCGTCCGCATTATCAGCTAAACTCATAACAGCATTATTTCCGGTAATATCGGCACCAACCGTGTATCTCTTACAATATATTTCAATCGAATCTCCATGCAACTCATACAACTGCTCTGCTTTCTCGTCACTTATACCGTCAATGTATCTTCCGTCTGCCTGTGCATAATATCTTTCTGACCAGTACCAGCCTGTTTCAACATCCAGATATTTCTGTGTATATCTGAACGGATTGATATTACCTACGAATGTACTATCATCGCTCTTTTCAACCCACATTCCATTCTCATCAATTCCTAATACATTCTCACATACTCCATAATTGTATGTATATCTAACCACTTCATTACCTTCGGAAGCAATTCCTATTATCGCCCCTGCATCATCATGCTCATACTCGTATACATATTCTACACCATCATATGTAAAACCATATAGCCTCATTCTCCCTGTTACTTGGTTATACACATAACTGTATTCAATCACAGTATCTTCTTTCTTCTCAGAAAGCAAATATCCATCTGCGCTGTACTCATATGTTACCAATAATCCATCCGAACTTTTACTAATTCTATGACCATCATCATCATAACTATATATGTATATTATTCCATCCTTCTCTATTCTGTCAAGCCGGTCATAGAAAATTCCTGCACTCCATGTAAGCTGCCATCCGTCATACTCAGGCTCGGACCATACCTCCCCGGAACCCGTCCATATGTTCCCCATTAAATCATAATCAGTCTCACTCTGTTCCGACATGTCCAATGACGCGGCAGACACGTCAATTGTTCCGAAAGAGCTTATCAATGTCACTGCCGCTAAAAAACCTGCTGTCATTTTTCGCCATCGCTTTTTAATCATAAAACACCTTATCCTTTCTCGGTTTCATATTATAAGAACCACATGTAAATGTTTTCGCTACATTGATAATTATATCTTAAAAAGAAAATAAAAAATATGATGTTTTATACAAATTATTTTTTATAAAACATCATATTTTTTCATAGCAATAACTGCTATCATTGCATAGTCAATCAGATATACTAAAAGGAGGATATTTTAATGAACAAAAAACACAAATGGTTAATGATTTTTGTATTAATATTTTTATTATTGCAGCTATGCAACAGCTCCTCAATAAATACCTTTTTCAATGAAACTAAAGAAGAAGACAAACCTATCAATTATGTATATTCAGATTCAATTTTATTTTTTAACCATGTATAGTTACTCACTGCCTTATCGCGGTTACTGTTTCCAAATATCTCACAAGCATTTATTACTATCTGATAAGCATTAAGGGCTTCCAGATTATTATTAAACTTTTCCTGTGAGTATGCATAGCAAAATATAAATGTTGCCACCAGCTTGCCCTTGCCGGAACTAATATCAAGGAACATTCCTTTTGTAATATACTCCAGCGACTCATCATATTTATTCAAAGACCTGTAATCCGAAGCCAGACTATGATATGCTATAAGCATTTTATTGATATATGCCTGACTTTTAATATTTCTTGACTCACAATAGTCAATTACAATTTTTGAGTACTGCACAGCCTTCTCAGTATTGCCAAGAATACTGTAGGCCTGTGCGATGTGAATAATAATCAGCAGCTCTTCAACCCTTAAAAACACCTTATCAATTTTCTTGTTCTCAATATCTACCGTAAGTGCAAGGCATTTTTTACTTCTCTCCAGATATTCCTTGGCAGTAATTTTCTTTGACGTGTACGCAATTGCATTTCGGCTGTCCATGATAAATTGCTTGTTTATCCGGGTTTTAACCTCGTCCCCGCTTCCTGCCCGAATCAGTTCTTTTTCCAGCTTATCAATCAAGCCGTCTGCCTTTTCAAGCTCCAAGTTCATCATAGCTCTTTCAAGCTGATATTTCAGCATATAAGCTTTATAACTGGTGCAATATATATCACTGTGTATATGACCTGACGGAATGCCAAGTCTTTTTCTTATCTTTTCATATCCATTCTTCTGCGGCTTGGCCTTGGAATTCTCTATCAGCCACATGCTCCGCATACTATAATCGGCATCTATGCTCAATCTTTTCTGTGTAATACCCTCTCTGGCTCTGTACAGCTTTATGATATCGCCCTCCGTCACGAAAGCTCCGCCGTTCCACACACCACATCTTAAGAGTCTCTCTGCAAAACCACAACCTTCATCCGGCACATTTCCCGATAGTCTTTTCAAAAATCCAAGAACCTCCTGCCAGCTTTTGAGCAGTCTTTCCTCATCCTGTGCCCTGTTGCTGATTCCCAGATTTTCCATAAGCTGTATATACTGCCGTAAAGTCATTTCCAGCATCCGGCACTGATTATGCGTTCTCATCAATTCTATCGACCTTTTGCATGGTGCAATTCCCTGTTCCGCTCTCCCCAGCATTATCTGGATTCTGACGTACAGGTATGATATATATGGAAACAGCAGCGCTACACTTCTTATATCCCTTCCGTTGCCATCAATATATCTTAACATCTGCCCTAAATGTCTGCCGGTTCGTTCAAGAGCCGCATTATTTTCAAGATTATTCTCCACCTCAAAATAATCGCTTAAAACATTCATGGCAATTTCTTTATCCGACAGCATTTTCATACTTGTATCTTCATCCTCAAATTCCATGCTGTTTCCTAAACCTGTATATTCAACAGCTTGCCTAGCATACCTCTCCGCATTTTTCCTCCTTCCCTCAAACCATTCCAGCATACTTACCGCCATAACGCCAAACTGCATAATAAGCTTTGGATTCATGCTCCATCTTTTTTCTTCTCTATCAGATATCTCACCGTTAACATCCACTATTCCGTACATGTCATCAGAATATAATAATTGTCTCAATGTCACAGTATCCTTATTGCGTATGGCTTCCATGTTCTTATCCCTCCACTCCAGATACTCATACACATCATAATCAACCCATGAAATGAAATCCATGCTATTCATCCCAAGTCTCTCTAACATCATTTCAAGTGTAAGATAATCTATATCCATTTCGCCTGTACAGTACTCATCATATTCCGACCTTGTACAGATTCCATCACAAAGCCACTCAGGAGCTATATGTTCATATTCCAGCTTTTCGTTTATTATCCTTAATACAAGTTCCTCTTCCATATTTCCTCCTGCTGTGTTATAGAATATCAAATCTTGCCTGCGGATAAGCGAAATAAGCGTCCACGGACTGTATTTATTCTAACACATCCGCAGACGCCTATCAAAGTCCAGCTCTTACAAACCATAGAATGTCTTGTAATCCATATTATAGTACATCACATATATGAACAATCCCACAGCAGCAACTATAATCGCACCAATATTGAGCGAAACTACCGACAAGACTATATGTACGATTGAGAGCACCAGCACAGGCTTCCACACTTTATCAAGTGAGGCAAGCTTAAGCCCCATAACCCCCAGCGCTATTCTCACAGCCGCAAGTACAACAACAAGCAGCAGATATACAACCGTCCCGAAATCACCGCCCGACCTTATCCAGGTCTCTCCAAGCTGATTCATCGCAACCGCTCCACCGGTCTCATCTACAAGCTGCACCATTCCCATGATGGCACCTGCTACACCGAACAGCATATACAAGATTGAACATCCTCTTACAGTTTTTTCCATGGTTTGACCTCCTTACATAGATGGTTCTTTTATTGTAACCTTTTTAACATTATTATAATAGAAATTAACGTCTCCTGTCTGGTCATAATTACATCCTGCACAATTAAAGAAGTAAATTGCTGCTTGACGATTCAGCCATTCATTATCTCCATAATGCTGAGATGCCTGAGTTAATGTTTTTGAATCCCTGTTTACATCTTTCATTACATTATCAACAGAATCATAATATTGTCCGCTCATGCTCTGTGTCTGACTAACATACTCCGCTGAAGAACAATTCATCCACATGCCATCATAAGTACTATAAACCTGAGTAAAAACTCTAGTCCAATTTGCAGAACAATGCATATACAATGTAGCATTTTTTGAATTTGAAGCTATCCGTGATACATCAATACCTGCTATACTTGCAATAGTTCCAAACATAAGCGGACCTGATATATAGTCCAAATACGAACAAATTGACGCGTTAATACAATTGATAAAAAAATCTGCTGATTTAGAGTTATAAATATTTACAGGACTAGCCGCTACGGCATAATGTGATGAATCTGCTGCTGTGACTGTGCACTGTCTCATAGTATATTCATTTCCATTATATGTATATTTATAAATTGAGCTATTACTAGCACGCGAAATAGCATTTTGTTGACTTTCCCCATTAGAAAACACAACAAGATACTTTCCATCTCTATCAATTCCCATCTGCTCAAAATCCATATTCAGATAATTATATAATTCATCATAGTTCTCATTATCTATTATATAATTCATCATAGTTCTCATTATCTATTATATAATTTTCATAACCCATTGTGTCAAGCTTTTGAGCATATTCGGCAAACAATTTAAAACCCTATAATTATTTTGCATAGCTTTTGGAGGAGATTCCAAAGCATATGGATGAACCTAATACAGAGTTTTGCAAAGACCTGCCATCAGATTGCAGAAAATAAACCTGAAATGTGCCGCTTCGCAGAGCGGTATATTTATGTAGGAGTACCCACTATGAGGCGCTTACCTATTAACGAACCTTGACAGATCAACGATTGCTCTGAAGTCTATCACGGGAATCTTATACCCTTTTGACAGGTTAATTGAGTAAGATTATGGCTGTCTGGATTGATTTTCAGATTCATAATGCAGTGCTAAGAAAGTCTAAGTGTGTGTTTTTCTTCATCGCTTAATGAAATAAAAAAGATAAGAAGTTTTTCAAAAAGATATTTGTTTAGTCTGCATTTCATTTCATTGGGAATATTGCAATGACCTGTTGCTTCATGATTAATATAAGGGCATCCGCCTACACATAGATTTTGAGCCCAACATTCAGAACAACCAATTCGATTTTTGAGCAAAAAATCTTTTTCAAACAGCCTCGCTGCATTTTGAATATTTATTTCAAGAAGATTTACATTGCCAATAACATAAGATGAGCCAACAAATCTATGGCAAGGATACATCTTTCCGTCAACGTCAACAGCCAGTGTAGTTATGAATGCAGTACAGCTGCAACTTCTTTCTTTGAAATACGCTATTTTCTTTAGGTTTTGGTATATTAAGGAATTGGCTTTGCATTTATCGATTTTGCCGTGTTGCAAATCAATGTAAAAATGCTTTATTAAGCGATCGTAAGAACATTCCACCGCTTGCAGGGACTCTTCTGTTTGAAAACAGTTCATTGCCTCGCCAATATAAAAATCTGTTTTCCTCTGGTTATATAACGCTTCAGCAATTTCAACATAATCATCGTTTTCCGGGGTAGAGGTTGCACGTAGGGAAATATGGTTTTTACCCAATAGATGAATATTTTTAACTGAATTATCATAACTGCCAACACCAGATTTGCTAATCCTATGTAAATCGTGTTTGACTTGCGTGCCGTCAACACTAAATGACACATAGAAATTGTTTGCCTTAAAAAAATTAGCTATATCCTCACTAATGAGTGTGCCGTTAGTAGTAACAGCATATGAAATATGCTTATCATTTTGCAACGCAATTTGATTCGCATATTCAACAAGTATTTTAATCAACTCTATATTTATTAACGGTTCTCCCCCGAAGAACGAAATACTGACATGATCATCTTGGGTATGTGCAAATAAAAAGTCGATTGCTTTTTTTCCAACATTTTCTGACATCACCCCAGGATGGTTATACTCTCCCTCTGATGCATAGCAATATGAACACGCTAAATTGCAGCATTGACACACCATGAGTTCAACCCCATGCAAATAGTTGAGTGAATATTGCAACTCTTCTTTTTTTATGGCAGTATCTATAAGGCCAACACTGCGAAAATCGTTCAACATGGCTTCAATCTCACTTTGAGAAGTTGAAAACTTACATAACATTTCTTCCTGTATTCTTTCAATAGAACAACCATTCATAGTTATCAGAAAGTCTGTTTTTTCATCCAACTCAAACAGTGCTCCAGTCTGGGCGATATACAGATATTTAATACCACTATTTTGAAATACTTTGTGTGCATTTAATTCTAAAATCATATTTATCATTCCTCACTAAATGCGTGTGTTTGCATATTCCACAACTGCAAATATGGTCCATCCTTAGACAAAAGCTGATTATGTGTTCCTTCTTGAACGATGTGCCCATGTTCAAGAACGATGATTCGATCAGCTAACGATACCGCACCTAACCGATGGGTAATGATAATGCCTGTTTTCCCATTCAGCTCCTCACGGAAAGCATTATACATTGCTTTTTCTTTTAGCGGATCAATTGCCGAGGTGGCTTCATCAAGTACAAGAAACTCGCTATTCTTATAGAAGCCTCTGGCACAGGATAGTTGCTGCCATTGTCCGCCGGAAAGCTCACGACCGCCAAATTCCTTGCCCAGCAGTGTGTTTTGTGAAATTCCTGAATCATCTAAAAACGCCTGCTTTTTCTGCTCTATTTTCTTCTCATTAACATCGTTGAAATTACCCATAACAATGTTATCACGAATTGTCATTTTATAGCGATTAAAATTCTGCGGTACAACGGACTGATTTTTGTGAAGATTTGCTTCTGATATGGTCGAAATATCGATTCCATCATAATATACAGTGCCACTGCTTGGCAAAAAAAGTCCCAAAATCACATTAGTTAACGTAGTCTTTCCGGCTCCGTTTTCTCCAACAATTGCAATCACTTCTCCTTTTTTTATGGCTAGATTAATATCTTCCAAAGCCAATCGCTCTTGCCCGGCGTAGCGAAATGACACATGGTCAAGCTTGATTTCATCATTTAAAGAAGATGATATGTTGGAATCTGCTCGTTCTGCTGTTGCCCAATAATCGAAAAATGGTTGAATCATTTTTCTGTACTGTCCCTCATATCCAATCATAGAAACTAATGAGCTGAAGGCTGACATCATAGATGCATATGCAGCGATTGCAGCTGTACAGCTTGCATAGTCGATTTTTCCGCTGAACAATAGTATGACTGACACCAAATATCCACCAAAGGAGCCAATAAACTCAAATGGAATCATCAACAGCCGAAGAAGAAATATTTTCTTACTTTTTATACTTTCGACTGTACTTTTCTCAGCTCTGCTTTCACTCCACTTTTGGAAAAGTAAATCCGCTGCATAAGTCACACGACTTTCCTTGCAGGCAACCTCATCAATCAATCCTTTTACATATTCGCTTTCCTCACGCTTACATTGCTCTATTGCTTCGTAATATCGCTTCCACAAGTTTGCATGGTAGAGTAAAGTCAAACAGGGAGGAATTGTTGAAAAAGGCAGCAAAAACATAAACCATAGATTAAAGGTCGAAATATACATCGTCACAGCAATCGCCTGCAAGACAGCCATAAAGATACTAATCCATATCTCAGCATATCGAAAGAGATTTTGTTTTGCTCCGTCTGCCATGCGGATCATTTTGTTGGCACATGGATTTTCGTATGTCTCATTGGATATTTTTTGACTTTTTCTAAACAAATTGAACCTTATTCGCTGCTCAAATATCGGAATTGTACAAAATTGTACCCGATATCGCTTATAATAAAAAGAATAGGCAGCCGAAAGAATAAGCATGAATCCGTACAAAAATACATTTTGGAGCATTTCTTTGCTATATCCATTGGAAACCAATGAAACAACTTGCCGTGTTGCCCATACACTCAGCATGGTGATAACACAATTTAAAAGTCCCCATACAATCATTTCAACAAAACTTGCAGGTGACATTTGAAATACAAAGCAGAAATAATTTCGTTTATTCGCTTTATTGCGTATTTGTTTCATAATACATCCCTTTCTGCGCTTCAAATAGTTCCCGGTAGTATGCACAGGAACTCATGAGTGTGGTATGGGAATCCATAGCAATTAGATGTTTATTACGCAGAACCATAATATAATCTGCAGTTTTCACAGCACCTAATCTATGGGAAATAAATAAAGTTGTCCTGCTCCCAAAAGTTTCTTCATAAACACGATAAAAAGCCATTTCTGACATAGGATCCAAAGCTGCATTGGGTTCGTCCAGCACAACAATTGGCGCGGAAGATAGAATCGAACGAGCAACGGATAACTTTTGCCATTCTCCTCCCGACAAATCCACACTTTCCTGCTTTAGAAGGTTCAAATTGACATCAATACCTTTCTGGGAGAAACATTGTGCATTGAAATTCAACAAATGCAACACACTGTTGATTTTTCCAGATTCCTGTAGCTTCGTCGAGCTCAGTGAAACATTTTCCCTAACTGAGAGTGGATACCGGTAAAAATCTTGAAACACCGCAGAAAAGAGCTGTCTTTTTTCCTCTCTGGACATTTCTGATACATCTTTGCCACCCACTAAAACACATCCTTCTGTCGGCTTGTAAAGTCCAAGAAGAAGTTTCACCAAGGTTGTTTTTCCGCAGCCATTTTCTCCTACCAACGCATAATGCATCCCTTTTTGACATGTAAAACTTATATTTTCTAACACAGGGGTGGATGTACCAGGATATGTAAAACTGACATTTTGAAACTCTATTCCTTTTGAAAGATCAGCCTGTTTTTCCGAATGATGATTTTCTTCCTCCTCCAATTGAAGAAATGAAAAAAAAGCGGACATTTGCGTAAAACTGCTCGAAGCATCAAAAACTGCTCCATACAATTGATTTCCAACATTCCGCATGGTTGTTATAGCGGTAAAGGCAGCAATAAACGAACCTAAAGAAATCCTTCCATTTACCAACGGCGAAATTAACAGGAGAATTGCTATAATACTGTACACTGCTGCAAAAATAGTTGTTGCACACTCTGAAAAAAGTCGTTTTCTTCCCAGCAGACTGTTTTTTTTCATTGCATTGGCAGAATCCTTTTGATATCTTCGCTCAATTTCCTGGTTGTAATGGAATATCTTTCGTTCTGCGGCATATTCACGATGTAAAAGAATGGATGATAAATAATCTGAATGGCGCATATTTTGAATATATTCACCCCAAAAATTATTCGTATTTCTGCCTGCATTCCGATTAATCACAATTCCAAGCAGCAGTAGTATAAAAACAACAATTGCTGTCCTCTTGTCAATTGCAAATAACACTATAAAAGATGTTGTGATTTGAACACCGCATTTTGTAACTGTTTGAAGTGCAGCATAAAATGTGCTATCCAAATCAGCTGCCTTTTCCGCACGTCCATATAATTCGTGAAACGCCTGTGTTTCGGTAATTTGGAAAGAGACTTTATTAACCTTTTCCAAACGTTGTGCATCAAGCTTCTTTCCGACGGCTATGTTATGCCGATCCATTCCAAGCTGTAAAATAGCTACCAACAGAGAATTTACAAGCATCAACATAATAAATATCCCAATATTTGTTGCAAATGCTTGTAAACCTCCGCCCGATATGCCTAAAATAGCCGCATCAAACAAATTTCGCTCTATCATGATTTGCAATGCAGGAATGATGCCTATCAGCACACACCCAATCATCGTTACACCAAAAAGCAAATGTGGGTAATATTTCTGAATATAGGAAAATTTACTCATCCAAACACCTCAGTATTGATATGGGGACGCAAGAGCTGCCAAAGAACCGCATCGATGTTTGCCGGTTAGTATATGATTCCTAATGCACCCTCCAAGACAATCAGGACTCATTGAACAGCCTTTGCATTTCTCATCTTGCAAAAAATCTGCATATTGATACCACGCTAGAACTCGACCGGTATCCCATTCCGCTTTGCCAGTTTCTGCTAGATAACCCATTTTTGCTTCTTCAAAAGAAAGGTCATTAACACATTTCCACAATGACAAATCGGGCAGAATATGAATAACATTTGTATCGCCACAAGCTTCACATGAAAGATAAGTACGTCTGTTTTTGTATATAACGAACCCCATCCGATGCCCTAACTCATTAAAATGATTGAGTTCGTCATAATGATTGTTGTTGCTTTCGTGATATTTTTTAGTTTCGTATACAGGTCTGAACAAAAGCGATATATACTTTCTAATATTCGGTTCAAATAAAGAAAGTGTTTTTTCTACATCTTTTATCGACGTGTTATTTAAATTAAATCGTACTAACAGTCTTAGATTTTGGTTTTCTGCTACATAGCTTGCAACAAATTTAATCTTTTCAATGAGCAAATCAAAGCTCGGCACACCTGTTTTAAAAATACGAGTTTGATCATGCTGCGATTTTGCACCATCAATTGTAATCTGTATCAAATTACAATTAATGCGTAGCAAGAACTTCATCACCGAGGGGTTTATCAGAGAACCATTAGTTACAATGGTTGAACCAATAGAAAATCCTAATTCTTCGGACAGTGCCTTTACTCGTTTTGTAAAATCATCAATTTGTTTTCTTTTGAGAAGTGGCTCGCCTCCAAAAAAATTCAAATTTACGTGCCGAAAGTTAGGTGCTTCTTTTGCTATGTATTTCTCTACAGCTTTAAAGTAATTGGAATTTTCATTTTCAATGAGATGAATACTAGGTTTTTCAAAACAATAAGGACAGTCAAAATTGCAAGCCATTGTGGGCAGTAAAATCAAGCCTAAAGCGGTAGAATTAAAATAACGTTTGTTGTAAGCATATCGTAATGCATTTACTTCATCCAGATTTTCATCAACAATAAAACCATTCTCTGCCAAGATATCAAGTGTCTGATTATCCGAGTTATTGAGTAGAATTTTTTCTAAAAAATCTTTTTCTTCTACCGCAATTCTTGCCTTAGTCATAGAATTATATATTTCAAATCCTCCTTCTCTATTGGTGAGAAGATTATTGTATATACTTTGTTTAAACATATTTTAGCCTCGCTTCCCAATAAAATGGGCTTACCAATATGAATATTACATCTCAAAGTGTACTTTTTACTATTGTTTACTGATCCTAGTCATACTGACAGGACTCAGGATCGGTACATTGACATGCATCAAGACACGCAGGGCATACATCAATAGATGCCGGAACAACAAGTTCATTAAGAGTAGTTGCTGCTACATTAACAAGTTTCATTCAAATCTCTCCTTTTAAATATTTTTATATGATTTAAATCATATATAGATTAAGATTATAGATAATCTTCTTTTACTTTACCATGACATTTACAGAATATTTTATTTCACTAAACGTCATGGTAAAACATATCAGCTTATGTATATAATAGTATTATTGTATAATCGAATTTAAAGGAGACCAACTCATGAATAGAAAAATGAATACTATAATTGCACTTACACTTATTATCGTTGAGCTAATTACGATTAAAATTAAATGTATTAATATAATTTTGCCAATATCTTCAGTAACCATTTATTCCGATGACTTAGAGTTAGGAGAGAATAAACGATAATAAAAAATATTTATATTTCTCCTTTATGCTTTTGAATCCATCTTCTATACAACTGCATACGGTGATTTTCTTGCAAATACCATGCAATCTGATATGCACATTCACACAACTCTATATCTTCTGAAGTTACCAAGTGGTCATCTTCAGAATTATTCCACGCAATACAATACAAGAGGGTCGGTAATACATAGCATCTCTCACATTCAAGCTCCAATGTTATTCCCTGATAAGCATATTCTTTGGATTTTTCATAATTTCCAGAGTTTCCCTCGTAATTAGAACAGTTTACAAGTATTTTCTCATATTCACTTGAAAATGCTCTTGAAAAAAGATAGTTATTAGCACAGTATGCTTCGCACATCCGTTCATAAACAGCTAACTTGCTATATTCCTTTTCTCTATCCTTCCAATAGAAAAATTTATTAATAATCATACTCTCTATATTCGTAAAAATAGTTATATCATTTATTTTTTCAATAGGAAATCCTAGCATATCCTCATACATTCTGGCGTTTTCTCTGCAAGCCGTATTTTCTTTTTGTATTTCCAGTTCAATGCCCTTGTATTTTAACAACATTTGATTTATTTTTATGGAATCATCCAATTTTTTCTTTAATTTTTCAAATACTTTTCCAGCCGTTATGTAATCCTTTATCTGACTGCACTGTACCAATACATCCCACATTTTATGTGTTTCCAAGTCATCGGATACTAAAATATCTTCACACATCACTCCTTGTAATTCAATATTATTAAATAATTTTGTAACTGTATTATATTGAGCTGAGACCTTCATATTTAAAATTCTACTAGCTGTTTCTACCGTACATACTCCATCAGACATTTTCTCAACTGTAATACCTTTCAGGCACCTACGCTCACCTAACATTTTTTCTGCCGAATAGAAACCGCCATCAATATAGTATGGATACCACTCAAACAAATCATAGGTTATATTATTTTTTTCCCTGAGCTTAATAATATCCGCCATAAAAATACTCCATTGTTCATCTGGTTCCATGCCCATCAGATCAATAAGCATATTACGTTTTTCTATAAGTGAGCATACATAATGCAGTCTTGATGTTTTTCTTAAAACGCTGAGAGCTTCCCCAATCTCATTAAGCCACATTCTTCTCTCATAATTTCCCATATTTTCAGGTGGATATACTGTCATAAGCATTTCATTTAACAGCTTAGGATAAATGCACACAAAGTTCCACTCCTCAAATTCATTACTTTTACAATATTTATGGAGTTTATCATATATCGAAGCAGCAACATCATTTTTTCCCAATTCTGCATTAAGTCGTGCAATATTGGCGAGCATAAAAAATTCATATACTGATACACATTTATATGATATATCTTCATTATATTTTGGTTTTGTATATGACACCGTAAATTCATATTTTTTTAATGCTGTATTCAAATCACCTTCAAGTTCAGCAATCCTCGCTTCCATGTATTCAGCAAACTGCTTATTCAGTCGGTTATTATTACAATGTTTTTTCCGATACTTATTAAGTTCTTCTTCTGCCTGTACCAGATATCTAGATTTTATATATTCAAGTATTATAAATCTGTCATACATTTCATCATATTCATCTCTACACAGATATCTGCCAGCCTTACCACCATCTATTCCAAGTCTTTGCAATATAGCAATGATTAAATGAATATCTCCTCTGTGACTTCCATTTTCTATTTTACTAAAAACACCACTACTGCACAATCCATCACAAACCTCTACTGCAGATAAATCTTTCTTATTTCTTTCCATAGCTATTAAATTTGCTATATATTTATATTCCATCAAGCCTTACCTCTGCCCTCCTGATATATAAGCCATAATTCCTGCACTACATAGTAACCTGTTTTCTTATCTTTTCATCCTCATAACCATCCCTTTGAACAGCCACATCTGAAGTCCTAAATACGTTGCAAAGCCTGTATCCTTATGTTTTCACCCTCATTTTTTGAAGTATTCCTAAGCTTGCCGGACAGCCCTTTTATGATACCTTTTAAGTACGCCCTCACAAGCCCTTTTTTCGCAAAGTATACTGTCTTTATGACGCATCAGCACCTAACACGTCCGCCATCATACACCTTGACAGAATATACCTGTGAATTACAACAATTCTATGTGCCCATTCTAACACATCCACAGACGCCTATCAAAGCCTAGCTCTTACAAACCATAGAATGCCTTGTAATCCATATTATAGTACATCACATATATGAACAATCCCACAGCAGCAACTATAATCGCACCAATATTGAGCGAAACTACCGACAAGACTATATGTACGATTGAGAGCACCAGCACAGGCTTCCACACTTTATCAAGTGAGGCAAGCTTAAGCCCCATAACCCCCAGCGCTATTCTCACAGCCGCAAGTACAACAACAAGCAGCAGATATACAACCGTCCCGAAATCACCGCCCGACCTTATCCAGGTCTCTCCAAGCTGATTCATCGCAACCGCTCCACCGGTCTCATCTACAAGCTGCACCATTCCCATGATGGCACCTGCTACACCGAACACCATATACAGAATTGACCAGCCTCTTACCGTTCTCTCCATGGCTTTACCCCCTTAGATATTTAGATATATCCATTATACATAAACTTATTAGATTTTACCATGACATTTGAAGAAACCCGGTAATTTATCTTTTCACCCTCTTAATCATCCCTCTGAACAGCCACATCTGAAGTCCTAAATACGCTGCAAAGCCTGTATCCTTATGTTTTTCACCCACATTTTTTGAAGTATTCCTAAGCTTGCCGGACATCCCTTTTATGATACCTTTCAGGTACGCCCTCCCAAGCCCCTTCCTTGCAAAATATACCGTCTTTATGACAATTCCCGCCGCAATAAACGGTATGTTGAGTATTAGCTGCCAGACCGGCATATTCTTCCTTAACATCCACATGCTGTTGCGTGCTGACAGCTCCACCTTGAAGGCATTATGCCTTGAGCCGCTTGAGGCGCTTCCAAGGTGATACACCTTAGCATACGGATTGTACAGGTTTCTGTAGCCTGCAAGCCTTGCCCTGTAGCCGATATCCATATCCTCAAGATAGGCAAAGAAGCTCTCGTCAAACAGACCAATCTTGTCAAATACTGATTTCCTGTATATTGCTGCCCCCGCACAGGAAGAAAAAATCTCATGGGGCACCATACAGCCAGAAACCGGCTTGTCCCTGTCGGGTGCGAAGCCCATCCGAGGGCTGCAAGCTCATCGCCGGCATCGTCAACAAGCTTATGGTCTGCGTTCTGAATCATAAGCGCAGAGCATGAGAACACGTCCGGCTTACCCTTAATCATCTTGTACTGGTTTTTGACAAAATTAGGAAACACTATGGTGTCATTGTTAAGCAGCAGCACATATTCGCCCTCTGCCGCCTCTATGCCGCGGTTTACGGCGTATGCAAAGCCCGTGTTGTCATCAAGCTCAACAACCCTTATTCCCGGATACAGCTTTTGCGCCAGCTGCACACTATTGTCCGTTGAGGCATTATCAACCAGAATAACCTCCATATCCTCGTAGGTCTGTCTCCTTAACGCCTCCATACAATCCTTCAAAAAACGCTCTCCATTATAATTCGGAATAACTATACTGACCATAACACTCTCCATTCCATATTACAAAACCAGGCAATTGCGCAACTCATTTTTTACTATAAACATTTGCACAATATCTATTAAAAAACGCCGATAATGTTTCCGTAATTGCTAAAATTCAGGCATAATGCCGAACCGTTACGGAATATCACTTATAAAGCTCAACTCCCGGCTCATACAGGTACATTTTTCCCTCTTTCGCCTTCCAGCCGTCGGCAAGAAGCCTCATAAGCTCACTATGCCGCACAAGTATCGCCGTCTTTGGCAGAGTCTTTATATTCTGCTGTAATATATTTCTGTTAAAATTTCCTTTATACCATCCCGGTTTTCCGGCGTTTACGTGAACCCTTCCAAAGCTGTCCTTATAGTCATCGCCGGAATACACTATGAAGCTTCTGCTTATCTTATTACACAGAGGAAATGCCTGCTTTACAAGAAGCTTTGCGGCGATTGCATCCGCTTCCAGTACATCCGCTTCCCTCACAAGCATTTCCAGCCAGTCACGCTTTTCAGGCTTTATGCCGCACATCAGGATACAAAAATAATCGCTTGTGTACTGCCCAAGTCTTGCCGCATCAGGCTCACCCATCGCACACATCTGCATATTTTCATAATCGGTATTTTTTCTTAAATACTTGAAATACTTCTGCGCGGTGTCATTGTCCTTGACTCCTGTGGCAACAACCAGTACCGAAGCAGCCTTATTATTGCCACCGTCCTTGCTATCAATACTGACACTGTCTTCGCTGTCAACACTGCCATTGCCTTTGTCAATAACGTCATCACTACTGCTGCCATTACCTCTGTCAATAGCACCATCACTACTGCTATTGTCTTTGTCGACAGCGTCATCACAACTGCTTCCACCTTCGCTGTAATTTCCGTCATTGTTATTCCCATACTCAACCCGGTAAAAGCCCATGTCATCAAGCATGCTTACACTGCCCGCTATTCCCATCCTCTCAAGATGAGCCTCTATTGCCTTTTTGCCCGCCTCGTATGCGTACAGCTTAGACAGAGGATTGGCGGAGGTCGAACTCTCATGGGTGCGCCAGTGGTAGAGCACACGGCTTACATGAGAAATCTTTTCCGCTTTTTCGGTGCACTTTAAGATAAAATCATAGTCCTGTGCGCCGTCATAAGCCTTGGAAAATCCCCCAACCTCCCTTGCAAGCTCCGTCCTCACTACAAAAAGATGACAGATATAATTGTTGCTTCTTAAAAGCTGCGGGTTGAAATCAGGCTTGACATGTGGGCAGAAATGCTTCTTCCCCTCGCTGTCCATCTTGTCCTCATCGGAATAAAGGCAGTCCGCATTTTCGCGGTTTATCGTCTCAACCATGCGGTACAGCGCATCCGATGACAGGGTATCATCATTGTCAAGAAGTGCTATATACTCACCCTTCGCCATCGCAAGTGCCGCGTTCGTATTCTCCGCTATCCCGGCATTATCTATCTCCACATAGCACACGCGCTCATCGCCGTCCGCTACCTCATCGACAACGGCGCGCTGCTTATCCGTTCCCGCATCCACAAGGCAGAGCTGCCAGTTAAAATACGTCTGGTTTATCACCGAAAGGAGCATCTCCTTAAAATATGCGGTCGGCGGATTGTACACCGGGACAAGGACACTGATTAACGGCTTTCTCTTAAAATTGCGCCCTCTCTCAAAGAACAGCTCCTCATCATCGGACACAAGCTCCGAAAAATGTTCACTGTAGCCGTCCTTGTCGATAAGCTTTCCTATCGCCTTCTTGGCAAGTTTATCCGGTCCGTAATGCTTGATATACGCCGCCGCCTTTTTTATTTTATATATACTGGAAGCCATTGCATAACCGCCTTTCTTTTCCTAAGCTTTATCAACTGCTTTTTATAATCAGCTCTGTCCTCTTCCGAATATTATCGTCATAATTTTTTACTATCATTGCGTTTCACATCTTTATTTCCGGCTTCCAAGGTACTTCCTTGGAAAGCTTCACATTATAATACGGGTCCCCATCATCTATAATATTCTGCCATCTGTCGCGGAACAACTGAGATTCGCGAAGAAACCTCTCATGCCTCTCGCCCTTGTCATCGTAGCCTCTGGACTTCGATTCATAGTGAAAAAGAAGTGCCTGCGGAACGTACACATTAAGCAGTCCTCTTCTCCTCAGTCTCAGGCAGAAATCAACGTCATTGTATGCGACTGCAAGCTCCTCATCAAGCCCGCCCAGCTTATCAAAAAGCTCTTTTTTTATCATAAGACACGCACCTGTCACTGCAGAATAGTTCTGCACATGATGAATACTGTCACGGTATCCGTTTTCAATAAAACATACCCCCGAATTAGGATGAACCGCCGTTCTGTCCGGACCTATTCCGACTATGACACCCGCATGCTGCACAGTCTTATCCGCATAGAGCAGACATGCACCGACCGCTCCTGTGTTATCTCTCACAGCGTATTCTGCCATAGCCCACAGCGAATCCGGCTCAATAATCTTCGTGTCATTGTTCAGTAACAGCAAAAGCTCACCCTTAGCGCGCGAAGCACCGTAATTGTTTATAGCGGAATAGTTGAAGCTTCCCTCCCATTTTTCAAGCCTTATCACATCGGGATGTTCCCTTAAAAGCTCATCATAGCAGGAAAAAATCTCTTCCGATGTGCTGTTATTCTCGACAATTATTATCTCAATATTTTTATAGGTATTTATATAGAAAAGCGACTCAACACACCTTCGCAGGTCATCTGCATGCTCATAATTTGGAATAATCACCGAAATCATCGGGCAATATTTTCTATTCGATATATTATTAAAAATATTATCTCTACTATCGATAATACAATCCTTCATGTTATCCGGAGATGTATCTTTTATGTTATCTCCATCTTCCCCTATATGACCATTATCCTCAAAAAGCGCACGGCTTACGTGCGCTATCTCTTCCTCACGGCACCCGCCGCCTATATATTTATTAAAGCTCCAGAGTGAGGCTTCGCGGGACAGCTTCACAGCACAGTCATCCATCAGGTCGCGTCTCACCACCACGCAGTTTCCGATATAATTGTGCGCCATAAGATTGTCCGGCGCATAGTCCGGCTTATACAAGAGCTCACCGTCACGCAGCTCATCCATATAGATAACCGCCGGCCGCTTCTCTTCTATGACCTTGTCAAGCTCACACACAATATCCCTGTGAAGCTTCACATCCCCGGTCTTGACTATGCAATATCCCGAAAGCTCCGTACCTTCCCTCTGCTCCTCAGAAAATAAGCTGCGCGCATAAAAAAGTGCCTGCCTGCGCCTAGACGCACCCGCACCAAGGTCATGCCGTGCCGCCTTGAGTGCCGGCTTCAGACCGCTGTTCCTATATATTTTTATCACATGACCTATCATGCCGCATACACAATCTTCCCATCACAGATGGTAAAATGCACCTTCCCCGGCAGCTCCCATCCTAAAAACGGGCTGTTCACAGCCTTGGAGACAAAATGGTCAACGAGCCATTTTTCATTTTCACCGAATATCACTATGTCCGCCGGATTTCCCGGTGCAATGCCAACAGGCTTCCTTCTGTAAAATTCCATAGGATTGCGGCTCATGCACTCCATAAGCTTCATAAGTGAAATGTGCCCCGGCTGGACAAGTGACTTTATTCCAAGACCTAAGGAGGTCTCAAGGCCAGTTATTCCGCTTGGCGCACTCTCCATAGGTCTTGCCTTCTCCTCAGTGCTGTGCGGAGCATGGTCTGTGACTATCATATCTATGGTGCCGTCCTTAATGCCCTCTATAATCTTAAGTCTGTCGTCCTCCGTCCTCACAGGCGGATTCATTCTGGCAAGCGTGCCGTATTCGAGCACAGCCTTATCTGTCAATGTGAAATGATGTGGTGTAGCCTCAGCGTGGACATCCGCGCCAAGCTTCTTTGCAGTCCTAACATACTCAACCGCATTTTGGGAGCTGATATGCTGTATGCACACCGCCGCGCCGGTATGTATGGCAAGTGCACAGTCTCTTGCGACCATCACATCCTCGGCAGTCCGCGAAGCACCGCCATAGCCTAGCTGCCTGGATACCTCGCCCTGATGAACACCCGGCGAAGCTATAAATGCAGGATCCTCCTCATGGAGGCTCACAGGAAGGTCAAGCTCCTTCGCCCTCTCCATCGCCTGCACAAGTATCTTCTCATCCATAATCGGAATCCCATCGTCTGTAAAGCCTGCCGCACCTGCCTTGGCAAGTGCCTCCATATCCACAAGCTCAGTTCCGCCAAGCCCCTTAGTCACTGCCGCCGCCGACAGCACATGTATCCCTGTCTGTGCACCTTTTTCAAGAACATAGGAAAGAGTATCCACATTATCAACCGTAGGCTTGGTATTTGCCATACATACCACCGTTGTGAAGCCACCCTTGGCTGCAGCCGCCGCACCGGTAAATATGTCCTCCTTATAGGTAAGCCCCGGATCCCTGAAATGCACATGTGTATCCACGAGTCCCGGTGCAAC
>OJNH01000341.1_pt1 | contig 42728 bp, 40 predicted proteins | sample 1597361 | NCBI WGS metagenome assembly OJNH01 (sample SAMEA2452136, study PRJEB22498) | human gut metagenome | biome: human feces; feature: human gut; material: feces | place: Australia | collected 2012
ATCAGATTATTTAAAGAAGAGATTAAATCAAAATGAAGGCATAGTTTATCCTATTGATGAAGATGAAAATTATACTGATTTAATGGTTGCTGAAGATAGCGAAGAATATAGATATGAATAAATGAAAAAATAAAAGTATTTCAAGAAAATAGATATAAAGTAATTAAGGTACACAACTTAACTAATTATAATATAAAAGATATATTGCATTATGAGTTATGAAACATATTAAATGATTATGATATAGAGAATTTAATTCCATTAATAAAATTAGGTACAAAAGCAAAATAATGAAGTGAATTAGTATTTTTGTATTGAGGAATGAATGGATAGGGTTAAGTTTTATTCTGTGAATGATTGGGCTGGTGGATATCAATTGAAAAAAGCTGAAAAAATTATAAATAATTTTGATAAAAATAATGAAAATTTAAAAGCCTCTAAAGAATATAAAGTGAATTTAATATGTAAAAATTATGATGAAATATTTGATGCTATGGATAGAATTAACAAATTTTATATTACTAATTTCGAAAATGGACAATGATTGTTTTCAAAAAATTATAAATAATTACGAAATTTGACATAATTTTTAAATTAAAAATGATATAAAAAAAGAAAAGGAAGATAGTATGGATAATTTAATAGAAGAAATAAAAGAAATAAATAAAGATAACGACATATTTGGAACTTATCAAAAGTCAAAATCTATATGTGATTTTTTAGAACTAGATAGAAATAAGGAAATTCTAGAAAAGAATAATTTAATAGCAATTTATGGACCATGGGGAAGTGGGAAAAGTTGTTTAATGAGAACAATGTATAACAATTTGAATCCTAAAAAATTTAATGTTATATGGTTTGATACATGGAAATATGAAAAAGATGATAATTTAGCATATTCACTATTTAAATACATAGGAAAAGATAGTTTTTTTAATAAAATAAAAGAACAAGGAAGTAATGTTTTAGATAATGCATATGGAATATTCAAGAGTTTATCAAAGGGAATAGAATTAAATCTTGGGATTTTAAATATTAAGCCAGGAGAAGCATTAGATGAAGCTGAAAAGCAGGATGAAAAAGTAGGCAAAAATATTAATGGACAAAAATGTTTATGGGAAAAAATTGAAGAATTTGAAAATACTTTTAAAAATATTAAATTTAAAGATGAAAAAAAGTTGATTGTTTTTCTAGATGATTTAGATAGATGTGAATCTGATAATATAATAACAGTAATTTCTGCTATAAAATTATTGTTATCAATTAATAAGAATATAATATTCATAATTGGTGTAGATAAGACTGCAGTTACACTTGCTTTAAAGAATAAATATAATAATGATTATAATAAAGCTGATGAGTATTTAGAAAAAATTTTTCCTATTACATTTGAGATAATAGATAATATGCAAACTCAAAATTTTTTGAAGTATATTAATGAAGTAACAGGATTAGAAGAAAAAAATGCAGAACTTATTTTGAATTTTTTTGAAGCAATACATTTTACAAATGCAAGAAAAATAAAAAAAGTGTTAAGAAAGTATTATTTTATAAAAAAATATTTGAATGATAAAGGTATTGATACAAATGATAATCGAAATGTTTTGTTAATACTATATATAATAATACTTAATATATATCATAGCGATGAATATAAATATATAATACGAAGAGATAAAGAAAAATTATATGAAAATATTATGTTCTTTTACTATGATAAAAATGGAATGAAAAAACAAGGAAGGTATGTATCATATGAAAAATTTTGTAAAATACAATATGAAAACAAAGAACAATATAATATACATAAGTTATTAGTAAGATTTTCTTCGTGTAAAATAGTAAACAACGAGATGAGAAGCATGATGTATCCTAATGGAGAAGCACATATTGATTTAAGAGACTGGTTGGGAACGTTTGCAAAAAATAATATATGTAATGAATTTATAGAGTTTTTTATTAGTAATAGTTATAATTTTGAGAACTTAATTAAAAATAATGAATTTGATGATGATAAAATTGTGAATATATTAAATATAATAAATGGTATAATTTAATATATAATTTTGAAAGTATTTACATTATTTTAGACTTTTTCTAAATGTTCGATAATTATTATTGTAAATTAAATAACATAAATCATTTCTTTATATTAACTAATTTTTGCTAGAATGTAAATATAGTTTTAATAAAATGAAAAAAATTTCTAAAATCTAAAAATTTGCTATGCAGAAAATATTAAATCTAATTAAAATTTTAAAATATCAATATAATTTGAAAAAATTCAAAATATTGATATTTTTCTTGTTTTTAATAGAACTTTAAAGCAATAGATAAAATTTATAAAAATTATTAAAAACAAATATAAAAATAAATTATAAATATTTAATTGATAAAATGAAAAAAATATTGTATAATATTAAAAGTTCCAAAGAAGTTCGAATACCCTTCTTTTGGTTATCAAAAGATAACGAAAATGTCTTTGACATTTGCATTATACGTAGACATATGAGTAGTTGTATATATAAATGCTGTAAATATATACACATATATATATATTGCTAATATAGTTGCTATACGTAAGAAATACTTTGCATATAATGCGAAGGAGACGGAAAATAGTTAGTTCCTAATGGTATTACCATTCACAATCCAAAATTAGAAGCGAAGGGCTTTTATAAAATTTGAAAAATGCACATCAAATTTTATAAATGTTCTAATTTATAGATGGAGGTGAATGAAATGATGATATTGCCAAAAAAGCAGAAACAAGAACTTTTGATTCAGTTGTTCGAAAAAATAATTGAAGTTATACCAGTAATTTTAGAATTTTTAGTAGTGTCAATAATTGGAACTTACTTAAGGTGGAATCCTAAATTAATAGTAACAGCGATAACTGCTATCGTTGGTAATAATATAATTACTATTATTGTAAAAATATTTAAAGATTCCAAAAAGACTAACTAATTTCCCTTTTTATAAGTAAATTATAAAGATTTATTTATAAAAGGGGTAATTTTTTATGGATTTAACAACATGCAAATTATATAGGATACAAAGAAAAAGAGATTTAGCTGTTTTACTAAAAATAGAGAATATTAAAAAAATTGGCCAAATATCTAATTCTTATAGACCATATATTGCAAACGAAACTAAAAAAAGATTAATTGAACCAGTAGAATCAGAAGAATTGAAAAAAATTCAAAAAAATATTCAACTACTATTAAAAGAAATAAAATATAATGATAATGTTTTTTCTGGTGTACCTGGGAAATCCTATATAGATAATGGAAAATATCATATTGGATGTAAAAATATAGTAGCATTAGATATAAGTAAATTTTTTCCTAATATAAATAGAGAAAAAGTGTATAATTTTTTTAAATACAAGATGGAGAATAGTAGCGATGTTGCCAAAATATTAACAGATTTATGCACAATAGATTTAAGAAAGATAAACAATTTAGACAAAAATGTAATTGAATATATAAACGAAAAAAAAATAAGATTTATGAATCATATCCCAACAGGATCTTCTATAAGTTGCATTTTATCATATTTAGTCAATTATATAATGTTTGATGAAATTGATACATTATGTAGAGAATATAATTGCAAAATGAGTGTGTATGTAGATGATATTGTTATATCATCATCAAAAATAATAAACAATAACTTGATTTCTAAAGTGATTGCGATAATAAAAAATAATGGATATAGAATTTCAAAAAGCAAATTAAAGCATTATAAAACAAATGAATTTAAGAGAGTAACTGGAAGTATATTATCTAAAGATGGAAAAAAACTAGTGGTTCCTAATAAAATTAAATATAGAAGAATAAAAATCACAAAGAATACATTATTAAGTAATGAAGAAAAAGAAAGGAAAAGAAATGGATATGATAATGTTATAAAACAAATAAAATTAGGTAGGTGATGAAATTGTTTTACATAACAGGCGATACACATAGTGATTTTTCAAGATTTACAGAAGAAGACTTTCCAATACAATTAGAAATGACAAAAGATGATTATGTAATAATATGTGGAGATTTCGGAGGAGTATGGACATTTGAAGAAGAGAGTAGCAGAGAAAAAGAGCTACTAGATTGGTTAGACAATAAAAATTTTACCACATTGTTTGTAGATGGAAATCACGAAAATTATACAAGATTATGTAATCATCCAATTGAAGAATGGAAAGGTGGAAAAATACACAAGATAAGAGATTCAGTATTACACTTAATGAGAGGAGAAATCTTTGACATTGATAATAAAAAAATATTTGCTTTTGGTGGTGCTAAATCGCATGATATTCAAGATGGAATATTGAATTTAGATGAAGAAGAAAAAATATATGAGTATCGTAAAAGAGGAGCATATTTTAGAATTAGAGATTTTTCGTGGTGGGATTTAGAGCTTCCAACAAATCAAGAGATGGAAAACGGAATAGAAAATCTAGAAAAAATAAATTATAAAGTTGATTATATTATTTCGCATTGTTGTCCAACAAGTATACAAACATTAATAAATCCAACATATAAAAGAGATATTTTAACTGACTATTTACAACAGATTTCAGAAAAATGCACATTTAAAAGATGGTACTTTGGACATTATCATGATTATAAGCAAGTAAATCCACAGTTTACTCTATTATATGAAAATATTGTACCATTAGAATATGAAAGTGTATTTTAATAATATTAACGAATTAATAATTAAATTATAAACTTATATTAGTCAGAAAAAGTTTTAATACTTTTGAGGAGCTATGCTCTATATGAGTGTGGCTCTATTTTCATTATGGTATGAATAAAATAATGAATTTGGCAATATGTTGAGGTAAATTCAAATGAAAGTCTATTGTCCATATTGTTGAAAAGAAGTAGAATATATAAATAGAATGGAGTAAAAGATGAAAACATTAGATGAGTTAATGGCAGACAAAATTATGGACTTATTACATTACATTTTATCAAAATTTATAAAACCAGACATAACTTTAGAAAATGTAAATCAACTAGATTCAAATACAATTGATAAATTAAAACAACAATATGGAATTGAAGGAATAATTTTAGATGTTGATGAAACATTAAGAAAAGAAATGAAAGATATTCCTAAATGTAATAAAGAATGGATAGAAAGCTTAAAAGGTAAACTACAGGTCATAATTGTTAGCAATGGAAAAGATCAAAAGATTGAACAGTATTTTAAAGAAACAGGAATAGATTACATAGGATTTGCCCATAAACCATTAAAGAAAAACTTACTTAAAGCATGTGAAAAAATGAATTTAAGTCCAGATAAGGTAATGACAATTGGAGATAGTTTATTTGATGATGTATATGGTGGAAAGAGAAACAACATGAAAACAGCATTAATAAAAGACGTAGAAGAGGAAAGATGAAATTTTATATAAATAAAAAAAGGAACTTAAGTTAGTAAAAATATAATATGGGGAAATAGTATCATTAAAATGAAAAAAGTTTCTAAAATTAAAAAGTTTTTTCAAAATTTTGAAAAAACTTTGGCACGTAACAAAATATTAGCAATAATAAAAATTTAAAATATCAATATAATTTGAGAAAAAATCTCAAAAATATTGATATTTTTTTAGATTTGGCATATAATATGTAAAGTGAAGGAGAAATCATAAATGTTAATAAGATTTAGTTTTAAAAATTTCAAATCATTTAAAAATGAAAACTGCCTAGACATGGAAGCAACATCATTAAAAGAACACGAATATAACATTGCAAAAACAGAAAATGGAGACTATCTAAAAATAGCAGCTATTTATGGTGCAAATGCAAGTGGAAAAACCAATGTATTACAAGCATTTAGCTATATGAAGAAGAAAGTTTTAGTAAGTGACGATTCAAGAATAAACAATAACTTAAGTGAAGAAAACATTTTTACATTTATGATAAACAACGAACCAATCAGTCTAGAAGTAGAAATACTAGCTGAAAACAATAAAATATATAAATATGGATTTGAAGTATTAAATAATGCAATTATTTCAGAATGGTTGTATGAAAAAAGAGTTAATAAATTATACGAAATATTTGATAGAACAAATAACAACATAGAAGTAAAAGACAATAAAAATAAATTGTTAGGTTTGGCGAACGTAGATGAAAAGACTTTATTTTTAAATGTATTTGCAAAAATAGATAAAAATAATGAGGACTTTAATAGTGTATATAATTGGTTTATAGATGCAAATTATTTGGATTTAGGAGACCAAAATTTTGAAAATGCATTAAACAATAGAATATCTTTAAAAATAATTGAAGATAAAAAATATAAAGAAGAATTATTAAAGTTTATAAAAACATTTGATGCAACAATTGATTCAATAAATATATCTCCAAATTCACTAGAAGAATTAAAAAATACAAATGGAGTAGTAAAAGTTGAATTAGTTCATAATGGAGAAGATTGTAATAAAAAAGCACTACCACTTGTATTAGAATCAAATGGTACTATGAAAATGTTTCATTTATTTGATTTTTTAATGGATACATTAAGAAATGGAAGAGTGTTATTTGTTGATGACTTAGATGCAAAATTACATCCATTATTAACAAGATATATTATTAATTTATTCCACAATAGTGAAAAAAATATAGGAAACGGGCAGTTAATATATTCAACACATGACACAGTAAATTTAAATAAAGAAACGTATAGAAGAGATGAAATATGGTTTGTTGAAAAAGATAAAAATGGAGTTTCAGAATTGTATTCTTTATCAGATTATATTATAGAAGATGAAAATGGAAATGCTAAAAAAGTTAGAAATGATGCAACATACAATAAAGATTATTTAACTGGAAGATACGGTGCTATTCCAGTATTAGAGGAATTTGATATAATATGAGAGACAAAGAATATTCAAGAAAAAGCAAATTAAAAAGTAAAAGGCTTGCACCAGCCAATTACTTAATTGTATGCGAAGGAAAACAAACAGAACCTAACTATTTTAATGGTTTAAAGAAAAAGATAAATGAAAAATATGGCAATAAAGTTGATGTTTTGATTCCTAGCATTGAAGTAAAAGGAACAGGAAAGAATACAACAGATTTAGTAAATTATACGGATAAATTTGTTAACTATTCAAATAAAAGATATGGACAAGTTTGGGTTGTATTTGATAAAGATGATTATTCAAATGATCAATTTGATAAAGCAATTAGAACTTGTGATTATAATGTTGCTTGGTCTAATCCTAATTTTGAGATTTGGATATTATCTCATTTTAAAAGAGTAACTAAATATATATCAAAAGATGATATTTTAAAAGAATTGGATAAAGAATTTCAAAAAAATGGACTTGGAGAATATAAGAAAAATGATGAAAAAGTTTTTGAGAAAGTTACAAGTGATGGAAAAATACATATGGCAATAAATAATTGCAAATTAATGGAGAAAATTAATGAAAACGGACAAGCATCAAAAAGAAATCCAATGACACAAGTTTATAAGGTAGTAGAGGGATTGAAAGAATATTTAGAATAAAATATTACAGAAGAAAAGCAAAATATGAGAGTAATTGAGAGTTACAGAAATATTTTGCTTTTTTGATAACAAAAGACAAGTTTCGACATTTTTTGTGAAAGGATAATAGTATAATAAATATGGAGGAAGATATGAATACAAGAGATGCAGTAGATACAATAAGAGGATATTACTATCAATTTGATTACTATATATTAAATATATTGAATCAAAATATAGAAGACAATAAAGTTTATATAGAATGTATTGAAGATATAGATATAGAAACTGCCAATGATAAAACAGCAATTCAATGTAAATACTATGCTGGAACAGAATATAATCATTCTTTGATATCAAGTGCTGTTAGATATATGTTACAACATTTTAGTAAAGACAAGTCGAAATCAATTAATTATAAAATCTATGGCTATTATAAATCAGGACAAGATAAATTACCTAAAGTATTAGATTTAGATTTTGTAAAAGAACATTTTTTAACATATACTGAGAAAAAAATAAAACATAAGGAATATGAAACTTTACATTTGCAAGATGAAGAAATTGAAGAGTTCATAAGACATTTAAAAATTGATATAAATGCTATGTCTTTTGAAGATCAAGAAATAAAAATAAAGGAAAAATTAAAAGATATATTTAAGTGCAATGAATATGAAGCTGATACAATTTATTATAATAATGCATTAAGAATTGTAAAAGATAAAGCAACTAATAAAAAAGCTGAAAATAGAAAAATTACCAAAAAGGATTTTCTGAATGAGATTAACACAAAAGAGGTATTATTTAACCAATGGTATCTAAATAATAGAAATATAAAGGAATATTGTAAAAGAATAAAGAAAGAATACTTTACATATAAAAATATTTCTCCGTATGAAAGATTTTTTTTGATAGAGTGTAATAAAATAACTTCAGAAATCGAGATTAAAGACATTGTATTAAAAATATCAGAAAAGTGGACTAATATAAAAATAAAACAACCAACGCCGTACTGTCCATATATATTTTTATATGGCTTATCAGATAACAAAATATTAAATATTAAGAAAATGTTACAAAATGAGGATTTTATCTTTATTGATGGATATGACTTTAAAAATGCAACATTTAATGTAAGATCTATAATAAGAAAAGCAAATTATTATAATGGAATTAGGATAAAATTCATAGATGATTTTGTTAATATCAAAGAAGTTTTGGACAATACAGTTGGAACAAAAGAAATATATCAATTCTATATAAACAAACCATTTTATCAAGATGAAAAATATAAAAATATAATAATTCCAATTATTGAAACAAAAAATATAATAGATATAATTTAGGAGGAAAATATGGAAGAAACTACAATAAATGCAGAGGTAATATCTGTATTTCCGGATAAAGTGAAAATTGCAATAAATGATTTGGAAAATTTTCAAATAGCGGAGGAAAAGTTAAGAGTAGGTTCATATATTAGAATTGCTGATAATGATGATTCAATTCTAATAGCAATTATAGAGAATTTTTCAATAGAAATTAAAGAAATAAAAAATAATGATGGCTTAATTGAAGCAAAAAGAATATATATGATTGAAGCAATACCATTAGGTATGTTAACAGATGGTAAATTTGAAAGAGGAGGAGATACATTAACGATTCCACCTAAATCAGTAGAACCAGCTGGACAAGAAGATATTAATAAAATATATTTGAATTCTATTGAAGAAGATAAAAAGTTTAGTTTTTCAACGTTATCTTCAAATAATAGTATAACAGTTCCTGTAGATGGAAATAAATTTTTTGGAAAACATATAGCAATAGTTGGTTCTACTGGGTCAGGTAAATCACATACAGTTGCAAAAATAATTCAAAATGCTATAAATTGCAAAGAAAGCAAGTATAAAGGACTAAACAATTCACATATAATAATTTTTGATATTCATTCCGAATATAAAAGTGCATTTAAAACTGCAAATGTAATTAATATAGATAATTTAATTTTACCATATTGGTTATTAAATGGTGATGAACTGGAAGAATTGTTTCTAGATACTGGTGATAATAATAATTATAATCAATCTTCAGTATTAAGAACATTAATAACAATTAATAAACAAAAATTAAATGATAATGACGAAACAATAGATTTTGATTCTCCAGTTAAATTTGATATTAGAGAAATTTATAATGCGTTATGCAATATGAAAAGAGAAACACATGAATATAATAATGATTTAAAAATTACATATAAAGAAGCAACTAAAGAATTTAAAAATTATAATCAAAAGTATATTGATTTTTTTAATGAAATACATGAATTTGCTCAAACCTCAAATGGAAAAATAAAGAGAGGTCCATATTCTGACGGTACAATAGATAAATTCATAAATAGATTTTATAACAAAATAAATGATAAGCGTCTAAATTTTTTGTTTGGAGAAAAATCTAAAAACATAACATTTGAAAATGTTATAAGGCAATTTCTTGGTTATTCCGAAAATAACAAAACTAATGTTACAATAATAGATTTAAGTGGAGTCCCTTTTGAGGTCTTAAGCATAACAGTTTCGCTTATATCAAGAATATTATTTGAATATGGATACTATTATAAAAGGTTAAGATGTAAAGAAAAAGAAGAAGAGACAATAAACAATGATGTTCCAATATTACTTGTATATGAAGAGGCACATAAATATGTTCCAAAGAGTGATTTGGCAAAATATAAGTCATCCAAACAATCAATAGAAAGAATTGCTAAAGAAGGAAGAAAATATGGAGTTACATTATTATTAGCGAGTCAAAGACCTTCTGAGTTATCTGAGACAATTTTTTCTCAATGTAATAATTTTATTGCTATGAGATTAACTAATCCAAATGATCAGGGTTACGTTAAGAAACTTTTACCAGATACATTAGGGAATCTTATAGATAAAATGCCTAATTTAAAAACAGGAGAGGCATTATTAATAGGAGATTCAATAGCATTACCTTCTATAGTGCAGATAGATAAATGTGAAGATAATCCATCATCTAATGATATTCCTTATTTAGAGCTTTGGAAAAAAGAATGGAAAGAATTAGATATAGATAAAATAAAGAAAGAATGGTGTAATCATTAAAAAGGAAGGTGAGTAATATGAATATAGATTTTAGTAAACTTTCTGCAGCGCTTAATCAAAAAAATATTATAGAGCCAAGAGAAATATTTCTATCTCTAACAAATAAATCCCAAAAGTATAATGGATACTTAAGAGATGTACAAACAGAAGTATTAGAGTTGTGGTATCAAAATAGAAATAAAAAGGATAATATTATTAAAATGAATACTGGAAGTGGAAAAACAGTTGTTGGACTATTATTGTTAAAAAGTTGTATTAATGAAAATAAGGGCAAATGTGTATATGTTGTTCCAGACAATTATTTAGTAGAACAAGTTATTAAGGAAGCTAATGACTTAGGAATAAATGTTACAAAAGATATAGATAATATAAATTTTATAAGTGGAAAAGCTATTTTAGTAATAAATATTCATAAATTGATTAATGGAAAAAGTGTATTTGGAATAAATGGAAAAATTGATATAGATAGTATATTAATAGATGATGTTCATTCGTGTTTGGAAATTGCAGAAACCAAAAGCATGATAAGCATAAATAGAGAAAAGTATACAAAATTATATCAAGATATTTTAGATATGTTTTATGATAGTTTAAAGCAACAGAATGAAAGTAATTTAATAAATATTAAAGATGGAGATTATGCAAGTAGTCCTATGCTTGTACCATTTTGGGATTTTAATAATAAAATAACAGAATTATTAAATAAATTTAAAGACTATAAACAAGAGGATATATTTAAATTTAATGCTCCTATGATTATAGATATGTTAGAGTTATGCGATTGTTGTATTTCATATGACTGTATAGAAATAAGTATGAGAAATTTACCAATATATAAAATATCTAGTTTTGAAAATGCTAATAGAAGAATATTTATGAGTGCTACATTAGAGGATGACAGCATTTTAATTAGAGATTTTGATATAGATCCTAATATAAATAATGTTATTTGCCCTAAAAATGCAACAGATATAGGAGATAGACTTATTATAACACCACAGGCAATTAATCCTAACATTACCGATGAGGAAATTAAATATCAATTAAAAGAATTATCTAAACATTATCGAATAGTTGTTATAGTACCATCATGTAGAAGAGCAATATATTGGAATGATGTTGCAGATAGGATATTTAATAATAATAATATAAATAGTATAAATAATTATAATTTGGGACTAGATATTTTGATAAACAGATATGATGGAATAGATTTAAAAGATGATAAATGTAGAGTAATTGTTATAGACGGTTTACCCAATGCCAGTACTAATTATGATCAAATAAAGGAAAGTATGTTATCAAGTTCAGATGATATTTTAAGAGAAAAGGTACAAAAAATTGAACAAGGAATGGGAAGAGGAGTAAGATCCAATGAAGATTTTTGTGGAATAATAATTATGGGAAGTAAAATGCCTAAGATATTATATGATAAGCAGACTAGGAAATATTTTAGCGTAGCTACTTTAAAACAAATAGAATTATCTGAAATGATTGTCGAAAGCATGGAAAGAAAAGATATAAAAGAATTTTTTGAAGTACTACAACTATGCCTAAATAGAAATGAAGAATGGACAAGAATAAGTAGAAGTGTTGTAAGTGAATTAAAATACAAAAACAAATTAAATATCCCAAATAGAGAAGTAAAATTTAGAAGAGCATGTAATGAATTATTAGCAAAGAATTATAATTCAGCAATAAAAATATTAGAAGAGTATATAAACGAAGAAAAAAATGAAGTTTTAAAAGGATATGATCAAATGATATTAGCCAAATATATAAATTTGATAAATCCTAATAGAGCACAAGAAGTTTTGCTGTCAGCAAAAAAATTAAATAAAAATATTATTGCTCCAATAAATGGGATTAGATATCAGAAAACAGATATGTATAATGAGCAGGCAAAAGAATTACAGAACTTTATAAAAAACAATAATATTAAACCAAATGAGTATTTAATAATGATTAATGATATATTATCTAATTTGAATTTTGAATCCTCCCACAATGAGTTTGAAGAATCTATACGATTGTTAGGAAAATATATTGGATTATTTTCAGAAAGACCAGAAAAAGAATATAATAATGGAGGACCTGATAACCTATGGGGAATGGGAGATAATTTATATTATGTGATAGAATGTAAAAATGAATCTAATAGTACAGAGATTAGCAAAAGAGATTGCGGACAATTACATAATTCAAAGTCTTGGTTCTATAAAGAATATGGTTCAAAATTCAAATGTATACCTATTATTATACATAGGAATAACAAATTTGAAAAATCAGCTTCTCCAGAAGAAGATTTTAGAATATTGGATAAAGATAATCTAGATTTATTAAAAGAGAATGTACAAAAATTTGCAATAGCATTATGTAGTGATATAAGTAATATCGACAATTTGGATATATTATTAAAAAATTATAATTTAACAAAAGATAATTTTATTAATTATTATACAATAAAAGTTTAATGTATTATAAGAAAGTGAGAAATAACTTCACTTCTTATAATATGATTTTTATAAATTTGAAAAAAGCATATCAAAATCCAAAATTTTTTAATAGAAAGAAAAAAAGAAGAATGGTGAGTGGTAATTAATAATTTTAATGTAAAGTGATGTTGCGAAACTAAATAAATTTGTAGTTTTAAGATTTTATGGTAAAACATCAGTATAGTAGTAAATAAGCTATTTTAGAAAAATATGTTTTGGAAACATTTTAATAACAATAAAAAATTTGTTTTTTATATTACAAATATGATATAATGTACAAAATACTTTGGAATTATAATAAGTAATAAACCAATTAAATATTATTGATTAATTTAGTTTTTTTATAGTATACATTATGAATATTTAATTAAGAAATGGAGAATAATATGGACAAATTACAATATGATAGTTTTCATAAGTTTATGGTATCACTTGGGATAATATTAATTACACTTCCTATAGTAGCATATATTTTTTTAATTAAAAGTGAGCCAATAATTTTGAGTCAAAACGATTTTAATACATTATCTACCTTCTCGTTAAAAAATATTAGTGAAAAAGAGCATATAATAGAAATCTTTACAAGATATTTGTCTTTCTCATCTATAATCCTAATTTTATTAGGAAGTGTTCTTATTATCTATGGATGCAAAAAATGGAGCAAAATACAAAAACAATTAGATGCTCAAATAGAATATGATACCACCATTAAACAAATTAATGCACAAAAAATGAGTGTGACTGAGATTGCATTAAAAACTGCAGAAGAGGTATTAGAAGCAGAAAATGTTGAAGATTGTGATGGCATTACTAGTAATATACCTAATACAATATCCACATCTCAAAATCACATGTTGAAATATATGCAAATTGAAGATTCCTGCTTCTCTAAAATGTCAGAACAGTATTCAAAGAAATATAATCTAAAAAGATATTTGCGTATTGGAAAATACGAATACGACTTCATTGGAATCTCAAAAAAAGACAATATTGACTTAATTTTTGAAGTTAAATATTGGAGGCAGATTCCTTCAATGCAAATGTTAAAAAGTACATTGCAGCGATTATTTTCATCAGGCGTAAATTACGAGAATAATGCACGTCGCAACTTTAAAATAATATTAATAATTGTTTCGCCTAGAGAAAAAATAAATAGAATTAAGAGTAAAATGGTTGATAAAAATTTTAGATTCAATATTGAAATACGTTACATTGCAGAGGAAGATTTATGAACTTAGAAATGTAAAACTAATAAATGAATAATTATAAAAAATAGAATTTTATTTGATTATGTAAAATAAAGTGTGTAAGTTATCATTAACAAAACTTACACACTTTTGATATTTTACCATAAAACAATAAGTAAAATTATATTATTATTCAACACAACTCACTATCATTTGTACACCATCAACAAAACCATTCCTATAATACTTCTCATTCCAATAACAAAGATAATCCATAAAATTTTCATCTAGTTTATCTAATTGCTTCTTAACATACTTTTGATTCTGTTTAGGAATATTCTTTAAAATATTCTCAACAATTTCATCAAAATAAATATGATGTTTTTTATCTTCTTCAGTAAGACTACCAAAAACCTCCTGCTCTCTATAATCTAACCACTCTTTTAAAATATCATCATTTACTTCTCTAAAATTAACCATCTTTATATCCTCCTATACATATATAATCTCATTCAAAACAATTTCTTCAGCCCTATTTTTAAAATTATTCATAGCATGAACCCACTCCATTTGATGATGTTCCTTCAACAACTCATTAACATTTTCATCCTCTGCAAAGCCTTTTATAAGTAAATTAACCTTATTACTAGCATCACTATCTATATCTAGCAAATGTTGTTTCAAAGTACCACTAATAAGTAATTCAGTATAAAAAGGTATATTAAAACTCTTTAAATAATTTAACCTTAATCTTCCATATTTTCCAATGTTACCATCAGGCTGTTTAGGCAAACACAAATCAGGAATAAAATAATCTCCTTCTCTATGATAAGTAATCTTATTATTCATATCAAAACCTCCAAAATAAAGTTAAGGTTTCCCATTCTAAATTTGCGACAATAAACACAAACTAAATTCGCAATAAAAACTATAAACTAATTTCGCAATAAAAATCACAAAATACATCTAAAATCTATCAAAAATAATTGGGGAAAAGTTGGGGAAAAACTCCTCAAAAAAGTTCAAAAAAATGCACGAATGTTCTGAAAAACATTTCCCCAATTTTTATTGAAATATCAGCTAAAACCATTGATTTCACTAAATTACATAAACGTTTCAAGCACATCTCATAACCAGAAGGCCTACATTCTTAAATTCTATTCAAACAAATAATAAATCAAGCTTAATCAACAAACAAATCAGTTCAAAAAACTATTCCCAATTATCACCAAAAGTGTTATAATAAAAAGAAAAAAATAGGAGAAAAACTATGAACCAAAAAACAAGTAATGAAATAACAATAAAAATAAAATGTCAATTGAGCGAATTCTATAAAATAATAGAAGAAAAAGGATTCAAAAAAATAAGACAATTCTCAATGGACGACACATATTTCATACCAAAAGAAATAGAACTAGACAAACTAAGTACAAGAAACATTTTATCGAAAGCAGTATTAGTAAGAGATATTATAGGAAAAACTTCAAATAAAAGAACAAAACTAATAACATATAAAATAAAAAATATTGATGAAAAGGGAAATATATTAAATCAAGAATCCATTAACTGTAACATTTTAGATATAGAAGACGCAAAAAAGTTATTAAAAGCAATAGGATATGAAGAAATTATGAATATAAAAGAAGAGGATATAATATATGAAAAAGACGGATTTGAATTAGCAATTAAAAATATAAATAATGGTGACAAGTTAATAGAAATAGAGGAAACAGAGGAGATAAATACTATAGAAAAATTAATTAAAAAAGTAAATGAAATAGGAATACCAATTTATACAGATAACTATTTCGTAAAAAAGGCAGAAATAGAACTAGATAAAATATTAAATAAAAAAAACAAAAATAAAAAAGAACATAAAAAATATTAACAAAGAATTTCAGGAATACAAGAGAGCGCGTGAATTTTAGTCAAATTAATTCCAAACCCAAATAGCAAGAAAGGATCAAAATAACATGGTAAAAAACATAGTAAAAGACATAATGTTTCTATCTCAAAAATCAGAAAAAGCAACAGAAAAAGACAAATACATAGCACAAGACCTACTAGACACATTAAAAGCAAACAAAGACAGATGTGTAGGACTAGCAGCAAACATGATAGGATATAATAAAGCAATAATCTGTATATCAGGAGGAATATACGACTTTATAATGATAAATCCAAGTATAACAAATAAAAAAGAAGAATATCAAACAGAAGAAGGATGTCTATCATTAATCGGAGAAAGAAAATGCAAAAGATATAAAGAAATTGAAGTAGAATATATGGACATAAATTTCAATAAACAACACGGAAAATATAATGGATTTATTGCAGAAATAATCCAACATGAAATAGATCATACAAATGGAATAATAATATAAAAAAATAAATTGGCTAACAACAATACGATAAATACAAAAAATATACACAAAAAGCATAAAAATTAAATAAACAAAGCAATGATTGACTACTATACATAAATAGTATAAGATAAAAATGCAATTAAATTAAAATAAAAAAAATTCCAAAAGAAAATCAAAAGAGATACTTTTAGACAAAACTAAAGGTATCTTTTTGATTTTTAAAGAAGAAAATAGTTTGAAATAAAATCTTTCTTTATAATGTGTGGCTTTTAGATAAGCAAGAAAGGAATGAAAAATAAAATGGATGGAAAATCGTATGTATTAGAAAACATTATTCAAAACTATAGGATAAAAGATGGAGAAAAAGTAACATCTGAAACAATATATCAAATACTAGAAAACACAAGAATAACTATACAAGAACTAAAAAAATGTTTAGGAATCCCCAAAAATACATATGTTAAATTAAGAAAAGGAGAAAAATGTTATTTTATATGTAGACTTTGTACAAACATAAATAATAATAGAATTAGATATAAGCCAGAAGAACGAAAAATATTAAAACAGTATATAAAGAATGAATATTTAATTACAGAAGACATAAAAGAAATGAGAAAATATATAACAGACGATATTAGATTAATGAAAATACTTGATATAAGTGCAGAAAAATATATAAAGATATTGAATGGAAAAATAAAAAGAATAAAAAATAAGATTTTTGATTATCAAGATAAAATAAATATAAGAAATGATATAATAAAAGATACAAAAAATGACAATATTATAACTCTTAAAGAAGTAAAAAAAGCAAAAGAAGATAAAGGATATACAGACTATCAAATAAAAGAATCATTAGGTCTTAAACAAAAACAATATAGAGAATTAATAAAAGGAAAAGAGATAAAACTTAAAAAAATTTCACCCAAAGATAAAGTAAAAGCAGATTTATTGAAAATAGATATAGAAAATTTAAGCAAATTCGGAGATAGAGATTATTCAACAGAAGAAATAATGAATATTTGTAAAGAATATAATATTGGAATGAATACATTTATAAAAGAAATAATTGGAAACAAGAAAAATCCAGAATTAACTCGAAAAGTATTTAATATTTCAGATGGAAAAATATATCTAGGAAAACAAAAGCAAATAAGTAACGAATTAATTGAAAAAATATATTTAACAAAAGATAAAACAATTGAAAAATTGGCTATTGTGATAGCTCAAATGTACGGAAGATTAAACAATTTTGAAGACTTAAAACAAGAAGTATACTTAAAATTAATAGAGAATGGTGGAAAAATTGAAACCAATTTATCTTATGATCAAAATTTAGTAATAAATGTCCTTATGAAAGGCATAAAATATGCAATGTTTAATTATTTGTCAAAAAATAAATTTGAAATAAGTCTTATTCAACAAACAGCAGATGGTTATTTTGATTTACTAGATGTAATTGAAGATAATACATATAATCCACAAGACGTATTTGAAAATAGTAATACAGATACATTATTAAGTAGTGAAGATATAACAGATCAACATAGAGAATTTTATGAAGTGTTAAAAAGATATTCAGATATATTGATAGATAACAGAGAAAAAGGATTAGAAAAAATAGCTCAAATATTTGATATTAGTGTGGAGACGGTAATGCAGAAGATGATAGAATTACAAACAATTGCAATTAATAGTCAGCTAGTAAAACTTGATTCAAGAGGACGAGTTTTACTAAATGAAGTCATTTAATAATTTTTGCTTGAAAATATAATACATTTGAGATATAATAAAAACGATAAAAAATGAAGAAAGGAGTGTATGGTGTATTTAAGTATTAAATATCTCATACAATGATATCATGAAAACAACAGTATATTTAATAAGACACTCAGTAAGAATTAACACAAAAGACGTAATAGAAAGTTGGAAAACAAGTCAAGACAAAGTATTAAGAAGTGAAAAAATAATATTAAGTGTAACAGGAGAAAAAAGAGCAGAAATACTAAGCAATGAAGAAGAACTACAAAACATAGATGTAGTATATACAAGCAATTGTGTAAGAACATTGCAAACAGCAAAATATCTATTAGAAAAACAACACCTAAAAGCAAATATAGATGAAAGATTTGATGAAAAAAGAGTAGGAAAGCCAAATGATAAAGAATATCCAGATTGGTATACAAGACAATATGAAGACGAAAACTTCAAAACAGAAGGAGGAGAAAGCCAAGCAGAAGTAAGAGAAAGAGTAAATGAAGCATTCCAAGAAGTTGTTAGTCAAAATAAAGGAAAAAGAATAGCAATATTTGCACATGATTATGCAATAATGTATTTCTTATTAAAATGGTGTAAATTAGAAAAAGTAACACCAAATAGAGAACTAAAATTAAGCTTTAAAGGCAAAGTAGTATTTGATAAAAGAATAAATTCACCAGAAGTATTTAAATTAACTTTAAATGACGGAAATGAAATAGAAGAAATTGAAAATATTCCATTTGATGATTTAGAGTTTGATGATTTTAATAAATAATAAAAGCAAAATAGACATAATATCCAGTAAGTTAATTACAATATTAGATCTATTTTTGTTACTAAAATTTGCAATATTTTATTTTACAAAGACAAAAAGAATGTTATAATTAATAAAAAAATTTAATTAAGAAATAATATGAATGTTTTGGTAGAGACTTTAACCAAAAAATGTATTATACAAGGAGGAAAATATGTGTACTGCAGCAACATATAAAACAAAAGATTTTTATTTTGGGAGATCATTAGATTATGAGTTTTCTTATAATGAAGAAGTAACAATAACACCAAGAAATTATCAATTTAATTTTAGAAATAAAGAATCAATAACAAATCATTATGCAATAATAGGAATGGCTTATGTAGCCGATAATTATCCATTATATTATGATGCAATAAATGAAAAAGGATTAGGAATAGCAGGATTAAATTTTGTTGGTAATGCTCATTATAATGAACCACAACAAGAAAAAGATAATATTGCACAATTTGAATTTATTCCATGGATTTTAAGCCAATGTGCTACAACAAAAGAAGCAAGAAGATTAATTGAAAAAATCAATTTACTAAATGTTCCATTTAGTGCTCAATTACCATTAGCACAATTGCATTGGATTATTTCAGATTCAGAGGAGTCTGTAACTGTAGAAGCGGTGAGAGATGGAATCAAAATATATGATAATCCAGTAGGAGTATTAACAAATAATCCACCATTTGATAAGCAATTATTTGCTTTAAATAATTATATGAATTTATCTAACAAATCTCCAAAGAATTCTTTTGCACAAAATCTAGAATTACAACAGTATAGTAGAGGAATGGGAGCAATTGGACTTCCTGGGGATTTATCATCACAATCAAGATTTGTTAGAGTAGCATTTGTAAAAATGAATTCTGTATCTGGTGAAGATGAAAATGAAAGTGTAAGTCAATTTTTCCATATACTTAATTCAGTTGATCAGCAAAGAGGTTGTTGCCAATTAGATGATGGAAAATATGAAATTACAATTTATACATCATGTTGTAATGCAACTAAAGGAATATATTATTATACAACTTATGATAATCATCAAATTACAGCAATTGATATGCACAAAGAAAATTTAGATGGAGAGAGTCTCATTAGATATCCATTAATAAAAGGTGAGCATATTAATTATCAAAATTAATAATAAATATCCACAAATAGTGTAAATTTTGTGGATATTTGTGATATAAAAATAAATGAAGAAAGGAGTGTATGGTCTATTTAAGTTATTAAATATATCATACAAGAAAAAATGGATTTAACTATTGATGTTGAAGATTATAAATTAAATGTGAGGGCTACAGTAATAATTGAACATAATGGAAAGATTTTAGTACATAGAAACGTAAACTCTAACCATTATGCTTTAATGGGAGGAAGAGTTAAAATTGGAGAGGACTCAGAAACTACAGTAAAAAGAGAAGTTATGGAAGAATTAGGCAAAAAAATAGAGGTTATTGGATATGTTACAACAATAGAGAATTTTTTTGAAATGAAAGGTTCTAAATATCATGAAATATTATTTGTACATAAAGCAGAATTTGTTGATGAGGAAGATAAAAAAATAGAGTATACTTTAAAAAATATTGAAGGAGAGGATTGGCTTAAATATGAATGGTTAGACATTTCTAAAATTGATGAATATCCATTGCTTCCAACATCAATAAAAAGTGTATTAAAAGAAAATAAATTTCCTGTTCACAAAATTAATAAAGACATTTAACTTTTTTATAAAACTAAACTATGATGAAAGAAATGAGGAGAATTATGACAGAATTTTGGGATATATATGATGAAAATCGAAATAAAACAGGTAAGTTAGCAGAAAGAGATGGATACGAATTTAAAGATGGAGAATATCATATTGTCGTAACTGGAATAATTTTCAATTCAAAATACGAAATATTGATAAGTAAAAGAGCTTCTTGGAAGAAATATGGAGGACTATGGGAATGTAATGGTGGTTCAATATTAGCAGGAGAAACAAGCTTGGAAGGAATTTTAAGAGAATTAAAAGAAGAACTAGGTATATCATTTACGGAAAAAGATGCAATTTTTTTGAAAGAAGTTAAAAGAGATAAAAAAGTACCAGACTTTAAAGATTTATGGATATTTCAAAAAAATATTTCAATTAATGAGATTACATTTCCTGATGGAGAAGCAACTGAAGCTAAATGGGTTACAATTAAACAATTTATAAATATGTATAATAATAAAGAAATTGTTCCAACAATTGATTTTGGAGAAGAAGAATACAAATTAGCTGTTGAAATTCTAAAAAAGAAAAAATTAGAAAGATATTATGATAATACAGAAGCAGATACTCCAAAGAAAAATGTAAAGTACTTTGTAGATAATATAAGTACAACTAGTGGGAAAGCAATTGATATCGGATGTGGATCTGGTAATGATTCTGTTTATTTAATAAAAAATGGATGGAGTGTTGTTTCAATTGACAAAGAAAATGTAGGAGAAAGAATTTCAAAAAGGCTAGATGCTGAAGAACAAAAAAGATTTAAGTTTCAACAACAAAATTTTAATGATATGAAATTGGAAAAAGCAGATCTAATTGTGGCTAATTATAGTTTGCCGTTTTGCAATAATGAAAAAATAAATTATGTGTGGAAAAATATTGTAAATAGCATAAGAACAAATGGTTATTTTGTTGGAAACTTTTTTGGAATAAAAGATTCTTGGAATAAAGCTGAATCTAATATGACATTTTTTACAAAAGAGCAGGTACTAAATTTATTTGATGAATTTGATATTATTAAATTTAATGAAGTAGAAAAAGAAGGTTTAACAGGTCTTGGAAATATGAAACATTGGCATATTTTTAATGTTATAGCAAAGAAAAAATAATTAAAAAGCACTATATAGCAAAATGTAGTGCTTTTTATAAATTTAAAACCCAATAATCTCATTATAACAGCTAATAGCAAAATTATCAGTCATACCAGAAATATAATAAATAATAGCCTTATAAAAATCCGTGGAAACAGACATATCAAAAATAACTTTATTTTTCAAATTAGAATTAGACCTATCAGTCAAATTCCAATACTTCTTAATCCAATCAACAAAACTAGAAATAAGAACAGGATAGAAAACCTTAATAGAATTCAATTTTTCCAAAGTATTTTCATTATCATAACATTCAGCTAAAACATTAAAAATCTGATTAATAACAAGCCTAAAATAATCAAAAGGATATTGAAGATGTTTGTTAAAATAAATATGTTCATAATTAAATTTTTTAATATCATTTAACAATTTCAAATTTTCATCAGAAAAACGAAGACCATTTTCAGGTGAAGAATTTGAACAAATATCATAAATTAAAGTATTAATAATATTAGAATTATTAATCTTTTGAGCTCTATCATATTTTAATAAATCATAAAGTTCATCCAAATGATTATCAATAATATGTAAATATATTGCATCTTCGATATCACGAATTATATAAGAAATTTTGTCAGAAATTTTTACAACACAACCTTCCCAAGTATAAGGGCTATATTGATTAGGATAAGTATAATTGTTCAAATCAATATAACCATTTCTAGGCTTTATACAATTTTCATCAATTTCACCACAATGCGAAATAATACCATCTCTAACAGCATAGGTTAAATTCATGTTTTCAAAATTAGAATTACAATCTTCTAATAATTCAATATTATCAACAATGTTAACACCATTTTTTTCATGCCAAAAAGAATCTCCGATATATTTTTTTGATATTTCAGATAAAATTCTTTCACCTTGGTGACCAAATGGTGCATGGCCTAAATCATGTCCAATAGAAATGGCTTTAGTTAATTCTGTATTTAAACCTAATGTATTAGAGATAGTGTAGCTAATAGAATCAACATGGCTAACATGTTCCATTCTTGTACAGATATGATCACTTGTAGGTGAAAAAAATACTTGTGTTTTATGTTTCATTCTTTTATAAGCATTTGAATGTAAAATTCTATTGTAATCACGTTCAAAATCACTTCTTAAATCATTCTCTCTCTTATAGATTTCTTTTTCTCTATGTATTAAATTGTTCCATTTTGGATTATTAATATCAGCTTTTTCATTTATAAATTTTTTCATAAAATCAATCCTTTCAAAATGATGTAGTAAAATTATACAATAAAATTAATAAAAAATCTAGATAATAGATTGAGTTAGAAGTATAAAATATTTACAATGTGAAGAATAAAAAGTAAAATAGTATCAAATTTATAAAATAAGTAAAAACAAAAAGCATATTCAAAAAAATATATCGTCGAATATAGTATTTTACAAGAAATTATGATATTATTTATGTTTATAAAAGGAATAAATCCTAAAACAAAATTAAAGAAAGGAATGTGGAATTATGGAAGCAAAACCTATGAAAATTTTGATTATAGAAGATGATATTAATGATTGTAATAATTTTATTAATTGTGTAAAAAATAGAAATGATGTAGAAATTGTTGCAATAACAGATTCAGACATAGATGGATTAAGATATGCTAAAACATTAAGGCCAGAAGGAATTGTTTTAGATTTAGAGCTGAATAATAGTTCATCTGGCAATGTAGATTCTTTGGATTTTGTTACAAATTTACAAGCTCTAAATTTAGAATATATGCCAATAGTAATAGTTACAACACATGTTAATTCGAAAAGAACATATGATATTTTACATAGAGAAGGTGTTGATTTTATATTGTATAAAGATCATCCAAATTATTCTGCAAATTTAGTATTGAATCATTTTATAAGTATGAGACAAGCAGAGAATGTTCAAAGTACGCAAAAGAATGTAGAAGAGGTATTAAAAGATAGGAAAAGTAAGATTTCAAGTTGTATAAATAAAGAATTAGAATTAGTTGGAATAACTTCAAAATTAAAAGGAAAACAATATATTCATGATGCAATTTTATATTTGATTGAAAATGATAATGATAATTCTAATCTTATAGCATATTTATCAAAAATACATAAAAAATCTGCAACAACAATTACAAATGGAATACAAAATGCAATCTTTCATGCATGGAGAATTACTCCTGTTGAAGATTTAACTAAACATTATACTGCAAGAGTTAATTATGAAACTGGAGTACCAACTCCAATGGAGTTTATATATTATTATAAAGATAAAATAAAAATGATGATTTAATAAAAGGACTGATTAAAAATCTGTCCTTTTATTTTTTTGTTTAAATTGGTAAGAAAAAATAGTATTGAATAATTTTTTATAGGAAAAAATTGTGGCTAGAAAATTCAAAGAACGAAAATTATATATTAAAAAAAATTAATAGAATATGTTAAAAATAACAAAAAATTACAAAAGTAAAACTAAAAAAATTTAAAAAATACAAAATTAATAGATGTTTTTCTATCACTAAAAATCGCTTGATTTAAGGCTTATGGTGATATTTTTATTATAGCAAAACAATATGGACCGAGCACAAAAGATAAAAAGGTGGTGGAAAAACTATGGACTGGTGGGACGAATTAATGGAATGGATTAGAAAATGGTGGGTATAAAATTCACTAGATTTAATAAAGATAGGCGATATAAGGTAAATCCTAATATTGCTTATCTTTTTATTTTGAGTTATAATTGATGCTAAGGAGATTGGTATATGAATGATTTTTTTAATGTTACTAATAATATAGATATAGTTATAAAATGTATTATAATTATTTTTACACAAATAACATGTTATAAGATTATAAATGATAATAAATATATAACGATTTCTAAGTGTGTTGGCTATGCTACATCAATTATTTTGTCAATTTTGATGAAATTTATAGAGTATAAAACAGATTTATTTTGTAGTACTATTGTTTTGGTTTTCTTGATGAGTTTTATTTTTTTGTTTATATCAAAGAAAAAGATTGGATATAGTTTAATTTTAACTATAATAAGTTTAGCAATAAACTATGTGATATATTTTATTTCATTAATTATAGCATTTTTAATAACAAATGGAATTGGAAATAAGAAAAATGATAGTGTTAATGTATTAATAATTGTTATATGTAATATGATAATATTGATATTAGGATTTAAAAATAAGAAGATAAAATATGGTATAATTTCATTGCAAAACAATTTAAACAATGAATATATCGAATTATTAATATTAACAATAAGTGTAGGAATATTATTTATAGGCATAATATTCTCAAACAAAATAATAGTATCAATAAATAACTATTTTTGTATATTTATTATATTAGGAATACTAATGTTAATAACAATTAAAAAATCACTTCAATTATATTATAAGCAACAAATGTTAATAAAAGACTTAAAAGAAACCAAAGAAGAATTAGAAAAGAAAAATAAAGAAATTCAGGAATTAGAAAATGAGAATATAGAAATCAGTAAAAAAAGACATACAATAGTTCATAAGCAGAAATCATTAGAACGTAAATTAGAAGAGATAATAATGAAATCAGAAATAAGTACAGAAGAAGCAGTAAAAGTAAAAGTAAGATTAGAAAAGTTAAATAGTGAAATATATAATAAGAAAGAGGTAATCGAATTAGACAAAACTGGAATAGAAAACATAGATGATATGTTAAAATATATGCAAATAGAATGTATAAAGAATAAAATAGATTTTACATTAAAAATTACAGGAAATATATATTATATGATTAACAATCTTATAAATAAAGAAGATTTAGAAACTCTTTTAGCAGATCATATAAAAGATGCAATAATTGCAATTAATCATACAGAAAATATAAATAAAAGTATATTAGTAAGATTAGGTGATATTGACGGAAATTATGGATTATATATTTATGATTCAGGAGTTGAATTTCCAAAAGAAGTATTAGAAAATTTAGGAAAAAAGCCATGTACCACATATAAAAATGAAGGTGGTACTGGAATGGGATTCATGAATACATTTGATACATTAAGAAAGTGTAATGCAAGTTTAATTATTGAGGAATTAAATGAACCAAAAGAAGATAATTATACAAAAATAGTTGAAATAAAATTTGATAAAAAGAATGAATTTAAAGTAAATTCATATAAGAATAAAAATCGTTAAGTACAATACTTAATGATTTTTATTTAATTAAATATTATCAATAAAAACTATTAAAGTCAATAAAAAGTATATATATTCATTAAATTAATTTAAAAATATAAAGAATTTAATAATACTGAAAATTCAATAACTGTTACAATTATGCAAATCATTAAGTATTGTACTTAATGAACAAAGGAGAACAGTATGAAAACAAAAGAAAATAAAGGGGTAACACTAATTGCATTAGCAGTAACAATAATAATAATGCTAATATTAGCAGGAGTAACAATATCTGCATTAACAGGAAACAGTGGAATAACTAAAAATGCCAAAAAGGCCAGAGATGCACAAAAAAATGCGCAAACACTTGAAAGTTTGCAACTTATGTTTATGGACTATAATATAGGAGAAAAAGATGAAGAAACAATATCACAATATTTAGAATCAAAAGTAAGAAGTGGAGACATTGACGAATTTAGATTTTATATTATCGATGATGAATTAAAAATGGTAATAAAAAAAGACGAAAGATATTTTTTCGTTAGAAGAGAAAATGAATTTTATACAGTAACTGAAATGGGAACAGAATTAGGAGAAATAATACCAGGGGTAACAGTAGTAACAAGAGAAGAATTTTATTCATTAAGAGATAACTCAATGAAATTTAAGCTTAATGAAGGTGAATCATCAACACTAATGTTTTTTGATGAAATCAATGATCCATTTAATCTTGAAATCTTAGGTGGAAATGTAACGATGTATGTAACACAAGACATGTCATTAACAAATGCTGGTATGACAAGAAGTGCAGTAGATATTCATCCAGGAGCTACATTAAATCTCTATATATGTAAAGGTGTAACAATGAATGTAGATAGTGGATATGGAGCCGAAGGAACAACAGGAAATGCATTAGGAGCTGAAGGAGGAAAAGGAGGATATGCTGGTATCCATTTACCAGAGGGAGCAACTCTTAATCTATATGGAAAAGGTAAATTAATAGCCTATGGTGGAAATGCAGGAACTGGAGGAGGAAGTACATCAGGAAATAGAGGCGGAGGTGGTGGCGGTGGAGCCGGTGCCGGAATTGGTGGAAATGGAGGAGATGGCGGACAAGCTGGAACAACATTTACACCAAGATTAGATACTAATAGCGGAAGTGATGGAAAGGCCGGAGAAAATTGCGGAACATTATGCATATATGATGAATTAGAAATTTATGCTTATGGAGGAGCAGGTGGAGCTGGCGGATATGATTCAACAAATAATAGTGGATCAGGAGCTGGTGGATATCCAGCCGCTGGAATTGGCGGTGGAGGTGCTGGCGGACGGAGGTGGCGATCATGCTTGTCCGGCTGGAGGATATACATCTGGAAATGGAGAAAATAGTATACAAGCTGGAAATAATGGAATGGGATCTGTTGGAGGATATGGTTCAATTGGATCTAGTGGTGGCTATTATAGTAAAGGTTCTGCAAGAAGTAATGGATTAGTTGCATATTTTAATCAAGGTGGAATGTGGTTTGGAAATTCAGAATGGTATAGAGATTTTTCAGGTTCAGGAGGAACTGCAGGAGCTGGAGGTCAAATATATTATAAAAGTTTAGATAAAATAAATGCCTATAATGGAGATAGAATAACCAATAAAGATTATACAACAATATATTATGAATATAATCCAGATGGAACACTTACTAAAGAAATTGCAAAGGTAGTTCAAAAGCAAAATGGAGAAAAATTTATACCAGCTAAAATATTTGCTCAAGCAGGAACAATAAGAGCAACATATCATACAAATCAACATATGTCACAAGAAGAATGTTCAAAAAGAGGAATTACTTATTGTGGAGATTCAAGTGGAAAAACAGTCAATGTAAAAATGACAGAGCAAACGTCAACTAAAAAAACACAATATGGTCAGGGAATAGGTTCTGGAGCAGGAAATCTTGAACAAAGTAATGGAATATTAAAACCAATATCAGAATATAAATAAAAAACACCGAAAGGTGTTTTTTATTTATATATAATATTTTCCTTGCCATAAATCATTTTCACAAAGATATTTATCAAGACCATTCATAATCCATTTTTTATGAGAATTCCAATCTGGAGCAACAAGCAAATCTTTAGGAGCATCACCTGAAACACGATGAATAACAATATTAGGATTAATATGTGATAAAATATATCCAGCACATTCTAAATAATATTCAAGAGAAATAGGAGTATATGTTCCATTATAATACATACTAGCTAAAACAGTATTTTCAACAACATAAGTGCAATGAATTTTTAAACCTTGAATATTATGATTATTAATAAAATCAATAGTATTTTTTATATCATCCAAAGATTCATTAGGTAATCCAACCATAATATGTGTAACAACATCAATATTATATTTATTGAGCAAATCAACAGCTTTAGAAAATTGCTGTGAAGAGTAACCTCTATTAATTAATTTACCAGTCTCATCATTAGAGGTTTGTAAACCAAGTTCAACCCAAACATAATATTTATTACAATAAGATTTTAAAAGCTTGCAAATATCTTCATTTATACAATCAGGACGAGTTGCAACTGCCAAAGCAACAATTCTATTATCAATTAAAGCAGAATCATATTTAAGTTTTAAATTAGAAATAGAATCATAAGTATTAGTAAAATTTTGAAAATATGCTATAAATTTATTTGCTCTTTCTGCTTTATATGTTGTAAAATAATTTTTTACTTGGTTTGAAATAAAATTTTCAATAGTATGTGAATTAGAGCAAAATTTTATATGATCACCAGAACCACGTTCACTACAAAAAATACAGCCACCATTACTAATAGAACCATCTCTATTTGGACAAGAAAATCCACCATCAATACAAATTTTTAAAGTTCTTTCACCAAATTTATCTTTCAAATATTTATTTAAATGTTTATATCTTTCTAAATTTTCCATAATAAAAATAGTATAACATAAAAGCTTGAAAAAACCAAGATTATAATATATAATAACACCATATTTTTTTAATTAAAATATAAAAATTTCAGGAGAAATTTATGATAAGAGAAAAAATCAGTGAATTATCTAAAAATATGAAAGAAGATTATATAAGCGAAAGTTCAGCACAATGTGCATATTATACAATATTATCATTTATACCATTTATAATGTTAGTAATAACACTTATACAATATACAGGAGTTGAGCCACAAACATTATTTGATGTAATTTCTAAAATAATTCCATCAAGTATGAGTGAAATGATATTAGGTATTGTACAAGAAGTGTACTCAAAATCAATAGGAACAATTTCAATTTCAGTAATATTTACAATTTGGGCGGCAGGAAAAGGATTATATGCATTGACAAAAGGATTACAGATTGTGTATAATACAGACGATAAAGAAGAAACATCATATTTATATACAAGAGTAAAAGCTGTTATTGAAACAATAGTATTTATAGTATTGATTGTAATGGGACTAACATTATTAGTATTTGGTAATGGAATTATAAGTATAATAAAAGAAAAATTTGGAACATTAGAAAATTACAATTTAATTTCATCAATAGCAACAGAAATTGGATTGATTTTTGTAACATTTATTGTATTTATATTATTATATAAATTTATGCCAAAACATAAAATGGCATTAAAAACTCAAGTATATGGGGCAATATTTGGAGCAATAGCATTAAATGTAATTTCATTTGTATTTTCAAGATATTTAACAATATTTAAAGGATTTTCAATAACATATGGAAGTTTAACAACAGTAATGTTAATAATGATGTGGACATATTCATGTTTCTATGCATTATTTTTAGGAGCAGAATTAAATAAAATATTAAACCAAAAAAAGGAGAATTAGGATGAATATTGACGAAGTAAAAATATATGTACTAGTATTTTTCATATATGCTTTTGCTGGATGGATAATGGAAACAATATCAATTTCAATAAGAAATAAAAAGTTTGTAAATAGAGGTTTTTTAATTGGACCTGTTTGTCCAATATATGGATATGGAGTAGTATTAGTAAGTTTATTATTACAAAAATATCAGAATGATATAATAGTAACTTTTTTTATGTCTATAATAATTTGTGGTTTTCTAGAATATTTTACAAGTTATTTTATGGAAATAATATTTAAGGCAAGATGGTGGGATTATAGTCAAAGAAAATTTAATATTAATGGTAGAGTTTGTTTAGAAAATTTAGTATTATTTGGATTAGCAAGTTGTGTAATAATATATGTAACAAATCCATTTATAATAAAACATTTAAAAATGATACCAAGTATGGTACAAAATGTATTGATTGGAGCATTATTAGCAGTCCATTTAGTTGATAATATTGTATCATATAAGATTATACTTAACTTGAAAAAGGTATCAAATGAAATTAAGGATGATACAATTGAAATTTCTGAAAAGGTTAAAAATATTATACATAATAAATCTAGATTATATAGAAGATTGGTAAATGCATTCCCTAATATAAAAGAAAAAGTTCAATTTAAAAAGTGGACTTTGAAAGAAAAATTAGAAGATATAAAGAGACAAATCAAAAAAGAAGCATAGAGCTTCTTTTTTTGCACTTATCATTCCTAAATGACCAATTAGATTAAAACAATAGAAAAGAAATTAAAAGTATGATATAATAAAAACATCAATTATAAGAAAGGGGAAAATAAATTGGGATTAGTTTTAAAAAATGTTTCTAAAACATTTGTAGGAAAAAGAGCAGTAGATAATATCTCATTTGAACTAAATAAGCCAGGAGTATTTGGATTATTAGGAACAAATGGAGCAGGAAAAACAACTACAATAAGAATGTTATTAGGAATAATAAAAAAAGATAGTGGTGAGATAACTTGGAATGGAAAAGTAGTAGATAGAAAGTCTGTTAACTTTGGTTATTTACCAGAAGAAAGAGGAGTTTATCCAAAGACCAAAATATATAATCAATTAATGTATTTTGCTGAATTAAAAGGAATGAAAAAAGAAGAAGCAGATGAAGCAATAAAAAATTGGGCCAAAAAATTAAAAGTGGAAGAATATTTAGATAAACCAGCAGAAAAATTATCAAAAGGAAATCAACAAAAAATTCAATTTATGACAGCAGTAATACATAATCCAGAATTATTAGTATTGGATGAACCATTTAGTGGATTGGATCCAGTGAATACTGAATTATTGAAAAATATAATAATTAATTTAGTAAAAGAAGGAAAATACATAATAATGTCAGCACATCAAATGTCTACAATTGAGGAATTTTGTTCAGATATATTGATTTTAAATAAAGGAAAAACAGTCATAAAAGGTAATTTGAAAGAAATAAAAGACACATATCCAGCAAACAGAGTTCAAATTGAAACAAATGAGAATATAGAGACAGATATTAAAAAATTAGGATTTGAAATTGAAAATATAAAAAATTATAGTTATACAGTAAAAATATTTGATGAACAAAAGGCACATGAATTATTAAAAGAATTAGTGATAAAAGGAATAACAATAAATAAATTTGAAATAATGAAGCCAACATTAAATGATATTTTCATAGAAAAGGTGGGTGAATAAAATGAAAGATTTATTTATAGTAACAAAGTTTACAATGAAAGATATGCTACAAAGAAAATCATTTATAATAACAACAATAATATTTTTGATAATGATAGTAGTTGGATTTAACATACCAAATTTTATGAAAATGTTAAATAAAGATTCAGATGTAAATAAAATTGAAATAATTGATTCTGGAAATGTATTTGAAGGAACACTTGAAAGTTTAAAAGATTTAGATACAGGATATGAAATTCAAATTTTAAATGAAGATTATGAAAAAATAAAAGAAAAAATAGAAAATGAAGAAATTGATTCTGCAATAATAGTAGAAAAACAAGATGAAAATATAAAAATTAAATATATAGTAAAAAGTGCAACAATGATGTCAGGAGTACCAGAAAACATTATTTCAACATTAAATACATTATATACAAATATTCAAATTAATAAATTGGGATTAACAGAAGAACAATTGAAATCTATTACTCCAAATTTTGAATTTGCATTAGAACAAACTGATGAAGAGGCAAGTGGAAATGTATATGCTATGATGTTACTTTCATTAGTGTTATTTTATGCAATATATTTTTGTGCATATCAAGTATCAAGTTCAATTACAACAGAAAAAACATCAAAAATAATTGAAACGCTTGTAACATCTACATCTCCAAAGACAATTGTATTAGGAAAAACACTTGGAATAGGAATTGTTGGATTATTACAAATGATATTATTAGTAGGAACAGCATTAATTAGTGCGAAAACATTTTTAGAGCCAGGTATATTGGATTCAATAATAGATGTATCAAAAATAACACCATATTTAGGAATTATAACAATAATTTATTTTATATTTGGATATTTTGAATATGCTTTATTATATGCTTTAACAGGTTCAACAGTTAGTAAACCAGAAGATATTCAATCTGCAAATGGACCAGTTGCAATCCTTGCAGTAATAGGATTTTATTTATCATATTTTACGATGATGAATCCAGCAAGTGAATTGAATGTTTTTGCATCAATGTTTCCAATTTCATCACCATTTTGTATGCCATTTAGAATAATGATGGGACTTGCTAAGCCAACAGATGTTATAATTTCAATTGTAATCTTATTAATAACAGGTATTATAATTGCAAAAATAGCTATAAAAATTTATTCAAATGCAATTTTAAATTATGGCACTAAAATGAGTTTTAATGATATTGTAAAAATGTATAAAGACTAGAGCAAGGCTTACTACACTTTACAAATTATGTAAAGTGTGATAAAATAAGTTAAATAGCACGTTGCTTTGTTGAGCAATAACCTATTATACAAATTATTAATGGGTTTCCACTGTAGTGTGGAGGAAAGGATTTTTTATGAAAAAGTCGAATTTTTATCGTTTCCGGAATTATTTACGTGCAATCGCTATTGGCGCTTTGATTTTCATTTTGATTTATGCGAGCGCTATGTTAGCACCTAAGTTGATATCTGATAAAAGTACAAAGTTAAAAGTTTATCGGATGTCTAACAATGAATCCAATAATTGTACAATGAATCTTTACAATGATTATGTAACTAGTTTGAAAGGGGTGTCAATTCAGCCATATGCAGCTGACACTCAATATGTCATTGACTTGAAAGGACCATATAGCAAGATTTCAGTTTCAACTTATAATTCAATCCGAAAGGAGTGGGAAGATAAGGATATTATTGCTTTAGGAAATGAGCAGTATTCGATTAAGCCTGAAGCGGTAGGTTATTTTGATCATGACCATACAGTTACATACTGTGTCAATATTGAAAATGGAGATGATATTCAAAAATACTATTTTACTGTTAAGTGAAATAGTATAAAAAGTTCATAAATCCGAAAAACCAAAAGAGTTCTTCTATTTATTCAGAGGAACTCTTTTGGTTTTATGATATGTTCTAAAATGAAAAATATTAAGCCATAGTCAAAAAAGACTATGGCTTGGATTTTATGAATTCAAAATAGCATTAATTAATAAATCAAAAGTATAATTTAAACTTGTTTTCAAATCAGAATTAATTGCAATTTTAAATCCAGCAGAATTGGTATGACCTCTATGTATTTGTGATTTACAATATCCAAATTTCTTTCAGAAGGAAGTAAATCAGATTGAAGAATATATGTACATCCAACATCATGATTAGCTATAAATCTGTTCAATGCAAGTTCTGTTAGTGCTTTGGTTCTTTCATCTACACTTTGCAATTGTTTTCTAATAGATTGAATATCTATCAAATGTTCTTCGCAATAGTGTAAAATTTTTCTTGCTTCATCAGTAACGTTTAAAGTTAAATCAATAGTATCAGACAAAATGTCAACAGAAAAATATTCCTAATTTTTCATTTTATTTTTTACATAATTACAAATTATTTTTACAATTTCATCATTACCAATTTGACAGTCTAAACAAATGTCATAATTGTTTTTATTACCCCATATTTGATTTGAGATAACTTCATAATAAGTAGATCTTGCTTTATCAGATTTTTCCATATATGATTTTGCTGTTGAATCATTATCATTATAAAGTCTTTTTATAGTATCTATTTTGTATTGTTCAGGAGCATAAAGAAATATTTTAATTAAATCCTTGTTATCTCTTAAAATATAATCAGCAGATCTTCCAACAATTACACAACTTTCAGTATTAGCAATTTCTTTTATAACATTAGCTTGTTTGATAATAGAATCGCCATTTGCTTCTAATGATAAGAAATCATTATATAATTTATCAGTATCATTATAATTTTCTACTAAAGAATGTTTAATTGCAAAATCTTTAATTTCTTCTTTTCCATAAAATGCAATTCCAAGTTGTTTTGCAACATTTCTTGCAATTTCTTTACCATTTGTACCATGTTCACGAGATATTGAAATAACTAGATTATCTTTGTAAACAGTAGGTTCTAAAACTGCAATTTTTTGTTTGTAAGCATTTTTCAATATGAAAGCTGAAATTATAGCAGTAAGAATTTCAGAAATAGGGAATGTCCACCAAACTAAATTTATAACATTATCTGATAATGTAAATAAATATGCGATAGGGAATACAAATATAACTAATCTTAATAATGAAATTATAAGAGGTTTACCAGCATATCTAAGAGCTTGTAAAATACCTTGAACAGCAATAGAAAATCCCATAAATACAAAGCCAATACTTGAAATTCTAAGTGCTGTTGAACAAACATCAATAATTTGAGTTGTAGACCCACCAGATAATCCAAATAATTTTGATAATGGATTAGCAAAGATTTCAAATAATGCAGTGATTATTAAAGTGACAATTGCAGTATCTATAATTCCATATTTAATACAATCATCAGCTCTTTTTTTATCTTTCATACCATAATTAAATGATAATATTGTAATAATAGTATTAGATAATCCAAAACATGCAAGTACAGCAATATTTTGAATTTTATAATATATACCAAAAGATCCTACTAATATTGTTGGATCGGCTTTTGCTGTTCCTAGTATAGCATTCATTCCAGCCATCATAACAGAAAGTAATGATTGCATAATTGCAGCAGAAAGGCCTATACTATAAATTCCTTTTATTAAACCTAAATCAGGTTTTATGTATTTTAAATTTTTATCAATTTCTTTATTTACAGTGTAATGAAATATTATTGCGACAAATAAAGATAAAAATTGTCCAATTACTGTTGCCAAAGCAGCACCAGCAACACCCATATTTAATGGAAAAATAAAAATATAATCTAATACAATATTTGCAATTGCACCAGATATTTGTGCTATTGCAGATAAATTAGTTTTACCAGTTGCTTGTAAAAATCTTTCATATGCTGTATATGCAATAGAACCTAGTGAAAAACAACAGCAAATTTTTAAATACGTTGTTCCCATAGAAATTATTTCTTCATTACCAGCAGAAAATAAAGAAATGAACCATTTTGATCCAAACATTCCAAATAAAAAGAATAATATAAAAATGCAAATACTAATAAAAATACCATTACCAGCAACTTTATTTACTTGTTCTTTATTATTTTCTCCTAGATTTTTAGAAAGTAATGTGTTTAGCCCAATTCCTGTACCAACACCAATAGCAATAATTAAAATTTGAATAGGAAATGCTAATGTTAAAGCTTGATTTGCAATAGCACCTTGTTCTCCCATGTTTGTAACAAATATGCTATCTACAACATTGTATAATGCTTGTAGAACCATGGAAATAATCATAGGTAATCCCATTTTCCAGAAAAGTTTTTTCATTGGCATGTCAGCCATTTTGTTTTGTTTAACGTTTTCCATAACGTCCTCCTTTTATAAAATATTATTGTAGCTCTTATATACTAGGAAGTTCAGAGATCATTACTAGCACATAAAAAAAGCGGAAATCCAATTTGCTGGATTTCCGCTATATATCTTAGCTACTCGCAGGCGCTATTATAGCATAAAAAATTTTGAAATGTAATACCTAAATTAAAAAAATTTAAAATTATTGAAAATAAAAAATCATTATGATATATTTAAAAAGATAAAATATTATAAAAAAAGAGGTATAAAATGAAGGTAGAATTATTATGTAGTTGTGAAAAAGAAGAATTAGAAAAAAGAATTCAAAAAGTAGCTGCAGCAGGAAAATTATCAAGATTTAAAGGAAATGTTTTCGAAGTATTAGAAAATTGTAATGACTATGAAAAAAATTTAAAATTAATAAAAAGAATTATTTCAATGGGGCACAAATCAATTATTGAACATGATTATTTAGTATTTGCCATATCAGATGTAACGCCAATTATTGAACAAACAATTATTGGAAATAGATTAACTTCATTTACAATAAAATCTAGAAGAGAAGTAGATTTTCGTACTGCTGGATTTTATACACCAGAATTTAGAGATTCAAATTTAAATATACATCCACAAAATGAACAATTAAAAGAGAAATACCAAAAACATATGCAATATTTATTTAATACATATGGCGAATTAGTAGACAAAGGAATTGACGTAGAAGATGCAAGATTTATATTACCATATTGTTTTCATAGTAATATAATAATGGGATTAGATGCAAGAGAATTAGAAAAGATGGTTGAATCTTTTATATATGGAAGATTAAGTAGAATACAGGAATTAAATGAATTTGGAAAAATCTTATATGAAATTATAAAAGAAAAAGTACCATATTTAACAGAATGTATAGAAAATTCAAAAATGAATAGTGATAATCAATTTGAATATTTAGAAAAAATGATTAAAAAACCAGAAATAAAAATATTAGAAAAGCCAGAACTTTTAAGTTATACACCAAATGCAGATGATGTTGTACTAAAAAGTAATATAATGTATCATTATCAATGTTCAGAAAAAATGGCTGATGAGATATTAAAAGAATTAGAAGAAAAAGATGAAAATGCAAAAGAAAAAATGATGCAAAATATTCTTCATAAAGAAGAAAAAAGAGAATTAGAACAAGTAAGTTTTAGTTTTCAAATTCCAATTTCATTATCAATATTAACACATTTAACAAGACATAGAATGCATCCATTGCTAATACCAGAATTTGTACCATTATGGGATATGAAAAATTATATAACACCAGAAACAATAAAGAAAAACGCAAATGATGTATATCAAAAAGCTGTTAATGAAAATATAAAAATGTTTGATGAATTTAAAGAACAAGGAATTGCAGAAGAAGATTTAATATATTTTTATATTGGGGCACAAATGTTAAATGTTATAACAACAATGAATGCTAGAAATTTACAATGGGTTTCAAGAATGCGTTGTTGTAATAAGGCACAATGGCAAATTAGATTTATTACACAAGAAATGGTAAGACAAGTAAAATATGTAGCACCATTAATAGGAAAAGGACTTGGTCCAACATGTATAACAGATAAATATTGTGGTGAAGGCAAAGAATCATGTGGATTAATTGACAAAATCAATGCAAAATGATAAAATACAAACATTAACTTTTTTATCTCCTATTTGGAGTTGACATATAGAACGAATATACACCAACAAATGTTATGGGAGGCAAATTATGAAAGATTTTGAAAAACGGATTATTGAATTATGTAAAACGACAAATGTTGAAAAAATTTTAACAATAACAGGTATTGTTTTAGCAATAATAACACTTTTAGGGACTTTTCCTAGAATTATTAATGTATTAATAGCATTAGTAGTATTAGCAATTATTATCATTATTAGAATTGTTCGAAAAATAAAGAAAACAGATATAGAAACATTTTCTAAAAATAATTTTTGGTATGTGATTTTTTCAGACTCAAATGTATCTGAAGAGATATGCTTTATTACAACAATGCTCCTTTTTTACAGTATTCCTAGAAAAATCAAAATTACAACAGGAAGTTTGTTTTGGGATATTATTGTAGCATTGGTTATAGTTGCTATAGTATTTTTTATGAGTGGTAATATAGCAAAATTTTTCAAAAGTAAATTAAAGTAAAAATATAACTAATAGGCAAAAGTTTTATTAATTTTTGCCTATTAGTTTTTTTCTATTGAAAAATTAAGAGATTAATGATAAAGTTGTATATGTAAGAAAGGGGAGAAAATATGGAGAAAAAACAAAAGAAATCTATTATTTTAATTTTTATTATTTTTATTATTATGATATGTTTTTTTGAAGGTATGAGGGAAGAATTAGGTACAACAATAAAAAACACAGAGAAAACGAATTCAGATAATACATTTAAAATAATATCAAGTACAGAAAACAAAGACATAGAAGAAATCATACAAAATTATGCAAAAAAGAATAATATAGATGTAAGCATAGATTATGCAGGAACAATTGAAATAATGTCAAAACTTAATAATGGTGAAAAATATGATGCAGTATGGTGTTCAAATTCAATATGGTTATATATGCTAGATAGCAAAATAAAAACAACAAATTCAAAATCAACAAGTATAAATCCAGTAGTATTTGGAATAAAAAAATCAAAAGCTGAAGAATTAGGATTTATAGGAAAAGATGTTTATATGAAAGACATATTAGAGGCAATAAACCAAGGAAAACTAAAATTCAATATGTCATCACCAACTCAAACAAATACAGGAGCAACAGCATATTTAGGATTTTTAACAACACTTGCAGGAAATCCTGAAATATTAACAGAAGAAAACTTACAAAATGAGGAGTTAAAAGATCAGTTAATTCAATTATATTCAGGAGTAAAAAGATCATCAGGAGATGATGAATTTTTACAAGAAATGTTTTTAAAAGGTAATTATGAAGCATTAATAACTTATGAAACATCATTAATAAATATGAATAAACAGCTAGAACAAAAAGGAGAAGAACCATTATATGCAATATATACTAAAGATGGGGTTTCAATATCAGATTCACCATTTGCATATATAGATAATAAAGATGATGCTAAGCTAGAAGAATTTAAAAAAATACAAAATTACATATTAAGTAATGAAGGACAAGCTGAATTAGTGAAAACAGGAAGAAGAGTTTGGTTTGGTGGAATAAATGAAAATGCAGATAAAACAGTATTTAATCCAAACTGGGGAATAGATACAACAAAATATATTGTGCCAGTAAAATATCCAAGTACAGCAGTAATAAAAACAGCACTAGGAATATATCAAACAGAATTAAGAAAACCAATAAATATTGTATTTTGTTTAGATTATTCAGGAAGTATGTATGGAAGTGGAAGCAAACAATTAATAGAAGCAATGCAATATATCTTAAATGAAGAAGAAGCATCAAAAGATTTATTACAATTTTCAAATAAAGACAAAATAACAATAATACCATTTAATCATGAAATACTTGGAGAATATACAACAGAAGATGGAACTAAAACAGAAGAATTAATAAATCAAATAACATCAACAAAAGTAAATGGTGGAACAGATATATATATACCAGCAATTGAAGGATTAAATATATTAAATAAAGAAAACTTAGAAAAGTATAATACATCAGTAGTATTAATGACAGATGGTGAATCAAATTATAATAGATTAACCCAACTTCAATCAGTATATAGACAAATAAATAAAGATATACCAATATTTAGCATAATGTTTGGATCAGCAGATAAAACACAATTAGAAGATATAGCAAATTTAACAAATGCAAAAGTATTTGATGGAAGAACAAATTTATTAGAAGCATTTAAACAAGTAAGGGGATATAACTAGAAAGAAAGGAAAACATAATGAAAAAAGGATATATTTTTTCTGCAATATTAGGTGGAACATTTTTTGCAGTACCATATTTAGCTCTTGGAGTTAAATTAGTACCATCATTAGCAATAAGTGCAGTGGCATATGGAGCCGGAACCTTAATATTTAAAGATAGAAGTAAAATTGATTATTCAACTAAAAATACTAATTTATATGAAATACTAAAAAATGCAAAATCACAAACAACGCAAATTTTTGATATTTCAAAACAATTAGAAGACAGAGAATTAATTGCAAATGTCCAAGATATTTGTAATACATCAAATAAGATAATTGATACTTTATCAAAAAATCCAGGAAAACTATCACAAGTAAATAATTTTATAAATTATTACTTACCAGTAACAATAAAAATATTGCAAAGATATGATGAAATTGAAAATCAAAAATTAAATTCAGAAGAAAGTCAAAAATTTATGAAGTCTGTAAGAGATATGATTGCAAAAATAAAAGAAGCTTTTCATGAACAATTAAATAATATGTATCAAGCAGAGATTATAGATACAGATGCAGAATTAAAAGTATTTGAAGAAATGTTAAAATCTGATGGATTTTTAGGAGATATAAATATAAAAAAATAGGAAGTAAGTTTAAATATAGATAATTAAAGCCTAAAGAAAGGAAGATAAAAAATATGAGAGGAAGAAAAGAAGTCTGGATAGGACTTGGAATTTTAATAATATTGGTCTTAATCATAATAGGAATAAAATTCTTTTCAACAAATGGAGAATCAATTATGGAATCAAACTTAAAAACGGTATATGTTGCAACAGGTGGAGGAAAAGAAAATTTCTTAGCAGATGAAGAAGTCAATAAAATAATGAAAAAGAAATATGGACTAAATGTTATATATGATTCATGGAGTAATGGAAAACTAATTAAAAATCCATTAGTAAGAGAAGATGGAACAAAATATGATGTAATGTTCTGTTCTGATCAAAGATTTTATGATTATTATAAATTAGCACCAGATACAACAAAAGGAGAATCAGCAAGATATACAGTTCAAAAAGGTGGATTAACATTAAATACTCCAATTGTAATATATAGTTGGGATACAGTTGTAGATGCATTAATAGAACAAAAAATAGTAACAGAAAAAGATGGGGTATATTATATAACAGATATGCCAAAATTAATATCATATATACTTGAAGGAAAGAAATGGAAAGACATTGGAGTAGATATGTTATATGGAAGTATAAATATAGACTCAACAGATCCAGTTACATCATCACCTGGTGCAACATATTATGGATTATTACTTTCAATTATGTGTGATGGAGAAATAACAGATGAAGCAGTTGCAGAAAATTTACCCAAACTAAAAGAATTTTACACAAAATCAGGATATATGAACAATACACCAGCAGATTTATTTGAATTATACTTAAAAACAGGAGTTGGAGGAAAGCCAATGATTGTTGATTATGAAAAAAGTGTAATAGACTTTGCAAATTCAAATCCAGATGGATGGGAACAAGTAAAAGACAAGATGAGAATATTATATCCAACACCAACAATATGGAACTCACATTGTATAGCATCATTTGATGAAGCAGGAGATGAGTATTATGAAGCTTATGAAGATAAAGAGATACAACAAATTGCATGGTCAAAATATGGATTTAGAACAGGTGTAACAGGTGGAAATTATGATGTAACACAAGTAAATGTAAAAGGAATACCACAAAGCATAATAAGTACAGTATCAAGCCTAAAAATGAATGTATATGAACAATTAATTTCATATTTAGGAAATAAATAGTTTATAAAATTTTAAATATAATTATAAAAAAGATTGGAGAAAATAAAATGGAAGAAGAAATAAAATTAGAAGTTGCTAAAAATGTAGATACAAAAGATATCGAATTAGCATTACAAACAGATAAAAAAGTTGATGAAGCTGTTGTGGAAAAATCATTAAATTATGATGCTTTAACACCAGAGGAAAAATCTGCAATAGATGAATTTATTAGTAAAGTTGATGTAAAAAATACTGCACAAATATTACAATTTGGTTCAAGTGCACAAAGTAATATCTCAAAATTCTCAGATAGTGTTTTAAATGATGTTAGAACAAAAAGTTCTGGAGAAGTTGGAGATTTACTATCAGGATTAGTAACAGAAATAAAAGAATTTAATGCAGATGTTCCAGTTGAAGAGAAAAAGGGAATATTAGGAATATTCAATTCTGCAAAAAAACAAGTCGAAAAATTAATAGCAAAATATGACAAAGTAGAAAATAATATAGCTAAAATAGAAAAATCATTAGAAACACATAAACTTCAAATGATGAAAGATATTGCAATATTTGATACAATGTATGATAAAAATTTACAATATTTTAAAGAATTATCATTATATATAATTGCTGGTGAAAAGAAATTAGAAGAATTGAAAACAGTTACATTACCAGAATTACAAAAAATAGCAGAAGAAACAAAAGAACAAACAGATGCACAAGCTGTAAATGATATGGTAGCAATAATAAATAGATTTGAAAAAAGAATATATGATTTAAAAACAACAAGAATTATATCAATTCAAATGGCACCACAAATTAGATTAATTCAAAACAATGATAGTGAATTAGTTGAAAAAATACAAAGTTCATTAATAAATA
>OJNH01000342.1_pt1 | contig 42555 bp, 41 predicted proteins | sample 1597361 | NCBI WGS metagenome assembly OJNH01 (sample SAMEA2452136, study PRJEB22498) | human gut metagenome | biome: human feces; feature: human gut; material: feces | place: Australia | collected 2012
AGTGCGGATTTCGATTAAATTTAAAAAAGAATATTCACGGAATAAAACGGTATAATATTTTCAAGGACTGCCCATTCGGACAGCCCTTGAGTAAAATTTATCAGCTTGCGTTTTTAATCTGTAATCTTAACTTATCAGAAATCATAGCAATAAATTCGCTGTTGGTTGGCTTGCCTCTGTCGTTGTGGATAGTGTAGCCAAAGTAGGAATTAAGCACATCAACATCTCCTCTGTCCCAAGCAACTTCAATTGCATGGCGAATTGCTCTTTCAACTCTGGATGATGTGGTTTCGTATTTCTTTGCTACAGACGGATATAATTGTTTTGTAACCGCATTGATTATTTCGGGATGTTCAACCGACATAATAATTGAATCTCTTAAATAGTGATAGCCTTTGATATGAGCGGGAACGCCGATTTCGTGCAAAATTTCAGTTACTTTAAGCTCAATGCCGAATGCGTCAAAAGTTACGGGATTTCCGATGAAACTTTCTTTACTGCGCTTTGTCATATTTACAATATTCTGACAAAGTTCTGAAATGTCATACGGCTTGAGTACAAAATAAGACGCTCCCGAATTCATAACCTGCTGTTCGAGAATTGCGTTGTGGAATGATGAGAATACTATGAAAAGCGGAGCTTTAAGTTTATCTCGTCTTACACTGCGCATTACGCCTATTGCATCGAGTCTGGTCATAAATGAATCCATAAGGACTACATCCGGCTGTTCTGCCTTAATTCGGTTCAACAGTTCTTCTCCGTCTTTTGAGCAGAAAGCAGGCGTAATGTTGTAATTTTCCATTGTTGCATTGCTTTCCTGCGAAAATTCGGATGCTTCTTCTGTGATGATGAGTTTGATTGCTTTTTCCATTGATTATTTCCCCCAGTAATTTTTCTATGAGATTATATTACCATAAATTGGTAATTTTGGCAATACTTTCCAAGCAAAAAAATTCAATAAATAATAAAATTTTTTTGGTTAAAATAATTAACTGCCAAAAATCAACGGATTTAGCTAAATTATTTGTAATTTTGCATCATATTACCAACATATATTCCGTAACCCTCGTTGGTTGAGTTTACAAAAACATGGGTAACAGCGCCTACAAGTTTACCGTCCATAACAATAGGACTGCCGCTCATACCCTGAACAATTCCGCCTGTGCAGTCGATTAAACGAGGGTCGGTAATTTCAATAATCAATCCTTTGTCGGAATCGTTTGTGATTTTGTTTATTTTTATCGAGTATTTTTCCGCTTTTTGCCCTATAACGTCTGAAAGTATATACGCGTCACTTTCGCATATCTGTTCCTTTGCGGCAACGGGGATGGCATTATCAGAGGAAAATTTATCGCAAGACATATTTCCGTAAATACCTATTTGTGAATTTATACTGATATTACCTATTGTATTACCGTCAAACGCACCGTTAATTTCTCCGGGATGACCTTTTGAACTTTTTGATACAGATAAAATATCGCAATTAAGAATATTTCCTGATTTAACGGATAAAATATTACCTGTATCAATATCGTTTATTCCGTGACCGAGTGCGGCAAAGCTGTTGTTTTGGGGATTGTAATAAGTCACAGTACCGATTCCGGCGGTACTGTCACGCACCCAAAGACCTAAACGGTATATATTGTCTTCCGATAAAACGGGAACGGCATTAATCAAAATATCTTGATTATCCCGCTTTATTGAAAGTGCCACACCGCTTGGATTTTCATTTACGGCCTTTGAAAATTCTTCTGTACTGTTGATGAGTTGATTATTGATTTTTTCTATTCTGTCATTTATCTTTATACCGTATTTTTTTGAAACATTTTCACCGTTTACTTCCGATGTCCCGACAACGAGCAAGCCGTCGGTATATATCTTTACGCCTACCGCTTTACCGATAGGAACGACTTTGATTTCATCGGCATAAACGCTTGTGAAAATACACAAATTTAAAAGAAGAAAAACTACTATTTTACAGGAAACTTTTTTCAAATTATTCACCGCCTTTCTACACTTAAATTTGCCGAAATTCGACACGTTTATACTGAAAAACTTATTGAAGAAATGGTTTTAAAAGTTTGTGTTTTTTCTGAATATGTGGTATAATAACCTCACGAAACATACAAAAAATCAAAGATTTTTATGTTTCGGAGAACATTGTATCATAATATTGCGGCGACATTCGGCCACCTTCGTTGTTATGATATAATAAAATGAAAACGATTTTAGGAGAATATTTGATGAATAATATGTTAGATAAACTTAACGAAAGGCAAAAAGAGGCTGTATTGGCAACGGAAGGTCCTGTTCTTGTGCTTGCAGGTGCGGGAAGCGGAAAAACAACGGTGCTTGTAAACAGAATTGCATATATGATTTCCGAAAAACATATACGTCCTTGGAATATTTTAGCGATAACTTTTACAAACAAAGCCGCAAGAGAAATGAAAGACCGTATTGAAAGACTTTTGGGTGATACCGCAAAAGATATGTGGATTGGTACATTTCACTCGGTTTGCGTCAGAATTTTGCGTAGTTGCATTGATTTGCTTGGTTACAGCCGTGATTTTGTAATTTACGATACAGCAGATACAAAGACAGTTATGAAAGAATGTCTAAGAGAACTTGACATTGACGAAAAAAGTTTTCCTGTCAGAAACGTGTTGTCTATAATAAGTAACGCAAAAAATGACTTGATGGATGCGGCAACTTTTGAAAATGTTTACAAAAGCGATTATCGTATGAGCATAATCGCAAAAATATATTACAGATACCAGACAAAACTGAGAAAAAACAATGCAGTCGATTTTGACGATATTATTTTGAATACAGTTAAGATTTTAAGTGAAAATCCCGATGTATTGTCAAAATATCAAGATAAGTTTCAGTACATACTTGTTGATGAGTATCAAGATACGAACAATTCGCAGTATCTTCTTATAAATCTTCTTGCACAGGCAAACAGAAATCTTTGCGTTGTCGGTGATGACGACCAAAGTATTTATAAATTCAGAGGTGCAAATATCGGAAATATTCTTAATTTTGAAGATGATTACTCTGATGTACAAAAGATAACGCTTGACCAAAATTACCGTTCAACGCAAAATATCCTTGACGCCGCAAACAGCGTTATATCTAACAATAAGGGTAGAATGGGTAAATCATTGTGGACGTCAAACGGTGACGGAAACAAAGTTTTTGTATACACGGGTACAAACGAATATGACGAGGCAAGATATATTGCACGTCAGATAAAGAAGCATTTCGATGAACAAGGTTCATTTTCGGATTGTGCGATACTGTACAGAACAAATGCACAGTCGCGTGTAATAGAAGAAATGCTTATGCGTGAGTCTGTTCCGTACAAAGTCCTTTCGGGACTTCGATTCTATGATCGTAAGGAAATTAAGGATATAATTGCATATTTGAGAGTTGTATATAATCCGAATGATGATGTAAGTCTGGCAAGAATTATCAATGAGCCGAAAAGAAAAATCGGTAACGCAACGCTTGAAAAAGCGAGAAATATTGCACGTGAAAAGGAAACAAGTCTTTATGATGTTATTTCTCACGCGGACGATTACCCTGAATTTAAAACGGCTATAAAAAAATTACTTAGTTTTTCGGAAATAATACAATCACTTATCAAACTTAAAGATACCGTTACGATTGAAGATCTTACGGGAAGAATATTGAATGATACAGGATATATGCCGGCACTTGTAATGGAAGATACAACGGAAAGTAAGACAAGAATAGAAAACTTGGGCGAATTTATTTCTGTTATTACCGAGTTTGAGAAGAATGAAGAAACGGGGAATACACTGGGTGAATTTTTGGAAAATATAAGTCTTGTTTCGGATATAGACGGATATGACGAAAATGAGGACAGTGCGGTACTTATGACTATTCACAGTGCAAAAGGTCTTGAATTCCCGATTGTATTCTTGAGCGGTCTTGAAGAAGGATTGTTCCCGGGAATGCGCTCAATGGAATCGGACGATGATATAGAAGAAGAAAGACGTCTTTGCTATGTTGCTATAACGAGAGCGAAAGAACAGCTTTATATCACCAAAACGATAAGCAGAACTATTCACGGTAAAACAATGCCGACAACCGCGTCAAGATTTTTCAAGGAAATACCTGTTGAATATCTTGAGGACAAGACAACGCTGCAACCGAAAGTTGCAAAGGTAATGCAAGACTTAGGAGTGCGTAATGCGTCTGCACCGAAAAAAGAAGTTTATATGACAAAAGGGTTTGGCAGCAGTGTAAAATCAAGTGGTTCAACCGACTATTCTAAATTCAAAGCCGGTGATGCCGTTGAACACAGAACATTCGGACGCGGAGAAATTCTGAAAGCCACTCCTTGCGGAAATGACTGTATTCTTGAAATTCAATTTGAAAGTATCGGATTTAAACGTCTTATGGCGGCATTTGCAAAGGTGAAAAAGATTAATTAATGTTGATAAGCCTTAAAATATTATCATTAAACGGCTGAATATTTTGATTATATAAAAAGCCTGTTTCGCGTGGCGGTATTGCATTAGGCAGATTTATTTCGATAAGTGAGCCGTTAGATAATTCGTTTTTTACAAACTGCTTTACCACACAAGAAACACCTATGCCGATTTTGGCAAATTCAATAAGCATATCCATATCGTTCACTTCAAGGATATGCGTAGGATTGATATTGTTTTCGGCATAGTAGTTGTTAATATGCATACGGGAAACGTTGTCTTTGTTTAAAAGCATAATATTGCCACGTTCAAAAATTTCAAAACCGTTGCAGTTAAGACGTTTCAAGTATGACGGAGTACAGACGAATGCGTCCTGTATTGCACCGAGCGGATAATATTCAAGACCGCTGATGTTGTCGGGCTTTGCCATAAGCGCAACGTCGATTTTACACTCTTCAAGCATTTTATGTGCATTTGCAGATGATGTACAAGTTATGGAAACATCGGTGAAAGGATATTTTTCGGTGAATTTTTGAAGATAGGGCATAAGCAGGTACTTGCAAAGCACATTACTTGCGGCAATGCGAAGTCTGCCGTTGTTTTCAAGGTGCTTTAAATTGCTTTCGGTATCGGAGAGCATATTTAATGCTTGTTTTACGCCGTCATAAAGAAGTCTGCCGTTTTCGGTCAGAACAACACCTCTCGGTTTTCGTAAAAACAAAGTTGTTCCAAGACTTTCTTCAAGCTTTTTTATTGTCATACTTACAGCCGGCTGAGAAATATAAAGTTGCTCGGCAGATTGAGAGATACTGCCGCACTCGGCAACACAAAGAAATACCTTGTATTTGGAAAGATTATCGTAGTTATACATTTGACACCTCATATAAGTTATTTTTATGGATAATATAAATTATATATATTTGAATTATACCACTTGTTGTGCTATAATTCAATAGTAATAAAAGTAAAATAAACATTTCGGAAAGGAAGGTTTTTGTTATGGGAATGACTATGACGCAAAAAATTCTTGCGAATGCCGCAGGAAAGGAAAGTGTTAAAGCCGGAGAACTTATTATGGCGAATTTAAACTTAGTTCTTGGCAATGACATAACAACTCCTGTTGCAATAGGAGAATTTGATAAGATAGGACTTGACGGAGTATTTGATAAAGCAAAAGTTGCTCTTGTTCCTGACCACTTTACACCGAATAAGGATATTAAGTCTGCTCAGCAGGCATTGAAGGTCAGAACTTTTGCAAAGGAACAGGATATTGTAAATTATTTTGAAGTCGGCGAAGTGGGTATCGAGCACGCACTTCTTCCTGAAAAAGGCTTGGTGGTTGCAGGTGACGTTGTTATCGGTGCAGACTCACATACTTGTACATACGGTGCATTGGGTGCTTTTTCAACAGGCGTCGGCTCAACAGATATGGCAGCCGGTATGGCAACAGGTAAGGCTTGGTTCAAAGTTCCTGAGGCTATTAAAATTAACCTAACAGGTAAACTTAACAAATACACAAGCGGTAAGGACCTTATTTTACATATAATCGGTATGATTGGTGTTGACGGTGCACTTTACAAGTCAATGGAATTTACAGGTGAGGGTATGCACACTCTTACTATGGACGACCGTTTCTCAATCGCAAATATGGCTATTGAAGCAGGTGCTAAAAACGGTATATTTGAAGTTGACGATTTGACTGTTGAATATATGAAAGACCATTCTGATAAAGAATATACAGTATTTAAAGCTGATGATGACGCTGAATATGTACAGACAATAGACATCGACCTTGCAACAGTTCCTCATACGGTTGCATTCCCTCACTTGCCTGAAAATGCAAGAACACCGGAAAACTGGGGCGATGTTGAAATTGACCAGGTTGTAATAGGTTCATGTACAAACGGACGTATTTCGGATTTACGTCATGCGGCTGAAATTCTAAAGGGTAAGCACGTTAAAAAGGGTATAAGAGTTATCGTATTCCCTGCAACACAGGCAATTTACCTTGAAGCATTAAAAGACGGTACATTATCGACACTTGTTGAGGCAGGCTGTGTAATTTCGGCACCTACTTGCGGACCGTGTCTTGGCGGTCATATGGGTATTTTGGCAGAAGGCGAAAGATGTGTTTCTACAACAAACAGAAACTTTATCGGACGTATGGGACACGTTGACAGTGAAGTTTATCTTGCAAGTCCTGAAGTTGCGGCCGCAAGTGCTGTAACGGGTAAGATAACAGCACCTGAAGAAGTAATGTAAAAAATAAACTTCACAACTTAAAATTGATTTTGAGTTGAGTTTGGAACGGAGGATTAATATGAAAGCAAACGGAAAAGTTATTAAATACGGAGATAACATTGATACAGACGTAATAATTCCGGCAAGGTACCTTAACACAACAGACCATAAGGAACTTGCGTCACACTGTATGGAAGATATAGATAAAGAATTTGTAAATAAAGTTAAAGACGGCGACATTATGGTCGGCGGTGCAAACTTCGGCTGCGGTTCATCAAGAGAACACGCACCTATCGCTATAAAAGCAAGCGGTATTTCATGTGTAATCGCAAAGGATTTTGCAAGAATTTTCTATCGTAACGCAATCAATATCGGACTTCCTATTCTTGAATGTGCCGAGGCGTCAGAGGATATAGACGAAGGCAATGAAGTAGAAGTTGATTTCGATACAGGCGTTATCACAAACAAGACAAAGAATAAGACTTATCAAGCAGTTGCATTTCCTGAATTTATGCAGGGCATTATCAATGCAGGCGGTTTGGTTGAGTACATAAAGAAAGGAATGTAATAAAATGGCTGAATTTAATATTGCACTTATACCGGGTGACGGAATTGGTCCTGAAATCGTATCGGGTGCTGTTACGGTTCTTGACGCGGTAAGCAAAAAGTACGGACACAAATTTAATTATCAGGAAGTATATATGGGCGGTTGTGCCATAGATAAGTATGACGTACCGCTTCCGCAGGAAACAGTTGATATTTGTAAAAAATCAGACAGTGTGCTTTTAGGTGCAGTCGGCGGTCCGAAGTGGGATTCACAACCGTCTGAAAACAGACCTGAAAAAGGACTTTTGGGCATAAGAAAGGCTCTTGAATTATATTCAAATCTTCGTCCGTCAATCCTAAAGCCGCAGCTGAAGGACGCGTCACCGCTTAAAGACGAAAAGCTTGAAAAAGGACTTAACGTAATGGTTGTCCGCGAACTTACAGGCGGTATTTACTTCGGTGAAAGAAAGAAAGCCGAGGACGGATCATGGGCGTCGGATACAGAAAAGTATTCAGTTGAAGAAATCAAGAGAATAGGTAAAATTGCATTTGAAACAGCTATGCTTAGAGATAAGAGAGTTGTATCTGTTGATAAGGCCAACGTACTTGAATCTTCAAGACTTTGGAGAAAGACTATGATTGAACTTTCGGCAGACTATCCCGAAGTTGAGCTTACTCATATGTATGTTGATAATGCAGCTATGCAGCTTGCAATTAATCCGGCACAATTTGACGTAATCGTTACATCAAATATATTCGGAGATATTCTTTCAGACCTTTCAAGTGCTATTGCAGGTTCAATCGGTATGTTGCCGTCAGCGTCACTTGGTGCAACAAAATGCGGTATGTACGAACCGATTCACGGCAGTGCTCCTGATATTGCAGGTATGGATATTGCAAACCCTATTGCAACCATTGTTTCAGCCGCTATGATGCTTGAAATGTCATTCGGTCTTGTAGAAGAAGCAAAGGCAATAAATGACGCAGTAGATAAGGTACTTGACCAAAATTACAGAACAACCGATATTATGTCAGACGGTATGAAAAAGGTTGGCTGTAAGGAAATGGCTAAACTTATTGCGGAAAATATATAATATGCTAACAAAAACACTCATAAAGAGTGTTTTTGTTGCTTTATGGCAAAGTTCTTTAATGATGTTGACTTGATATAAAGTTTGTGGTAGAATATAGTATCAGATAGGACTACACAAAATTAATTACATCATTGGAGGCATCATTATGAACATTTCAACAAATCTAAAAGCTATTGATATGATAAAAGGTGAGATTTTATCGGAGATAGCACATCTTTACAGAACTCTTGCGGACTATGACGAAATAGGCGATTATGAGAGTGTTACAAATGAAATAGCAACGGTTATTGCTATGGATTACATACTTGCAAGACGGTTGGGAATCGGTTATGCAAGCATAGATAAAAAAATTTCCGAACTTCTCGGCATAGGCGAAGAAAACGGACACGAACTTGAGATAGAGTTTTCGGATATGTCGGAACTAAAGAAATATTTAAAGAGCCGCTAAGGCTTACAGTGCATAAATGCACTTTGGAGGGACTTATGAGAAAACATTACGGACAAGTTGTTAAAACTTGCATTAAGATAGCATTTGCATCAGCACTGCTTTTGATCATAAGCGGTGTACTCAGTTATGCGATTAAAGGCAAGGTTATAGCAATATTAGAGATAATTGCGGGGATAATAGCATTTTGTGCGGTTATTTTTATAAGAAATAAAAGAAATGAGAGTGTTAATAATTTTCTTGAAATTATGGCGAAAAGCTCAAATTCGATTTCGGCAAATATTATGGACTCTTTTCCTATACCTATCGTTGTTGTGCATATAGACGGTTCCATATGCTGGTACAACGGCAAATTTTCGGAATTGTTTTTTAATAAGGACCTTTTTGACACAAAACTCGAAAATTCAATATCCGATATAAAGTGGGGAGAAATTTTAAAATCAGCCTCACACTATGAAAAACGTATACGAATTGACGATAAGCGATATTTGCTTATTGCAAATACAATCAGAAACAGAAATATAAGTATTTCCGAAGATGAGGATAAGGTATCCGTATATATTTATCTTATTGACAGAACTGTTGAATATGAATTAAAAAGAAAATACGTTAACGAAAAAACAGATGTTGCGATTATCAATATTGATAATTATGACGATGTATTGCAACGTGTCAATGACAACGAGCAACAACAGATTTTGGCACAAATAAGAAAATGTATCAATGAATGGGTAGACGAATCGAATGCACTTTTAAAAGTAACCGACCGCGACAGATTTTATATGTTCTTTGAACATCGCTATCTTGCACAGTATGTCAGTAAAAAGTTTGATATATTGTATAAGGTGAGAAAAGTCGGTGAAGATATGAAACTTCCGGTAAGTATCAGTATCGGTATCGGCGTAGGCGGAAGTCTGTCGGAAAATGATATGTACGCAAGAAATGCACTTGATATGGCACTCGGACGCGGAGGCGACCAAGTCAGCATAAAGGACGATACACAGTATAAATTTTACGGCAGTAAGGCTCGTGATTATGAAAAGAGTACAAGAGTTAAAACAAGAGCTATTGCTGTTGCATTAAAAGACTTTATAAAAAATTCTGACAAAGTAATATTTATGGGACATTCCGGTGCGGACTATGACTGCTTCGGTGCGGCGGTAGGCTTGCAGAGAGCAGTCAGAACGCTCGGTAAAAAGCCGTATATTGTCTATGACAACAATTCACCGGCCATAAAAAAAATGTATGACGACCTTCGTGCAATGAGTGAGTACAGAGGTATGTTTATAAGCAATGACGACGCAGTCGAAAACGTTACATCAGATACATTGATAGTTGTGCTTGATACGCACAGACCGTCAATGTTGCCATGCCCGAAACTTATAGAAAAGGCAAGTAAGGTTGTGCTTATCGACCACCACAGACGTTCGACTGATTTTATTAATCCTTGTTCGCTTATTTATCACGAACCGTATGCGTCGTCAACTTGTGAAATGGCTACTGAATTATTGGAATATATGAATTTGGGAAGTTCACTTACAACTGTTGAGGCGGAGTGTTTGTATACGGGTATCTTGATGGATACAAAGAACTTTATAGTAAAAACAGGTGTCAGAACATTTGAGGCGGCTTCATATTTAAGACGTTTGGGACTGAATACGGCAGACGTCAAAAAGCTGTTTAACGTGAATAAAGAGGACTATGACCACAGAGCCGATATTGTAAAGACGTCGAAAATTATAGTATCGCAGATTGCAGTCGCAAAGTGTTACACAAAGTATCCCAATATAAGAGTGATAGCGTCACAGGCGGCTGATGAAATGCTTAATATAGGTGATATTCGTGCGTCGATAGTTGTATATGCACAGGACGGAGGCGTGGGTATAAGCGCCCGTTCGCTCGGTGATATTAATGTACAGCTTATTATGGAGTATCTCGGTGGCGGCGGACATAGTACCGTTGCTGGTGCACAAGTAAAAGACAAAAATGTAGATATGGTAATTGAGGACGTTGAAAAGGCTGTCTTTGATTACGTTGCAAATAATGAAAGTTAATTGGAGGAAGGACAATGCAAGTTATATTGACAAGAGATGTAAAAGGACAAGGTAAAAAAGGTCAGATGGTAAATGTATCTGACGGTTATGCAAGAAACTATCTTTTGCCGAGAGGTCTTGCCGAACCGGCTACAAAGTCGAATATAAACGTAATGAAGGGTAAGCAGGAATCTCTTGAATACAAGAAAAAAGTTGAGCTTGAAGAGGCAAATGCAATTGCAGAGAAAATGAAAGAAATCAAGGTTGTGCTAAAGGCTAAAGCAGGCGAAAACGGTAAACTTTTCGGATCTGTAACATCAAAAGACGTAGCAGAGGCACTTACTTCACAACACCACATCAAACTTGATAAAAAGAAATTTGTTATGCCTGACGGCATAAAGACATTGGGAACAACGACTGTTGACGTTAAAATTTATACAGGCGTTGTCGGTAAGTTAAACGTAGTTGTAGAACAGATATAACTTTGGGGAGGTAATGGATTTATGGCAGAAATGTCGAATCCTGTTGACGTAATGGGCAGAGAACTGCCATATAGTCAAGAGGCAGAATTGGCTGTAATAGGCAGTGCGCTTACTAATTCGCACAGTGTTGCGGAGTCGGTTGAAATACTTAGACCGTCTGATTTTTACTTCCCACAGAATAAGGAAATATTCAGTGTAATTCTTGATTTATTTAACGAAAATGCGGCTATAGATTTTATTACCGTTTCAAATAAGTTGAGCCAAAGCGACAAACTTGAGGCTGTCGGAGGTATCGCTTATTTGAGAAATGCGGCAACGAATGTGCCGACAACAAGGCACGTGACGTATTATTCGCAAATAATTAAGGAAAAGGCAGTTTTGAGAACACTTATTAAAAGTGCAGGCGATATTTCCGATATGGCTTACGGTCAGAACGATAAAGTCGAAAGAATAGTCGACCAAGCCGAACAGCTTATTTTTGACGTTACATCATCAAACAACAAGAGCGATATACTTCCTATAAGTGAGATATTCATGGGCAGTTATCAGGAACTTGTTGAAAACTCTTTAAATCAAAGCGGTATAACGGGTTTGCCGACAGGCTTTGATGAACTTAACAGACGTACGGGCGGTTTTCATGGCGGCGAACTTATTCTTATCGCCGGACGTCCGGGTATGGGTAAGTCAAGTTTTGCGGTAAATATAGCGGAACACGTCAGTATTACCGATAAAAAAACCGTTGCGATATTCAACCTCGAAATGCCGAAAGAACAGATTGTAAACCGTATTATATGCAGCCAGGCACTTGTTAATTCAAATAAAATCAGAACAGGTGATATAACAGGCGAAGATTGGGAAAAAATCGGTGCAATAGTAAACAGAGTTGCAACTGCACCGATGTATATAGACGATACTGCGTCAATAACGGTATCGGAAATCCGTGCAAAATGCAGACGATTAAAGCAGACAAAAAATCTTGAACTTATCGTAATCGACTATTTGCAGTTAATGCAGTCGAGCGGAAGAACAGAGAGCAGACAAAATGAAATTGCCGAAATTTCGCGTTCGTTAAAAATTCTTGCAAAGGAACTTAATATTCCTGTCATTGCACTTTCACAGCTTTCGCGTGCGGCTGAATCGAGAAGCGATAAGCGTCCCATGCTTTCGGACTTGCGTGAATCGGGTGCTATCGAGCAGGACGCCGATATGGTTATGTTTTTGTATCGTGACGAATATTATAATCCCGATACCGAGGATAAAAATTTGGCTGAATGTATTGTCGCAAAAAACAGAAGCGGTGAAACCGGTATGTTTAAACTTGGTTGGAAAGGTGAATATACTAAGTTTTCTAATGTTGAATTTGCATTGAAGGAAGAATAATGGTTTTAGATATTATTAAAAAGACCTTGCGTGAATATAATTTATTGAATAACGGCGACAGCGTGCTGGTCGGTCTTTCGGGCGGTGCGGATTCGGTGTGTCTTACTCACGCACTTTGGTCGCTGAAAGATGAATTTGACATAAAATTATATACGGCTCATATTAATCACGGCATAAGAGGCGAGGAGGCAAAGAGAGATGAACTTTTTGCCGAAAACTTTTCAAAAAAATTGGGCATTGAATGTTTTGTGTTAAATGCAGATATACCCCAAATTGCAAAAGATACAAATGTGTCGGAAGAAACAGCCGGCAGAAATGTGAGATATAATTTCTTTAATGAATTGTGCGAAAAATACGATATAAACAAAGTTGCAACGGCGCATAACAGAAATGACAATGCCGAAACTTTGCTTATGAATTTTATGCGTGGCAGTACGACAAACGGACTTTGCGGAATACCGTATGTCCGCGGAAATATAATTCGTCCGATATTGAATGTTTCACGAGATGAAATCGAAAAATATTGCAGTGATAACGGACTTGAATATATGACAGACAGTACAAATTTGACAGAAGATTACACACGCAATAAAATACGTCACACATTACTTCCGTATATTCAAAAGGAATTTAACACGAGTTTTATTAAAACCGTTACGGAAAATGCTTGCTTGATAAAGGATGACAGTGATTATCTTGACGGTATTGCGGAAGATTTTTATAAACATCACATCAGAAATTGTGCTGTTAATATTGAAGATTTGAATAATACGGATATTGCGATAAAAAGACGTGTTTTAAGATTGATGTTAAGAGATATTTATAACAGTCTTAACGATATTTCGTCAACATATGTTGCGGATATATTGTCGCTTGCCGATAAATCAAGCGGCAGACAAATAAATTTGCCGTACGGTATTGTTGCAAAAAACGAGTACGGCAAAATAATACTTGAACACAAAAAAGAAGAAACACAGCCGTTTGAAGTCAGTATTAATATCGGTGAAACAGTTTTTATTTCGGAACTTGACAAAAAAATTTCGGTATCTGAAACGGATATGCGAAATAAAGACAGTGCAATATATCTTTCGTGTGACAAGACTGATAAAATCATTGTACGCAACAGGCGAAAAGGTGATAAATTTCAGCCTATGGGTATGAACGGTACGAAGAAATTAAAGGAATATTTTATAGATAAAAAAATTCCTAAAGATAAACGAAACAGTGTGCCGATAATTGAGATAAACGGCGAAATTGCCGCAGTCGGCAGTAGAATAGACAAACGTTTTGCTTTCAAGGATAAAGGTATAAAAATAGAATTTTACGATATTTAAGGAGGTAGTCAGTTGCAGAAAAGATTTAAAGGACTCGGAGTATGGGTGGCAATGCTTGTAGTTGCGTATCTGATTTATATGTTTGCAGTCGGATTCGGTGCATCGCAGACCAAAATGGTTTACTCTGATTTGGTCAACAGTATAAAGTCCGAACAGGTAAGTTCGATGCTTGTGTCGGGGAATACCGTAACGGTGACACTTACAAACGGTGATAAAGCAAAGGTGAAAATTCCGTCACTTGACACGTTACAGGCAGATGTCGGAAAAGAAATGAATGACCAAATGGATAAAGGCACTTTAAAGCAAGAGGCTTATGAAACCAAGATTTCATGGACGGCGGTTACAAATATAATTTTGATAATTGTATTTATATGTGTGTTCTTTTTCGGATTTTTGCGAAAAGGCGGTTCGGGTGCAACCAATTTTACAAAGAGCAGAGCAAGACTTAATGAGAACACTAAGAACGTGACATTTAAAGATGTTGCGGGAGCTGATGAGGAAAAATCCGAACTTGCGGAAATAGTTGAGTTTTTGAAAAATCCTCAAAAGTTTGTAAGTCTTGGTGCGAGAATACCTAAGGGTGTACTTCTTGTCGGCTCGCCGGGTACAGGTAAAACACTTCTTGCAAAGGCGGTTGCCGGTGAGGCGAAAGTGCCGTTTTTCTCGCTTTCCGGTTCGGAATTTGTGGAAATGTTTGTCGGCGTCGGTGCGTCAAGAGTTCGTGACTTGTTTAAGCAAGCATCGGCAAAAGCACCTTGTATTATATTTATAGACGAAATTGACGCAATCGGTAAATCGAGAGATAATCAGATTAGTTCAAATGATGAACGTGAACAAACTTTAAATCAGCTGTTAAGCGAAATGGACGGATTTGATTCGTCAAAAGGACTTGTTATTTTGGCGGCAACCAACCGTCCGGAAGTGCTTGATAAGGCACTTTTAAGACCGGGTAGATTTGACAGAAGAATTATTGTTGAAAAGCCTGATTTAAAGGGCAGAGAAGATATTTTGCGTGTGCATATCAAGCACGTTAAAACAGAGCCTGACATTAATCTTCACGAAATGGCACTTGCAACAAGCGGTGCGGCAGGTGCAGACCTTGCGAATATGGTAAATGAGGCGGCTTTAAGGGCGGTAAGATGTAACAGAAAGACCGTAAGTCAAGAAGATCTTATGGAGGCTGTTGAAGTCATAATCGCGGGTAAAGAAAAGAAAGACAGAATTTTGTCCGAAAAGGAAAAGAGAATCGTTTCGTTCCACGAAGTCGGTCACGCACTTGCAACGGCGGTACAGAAACATACTCAGCCTGTTCACAAAATCACAATCGTTCCGAGAACTATGGGTTCGCTTGGTTATACAATGCAAATGCCTGAAGAGGAAGAACGTTATTTGATGTCGAAAGACGAAATAGTTGACCAGATTACAGTGTTCCTTGCAGGCCGTGCGGCGGAAGAACTTGTATTCAACGTGCAGACAACAGGTGCGTCAAACGATATTGAACGTGCAACGTCACTTGCGAGAAATATGATTACGCAGTACGGTATGTCGGAAAAATTCGGTATGGCCGGACTTGAAAGCATACAGAATAAATATCTTGACGGCAGAAATGTTTCAAACTGTTCGGAGGAAACAAAGACAGATATTGATAAGGAAGTTGTACGCGTATTGAAAGAGTGTCACGAAAAGGCATTTAATATATTGAAAGAAAATCGTGACGCACTTGATGAAATCGCAGAATTTCTTATCAATAAAGAAACTATTACGGGCGATCAGTTTATGGAGATATTCAACCGTGTAAAAAGCGGCAGAGAAAATTCTGACAGTGATGCAGAAGAAAGTGCCGCAGTTAATGAAGAAAATGATAAAGAAGAATAACGGTACGTTCAAAAAGTGCTTTGCTCAAAGGCTTAGGGAACTGAGAAAAGAAAACGGCATAACGCAGGCGGGACTTGCGGAGAGAATGAATGTTTCGAGAACGTGTATCGCAAATTGGGAAAGCGGCGAGCGTATTCCCGAAGTGGCGGCGATAACATATCTTGCCAAACTTTTTAAAGTTCCCGTTGACTACCTTTGCGGCAGAACGGACGAACGGTACAGAGTGAAATTGCTTGATAATATCGACTTCGACTTAACAAAACTAAACGGCAAAGGCATTGAAATGCTTTGCGAATATTACGATTATCTTGTCAGCAGTGAAAAATATAGAGCAAAATAGTAAAAAATGCTTGACATTTGCTGAAAAAAGATATATAATTACAAGGCTTGCGGTAAACGTAAGCAATCCTTGCCCACACGGGGTATGTGTGGGACAAAAGTCCATAAGGAGGTGCAGAAAATGGCTGAAAAAATACTAAACAGCTATGAAACAATTTTTATCATTGACGCAACACTTGATGAGGAAACGGTTACTGCTCTAAAGGATAAGTTTACAACACTTATCGAACAGAACGGTGAACTTGAATCTGTTGACGAATGGGGCAAGAGAAGACTTGCTTACGAAATTAATGATAGAACAGAAGGTTTCTACTATCTTGTAAACTTCAAGGCTGACAGCGAGTTCCCTAAAGAACTTGAAAGACAGTACAAGATTACAGAAGGTATCCTAAGAACTATTGTTATCAGAAAAGACGAAGAATAGTCTTTTGTGAAGAAAGCGGTGTAAGTATGAACAAAGTTATATTAATGGGACGTCTTACACGCGACGTCGAAATGCGTCAGACTCCGAACGGTGTTTCACTTGCGAGATTTTCAATCGCGGTAAACAGACGTTTCGCCGGTAAAGATGCTCAGCAGCAAGCTGATTTCATCAACTGCGTTGCATGGCGTCAGACAGGTGAATTTATCGCAAGATATTTCCAAAAGGGCAGTATGATTGCGGTAGTCGGAAGTATTCAATCGAGAAGTTGGGACGGTAATGACGGTAAAAAGCAGTATGCGACGGAAGTTGTTGTAGACGAGGCTTACTTTACCGGTTCAAGAGCCGAATCAGGTACTCAAGGCGGAGGAAATTACCAGAACCAAGGCTTTAATCAGGGCGGATTTAACGCTCCTCAATCACAGCCTGCACAAGGCAGTGAACCAAACTTTGGTGATGATTTTGATATGGGCGATTTTTCGGACCTTGACGGTTCGGAAGACGATTTGCCATTCTAACATCCGCGTGATAAAAATTGATAGGAGGAAAATAACATGGCTGAAAGAAATGACAGACCACAGAGAGCAAGAAGACCTAAGAAAAAGGTTTGTATGTTCTGCGTAGATAAGGTTGAGCATATCGATTATAAGGATACAGCAAAGCTTAGAAGATACGTTACTGAAAGAGGCAAGATCGTGCCAAGACGTATCAGCGGTAACTGTGCAAAGCACCAAAGACAGCTTACAACAGCTATCAAGCGTGCAAGAATTATAGCACTATTGCCATTCGTTGCTGAATAATTGATTTTTTAAACGGAATGCACTGCATTCCGTTTTTTTATATATAATTTAACGGAAGGTGTTATAATGAACATAAAAGTAAGAGAATTTAATGAAAGCGATATACAAGCCGCAAATGAAATTTGGAACGAAGTCGTAGAGGACGGAGTGGCTTTTCCACAGGAAGAATGTCTTACGGAAAGGAGCGGATTGGAATTTTTTAAGAGTCAGTCATATACAGGTATTGCGTATGATGAAGAAACGGGTGATATTGTCGGACTTTACATACTTCATCCGAACAATGTCGGCAGATGCGGTCATATCTGCAATGCAAGCTATGCGGTGAAATCAACACAAAGAGGTAAGCATATAGGTGAAATTCTTGTGACGGATTGCTTGAAAAAAGCAAAGGAAATCGGTTACGGTGTACTTCAATTTAACGCCGTTGTCGCAACTAATCAATATGCACTTAAATTATATAAAAAACTCGGCTTTGTACAACTCGGTGTAATACCTAAAGGTTTCCGCATGAAAGACGGAACATACGAAGATATAATTCCGCATTATCACACTTTATAAAAATTTTTTGAAAAAAGTGCAACCTTTTGGTGTGCTGAATTGTATTATAAGTGAAGGGAGGGGGATTAATGACAGACGAAAGGTCAAAAACAGACGTTTCATCTGACGAAGTTATACGCAAGTATTTTGATACGGTGTATAAACTTGCTTTGTCACAAACGAAAAATCAAACTTTTGCCGAAGATGTGACGCAAGACGTGTTTGTTCGATTTATACATAATAAAGATAAATTTGAGTCGGAGGAACATATAAAGGCTTGGCTCATTCGGGTGACAATAAATTGCTCAAAGAGCGTTTTTATGTCATCGTGGTTCAAGAAAATCGTTCCGCTTGAAGAAGATTTAACCTTTGACAATCCCGAAAAAAGTGACGTGTATTTCGCTGTACAAGACCTTCCCTTAAAATATCGTACGGTGATACATCTTTTCTATTATGAGGATATGAGTGTCAGGGAAATCGCCGAAAGCATTGACATAAAAGAATCGACTGTTAAATCGCATTTACACAGAGGCAGAATGTTGCTTAAAAATAAACTGAAAGGAGATTATGACTTTGTTTAGAAAAATTTATAAACAAGCCAATGACGATATAAAACCGAGTGAAGATATGATAAACAGAGTTATCTTGAATGCGCATAAAGGTGCAGAGAAAAGACAATCTCCCCTACCGTATAGGCGATACGCAAAATATGCGGTATCGGCTGCGGCGGCAGTTGTTATTGTGTCTGCGGCGGTTATATCTATGCCGTATTGGCAGAAAACAAGAGATGACGGCGTGATTATTGAGGAGCAAGTTTCAACACCGACACCGTCCGATATGTCGGAAAGTGTAGTTTCAAATACTGCGGATACTTCATATCCGTATCCTACCGATAGTCCCCAAACTATTCAAAATCCCTATACTCCCCCTCCCAATAACTATTCGGATAGTCAAACTAGAACGGAGAAAAAGAACGGTGACTATAAGAGTAGTGACTATAAAAAAGTTGCGGTAAATAATCGGATAGCAAACGAGAACAAATCGCTTAAAATCGAGGATAAAACCAAAATCCCCAATATCGAGAGTGAACAAAACAGTGAAAATCAAGAAATAACGGAAGATGTCACTGTCGAAGAAAGTGCAATCGAGGAAAGCACAATCGAATTGTCAACAATGTTTTCCGCTTTTATGGCAAGTGACAGAACAGCAGAAATCAGTACAAAAAAAGAAGTTCCGACCGAAATTACAAGCGATGAAGGCAATGCCGATACGGTTATCGGCACCGGAATGGCAATGAGTTCGGCTATGGCTACATCAGTGCCGACACCTCAAATAGAAATAAACGCTCCGAGCGGTTTTGAAACGACCGATACATATAACGGCGGTGCGGCTTTTGAATCAGAAAACGGCGGAAGAATAGACGTAAATTATTATTACAGCGGAAATGACGATACAGAGCCAGTGTATAACGAATATGAAAATGATGTATCGGCATATTTTACCGAAGATAAAATCGATTATAATATTTACGGAACCGATACGGGCAGAGAGCCTGTGGAAGAAGTAGTCAATTCAATCAAATAAAGTATTGAATTGATTTGCAATCTGTGATATAATATAGACAATATAATGATTTTGGAGGTAATGATTGTGAATAAGAAGATAATAGCATCTGTATTGGCTGTCGCATCTGTTTTGACTGTATCGGCAGGCGCTTTGGCTGATGATAACATTACGGTTACGGTAAACGGAAATAATGTTTCTTTTGTGGAAATAACACCTTTTATTGAAAATGACCATACACTTGTTCCTATGCGTGAAATATTCGAGGCACTTGGCGCAGACGTACAGTGGGACAACGAAACAAGAACTGTTATATCATATGATTCGGTAAGTGACGTAAGCATTACAATGCAGATTGATTCTGATGTAATGTATGTAAACGGCGACGCGGTTACACTTGAAACACCCGCAAAAATCGTGGGTTCATCAACGGTTGTGCCTGTAAGAGCAATCGCTGAGGGTATGCACAGCGTTGTCGGTTGGGACGAGGCAACAAAGACAGTTACTGTTGAAAAGGAAATCAAAACAGAGCCGTCTTCACAAATTCCAAACCCATGGACAGATTATAACAGTCTTGACGAGCTTAATGCGGCATTGAATAATGCAGAGAGCGTAAAATATCAAGTGGCAGATTTGAATGCAAGCAGTTTTGATGAGGGTAGCAAGTGCGAGGCACAAAGCTACAGATACCTTGCCGACAGTAATTTGGCAGAAATCAAATACACTTACAATACAAATGTATTAGACATTACAGTTCGTACACAACCGGGTGACGCAGACATTTCGGGTATATCGGGCGGTACTAAGGTTGAGGACTACAAAGTAGCCGATTCGGCAGTTGAAATTTACACATACAATAAAACAACATACGCAATATGGTCATGCGAGGACGCGGGTACAGTAATGAGTCACATCGTTGCCGTAACGGAAAATGAAACTGTTACAGACGTGAATGCTCTTGTAAAAACACTTGTAGACGACGTTGAAACAAATCACCCAAGAGGTTAATTTGACTGAAATAAAATATAAAAAACCGCTTTAATGAGCGGTTTTTTTGGTGTGAAAATACAGTTGAGAAAAATGCAGTGATATGGTATAATTTAAGATATGAAAAATGAAAGAGGTATTAAAATGGTTATTTTATATGAAGTACACGATAATTTATACGTAAATATGACGAACAAATGTCCGTGCGCATGCACATTCTGTCTAAGACAAACGAGGGACGAAATGAATCATTCGGGCAGTCTTTGGCTTGAAAGAGAACCGAGCGTTGAAGAAGTTAAAAACGAATTTTCAAAATTTGATATGAATAAGTATAAAGAGGTTGTTTTCTGCGGTTTCGGTGAGCCGACCGAAAGACTTGACGATGTGCTTGAAGTCTGTCGGTTTATAAAGGATAAGTATAACAAAACTATCCGTATAAACACAAACGGTCTTGCCGACCTTATTCACAAAAAGAACACTGCACCTATGTTTGACGGACTTATCGATATTGTTTCGATCAGCCTTAATACGCCGAACAAAGAACGTTATCTTGAACTTACACGCAGTAAATTCGGTATCGAATCATTTGACGCAATGATTAAGTTTGCCGAAAATGTAAAGCACTATGTAAAGGAAGTTGTGCTTTCGACTGTTTCGACAACGCTTACAGAGGAAGAAGAAAAGGAATGTGCCGATATTTGTAAAAAAATCGGCGTGACATACAGAATAAGACCGTTCGAGGATTGATAATTATGAACACTGTTGCAACAGAAATGATAAAGTATTATGCAGGTGACAAGAAACGCATAAACCATTTTATAAAAGTACACGGCTATGCCAAAGCGATAGGCGAAGCGGAGGAGCTTGATGAAAGGACTATGCTTATTCTTGAAACTGCCGCATATGTGCATGATATAGGAATAAAGATAAGCGAAGAAAAATATAATTCTTCTGCGGGCAAATATCAGGAAATCGAAGGTCCGTCGATTTCGGAGGAAATGCTTACGAAATTGGGATATGACAAAGACGTTATCGAACGTGTGTCATACCTTGTCGGTCATCATCACACATATTCAAATATCGACGGTATCGACTATCAAATACTTGTTGAGGCGGACTTCCTTGTCAATATAGATGAGGACGAAATGACAAAAGAAACGGCTAAAAACGTTCGTGAGAAGATATTTAAGACAAAATCCGGTACACAAATGCTGGATAATTTATTTTTAACGGAGCTGATAAAATAATGTGGATAGGACTCGTATGCCTTTACGGAGTTTTAAAGGGTGTAAGAGATATAATAAAGAAAAAGGCAATGGAGAAAAACAGTGCTATGGAGGTGCTGTTTTTCTACACGTTTATAAGCTTTTTATTCGTGACGCCGAGCGTGAAAAACGCATTGTCGATAGATTTTCATTATATCGGATTTGTAATGATAAAATCAGCTATAATTTTTATAGCTTGGATATGCAGTTTTAAGGCGATAAAGAAACTGCCGATTGGATTTTACGGAATTATGGATATGTCGCGCGTAATATTTGCGACAGTGCTGGGAGTAACGGTGCTGGGAGAAGTTATGACGGGACATAAGATTGCCGGTATGGCACTTGTGCTTGTCGGATTGCTTTTCGTAAATGCCAAAGGCAAGGGATTGGGCGAAGAAAAAACAAAGCCGATATACATTGTACTTGTGCTTATATCGTGTCTTTGCAACGCTGTTTCGGAACTGCTTGATAAAATGCTTATGCAGAGTATGAACAGCGGGCAACTTCAATTTTGGTATATGTTCTTTATGGTAATATTGTATTTGGGCTATATGATTGTAACCAAAACAAAAATAGATTTCAGAACGATATACAAAAATTATTGGATACTTATTTTGAGCGTGTTGTTTGTAATCGGCGATAAGGCACTGTTTATCGCGTGCAGTAAGCAGGAAAGCACGGTTGTAGCAATGACTCTTATAAAACAATGTTCGGTTATGATTACGATTATAGGCGGACGAATTGTGTTCAAAGAAAAACGCACGCTTTATAAAATGGTGTGCGCGGCGGTTATAATCGTCGGAATAGTTTTTGCCGTTATGTAAAAAATTAAATTTGTTATTGCAAAAAAATGGTTGATATGATAGAATAATTTATATATAATCTATAATGGCATTAAGGGTATATGAAGGGAGTCGGATCATGCTGGATATATATAATGTATTAGATGCAATATCGGAAATTGTATATGTATCTGACGCAGAAACTCATGAGATTTTGTACATAAATGAGGCGGGAAAGAAAATTCTCGGCGATTGTTTGGGTGAAACGTGTTATAAACTTTTTCACGGCAAAAGTGCGGAATGTACGAATTGTCCTTGCTTGAACGGTGAGGGGCTTTCTGAGTATATTCATGAAAATGTAATGACGGAAAAAGCATATATTATTAAGCATAAGGATACTGTGTGGGACGGTAAAAAGGCATATTTGGATATTGCATTTGACATTACCAACACTGAAGAAATTCAGAAAAGACTTGAACAACGTCTTGATATGGAGCATATTTTGGTAAGCTGTATGGTTGAAATGCACAAGAATAAACCGTTTGAAGAAAGCTTTACAAATTTGCTTGGAATAATAGGCAAGTATTTTGAGGCGGACAAAATTTTTGTGTTCAGTTATGATGAAAATAAACTGAGCAATGTATTTGAATGGAATAACAATGGTGTCAATTCGAGAGCGGAAGAACTTAAAAGCTTGGATTCAAATGTTGTTGATAAGTGGCTGCCGACCTATGACAGCAATGAAAATGTTATTTTAAATAATGTCGAAGATTTGAAAGAAATTTCTGTTGAGGCATATCATCAGGCGGTAAAAAGCGGTGTGCAAAGGCTTGTTGCGTCACCGATTGCCGATAACGGTAAAATAATCGGTTTTATCGGTGCAAGTAATTTGCCGGAAGAAAAATTTTCTCAAATTGTGACATTCATTGACGCACTTGATTATTTTGTTGCGTCAATGATTATTCGCGAAAAGAGTGCGCGAAAACTCAGAGAGCTGAGCTACGTCGATTCGCTTACGGGCCTATATAACAGAAATAAGTTTACAGAAGATACCGAAAGGATTATGAAAGGTCGTAATTGCGGCTTGGGCGTACTTTATATGGATCTTAACGGTTTGAAAGAGATTAATGATAAAAGCGGTCATTGCGGCGGCGATTGTGCACTGAAAGATATAGCGAGCGTGATTATTGAGTCGTTTGGCAAGGAGTGTTCATACAGAGTCGGCGGAGATGAATTTGTCGTGCTTTGCTATGATACGAATGATAAGGAGTTTACAGCTAAGGTTACTGCGTTCAGAAATTTGATTTCTGAAATGAAGTATAAAGTGTCGATTGGTTTTCATTATTCTAAAGATTCGTCGGATATTGATGAAGTAATAAAGATTGCCGATGAAAAAATGTATCAGGATAAGAAATATTATTACAGAAATAACGGTCAGTCGGCAAGATACAGATTTTATAATGATACTTTTGTGTCATTCTCAACACAGGAAAAGTTGAAAAAGCTTATACAAGAAGAAAGATTTGTTATATGGTTCCAACCGAGATTTTCCGCAATCAACGGAGAATTTTGCGGCAGTGAGGCGCTTATCCGATATTTTGATGAGGACGATACGATTGTTTCGCCTATGGATTTCATTCCCGCAATGGAATATAACGAAACGGTGCATATGATAGACCTTTATGTGTTCAGACACGTCTGTGAATATATTTCCGGCTGGATTGAGGCGGGTAAAAATATTAAGCCTGTGTCGGTTAATATATCGCATTGCACGATTGTCAGACCTAATTTTATGGAAAATCTTATGGATATTTGGTTTGATTATAATATCCCGAAAGATTCGATTGTGATTGAAGTGTCGGAAGATAAGGTTAAGGGCGGTCTTAGCGATGTGCTTGACAAAATTGTGGAACTTAAAAATAACGGTTTCCATATTGCGATTGATAATTACGGTGCGAAATATGCGGACTTGTTCTTGTTCTCGGAAGTTAAATTCGATACATTGAAACTTGACCGTGAACTTGTTCATAAGCTTGAAACAGATGAAAAGACTTGTATGATTTCAAAGTCGGTTATAGATATTTGTAAAAATTATAATATTTCCGTTGTCGCCGAGGGCGTCGAAAATGAAAAGGAATATGATATTTTGAAAGAAATGGGCTGCGATGAGGCACAGGGATATTTGTTCGATAAACCGATGTCGTGGAATAGATTTGAAGAAAAATATTTGTAATTTAAAAGACGATACCTGAACCGACCCCAAAAAGTTAGACTTTGGGGGGTCACCTCAATGGCGTTGCTTGTTATTAAAAGTGATTTTCAGAATTGTGGCGAAGAAAGTCCCAACAATGAAACCATTGGATAAGTAAAAATTAAAACATCATTGTTTATAGAAATATAGGCGATGATGTTTTTTTATTTAAAATTTGCTTATATTACAAACACCGGAATACTTAAATAAATAATAAAAAGGCTGTTCACCTGATAATGCAGATTGCAAAGGATTTTTCGGTAGATTAAAATTTATGGACGCTCGTGGATAGGTGTTACGATGGAAGATTTCATAAATGAGCTTAACAGATATATTAATTGGTATAACGCAAAACGAATAAAACTTTAAAAGAGTATTTTATTAAATTAGCGGAACGGCGGCGGAATGATGAAATCCAGTTTGCGGCTCTGCGTGAACAAAATCAAAGATTTATTGAAGATGTGGACGGACAAAAAATTTCTTCGACCGAATTAGTGAACTGTTTGCCAAATGGTAAAATTCAAACAAATAATTCCTTTAAATATCCGACAAGAGAAATTAAAAGCCGCTTGAATATACAGTTTAAATATCATTATTTGCGGCATACATACGGAACATATTTAGCGGAATTAAATACTCCGCTACATATCCTTTGTAATCAAATGGGGCATGCCAATAGTCAAGTAACACAAAGATATTATATTGCTATGTCTGAAAATGGTATCAAAGAACTTGTAAATAATCTTGAAAGAATATAAAAAGAAAATCGACAGGCGACGAACTTTGCGGCTTATCGGTTATTTTAATTTAATAAAAATACTTGCGCGTGGCGGTAAGCCGTTCGCGCAAATAGCTATTGACTTATGGATAAAATATGATATAATAAAAGTACCACAATTTAACTATAAAAAAATATCAATCTTCAATCAAAAGGGAAAAGTGTATTCTCTTGGTTTATTTTTTATTGTTTTTTTCATCAAAAGGATTGTGTTTTTTTGCTAAAAATGCAGGCTTTAAATATTAAATCTTTTTGATGAAAAAGCATTGATATTTGTATAGTTAAATGTGTGGTAACATTAAATCTAAGCCGCGTTTTTGTGCGTGGTATAGGATTTTATACCACGCATTTTTTATTGCGTGAAAATATCACATAACAAGGTGGTGGTATTATGTTTTCAGTAATAGTCTTGTTTTCTCTTGGTTCTGAAAATGAATTGTAGCAATATGCAAGCCAAATCATTATTATCGGTAACAGAAGAAAGGGATTTGATTATGGAAAAGTACGCTTTAAATAAAAACACAGGTAAGTTACATATTATTGGTGGTTGCTGTCACTCTAAAAATGTAAAAAAGCCGTCAATGGATTTTGAATTGTTTAAAACAGAAGATGAAGCAATTTCAAAACATCAAAATTATATAAGTTATTGCAAGATTTGTTTTAAGGGAAGATAAAAACAGAAAGGATGATTATTATGGAAGAAAAAATTTTAGTTACAGGAACGTTGATTTCTACAATAAAAATTTTCTTGATTTCTATTATTGCAAGTGTTATATCGTTAATTATCGGATTAATTTTTATGGAGATAGCATGTATTATTCCTCCAACCCCAAGTCATCATGCTGCTCCGGCGGAAATAGTGTGTTCGAATTTATCTATTATTTTTTATGTACTTGCTGGAGTGCTGTTTGTCTGTGGTATAATTTTTTGTATTTGCTGGACAAGAGTTGAATTAAAAGCAACGAATAAACGTATTTATGGCAAAGTTGCATTCGGTAAACGTGTTGATTTACCTATTGATTCAATTTCAGCGGTTGGAACAAGTATATTATGGGGTATAGATATAGGTACGTCATCAGGCAGAATACATTTTAAATTTATAAAAAACAAAGATGAAATACATTCTATATTGAGTAAATTACTTATGGAAAGACAACAAGAAAAAACAACCGCAAATATCCAAACCGCAAGTAATGCAGACGAATTAAAGAAATACAAGGATTTACTTGACAGCGGAGCAATAACACAAGCGGAGTTTGACGAAAAGAAAAAACAATTATTAGGTTTATGATATAATTTAATATTGAAAGGATTGAATTTTATGAAAAAAATAATAACTTTATTGATAACTTTTGTTATGTGTATTTCGCTTTGTGCTTGTGTTGGAAAAAAATCGCCAGAAGAAATGTTGAAACAATCGCAGGAATTGAACTGGGAAACTATTGAAAAATCAATTTCTGATAATAAGGCAAAAGCTGTTGAAAACTATGAAAATAAACTTTTTAACTATACTGCAAGCGTTATGAATATTGAAGAAAAATATTGTGTAGTATCAGATTTGAAAAATAGTACATCGCCATTAGTAAAAGTTTATCTGAATAACGAAAGTTTATGTGAAATCCATAAAGGCGATTTGATAAAAGTTATTGGTTCACTTAAAAATATTGATACCAAAGAAATTAAGGATGCAGTTATTATTGAAACTGTTGCGGCAGAAGATAATATTGTCTATTTAAAAGAAACATTTAGAGATGACTTTGAAAGTGCTAAAATATTACTTAATTCGAAAGATAAATTTTCAAAATTAACTGGCGAAGAATTGAAACAAACTATTCCTTCTGGTTGGATTGAACAAAAATGGTATTTTAAAACTTCGTCAAGCGAGTATGAGCAATTTGCAAACTATACAGGTATCATTAAAATAGAAGCGAATGGAACAGGTCGTGTGCAAACACCAGGAAACGAAACTATTGATTGGTTTATTGATGAAGATAACCTTTATATAAAAGCCAATACCAATTCCGAAAAAATTTCAAAAGATGATAAATATAAATACGATGTTTGTAGATTGGACGATGAAACACTAATTTGCTTTGGAAAGAATGATGTGTTTTTACTGATTAGTAATATGCTACTTAAATAAATGCTATTCATAGGGGCAGTGTTCGCACTGCCTTTTGTGTTTCCTCAAATATTTTACTTGCGGCTGCGGCTCTGTGGTATAAAAAGCCTTTTGCGCGGCGGCTAATCTAACACAAAAAACCAATAGAGAGGCGTATATTTCGGGAAGCAAGACAAAACGCACTTTATATATGCTTTGCGCGGTTCATTCCGTCACTAAATTAATAAAAATTTTCGGCAAACTTTTTGGACAAAGTTTTTCAATGATTTTTTAAGGGTCGCGCCACAATCACGCCACAATTTGAGGTTAAAAAAGCAAAGAAAAAGAGCCTGTTCGTGATTGAACAAGCTCTTGTAAAATATCCAATTTTATCAGGTTTTAAGCCATTTTTGGCATTAACCGAAATATCTCTTTAACATACCTTCAAAGCCTTTTCCGTGTCTTGCCTCGTCTTTTGCCATTTCGTGAACTGTGTCGTGAATAGCATCGTAGCCAAGTTCTTTTGCTCTCTTTGCAAGTTCAAGTTTACCTGCTGTTGCACCACATTCAGCTTCTGCTCTAAGTTCAAGATTTTTCTTTGTTGACGGAGTTACAACTTCGCCAAGAAGTTCGGCAAATTTTGCAGCGTGTTCAGCCTCTTCCAAAGCGGCTCTCATATAAAATTCGCCGATTTCAGGGTAACCCTCACGGATTGCCTGTCTGCTCATTGCGATATACATACCGACTTCTGTACATTCGCCTTCAAAATTAGCCTTTAGACCTTCGTAAACATCAGCTTCAACCTGATCTTTTGCACCTACTCCGATAACGTGTTCACATACAAAGTTTAGTGCAGTACCCTCTTCCATAACAGTGAACTTTGAACCCGGAACACCGCACTGTGGACATTTTTCAGGTGGTTCGTTACCCTCGTGAACATAACCGCATACCGGACATACATACTTTTTCATAATAAATTTCCTCCTTAGAATTAATTATTTTTTTTACTACTACAATTTTCGCAGATACCGTAAAATATAAGCGAATAGTCTTCTATATCTGCATTTAATTTTTCCGCCGCTTGATTTTTTATCTCGTCCATACCGTCTAAATCAACATCGTATATTTTGTCACACTTATTACATACGAAATGAAAATGTCGGTGGACAAAACCGTCGAAATGTTCTTTGTTTGCGGAAGTGCTGATTTTTAAAATATCTCCGTTTTCCGCAAGCTGAGCAAGGTTTCTGTATACAGTTCCAAGACTGATGTTTGGAAATTCCTTACGCAGATTTTCGTACAGCCAATCAGCCGACGGGTGGGAGCGTGTACTTCTAAGCAGCGTTAGAAGTGCCTCACGCTGTTTTGAATACTTCATACATTTCACTCCTTCAAAATCAATAATGATAATCATTACTGATTTATGAGTTCATTATAACAGATGTTTTTCGGTTTGTCAATAGTTTTTTGAAATAAATTTAGATTAATTTTGTGTAAATTTGATTTTGGGTGTTGCCACCACTCCTCAGGGAGAGAAAAAAGGCTCCCATTGAGGGGAACTGTCGGCACAGCTGACCGAGGGGTGGTTTCGCACATTGCAAAATACTTTTTTATTCTAAAATTTACGATATTTTTTGATTAGTCTTGATTTTATCGGCGGTTTATAATATAATATAGAAGTAAAATTATGTTTACAGGAAAGGAACTGATAAATATGAAGAAAATGGAACAACTTTACGAAGGAAAAGCAAAGAAGGTTTTTAAAACTGATGACGAAAATCTTTACATCGTTGATTACAAAGATGACGCAACTGCATTTAACGGTCTTAAAAAAGGTCAAATTGCAGGTAAGGGTGTTGTGAACAACAAAATGTCAAACTTCCTTATGCAAATTATGGAAAAGAACGGTATCCCTACTCACTTTGTTGAAGAAATTTCAGACAGAGAAACTGTTGTTAAGAGAGTAGAAATCGTACCTTTGGAAGTAATCATCAGAAATATTGCGGCAGGTAGTTTTTCAAAGCGTTTCGGCGTTGAAGAAGGCAAGAAATTAAACTGCACAACTTTGGAATACTGTCTAAAGAACGACGACCTTGGCGATCCTATGATTAACGATTATCAGATTATCGCTATCGGTGCCGCTACTAAAGAGGATCTTGATACTATTGCTGACCTTACTTTTAAAGTAAATGATGTTCTAAAAGCATATTTTGAAAGTATTAATATAGAACTTGTTGATTTCAAGATTGAGTTCGGTAAAACTCTTGACGGTCAGATTATTCTTGCGGATGAAATCTCACCTGACACTTGCCGTCTATGGGACGCTACAACTCACGAAAAACTTGACAAAGACCGTTTCAGACGTGATATGGGCAATGTTGAAGAGGCATATGCAGAGGTATTTAAACGTCTTGGACTATAATTAAGTGTAGACCGAATTAAATTGCCCAGCTCACCGCTTTTTGCCGAGGGCAGTGCATATGTACGGCACCGTCGACTGCAAAGTGGCAATCAAAGCGATTTTCTTCGGTCTTATAAAAAATTTAGAGGAGTAAATGAAATGGCAACAAATACTTACGAAAGTCCGTTAAACTCACGTTACGCGTCAAAGGAAATGCAGTACATTTTTTCTCCGGACAAGAAATTCTCAACTTGGAGAAAACTTTGGATTGCACTTGCCGAAAGTGAAAAAGAACTTGGACTTGATATAACAGACAAACAGATTGCTCAAATGAAAGAGCATATTTACGATATTAATTATGATGTTGCAAAGGCTCGTGAAAAGGAAGTTCGTCACGATGTAATGTCGCACGTTTACGCATACGGCGTACAGTGCCCGGACGCAAAGCCTATTATTCACTTGGGTGCAACAAGTTGTTATGTCGGTGACAACACTGATATTATCATAATGACAGAGGCTATGCAGCTTGTTAAGAAAAAGCTTGTATGTCTTATCGGAGAGCTTGCAAAGTTTGCAAAGGAATATAAGGATTTGCCGACATTGGCATTTACTCATTTTCAGCCGGCACAGCCTACAACAGTAGGTAAGCGTGCGTCATTGTGGCTTGAAGATTTGCTTATGGACCTTGAGGACGTTGATTATCAGCTTTCAAAGGCAAAGCTTTTGGGCTGTAAGGGTACAACGGGTACACAGGCAAGTTTCCTTGAACTTTTTGAGGGTGACCATGAAAAATGTAAAATGCTTGACAAGAAGATTGCCGAAAAAATGGGTTATGAAGAATCATTCCCTGTAAGCGGTCAGACATATCCGAGAAAACTTGACTCTCAAATGCTTAACACATTGAGCCTTATCGCACAGAGTGCGTACAAGTTCTCAAACGACATCAGACTTCTTCAACACTTAAAGCAGATTGAAGAACCGTTTGAAAAGTCGCAAATCGGTTCATCGGCAATGGCTTATAAGAGAAACCCTATGAGAAGTGAAAGAATCGGCTCTCTTGCAAGATATGTAATAGTAGACGCACTTAATCCGGCAATCACTGCATCAACACAATGGTTTGAAAGAACTCTTGATGACAGTGCAAATAAGCGAATTTCAGTTCCTGAGGCTTTTCTTGCAGTAGACGCTATTCTAAGCTTGTACATCAACGTTGTTGACGGACTTGTGGTATATGATAAAGTAATCAATCAGCAGTTTATGCGTGAAATTCCGTTTATGGCTACTGAAAATATTATGATGGATGCCGTTAAAAAAGGCGGTGACAGACAGGATTTACACGAAAAAATCAGAGTATATTCTATGGAGGCGGGAAAGACTGTTAAAATGGAGGGTAAGGAAAACAACCTTGCCGAACTTATCGCCGGTGATCCTGCATTCGGTTTGACTTTGGAAGAAATTAATGCCGTTATGAAACCTGAAAATTTTGTCGGACGTGCTCCGCAGCAGGTTGAAGATTTCTTAAAGGATTACGTTGAGCCTGTTCTTGAAAAGAACAAGGATTTACTTGGTATTGAAGTTGAAATTAACGTCTGATCTATTTAAAATATAAATTTAGAGGTATTTATATGAAGAAAATTATATCTTGCCTTGTTGCGGTTTGTATGGCTGCGATGTCGTTTGTGACCGTACACTGCGAGGATAATATTAAAGTGATACTTGACGGCAAAACGCTTGAATTTGACGTTCAGCCACAAATTATAGACGAACGCACACTTGTGCCTATGCGTGTGATATTCGAGGCATTGGGCGCGGATGTTGAGTGGGAAGAGGAAACTCAGACTATCAACGCAAGACGTTCGGATACTGATGTGTTTTATATCAGTATGCGTGTGGGTGACAAGATAATTCATAAGGAGACGGTTAAGGAGAACTTGCCGACATCAAACGATATTGAACTTGATGTACCGCCGATGATTATAGACGAACGTACGCTTGTTCCTGTTCGTGCGGTTTCGGAGTGCTTTGGCTGTAAGGTAGAGTGGGACGGCGAAAGTCAAACTGTTATTATTGAAAGCAATTCTGACAATAATACAGATACTGACGTGCCGACACCGTCACCGACAGAAACGCCTGTCAATTCAGTTAATACAATCGAATATAACGCCGATAATGAGCAGTATGCAAGTTATATGAAAGAATTTAAAATTCTTGACGCGGTAAAAAATTCGGACGGCAACTATGATATAACATACGCACTTCAAACATATCTTGAAGGTCGTGGTTTGGTTGTGGTTGAATTTAGGTGCCTTGATGAAAACGGCAGTGAAGTTGACAGATTCGGCGGAGCATTCCAAGGCACAGATTATACATGGAGCGCTCAAGAGGCGAAAACAACAATTTCCGGTAAAACAACACGCATTGAGCTTGTAATTGAAAAATAAGTTATGAAATTAAAAATCAGGCAAACGCTTGGTTAGCATAGGAGGACAAATACATGGTAAAAGCAATAGTTGGTGCAAACTGGGGCGATGAAGGTAAGGGCAAGATTACAGATATGCTTGCTGCTGACAGTGACATCGTAATCAGATTTCAGGGCGGTGCAAACGCAGGTCACACTATTATAAACGAATACGGAAAATTTGCATTGCATCTTCTTCCGTCAGGTTCATTCAATCAGAATGTAACAAATATGATCGGAAACGGTGTTGCACTTGATATTCCTGAACTTATAAAGGAAATTGACGAGGTCGTAAAACGTGGTGTTCCAAAGCCGAACATTGTTGTGTCAGAAAGAACACAGGTTCTTATGCCTTATCACAAGTTGTTTGATCAATACGAAGAAGAAAGACTTTCAGACCGTCAGTTTGGTTCTACAAAGTCAGGTATAGCACCGTTCTTCTCAGATAAATTTTCAAAAATCGGTTTTCAGGTTTGGGAACTTTTCGAGCCTGAAAGACTAAAGGAAAAGATTAAGAACGTAATCGAAGTAAAAAATCTTATGCTTGAACATATCTATCATAAACCGCTATTGGACGCAGACGAGCTTTTCCATACACTTATGGAATATGCCGATATGATTAAGCCGTATGTGATTGATTCGGTTGCATTTATGCACAACGCAATCAAAGAGGGTAAGAAAATTCTTTTGGAAGGTCAGCTTGGCTCACTGAAAGATCCTGATTTCGGTATTTATCCGATGACAACTTCTTCATCTACTCTTGCCGGTTACGGTGCGGTTGGTGCAGGTATTCCTCCGTATGAAATTACAGACATAATTACAGTTGTAAAAGCATATTCATCAGCAGTTGGTGCAGGTGCATTTGTTTCGGAAATATTTGGCGAAGAGGCAGATGAACTTAGAAGACGCGGCGGTGACGGCGGTGAATTCGGTGCTACAACAGGCAGACCGAGACGTATGGGTTGGTTCGACTGTGTTGCGTCACGTTACGGCTGTCGTGTACAGGGTACAACTCAAGTTGCATTTACTGTACTTGACGTACTTGGTTATCTTGATGAAATTCCTGTATGTGTGGGATATGAAGTTGACGGTGAAGTTATCAGAGATTTCCCTACAACAAACAAGCTTGAAAGAGCAAAGCCTGTTTTGAAAGTTCTTCCTGGTTGGAAAACTGACATCAGAGGAATCAAGAAATATGAGGACTTACCGGAAAATTGCCGTAAGTACATCGAATTTGTTGAAAAAGAACTTGAAGTGCCTATTAAGATTGTTTCTAACGGTCCTTCAAGAGAAGATATTATATTGAAATAATTAAAATGAACCCAAGGGGGAATTTGTTATGGACGCATCTAAAATCAAATTGATTATATGGGACCTTGACGAAACCTTTTGGAACGGTACTATTTCAGAACAAAAGGTCGCACCTGTTAAGCAGGCTTGCGACCTTGTTTTGTTATCCTCAAAAAAGGGAATTGTCAATTCGATTTGTTCCAAAAATGATGAAAAGCCGTGTATCGATAAGCTGAAAGAATGGGATTTGGATAAGTATTTTGTGTTCAATTCGATTAACTGGGAGCCGAAAGGTCAGAGGATTAAAGATACTGTGGAAAGTATGAATTTAAGAACTTGCAATGTACTTTTTATTGACGATAATAAGCTGAATTTGGAGGAGGCAAAGTTTTTCTGCCCCGATATTATGACAATGCTACCCGATAAAATCGGTGAACTTTATGCGGCGGTTTCAATGCTTGATAAGAATGACGAAAAATTATCACGTCTTGAAAGTTACAAGGTGCTTGAAAAGAAAAATAAGATTAAAAAGAGTATCGGTTCAAATGAAGAATTTTTGCGACAGAGCAATATCCACGTTGATTTTCATTCGGATTGTGCGGAACACATTGACAGATTGCATGAGCTTATATTCCGTGCAAATCAGCTTAATTTTACGAAAGTGCGTTCAACGAAAGACGAACTTAAAGCGTTGTTTGAAGATAAAAATGCGAAATGTGAATATATAACGGCGTATGACAAGTACGGTGAATACGGAATTGTCGGCTTTTATGCCGTAAAGGATAATACGCTTGCGCATTTTCTGTTTTCGTGCCGTACGCTCGGTATGGGGATTGAGCAATATACATATGAAAAAATCGGTTGTCCGAAACTTGATATTGTAGGTGACGTGTCGGTTAAAATCGGCAAAAACGAGCCGACTGTAACGTGGATAAATCAAGATAACGTAAAGACGGATAATGAATTTGAGGACATAAAAAATACCGGTTTTAAGGTGCTTATAAAAGGGCCTTGCGACTTAAATCAAATATTTTCGTTCATAAAAAATGAGGATATATTCGATTGTGAGTTCACGTATGTGAGCCGCGAAAAACAGTCGCTCGGTGTTGCGATTGAGGGTATGAACCATACTTCGCAAATTGTAAATGCCTATTCGATTACAGACGAAGAAACAGCCGAAATTTGTAAACTGCCGATATGCGACAGCCAAATGTATTCGGACAGCATTTATAAAAATAAGTATGGAATGATTTTTATAAGTATTTTGACTGACGCTAATCTCGGCGTGTATCGAAACAAAAACAACGGTGCTGCTTTTGCGTTCGGTGAGTATATTTATCCGCTTACCGATAAGGCGATGTGGAAAAAGTATATTAATAAAGAAGTTTATACCGCAAATTGTGATTTTAAAAAAAAGGATTTGCAGAAGATTGCGGAAGAATATGAATTTTTGGGCAGACTTACACCAAAGCAGACGGCGGAAAATCTGCGGTTTATCTATGAGCATATCAAAACCGATACGGAACTTGTTATTTTGCTTGGCTGCGAACGTGAGTACAAGGATAATAAGCTGGAGGCTTGGGTGAACAGGCACAATGACCACAAGGAATATAATGCGGCGGTACGGAAAGAATTTGACGGCTGCAAAAATGTGACGTTGTTTGACGTGAATGAATATATAACGTCCGATGATGATTTTAACGACAGTGTAAACCATTATAAAAAACGTGTGTATTACTTGATGGCGCAAAAATTTACCGAAATGATAAATGCTCATGCAAACGCAGATGTAGCAAAGCAAACGTCAAAAGCAAAACTTGCGTATTTAACATTAAAACAAAAAATTAAAAAGATTGTTAAACCAAACGGTTAAATTTTATATTGACAAAACAGTTGCATTAGAATAAAATTAAACTATTGATTAAAATAATTTGGGAGATTATAAATGAGTATACGAAAGGTAACTATATGCTTGGCGGTGATTCTTTTCATATCTGCCACCGTACTTGCATTTACATCTAATAAACGTGCAGAAAAAAAGGCTGAAAAAGAATATACGCCTACCGTACAGACGGTCACAATGACGGCTGTCGGCGACTGTACGTTGGCAACTGACATAAACGCAGACCCAAACGGCAGCTTTAAATCGGTTGCCGAGTCTTTAAACGGCGATTATTCATATTTCTTTAAAAATGTTTCACCGATATTTTCGGAGGACGATTTAACTATCGTAAATTTTGAGGGTACTTTGTCAAATCAAGGAACAAGACAGGATAAGCAGTTTGCTTTCAGAGGTAAGCCTGAATATGTGCAGATACTTACATCGTCAAGCGTTGAGGCGGCAAACCTTGCAAATAACCACAGTGCCGATTACGGTGACGTAAGTCTTTCAGACACGATAAAATATTTGAATGAGGCCGGTGTCTCCAATTTTATAGGTACGAATACCGCGATAAGAGATGTAAACGGAATATCGGTTGGACTTGTCGGAATTGACGCACTTGACGAAACAGAGGCGGCAAAACTTGAAAATGTTATCGGTTCGGTTAAAAGTCTTGGTGCACAGCTTGTTATAGTAAGTATTCACTGGGGCGAAGAAAAGGCTACCGCTCCGAACGATACACAAACAGAGCTTGCACACAAGGCGATTGACGCAGGTGCAGACCTTGTTTTGGGAACACACCCTCACGTTTTGCAGGGTATTGAAAAATACAACGGTAAATATATAGCGTACAGCTTAGGTAACTTCTGCTTCGGCGGTAACAATAACCCGGCGGACAAGGACACAGTTATATACAGACAGACATTTACGTTTGTTGACGGGGTTATGCAGGAGGACGATAATATGACGCTTATTCCCGCAACAATTTCGGGTCATGATGAGTATAACGACTATCAGCCGGCAATAGCTGAGGGTGACAGAAAGACTCAAATAGAGAATAAGTTGATTGAATATTCGACACCGCTCGGACTTTCTACGCTTAATTTCAGATAATTTGTTTTTACTATTGACAAATGGCAGTAAAGTTTAGTATAATATAACACAGATTAGATGAGATTAGAACAGACAGAGCATATTTTAATATGATTTTTATGCCTCTTGGACTTATCTGTCTGAGAGGTTTTTCTGTTTTTTCTTGCAAAAAAGAAAGGAAGATGTAAAATGAAAAATTTAAAGAAGATTATTGTAATGGGATTAACAGCCGCACTATGTGCCGTTTCTTTGGCGGGTTGCGGAGGCGCGCAAAACGGTGGAACTGACGGAGCAACAGACACAAATGCTAAAGATACATACAAAATCGGTGTGCTTCAATACGCAGACCATCCGTCGCTTGATAACTGCCGCGAGGGCTTTAAGCAGGGACTTGATTCAGAGGGTATCAAGTATGATATTACAGAATCATCTGCAAAGGGTGACGACTCAACAAATACACAAATCGCACAGCAATTTGTTTCACAAGGTATGGACCTTGTATGCGGTATCGCAACACCGTCTGCACAGGCTTGCTACAATGCGGCTTATGAGGCAAAAATTCCTGTAATCTTTAACGCAGTTTCAGACCCTGTTGCCGCAAAGCTTGCAGAAAGCGATACACAGGCAATGGACGGAATTACAGGTGTAAGCGATATGTTGCCTGTTGACGAACAGTTAAAGCTTATCCGTGAAATGTTGCCTGACGCAAAGAAAATCGGTATACTTTACACAACAAGTGAAGCAAATTCTGTTTCTACAATAGAAACATATAAGGAAAAAGTAGGCGAATACGGTTTTGAACTTGTTGAAAAGGGTATTACAAATGCCGCTGAAATTCCACAGGCAGTAGACCTTTTGGTAAGCGAAGTTGACTGTATCTCAAATATGACAGACAACACAGTTGTTGAAAACTTGCCTATACTTCTTGAAAAGGCAACTGCTAAAAACATTCCTGTATTCGGCAGTGAAGAAGAACAAGTAGGAAACGGCTGTATCGCGTCAGCCGGTATCGACTACATTGAACTTGGTAAAAAAGCAGGCGTTATGGCTGCAAGAGTGCTAAAGGGTGAGGACATTAAGAATATCCCTTACGAAACTCTTACAGAAAGTAAAATTACTATCAACACTGACGCCGCAGAAAAAATCGGAGTAACAATACCACAGTCAATCACAGACAGAGCTGAGGTCAAAAACGCTCCGTCTGAATCATGATTGAAGGACTGATAGTCGGAATACTTGAGCAGGGACTGATATATGGAATAATGGCTATGGGTGTGTATATCACCTATACCATTCTTGATTTCCCCGATTTGTCTGTAGACGGTACGTTCCCTCTCGGAATAGCTATATGCTTTGTGATGATTAATAACGGTCTTAATCCGTGGCTTGCATTGCTTGCGGCATTTGCCGCAGGGTGCATAGCCGGTATGTTTACGGGAATTTTCAACGTAAAACTCAGAATACGCAATCTTCTTTGCGGTATTCTTACTATGACGGCTCTTTATTCGATAAATTACGGAATAGTCGGAAAAGCGTCGGATTTTCTAAGTATGGATACAACGACTATTTTCTCACAGACAGCTTTCCTTTTCGGAAACGGTCACTTTGCATTGTACTCTAAACTTGTGGTTATCCTTGTGATTACGCTTATCGCAAAGTTTGCACTTGATTGGTATATGCGTACAAAGTCGGGATTTCTTTTAAGAAGTGTCGGAGATAATGAGGGGCTTGTAATCACTCTTGCACAAAATCCGGGAACGATTAAAATTATCGGTCTTGCGATTGCAAACGGACTTGTTTCGCTTGCCGGTGCGGTGTACTGCCAATACGGCAAAGCGTTTAATGTTGCTTCCGGTACGGGTGCTGTTGTTATGGGCCTTGCTCGACTATATTTAAGAAAATTAAATTCCTTAGAATTACAACAGGCGTGCTTTTCGGTATGATTATTTATAAGGCTTGTATTTCAATCGCACTTGCCGCAGGCTTGCGTTCACAGGATACAAACCTTATGATTACGATTTTGTTTATCGCAACACTTTGCGTAGACGAATTTTTGCTTAAAAAGAAGAAAGTTGGGGTGAAGAAAAATGCTTGAACTTTCTCACATTTATAAAACTTTTAATCAAGGAACTATTGATGAAAAGGTGCTTTTTTCGGACTTTAACATAACCGTAAACGACGGTGATTTTGTCGGAGTTATCGGTTCAAACGGTTCGGGAAAAACGACTATGTTAAACGTCATTTCGGGCGATATGCCGATTGACAGCGGAAGTGTTTTGCTTGACGGTAAGGAGCTTAATAAGCTGAAAAACTTTAAACGTGCGCAGAGAATAGGCAGAGTTTTTCAAAATCCCGCAATGGGAACCTGTCCGTCAATGACGATATGGGAAAACCTATCTATCGCAGATAATAAGGGTAAAAATTTCGGACTTTCGTTTGGACTAAACCGGCAGAGAAAAGACTTTTACCGTTCACAGCTTGAACTTTTGGGTATGGGACTTGAAAACAGACTTTCAACCCTTGCAGGCTCACTTTCAGGTGGTCAAAGACAGGCGCTTGCGCTTATTATGGCGACTATGATCAGACCTGATTTGTTGCTTTTGGACGAACATACAGCCGCACTTGACCCTAAATCTTCTGATACGGTTATGATGCTTACGGATAAGATTGTTCATGAAAAGAACATAACAACCATTATGGTAACGCATAATCTTCGTCACGCGGTTGAGCATGGCACAAGAACTGTTATGATGCATAACGGCGAGGCTATTATGGACGTTTCCGGTGCGGAAAAAGAAAATAAGACGATAAATGACTACTTGACAGTGTTTAACGAAATAAGTATTGAATGCGGAAATTAGCATAAAAGCTGAATTTGGATATATTCAAATTCAGCTTTTTTAGTATAAAAATCAGCAAATATTTCATTCTCTTCTTGAATTTTTATTCATTAAAGTTTATAATGAAAAAAGAGGCTCAAGAGAGATATTGGAGCCATTTGGAGTAAGGGAGAAAAAACTATGTTAAAAAAATTAACCGCATTTTTGACGGCAGCTGTAATGGTTACATCAGTTGCGTCAATACCGGTGTTGACGTCATATGCCGACACAAATTCAACTACTGAAAAACGAGTAATGGAAAAACTTGATCGAGGCACTGTTGCCGTTAAAACAAACGGCGGTGTATATTTGTCGTGGCGACTTTTGGGTACGGAAAGTCTTACAAATCAAGCATTTGATATATACCGTGACGGTAAAAAAATATACACAACAGGCGAACACGATGCAACTTGCTATACCGATTCAAAAGGCACGGCGGATAACAAGTATATTGTTGTGCCGAAAGGTGAGGCAATAAACGAAACAGAGGCGGTTGATGTTTGGACAACCAATACAACATATAAAGGTCGTTCTGTGGCATATAAAGACATTGCATTTAATGTTCCTGACGGAGGAAAGACGCCGACAGATGAAGAATATACATATACCGCAAACGATATGAGTGTGGGCGACCTTGACGGTGACGGAGAATATGAATATATCGTAAAATGGGATCCGTCAAATTCAAAGGATAATTCCGTTGTGGGTTACACGGGCAAAGTGTATTTGGACGCATATGAGCTTGACGGCACTCTTCTTTGGAGAATAGATTTGGGAGTTAATATCCGCGCGGGTGCGCACTATACTCAATATATGGTATATGACTTTGACGGTGACGGTAAGTCGGAAGTTATATTAAAAACAGCACCGGGCTCAAAAGACGGTGAGGGTAATTATGTCTCAAAAGCAGGAAAAAATATAACCAAGGGTGACGATACAAAAGATTACAGAAATTCATCCGGTTTGCTTATGGGCGAGGACGGCGGACCGGAGTATTTAACTGTATTTAACGGTGAAACAGGTGCGGCAATGCAGACTGTTGATTTTGACCCGCCGAGAAGCATTTTGACATCTTCCAAATGGGGCGACAGCTATGCAAACAGAAGTGAAAGATACCTTGCCGCGGTGGCATATCTTGACGGTGTACATCCAAGCGTTGTTATGACGAGGGGATATTATACATATGTGTATGCGGCGGCATATACTTGGGACGGCACAGACCTTAAAGAACAATGGCTTTCAACTAATACACCGACAGAAGAAAATGGCGGTACAGGTTGTACCGTAAAATATGCAGACGGTACAAGTAAAAATAATACAAACAAAACGCTTTATGCACAAGGTGCACACAGTGTATCGGTAGCTGACGTGGATAATGACGGATATGACGAGATTATTTTCGGCAGTGCGGTTCTTGACCATGACGGAACTGTTTTGACGTATGACGGTCGAGGACACGGTGACGCGGAACACGTTTCGGACTTTGATAACGACGGAAAACAAGAAATATTTATGGCACATGAGGCAGGTAAGCACAATGATGACACAATTCCATATGCGGTAGATATAAAGAGATATAATGGTGATATTATGCTACAAGCCGCACAGGGAGATATAGGCAGAGGTATTATGGATAATGTCGATGATGAATATGCACTGTCAAGCGGTAATCTTTCGTTGTTCTGGTCGGTAGCGGCTGACGGTATATATAATCAAGCCGGTGAAAAAGTAGGGAATATACCTAATTCCCATGGAAGCAATATGGAGAATTTTGCAGTTTATTGGGACGGTGATTTGGGACGAGAATTGCTTGACGGAAATAAACTTGTAAAATACAGCGTAACAAGCGGTACGGAAAGAATTTATTGTAACAGTAAAAATGCAACATTGCCGGGTTCAATAAATAACAGTTCAAAGTCAAATGCGTGTCTTACAGCCGACCTTTTCGGTGATTGGCGTGAAGAAATCGTGCTTAGATACGGTGACGGTGTGAGAATCTATTTCTCGACTATTCCGACTGATTACAGACTTACAACGCTTATGCACGACAGTCAATATCGTTGCGCAATAGCATGGCAGAATGTCGGATACAACCAGCCGCCGCATACAAGTTATTACATTGGTTCGGCGGCTTTGGCGAAAGATTCGGGTGGCAACACGTTAAACTACCTTGCACCGAATACGTCATTTACGGAGGTGACTTATCCGGACACATCGTCAATTACACCACGTCCGACAATTAAGACAACACCGGAACCTGTTTCGGTTTCTGTCACTCCGGACGCAGACACATATCTTGTTGACGGTACAACAGCACACGGATCTGATGAAGAACTGAAAATTAATCAGGCAACAGATTATTACTCGTCAACATCTCCGGGATTAAAGGATATTAAAGGTTTGGGGTTGATACGTTTTGACCTTTCTAAATATGCCGGTAAAAAATTGACTTCGGCAACATTGAAATTGTACGATAAATTTACTAATACAGATAAGAGAAATTCGGTTTTGCACCTCGATTATTGTTCAAAAAATGATTGGGATGAGGCAACCGTTACTATAAATGATATAAAGACAAGAGGCGAGGGTAGCCGTTGTCGTCATTGGGTTTACAAGTGACACCTGCATACAATGTCGATTACAAGGAAATATCGTTTGATGTTACGGATGTGATAAAAGAGAAGTGTATAGATAATTTGATTACGTTTACGTTGTGGACAGGTACAGGACGTGAACAGGTTATCGCGTCAAAGGAATACAGCGGTACAGACGCACAAGGACCGACACTTGTGTTGGAATTTGAGGGAGAAGAGCCGACACCGACGGTAGTGCCAACGGC
>OJNH01000349.1_pt1 | contig 42340 bp, 29 predicted proteins | sample 1597361 | NCBI WGS metagenome assembly OJNH01 (sample SAMEA2452136, study PRJEB22498) | human gut metagenome | biome: human feces; feature: human gut; material: feces | place: Australia | collected 2012
GCGAGGACTAAGTGAAAGGGTCCCAAAAAATCAATTTAGAATTTCTTAAATTATGTATTAAGCCGAAAAAACAATAATTTTAACATATTACCTCCTTCTGTTACCGTAAATTACCGGCTAATAATGAAAATATCAAAAAAGAACGGGAAAACCCGCTCTTTTTACTCTATTTTACTTCTTTTGAAGTTTTTTTATATAATACATAACTAAATGTTCCAACTATTGCAATAACAACTATTGCTATTACTCCACCTTGTTCAATTCCAGTTTTTGGTAATGTTGTCTTTTTTGTAACAGTATTATCTTTTAAAGTTGTATTTTGTTTCGTAGTATTAGTAGTGGTGTTTGTAGTTGTTGTTGTATTACTAATTGTATTTTCATTTTTGCTTATTGCATCTGAATCTGCATTAATTGTTACAGAAGCATTGTTTACATTTATATCTCCTGTACCACCATCTTGAACTCTACCACCAGATACTACAATGTCTTTTAATGTTACTGTTGTTGATTTAACACTAAGAGTTGATTTTACTTTTAATGTTATTGTTAATACTGTTTCACCTTTTGTAACTTTTGAATTTTTTACTGCTGTTAACATATTTGTTGATGAAGCATATGTTGGTGTCCAACTGTTGCTTGCAATTAAGTTTGATGTTTCTACTGTTTCAAAAACATTTTTATCATAGTTTAATTCTGCTGTAATTGTATCGATACCATTTCCAGCATCAATATTTCCTAAGCTCATTGTTACTGTTACAGTATCACCTGCCTTTAATTTTGAGTTACTTGATAATGTCATTCCTACTGAAGCTGCATTTGATATTGTAGAAATTACTACTATTAATGCCATAATGCTTACTGTTAATAATGTTTTTAATTTTGTTTTCATCACGTGTTTCTCCTTTCATTATTTATATTTTAAAGTTAAAAATTTAAAATCTTATTCATTTGTTTTTTTGTCTAAGCTCTTATCATATGTTAATTTTATATTTTTTAATATTGTATTATTTATTGTTGATAAATCTGTTGCTGTTATTTTTTTATTATCATCTAAATCTGCTGCTTTAAATTCAGCCCCATTTATTTGTATTATCTTTAGTAAAACTTGATTTAATGTTGATAAATCTACTGCTGATACTTTTCCATCTCCATCTAAGTCTCCCATTACAACTGCTGTTAATTGAATTTGTTGTCCATATCTAGTAACTTTTATCTTCATTCCTGTTCCTACAATTTCATCTTCTGTTATTTCTTTTCCATTTTTATCTATAACAGATATTATTCCGTTTGTATCACAATTTTCCATTAATTGTTTTAATGTTGTTTCTGGTTGTATTTTATCTAAATAGATATCTCCATCTTCATAATTGTCTATATCATTTTCTCCAATTTTATATTTTTCAGATTTTAGATATAATTTATCATCTTTCCATTGAGCATATAATATTATATTTTCCAATTTAGAAGTATCTATACTTTCTACTTTGTTTCCTTCAACTGCTTTATCATACCATCCTAGGAATTTAGACCCTTCTTTATCTTCTAGATTTTCTAATGTTATATTACTGTCTTTTATTGTGTAACTTGTTGGATTTTTAGAATTGTCGCAATCTCTAATATTATTGTATATTATTTTATATTGGATGATTGTTACTTCATATATTGCTGTAACAGTAGTATCACCTTGTATACTTTCAAGTGCATCTTGATTTTCCCAACCTTTGAATTTTGATTCATATCCTGGAATTATTTTTGTAGAAACCGGTGTTTTTCCTGAATATACTATTTTATTTCCATATTGAGCTAATGTTGTATAAAGTACACTTCCATCATCATTTTTAAATGTTACTGTGTATTTTTTTACACTCCAACTTGCTGTTAATGTTGTATTTTTTGTTATATTTACAATATCACTTGATTTTATAAGATTTCCATCTTCTGTATACCATCCATCGAAATCATATCCTTCTTTTGTTGGTTCTGGTAATTCTCCATATGTTTGTCCATATGTTACTTCTTTAGAATTTTGTTCAAGTGTTACTCCATTTCCATCAAATGTTATAGTATATTTATTTGCTTCCCATTGTGTATATAATGTTATATCACTTTCTGGCATATATGATGTTTCAATTTTTGTTCCACCATTTTCTTGTGTAAACCAACCTTTAAATGTGTATCCTTCTTTTGTTGGTATTGGTAATGTTACTTTATTCGAAGTATAGTTAGCTACTATTTCTCCATTTCCATTTTCAAATGTATACGTTGTGCCGGCTATTGTACCACTTCCTGTTTTTGTCCATCCATTAAAGCTTTTTGTTTGTACAATACTTGTTGTATTTTCACTATCATTTAATGTTACAGTATATCCTTTTGGTGCTATAGGATTTGATATTTCTCTTGTAGAATTATATGTTCCTACTACTGTTTGAATTTCAGAACTTTCATTCCATGTACCGCCATTTGGATTTACTGTTAATGTATAGCTTTCTCCTTGCCATTTTGCTATTAATGTTATATTTTCTGTTATATTAACATTATCATTTTCAGATATTTTTGTTCCGTTACTTGTAAACCATCCATCGAATGTATATCCATCTTTTGTTGGTGTTGGTAATGTTCCATATTTTTCTCCATATGTTACTTCTTTTGTTGTTGTTGAATTTTGTCCTCCATCATTATTAAATGTTATTGTATATTTATTTGCTGTCCAATGAGAATATAATGTTATATCATTGTTTGGAGTATATGGAGAATTTACTTTATTTCCTCCTGTTGATTCTGTATACCAACCATTAAATGTATATCCATCTTTTGTTGGTGTTGGTAATGTTACAACATTTGCTGTATATTCGGCAGTTAATGTTCCATCCCCATTTCCAAATGTATATGTTGTGTTGTCTCTTATATTTCCACTTCCTGAATTTATCCATCTACTAAATGTTTTTGTTTGTACAATACTATTTGTTCTACCATTATCATTCAATGTAACTGTATAACCATTTGGTGCTGTTGGATTTGCTATTGTTCTTGTTGAATTGTATGTTCCTATTACTGTTTGATTTGATGCACTTCCATTCCAAACTCCTCCATTTGGATTTATTGTTAATGTATATTCAGTTTCATTCCATTGTGCAAACAATGTTGTTGATTCTGTTGGTGTATATGCATCTCCTGCTCCACCTACTCTTGTTCCTTCTGTTCCTGATGTATACCATCCTTTAAGTGTAGATCCTGTTTTTGTTGCATTTGGTAATGTGACATTTTTTCCTGTATATTGTGCTGTTAATGTTCCATTTGAAGTTCCATATGTATATGTTGGCGCTACAAATGTTCCTCCACCTGTTAATTTCCAACCATCAAATGCTGTTGTTTGTATTTGTTGTAATGAATCTGTACTTGTTCCACCATTTGTATTAAATCTAACTGTATATCCACTTGGTGTTGCTGTTGGATTTGATATTGTTTTTGTTGTTCCATATCCTTGTCCAAAATTTTGTGATGTTGTATTTCCATTCCAAGTTCCGCCATTTGGGTTTACTGTTAATGTATATTTTATTACTTCCCAACTTGCTTTTAATGTTATATTTGTTGATATATCAACAGTTGTTGTTTCTTCTATTTTTGTTGTATCTTTATACCAACCTTTAAATATATTTCCTGTTTTTGTTGGTGTTGGTAATGTTCCATATGTTCCACCATTTATTACTTTCTTTGTTGTTGGATTAACATTTCCGCCATCTGGATCGAATGTTACTGTATATTCACTTCCTAACCATCTAGCAGTTAATGTTGTATTACTTGTTATATTTACAATATCACTTTCTGTTACTTTTGTACTTCCATTATACCAACCATCAAATGTATAACCTGCTTTTGTTGGTGTTGGTAATGTTCCGTATGTTTGCCCATATGATACTTCTTTCGTTGGTGTTGAATTTTGTCCTCCAGCATTATCAAATGTTATTGTATATCTATTTGCTGTCCAATGTGCATATAATGTTGTATTATTTGTTGGCATATATGGTGATGTTATTTTACTTCCATCTGTTGCTGCTGTATACCAACCATCAAACACATATCCAGTTTTTGATGGTGTTGGTAAGTTTACACTATTTGCTGTATAATTTGCTGTTATTGTTCCATCTCCAGCTCCATATGTATATGTTGTTCCACTTATGCTTCCGCTTCCTGCATTTGTCCATCCACTAAATTTTTTAGTTTGAACTATGTTACTTGTTGTTCCATTATCATTTAATGTTACAGTATAACCATTTGGTGCTGTTGGATTTGATATTGTTTTTGTTGAATTATATGTTCCATTTAAAGTTTGGATTGAACTACTTCCATTCCATGTTCCACTATTTGGATTTACTGTCAATGTGTATTGTACTTCATTCCATTGAGCAAACAATGTTGTTGTAGATGATGGTGTATATGATTCACCTGCTCCACCTACTCTTGATCCGCCTGATAATTGTGTATACCAACCATTAAATGTTGCTCCTGTTTTTGTTGGTGTTGGTAATGTTATTGCATCTCCTACATATTGTGCTGTTAATGTTCCAGCTGTATCTCCAAATGTGTATGTTGTTCCATTTAATTGTCCTCCACCAGTTAGATTCCAGTTAGAAAAACTTTGAGTTTGTATTATTTGATTTATTGTATTTCCTCCATTAGAGTTAAATCTTACAATATAACCATTTGGTCCACTTGTTGGATTGCTTATAGCTTTTGTTGTTTGATAATTTTGTGTGTATGTTTGTGTTGTTGTTCTTCCTTCCCAAATTCCTCCATTTGGGTTTACTGTTAATGTTGCTGATTTTATTTGCCATTGTGCATATAAATTTAATTCTGCATCTGTTGAGTATGTTGCATTTGCTGCATATGGAGTTCCACTTCCATTTGCTGCTGTATTCCAGCCTGTAAATGTATATCCTACTCTTGATGGAGCACTTGCTATTGTGTAATTTTTTCCCTCTACTTTTACTCCGCTTGACATTATATTTTCTACTAAATCTGTTGTATTAGGATTATATGTTATTGTATAAGTAGTTGCTCCACTTTCTGGGATTTTTATGCTCATATTGCCCGCATCAATATCACTTTTATTTACATCAACTAATGCTATATTGTTGAATTTTATAGTTGATGTTGTTGCATTTGCAATCGCTTTAAATTTTATTGTAGCTAATAGTCCATTATCTGGTACAGTAAATGATGTTCCTTCAGATTCTGAAATACTTATTTTTTGTACTCCATTTGAATTAGAATATGTTTTTGTCCATAATCCATAATCTTCATCAGCAATAAGTTTAGAATTTATTGAAATGCTATTCTTTGTGATTTTTTCAAAAACACTTTCATCATATTCTAAATATGCTGAAAAATATGAAGTTTCTCCTCCTGTAACATAAATATTAACACTAATTGTATCTCCTGCTTTTATTTCTGTTGCACTAGAAGAAAACCTTACTGTTAACCCTGCTGCTAATGTTGTTAATGGCATTACCATTTGTATTAATATTGAAACAAGTAATAATAAACTTATAATTTTAGATTTTGGTTGATTTTTCAACATTCGCATAATATCCCCCTTATAATATTTCTTATTATTTTTAATTTAACATGTATATTTTTTTTATTCAAGTACATTGTTTTTATTTTACAATAGTCTAATTTATAACACTCTGCGGAAGCTAAACTTTCATTATTTTATAACTTGAATATTATATTTATATTACATTTTTATTACATATTTTTATATCAATTTAAATGATAATTATAAATACAATATTTAAATCATAAAAAATATATTATTAGCTAGCACTCAAGCCTTTTGGCTCAAGTGCTAACTTTATTTTATAGAATCTTTAGTAACATTTTATTTAATGTAGACAAGTCTGTTGCAGTAATATTATTGTTTTCATCTAAGTCTGCTGCTAACTTATATTCATTTTCTAGTTTTGTTGTTTTTAAAATTGTTTGGTTCATGGTTGATAAGTCTGTTGCCGTAACTTTTCCGTCTCCATTTAAATCTCCTGATACTGCTATTTTCAATTCTATTTTTTCTTTATCTTTTATTGCTGTTAATTTCATGCCTGTTCCGACATACTCTTCTTCTGTTAATTTTGTTCCATCTTCTTTTGTTACTGTTATTTCTCCATTTGTTTTTAGATTATTTATATAATCTTTTAACTTTGTTTCTTTTGTAATTCTTGATATATATTTATCTCCATCTTCATAATCTTTTATATTGTTTTCACCAATTTTGTATTTTTCTGTTGATAAATATAATTTTTCTTCATCATTATTTTCAGCAAATGTTTCTGTGACATCACCAAATTCTATTGTTTTGTCATCATTATAAGAATAACAATTTCCATAACTAACTTTAAATTTTGTTGTACTTATATCTTCAATATTGTCCAATACTTTTAGTTTTAGTTTACAAAGTTCTGTTACTTCAGTATCTTCATCAAATTCGACTACTATTTTGTTGGCTTTATTACTATAACTAAAGTAACTTAAAGTATCTACATTTAAACTATTTGAAAAATCTTTTGATGTAACTTCTTCAAATATTTCTTTGTCATAATCTATATATGCTTCAATATATGATATTTTATTTTTCATGTTTTTCAAACTAATTGTTAATTCTATTGTTTTGTCCTTTTTATAATTAGTCATATCTTTGATGATTTCTATATATGGTTTTTCTTCTGTGGCTTTTGAATATATGAATGGCGTCATTATTATTGCTAATACAACAACTAGCACTATAGTAGTTTTAAATATTTTATTCATATTCTACACCCCCATTCCACTGTTATCATCATTTGCTAATGCTTGTCTTAGTACTGTTAAGTCTGATGGTTTTATTTTTCCGTCTAAATTTACATCTAATGATAATCTTTTTTCTATTGTATCAAATCTAGTTGAATCATCTTTACTTATAAAGTTACTTGCATTTGTTTTATCTGAACCGTCCAAACTTCCGTTGCTATTTACATCACCTAATACTATTGCAATAATTTCAATTTTTTGATTTCCTTTTGTTAATACAATTTTCATTCCAGTTCCTATTAAATCTCCATTTTCTAGTATTGTATTGTCTTGTTTTATAACCTCTATTTTATCAGCATTTGTTGTAATATAATTTTTTAATTCTTCTAGGTTTGTTCCTTTATTTTCTTCTGAGTTTTTCATTGCTCCTATTGCTGGCTTAATTCCAAATATATATTTATCTCCATTTACATATTCATTTGAATTTGTATCTGTTGCATAATCATTTTCATTTGAAATTTTATATTTATCAGATTTCAAGTATAGTGCTTCTTCCCATATCGCATATAGAGTTATATCTTGATTTAATGTAAATGTATCTCCTGGTTTAAATTGTGCTACTGTTCCATTTGGTAATGTTGCCCAACCTTCAAATGTATATCCTGTTCTTGTTGGTTCTGTTGTACTTAATGCTATATCAACATCTTTGTCTTTTATTTGATCTTCTGGTACAACTGTTCCTTCTCCATTATCATTAGCGTCATAATGTATTGTAAATTTATTCTGTTCTGCTGGGTAATTTATAACATCAACACTAAATCTTACATTAGTTTCGCTAGGTGTTTGTGTATTTATTCTTAAGTATTTATCATTGCTTGATGTTGCATCTGCAATATAAAGTTTTCCATCTTCCTCGTGTCTTACAAATTCTAAAGTTAATGTTAATTCTTCATCAATTTTTGCATATCCTTCTGGAGCAACAATTTCTTTAATAACATATGTATATCTTCCTGGTTTTGATGGTAGTTTCATGTGTGTTAATCTTACTTTATAATCTTTATCTTGTTCGATATAACAATAGTCTAGTTTTCCAGGTCCTAATTTTGTTTCTGAGGTTTCTGTATATACTGATGTGTTGTAATCATCTGGTAATGCTACTTTATAGATTGCTGTTTGTGGAATTGCTTCGTTTGTATTTCCATCAACTTTTGTAAAGTCTAATGAATATTCATCTTCTTGTATTTTATCGTCAACATCATTTCCTACATTTAATCCTATTAATTGTTTTGTTATCTTTGATATTGTTACATTATGCTCTTCATCTTCTGATACTGTTGAAATTATAATTTTTCCTGCTGAATCTCTTTCAAATGTAACTTCCAATTCTACTGGTTCGGCTAATTTTTCATATCCTTTTGGTGCTTCTATCTCTGTTAATATTAATTTATATTTTCCTGTTTCTGTAGGCATATCTATATTGTCCATAATAGCTTTACCATTTTTATCTGTAAATATGTTTTCAATTGTATTTTTATAAGTTATTTGTCCCTCTTCGTTTTCTTTTTGTAATTCAGCTCTGAATTCAGCTTGGTCTTCTGTAATACGTTTGTTACTTGCTGTTGAATATTTATTTACTATTAATGTAAATTTATCATCAGCTTGAACATCTACTGGTTTTAAATAAACTTCTGTATAATCTTCATTTGTTGTGAAGTTTACATCTCCGCTTATTTCTTCTATTTTTCCAGTATTTGCATCTCTATATAGTCTTATTTGTCTTAATGTATCTATTGCAAATCCATCTGGTGCTTCTAATTCTTCAAGAGTTATTGTTATATAACCATAACCATTGAATGTTAATCCTCTAATTATACCATCTTCGTCTGTTACATCTGTCCAAGTTGTATATTCAATTCCAGCTTCTTCTTGATTTACTGTTATTTTATATTTAGCTCCTGCTAATACTCTATTATAAGCTTCTTCATCAATTTCTGTATCCATAGCATGTTTTTCAACATATACTGTATATCCATTTAATATTTTTGTATTATATACATTAATTGTTATTGTTCTATCTTTTGTTTTTTCGATACTTATACTTGCATTATCTTGTGAAGATAATAGTTCATAGTACTTAATATAACCATTAGAGTCATATTTTACTTCTATTTGAATATCTTCGATAGCTTTATATTTCTCTGGTGTATTTTGATGTATTGTATAAACTATTGTTTTTCCAGCATAAGCTTTTCCAACATTTCCTATTGTTTGTCCATTTTCATCTGATAATGGTGTTGTAACATCAATATCTGTTAAGATACTATCTGTTGCAGTTTGAATTTCAGCTGTAATATTGTAGTTTACTCCTTTTATTACTCTTTCTGTTTCTTGTTTTGATGCTTTTTCTGTTGTTGTTATATCAAATACAACTTGTGATTCATTTAATATTTTAATTGTTATTGTTCTATTTGAATTATCAACTATAACATTAAATCCATCATTTTGTACTACTGTAAATTCAGCTGTAGGATCATTATCTAATTGTGGTACATATTTTGTTGATATTTGAATATTTCCATCTGTATGTTGTGAACCATAAACATATCCTTTTGCTGTTCCTTTTTGACTTATTTCTATGTTTATTGTTCCTTCATAATCAATATTATCAATATATGTTAATCCTCTTTCTACAATTACAGGCGCATTACTATCTTCTGCATTTATTTGTTCATCTGTATAATTCTTTCCGTCTATTCCTAAATTTGATGTTTGAGATATTGAACCATTACTAGCTGATGCTCCTGTTTTTGGTTGTACTGTTATCAAGTTTCCTGTTGTTGCATCTGTTATGTTCATATATATACTTGAACCATTAATTCTCTTTCCTGTTTCTTCATCTTCAGTTACTACTTTTACTGTGTAAGCTGGTGATACATCTCCATTATATATGATTGCATATATGTTATGACAATTATAATAATTATCTTCCATAACTGCATTTAATCTACTTTGTTTACTTGATACTTGATTTGATATTCTTCCATATTGGTCAAATGTTACTGTCATTGCTAAATCAACAATTGGATTGTAACCTTCTGGTGGATTTATTTCTTTGAATGTATATTTCCATATTTGAGATTGCGGAGCAACTCCTAACTCAAAACTTAACATACCATTTTTATCTGTTGTTTTATTTTCATCTGTTGTTAATGTTATTGCTTCTCCAATTTCTGCTCCGTTATTGTCAACTTGTTGTGCTATAACTTCAAATTCTGTATCTTTTAATCCAACTTTTGAATTAATATCTTGTTTTAATACCGTTAAAGTTGTTTTTGTTTCATTTTTAAATGTAACTTCTATATTTCCATATGTTTCATCAACTTTTACTATTGCATTTGTTGTTGTAGCATTTTTATCATCAACATAACCTTCACTTTCAGAGTCTAAATTCAAACTATATATATCTACACCTTTTTGTAATTTTATAGATACTTTATTATTTATATCTGATTTATAGCCTTCTCCTATTTGACGTTCAGCAATATTAATTGTTATTTCTCCAGATTGTGTTAAATCTTCTATTGTTGTTATTCCATTTTCATTTGTTTGTTCTGCTGAATATGATTCTCCATTTATACTTACATCATATTGAGTTCTTTCAATTCCTAATCCTGCATAATTTATATCTTCGTCTTTAATTATTAAGTTGTATGCATTATCATTTGGAATTGTTGCTTTAAAGTGTACTCTTTGTCCATTAATTATCTTAATATTACCATTTGTAGCAATTTCTAATTTTGTTTTTATATTTAGTATTCCATTATCATTTGCAACTTGATTACATGAGGCAATACTTCCATCTGCATTATATCTGATTATAAATACTACATCTTCCATACTTCTATATGAAGTTGGTGTCTCTTTTTCATGTATTGTATATTTTATTGTTTTACCACTTAATGATGTATTAAATGTATCTATTGATGTTATAACAACTCCATTTGTTTCTGTTATAATATCTGTTACTGTACTTTTTCCTGAATTAATATCTGTTTTTGTTATTTCAAAAGATACCCCTGCCATAGCTGAATTTGTTGTTTTATCATATTTGTATATACCAATTTTTATATCTTTTGGCATATTCATTATTTGCATTGATATTTCTCTATCATTCATAAATTTACTAGAATCAAAATTATTAATTACATCATTTCCTTTTATTATTTTATAATCTTCTATTTTTCCAGCTTCGTTGTATTTTACTTGTAATTCTATCTTTGTTGTATTTGCATAATATTCATCAATTGTATTTGTTTGTTCTATATAATAGCTTACAATTTCATTTGGATATACTGGTCCTGCTATTACATTTGCATAGCCTCTGCTGTCTGTTTGTGGATTACCTGCTGCAACATCACCTTTGCTACTTGTAACTTTAAGATATGCATCTTTCAAACCATAATTTTTATAAAATTTATCAATTACTTGTAAATCTAAATTAAATGATGGTTTATTTTTTATATTTATTGTTAAATCTGGTGTTGTTTTATTTATTTTTTGTGTATCTTCAACAGTATTTACTGTTTCAAAGTAATCACTATCTGATTTTACATTATTTTTTGAGAAATTACCTTTATCATTAAATGTTATGTAATAATCTATTGGTTTTGATATTGGGTAATAACCTTCTGGTAATCTTGTTTCAGATAAAGTATATTTTACTGTTGTGTCTTTATAGACTTTTCCTAATATTGTCATTTGTTTTGCATTTATAGATGTTTGTAATCCTTTATTAGATGTGACATTAAATCCGGCTGATAAATTATTTATAGTATTATCATAGTAGTCTACTTTATTTAATGTTACTTGTAGTTTTCTACTATATAGCATATTTATATAAACGTTTCCTGTTGCTGAATCCCATGAAATATTTGCAACATTGTCATCTCCCCATAAATCCGCTTTTAGTGATTGTACATTAGAGATTTTACCATTACTATCATATGTTATATCTAATTCTGTATAATAATCTGATTCGTTTCCACTTCCACCAAGTTCTGTATTTGCCATATCGCTTGGGAAGAAGTAACCATTATAGTTATTTCCTATTCTTGAAGAAGCTATTATGTATTTATTTACATTATCATTTGTTGCAGCTCCCCAATAATTCCATGAAGCTTTTCCATCTGAATTTGTATCTCTGAATGATACTGTATTATACTCATATGAAGTATTTGATACATATGCATTATTTGTAAATGGATACAATCTGATATTAGCTATTGGATTATTTGATATATCATCCACTGCTTTTATACTTATTTTTGTTGTTAATGCATAGCCTATATAGAAATCAATATTTCTATTTGAACTATCTTTGTTGTAATAATAATTATATTCTTTGATGTTGTTAGCTGATAAAGATGCATTTCCACTTTCATTCATATATGGTTTAATTATATTATCATCTATTTTTCTAACTATAGAATTGTTATAATCAATTTCTCCATTTTCATCAAATTTTACACTTATTATTGCAACTAACTTTTGATTTTCTCTTGTTATGTATCTATCTACATATTTTTGATAATTCTTTGGTTCTGATTGCTCATATACATAGAATAATCTTGTATAATTCTTTTCTATTGGTACAAATAATTCATTTGTATCTTCATAAATAGATCCATCAACAACATGTCCATTTCCATATGTGCTTCCATATCCGATATATCCAGCTCTAACAAATTCATCTTCGTCTCTTGAAGTATTCTTTCTTTCTGTTGATACTGTGTATTTAGCACCATCTAATGAAATTGGTTTTCCATTTTCATCAACTTCACTTTGGAATGTATAATTATCCATTGCATTTAATTTTAAATCAAACATTGGGAAGAATTTTAAAGTAATATTCAATTTGTAATTTGTATGATCTATTAAGTTGTTTTCATCTATTTGAACATATCTTCCATCTACTAGCCATCCTATATATGTATTTAATCCTGTATTTAATCTTGCATCAGTTATTTTTCCTTCATCATCAAAAGTTACATTAATTAAACATTGATATGCAACTGTTTGATATTTTGCATCTTGATTGTAGTGTGTTCCTGTATAGTAACCAACATTATTTCCAGAATTACTTCCATCATAACTATCTAAGTAATAACCACTTTGACTTGTTTGTTTTGAATCATTCTTTATAACTAGTCTTAATGTTCTAGTTCCTGCACCTTTTGTATATTGTCCCATAGATTCATAATCTTCACCATAAGAAATATCAGGTGTTCCGTTATTATCTCTATCTGCTCCTGTTAATAATGCCTTATCTCCAACTAATTCATATTTTCCATCTGATACATAATCAGTAGGTCTTGTAGAATCTGTCAAGAATGCTTCTACTCTCATTCCATTTAATTTTTTATTTACATTGTATGTATCAACTGCTGTTAAATGAATTCCAAATTCTTTAATTTCTTCATTATATATTTCCATATTTATTTCAAAGTTATCTTTATCAAATGATGTAATATTAATTAATTCTCCTCCTTGTGTTGGAGTAATTGTTGATATTTTTCCATCATTATCATATGTAACTTTTATAATTATGTCTTTGTCTTGCCAATTATAACCTGCAGATTTTTGAACTTCTTTAATTGTATAATACATATCTTTGTTTTCTAATGTTCTATCTAAATATGATGCTGTATAACCATTTATATCTGTATAAGATGTTTCTGGTGTTTGAGTTTGATTTACTTTATTTGTTGCTGATGAATTAGAATATACATTTTCAGCATATTTACTTACAATTTGGAAACCAATATCTTTTATTTTTGTATTATGGTCTACACTATCTTCTGCTGTTAAGTTAAATTTTAATATTGGATTATTTTTTAATTGTACATTAACTTGGAATTTGTCAACATCATTAGTCATAGTTTCGCTTTTTGATACACTAGCAATTTGACTAACATTATCATTATCTTTCAATGTTACATTACTTACATATCCATTTTCGTCATATGTAACTACAACATCTATGTCTTTTCCTAATGTTTGGTAACCAATTGCTGGTTTAACTTCTTTTATTGTATATGTTACTACTGTGTTATCTTTTGTTTTATCTAAATGTGCTATGCCCATACCATCTGTATTTGTTATTACACCACTTGTACTTGTAAATGAAACTTCTTGATTTTCACTTGTTTTATATTTAGAAGATACACTATATTCAGTTCCTGCTATTTTTGTTGTTCCATCTCTTCTATCTACATTTTCAATGTTCATTTTAAATTCTGGATAATTTAATACTTGTATTTTTACTATTCCTTTTGTATTACCATTGTATGTTGAAACTGTTGAAGTCTTTGCATATGATACTGTTACAAATCTATTTTCTTCAACATCATTTCCATTGTTATCAACAAGTTTTGCTTCTGTTATTTCTCTATTTTCGTTATATTTAACTTTTACATAGAATTCTTCTACAGTTGCATAAGAACTTGCACCTGATGTTTGTTTTACTTTATATATAAGTTCTTGATTTGTTCCTAATATACTTGAATATATTCCTGTTATTCCATTTGCATCTGTTGTTCCTGTTCCTCTATCTCCTCCAGATACTTCTGTTACTTCAAAATTTGCACCTTGTAGTTTTGTTGTATTTTCAAAATAATATAAGTTTGTAATTTCAAATGGTACTTTTGGTTCTACATATATTCTTATTTTTATTGCTTTATTACCAGTTATTGCTATAGTATCATCATCTCTATCACTATCTAGAGTTGCATCTGTTACTTTTTCATTTGTGTATGTTATTTTAAATGTCTTATCTGACATTTTTGCATAAGAATTATTTATTTTCGTTTGAATTAGTTTGTATGTTTTTACTCCATTTTCTAAACAATATCCTACTTGTATAGCTTCTTTTCCTGTTCCTGGTAATTCTTGAGAATCTGTTATTTTATATTCAGTATCTCTTAATACTGCATTTGTTATTTTGTCAACAGTTTCTACATTTACTACTAATGGGTCTTGATGATCTAATAAGATTTGTATATTGATTTTTCCACTTGTCTCTAAGTTTTTAATACTCCATATTCTTCCATAATTAGCATCTGTTTGTGTATTCATTGTGCTATCAATATCAACATTACCCGAAACATCAAATACTACATTTACTTTTATTGTATTTTTAAATGGTTTATAATAATCTGCTACCTTATTTGATGTTATTGTGTATGTTATTGTGCTATTTTCTATATTTCCTCCAACATTAACTAATCCATTTCCATTAGAATCTGTTATTACTGTTTTTTGGGCACCTAATGAACTCTCTACTTTAAATCCATAACCATTTATTCCATTTAATGTTGTAGAATCAACTGCATTAATATTAAATTCGAATTTATCTAAAGAATAATCTGTTAATGTTACTAAATAGTTACTCTTTGTTGTTCCTGCTGATGTAGTTGTTGATTGTTGTTTTTCTAATTTTAATCTGTTTGCTGAGTATGCTTGATCTATTTGTTCTAAAACAACTTCTCCATCATCAGTAATTTGTTTTACTTCTAATGTTTCAGCATTTGTATTTACTCCATAACCAATTGGAGCTGTAGTTTCTGTTATATAAATTAAGCTTCCTACATTTACAGATAATCCTGTTAATTCTATTGCAGAGTTTTCATCTCCATTATCAACTTTAACATGTTTTCTAACTACTGTTGTATCAGGATTTACAACTTTTATATCATATTCTGCTCCTGTTAATTCATTTCCTGTATTATTTTGTTTCTTTAAGTCTAATGCTAGATTTCCTACTTCATCGTAATTTGTATATAAATCTAATGTAATATTTGCTAAATATACACCTAAAGAATCTTCTTCTGCTCTTCCTTCACTATTATCTCCTGCACTTGAGAATGTTTTACTTTTTACTAGTCTATTTCCATATATTGTTTCAACATTTGTTAATAAAATTCTATTGTCTTTTTCTCTAAATATTAATCTTAATTTTACAGTTGTTCCATTTTTTACTGTATCTTGTGATGGATCATTATTCTTTCTTGATAATTCAGATATTTCTAAATCATAAATTATTTCATCATTCTCTGTTCCTTCTTTTCCTATATTTGGAACTCTTATATAATCATTATGTGTTTTATCTTCTAAGTAACTCTTATAATCATATGCAATTGTTCCTGCTGAACCTTTTTCACCTGTTGTCTTTTTGTCATTTAATGCCCCATTAGTTTTGTCTTTTAAAATATTTGATTTTATATTAACTAAAACTCCATCTACATATGCTCCATTTGTATCAAGTTTATTTATTGTTAAATTTAGATATGTATCTTCTGCTGTTCTCTTTTTGTTTAAATGTTGATATACAATTGTTGATCCACCATTTATATATGCTCCTTGATTTGGTTCATTAACATTAGTTTGTCCTCTATCATATGGAGATTGTGATGTTATATTTGTTAATCCATTATTTCTAAAACTTAGATATATTTCTTGTGTTGTTGTGTCAATAGTATATCCTGCACTTGCTCCAACTTGTTGTACATATATTCTTACTTGATCAGCTTTTACAATTCTTGTAGATAAGTTTCCGTTAGTATTTGTTTGTCTTTCTTTTATTGTTTTTGTTCTTGTTACACCATTAATATCCCATTCAATATTAATATTATATTTTGCTCCTTCAAGAGCTTTACGAGTATCGTCTTTATCATTCAATTGTACCCTAAAATCTACCGTGTTATCTTCTATTAATTTATAACCAACTGTTATAAAACATGTATATTCCATACTTGTTTCATTAGTTACTTTTGAATAGTAGTCTTTTATAATAGTTTGATTATCTATAACATTTTCATCTACTATATAGCCTTCTCCATCAAATACCAAATTAAATCCGATATGATCTGCAACTTGCTCAACATCATATTCTTGTGGAACACTTGATTTATCTACTATTAATGAATATCTGTGTTGTCCTTCTTCTTTATTTTCTATTGTAAATGATAATTCACCATTTTTATCTGATACTGCTGGTCCATATTGGATTTCTGTTTCTGTATCTTTCAAATAATATATAACATTTTTTCCAACATCAACATCATTTTCATCAGCATCTACTAAAGATACTCTTACTATATTTTGTTTATTTTTCTTTGTACTTGTTAAATTTACAATTATATCTTCTTGGCTTGTACTTTGTTCTACATTTAGATTTTCTGTTTTATACCAAATTGTTATTATGTTATTATTTCTGTCAATTGTTAAATTTTTTGAAACTGTATCTGCAACATATCCAACTTTTGGACTTTGTTCTGTAATTTTAATATTTAAATTACCACTTCCATAGATTTTTGTATTTATTTGACCATCTTCATTTGTTGTTACATATTCATTTCTAACTTGGTTATTTGAATTTGTTGTAGAAACCAAATATGTTACACCTTCTAGTTTTGTTCCATCTTTATCATCACTTAAATTTATTTGTAAATCAAATGGATTTGTTTTTAAGCTTTCATCTTTTACTGTAATCAAAACATGATTTTCTTTATCTGTACATACCTCCGTATCTATATTTGGATTAAATTGTTTTGATATTTTTGTTATTATTCCATCTTTATATGTTATTTCTATTAATGTTAAATTTGTTACTTCATACATGTCTGGCGCTGATACTTGTCTTAAAATATAATTGTATGTTCCATCTTTTGTCATAACTGTTGGAGAAAAATGTAAGATTCCGTTTTCATCAGTTTTACCGGCTAACACATCCATTTCATATTTGTTATTTAATTTTGGTTGTATTAATTCAAATTCACAATCAGATACTGTTGTTTGGTCATTTCCATTTTCAACTGATTTTATTTCAAAGTCTATTCTTTGTGCATTAATAGGCATTATGACTTCAACACTTCTTTTTTCTTCATTTACAGTTCCATTTACATTAGATTCATGATTGTCAAATACAAGTTTTCTTGTTGTCTTATTATTTGTTATATCAAATGTTATAGGATCTGTTGAAATATAACCTGTTTTTACTTCTGTTGGTGAAACTGTATATGTTATTGTTCCATCTCCTCTTAATGCTCTTGCATCACTTGCTGTAATAGTTATATATCCATCACTATCTGTTTGTTTAGTAATATCACAAACTACTTCTCCCGCTTCATTTTTTCCTTCTACTTTTACAGTTGCTCCGTCTACTGCTAATTTATTATTAGCTTCATTTACTGCTTTTATTTTTAAATCGTAACCTTGACAAATTTTTATAACTGTTGATTCTGTATTTTCTCTTGCATCTGTTCCTTCTAACTGCTTTTTATTTGTATCATCCTTATATGTATTGTAATTTATATCTTGTGTTTTGTTTGTGTACAATTCATTAAATATTATACCTGCATCTATATCAATATTTGATTTTAATGTAACTTTGAAAGTTAATTTTTCAGTTTCTGAGAATTTGATTTGGTCAACATTCCATGTATAGCCATTTTCTGTTTTTTCCACTGTTCCATTAGTTGCTTTAAAATCTGAAATATCAAAATAATTTAAAAGCTCATTTGAGAAAACATTATTAACATTTATATTTCTTATATTTCTATTTAGTTCATCATATATCAAATCAAAATCTAGTACTTTTGCATTTGTAATTTCTTCTGCTGAAACTTCACTTGGTAAAACATATACTTCTCCTGCTGTTGCTACTCCGTTGTTTATGTAAGATGTACTTGTCATATCAACTAAGATTGATATAATTTGTAAGTTTTTATCATTTTCCATTAATTGTTTCATTTTTTCTGAAACTTCATCTGTTGAATCTGTAAAAACAATTATGTACTTATTTACAGTATTTTTTGAATCCAATGGTGTTGTAAATGTCTTATATGCATTATCTAAACCAATGTTACTATCACTACCTTCTCCATCTTTTAAAGCATTTATTTGATTATTTATGTTGTTTATATTGGTAGTAATATCCGTTTTTGTACTAGTCATATTAAGTTTAACGTTATTATTATTTGATACAGAAATTCTAGAATTTTTAACATTATTCATTATACCGCTTGCTAATTCTTTTGCTTTAGTTTTTGCAGTATTTTGTGCATCATTTATTCCCATACTGTATGAAGTGTCTATTACCATAGCAACTTGTGTTTCAAAGTTTTCTTGCATTATGTTTTTTAATTCTACTTCATAGTTTAATTCTTTTGAATCAAAATACTGTTGATTAGCTGGTTTTACAATCTTTTCTGTTATTTGCATTTCTTCATTTTTGCTTGTTGCACTTTCATTTACAACATCAATAACATAATGATTGTCATTTGCTGAATATATTCCTTTCACTAAAATTCCTAAAATTGTTATAACTGAAATCGCTATAGCAATTATTTTCAAAAATGTTTTACGTTTTTCCATTTTGCTTTCTCCTTTGATTTATATATATATTACTTTTAGTTTAACAAATTTATTTTTTATTTCAAGATGCACTTTTTTCCATTTGTTTTTTTACGTCCAAATACGCTTACGGAAGTGATATTTCTAGTTTTTTTGTTAATTCTTGACATTTTTATTAAACTTTTGTAACAATCATATTGTTTTTTTCTTTTTTTCTTACGGCATGCTGGATTTTCGGCAAAATAAAAAAATCCAGCATTTTCTACTAGATTTTTTATTTTATGTATTTTTGTAACAATTTGTTTTGTCCTCTTGAAACTGTATATTCATCTATTTTTAAATAGGTTTTATATTTTTCCTCTATATTTTTTCCATTTCTTCTTAACTTAGATATTGTTGAATTTTCCAAGTTCATAGTAGTCCTTAACTTGTTTATATTTCCTATCGCTTTTATAACATATGGTGAACTAACACAATTACTATCTACTAAGATATATTCCTTGTTAATGTCCATAAGGTCTGTCATATTAACAATTCTGTTATCATTTATTGATATTGCCTCTGCTCCAGCTGAATTTAAATCATTTATTAATTGTAATAATGTAATCGCTGTTATATCACTAGTTTTAGATGTATCAATTGTAATTTCAACTCCTGAACCTGAAACACTTAAATTTCCAATTAATTTATCTATCTTTTTTAATTTTTTAACACTATTTTTTTCATTTACAACATTTTGCATTATTGTTTTATTTGTTTTTGATATTTCCAAATCTTCACTTTTTTGTACATCTACTTGTATTCCATCTTTTGTAAGTGTTGCTACATATCCTTTGTTTCTTGTAATAGCTCCATAAATTGTTTGACTATCTCCTATAGCTTTTATAAGAAACGGATTTCCTATTTTTACTCCATCAATTAATATTACACTTCCATCACAATAAACATATGTATTACTTACAATTCTTTGTCCATTTACAGATATTGCCTCTGCTCCAGCATTTTTTAATTCATCTAATAATATAACTATATCTTCTTGATGAATCAAATCATTTCCATCATTTATATTTATTATAATTCCTTCTCCATGCACATCTGTAGTTCCTAGTAATACTTCTTTATTTGATATTTGTTCTTCTATATTTGGTGTATTAAAATTTATATATACATTTTCCGCAATTATTATTAATATTGATATAATTAGTAATATTAATATGTTTCGTTTCTCCTTTGTTTTCATATTTTTCCTCTTCTCTATTTGTATTCACATCAATTATATTGTATATTATTTTACTTTAATTATCAAGCTTATATTTTAATAAATTCTTTTATTTTATTAAATTTATTTTCACCTATTCCATTAACATTTTTTATATCTTCTATTTTATTAAATTTTCCTTTTTCTTTTCTATAGTTTATTATTTTTAATGCTGTTGATGGCCCAATTCCTGGTAAGGTTTCTAATTCTGTTTGTGTAGCATTGTTTATATTAACTTTTGAAATTTTGGTATTATTGGATGAATTTAAATTTTCTTTTGTAATATAGCTTTCTGTATTATTGCTAGCCTCATTTGTACTCTCATTTTTTGATGGTATATTTATTTTTATTCCATCTTCTAATACATATGCTAAATTTATTTGCTTTAAATCAGCATCTTCTTTTAACCCTCCTGCCATTTTTACAGCATCTGCTATTCTAGAATTTTCTTCTAATTCGTAAATTCCTTCATTACAGATTGCTCCTGTTATATGTATTACTATTTTTTCTTGATTATTATTTTCTTCTGTAATATTTTCTGTTTGATTATTGATTATAATATCTTGACTTATATTTTCTAAATTTTCTTTATTGTTATTTTGTGTGAAATAGTTAAAAACTCCATATATGATGCCACTTATTATAATTATTATAAATAATATTTTTTTATTTAATTTTTGCATATTTTTTCCTCCTTTTATATTGAAATTTTTTATAAAAATGATTGAAATTTAATTTAAAATAATATAATATATAGTATATAATTTTTTAAATAATGGAGATATAAAAATGAAACTAAAGAAATTACTTTTAACACTAATTGTACTAATACTTTTACTTCCATATCAACAAATAAATGCAGAATCAGAGTCTCCAGATATAACAGCAGGAGCTGCTCTTTTAATGGACAGTAAAACTAGTAAAATTTTGTATTCAAAAAACGAAAATGAAAAAATGTATCCAGCAAGCACTACCAAAATTATGACAGCCATCTTAACAATAGAAAATTGTAATTTAGATGATATTGTAACAGTTCCATATGATGCAATATCTACAATTCCATCTGGTTATTCAATAGCTGCTTTGCAAACTGGTGAACAACTTACAGTAAATCAATTATTACAATTAATGATGGTACATTCAGCTAATGATGCAGCAAATGTTTTAGCTTTTCATGTTGCTGGTTCACTAGAAAGTTTTGCAACTATGATGAATACTAAAGTTGCAGAATTAGGATTAGAGCATACTCACTTTTTGAACCCAAGTGGAATGCATAATGAAGACCATTATACAACAGCTTATGATTTAGCTAAATTGATGCAATATTGTATGAAGAATTCAACTTTTAGAACAATCGCAGGTTTAAAATTTTGTACAGTACCAGCAACAAATAAATATGGAGAAAGAATTTTCACTTCTACAAATGAACTTTTGACATTAGTTGATAATAGAAATGTTGCTAGTAATTATTATTATAAATATGCGATTGCTGGTAAAACAGGTTATACAACAGAGGCTAAAAATTGTTTAGTTTCAGTTTCTAATAAAGATGGTTTTGAATTAATTTCTGTTATTCTTTCTGTTGGTTTATACCCTAATAATATAAGTGGAAAATTTGTTGAGACAAAATCATTATTTAACTACGGATATGACAATTACACACTTCGTAAGCTTAGAGAAAAAGATGCTATTGCAACTCAAGTTGAAGTTGGGAATGGTACAAAAGAAACTAAAAATTTAGACTTATTAATTTCTGATGATATAACTGCTACAATTAAACAATCTGATTTTAATACTGAATTTGAACCTGAAATACAAATTAATGAAAATTTACGTGCTCCTATAGCACAAGGTGAAGTTTTAGGAAAAATAACATATAACATTGATGGAATTTCATACTCAGCTGATTTAAAAGCTTCTCATAATGTAGAAAAATCTGGTTTTATCACACTTTTAATTCAAATTGTTATGGCTGTGTTAATACTATTCTTGTTATATAAATTGTTATTTGATGGGAAAAATAAAAGAAAAAAATATAATAAAAAATATAGAAATTATTATTATAGATAAATTTATAGATATAGGCAGATATTAAATATCTGCCTATTTTTTATTTAAAATCTTCTCCAATTACTATTGTTACATCAACTTGACTTGATGCTTGTTTATTTGTTGAAATACTTCCTGCATTAAGAACTTGTTTTATATTTTTTAGTTGTTCATCTGTTGCATTCTTTTTATTTGTTATTACTGTTTTTGAAATTGTAGATGTTTTACCAGTTTTCTTTACTGTAAAACCTGCTTCTTCCAATTTTGTTTTAGCTTCTTCTAGTTTTGAAGTATTACCACTTCCATTTATTAATTCTATTTTTAATTCATCATCATTTACTGTTGTTGTACTGCTAATAGAATTACTTGTAGTATTTAAGCTATTTGTAATTGTATTGTCTTCTGATTCTTCTTCTGTACTATCTCCATAGAACATAGATTGTATTAATTCGGTTGATAATTTTTTATTTATTACAAAAATACTTACATTATTTGTATCTTTCATATCTGGTGTTGTTCCTGGTAATGTAGCAGTTTGTAAATTATCAGTGTTAAATTCTACTGCATATGGTATATAGTCTTTTATGTATGAAAGTTCTAAATTTGTTTCAACATTTTTATGAGCTATTTCTAATATTTCTCCAAGTTTAAATATATTTCCTGGTTTTAAAGTTTGTTTTAATAATGCTGAAATAAAATCTCTTTGAGTTCTCATTCTTCCAAAATCATCATTACCATATTCAGATGGATATGTTGACATTTGACCAGTAATTTTATCTGGATTACTATGTCTAAATCTTAAAACTTGCTCTGCTTTTTCTCCATCTAATTTTTGTGTTCCAGCCTTTAAGTCTATATGTAAATCTTGTGTTGGATCATCATATTTCATATCTATTGGAACATTAAATTCTACTCCTCCAATAGCATCTACTAATTGTATTAATGCTTCTGTTTTTACAATTACATAATATTTTATATCCAGCCCTGTTATTTCATTTACTGCTTTTAATGTTTTTTCAGGTGTTTTCTCTATATTATATAATGCATTTATTTTTAATGAAGCAGTTGCCTTTGCTGTGTTTTTACCTGTATAAGAGTCTCTTGGGATTGATAATAAATTTGCTTTTTGTGTATTTGGATTATAAGATGCTACCATTATTGTATCTGTTAGTTCAGAATCTAAATCTGTGCTTACCCCTAATATTAATACTTTTATTTCTGACAAATTCTTTTTAGTGTTTTCATCATGTCCTACTACTGTTGCAAGCATTCCACTTAGACCCCATCCATTTTTATATGTTCTATATGTGAACCATGCTATTCCTAATAATAGCACTATTAAAATACCTATTAATATTTTTTTACCTGTTGATTTTTCGGCTTTTGTTTTTCTTCTATTTCTATTATTTCTTTTTTCTTGACGTTTATTATTCAAAATAATCACTCCTAATTTTTTATAGCCTTAGTATAGCAAAAAAAATAAAAAAACGCAATAAATTTGCGCTTTTTTATTTAATTTTTACAACATTATCATAAACCTCTTTAAGCAAATATGTACTCTCAACATTCTTACTCAAAGAACCATTTGGATTTAATTTTGCAACAGTACCAATTACTAAAATTAAAACAAAGGAAATTATAGCTCCTCTGACTAATCCATATAAAAGACCGCCAACTTCATTAAATTGTTTTAATATTGGTAAACTTGCAACAGCATTCGCAAGTGATATAACTATAGAAAGAACTATTTTACTTACTATAAATAATATCAATGCAGTTGCTCCATAAACAACATTAACTGCTATATTTCTAGCTTGCTCTGGTAGCACTTCTTCTTTAACTTGTGAAACTGCATTATCACTGGCATCTTGTATATATTTGTTGTCTGATATTTTTGAATTTTCATCTATAACATTAGTTGTTTTTTCTAATATTGTATTTTCTATTTTTTCATCAATACTTGTATTTTTTATAACTATATTTCCTACAGGCTTATAAATTATTAATGTTATCACAATTGCAATTATTCCTGCAAATAACTTTGCTCCTAATTCAACTAAACCTTTTTTATATCCTAAAAATGCAGAAAGCGCTACTATTAATACTAAAATTATATCTATTACAATTCCCATATTTTACTCCTCCTTATAAATTTATTAATTCAATTTTATCTCTATAAACTATTCCAGCCATTGAGTTTGATAACACAATATTTGTTATTTCTTGTTCTGCTGTGTATTTTTTTACTAGCCATCCACTGGTATTAATGAATTCTACTTCAGCACCTAAATTTAAGCCTATAATGTTGTCATATGTATAAATTTCTTTTGTAACCGCTTCTGTAGTATATGTTGATATATTTTTGTTATCCGGATTTATAACACTAACAATAGAATCTGCGGTAAATAATCCAGATGATTTCTCTTCTAACATCACAGCTGAATTTGAAAGACTAATAGATGTAAAAGAAACTTTTTTATCTTTATTCTCAGAAATCGTTTCTGTTGTTTCATCTGTTTTTATCACATCAATTTTATCTGTATACATACATAATAGCTTATCTTTTTCTTGATATTTTATTTGTGTTATTAAATCTCCTTTTTCACTATTATATACTTTTTTTATAGAATTACTTGGATTATTTTTTCCTTCTTCAATTGACATTACTTTTATACTTGATTGTATTTGTGTTCCTGATGTATCTATTTCAGCTAGTGCAAGATATTTATTATCATTTGATAAAGAAGTTGATACTACTCTTGTTGTTGAAAGTATGTTATTAAATAGCCAATTACCTGTATTATCATATACAGCAACTACAGTTTTATTTATTGTATCTACAATTGTTATTGCCACATAACCATTCTTGTTAACTTCTACTTGTGATATATTACCTTCTATGCTTTTTTCCCAAGCTATTCCTTTATCAGTAATTAGATATACCTTTTGTCCTTTTTCTTCCGCTATTACTAAATGTCTACCATTTGAATTAAAAATTGGCTTTGTAATTTCAATATTTAATTCATCTTGTTTTTTTCCAGAATTATCATATATAGCAAATTGATTTTTACTTAGAACACCTATATACTTATTAAAGGCATATATATTTTGTGTATCACTTTCATTTAATTCGATTGTTGGTAAATTATTTTGAATTACTTCTTTTCTAAAAATATTTTTATCAATCCATAACCTTATATTTTTATTATTTATGTATATGGCACTTATAATAATTAAAAATAATGTTATTATAATTGCTATTATTGTAATTATTACTTTTTTCTTATTTACCTTTTTTTCCTTAGTTTCTTTTGGTTCTTTCCAGAAATCCTTCATAAATAACTCTCCTATCTTTAGTTATTTATGTTATACCAGTTTTTAACCTTTTTTGCAACATTTTTTTAGTAATATTTGTAAAATTTGAATCAGCCCAATTCCGCCCCAATATAGGGTATAATAAAGTCACTAATTTTGAAAAACCTATTTTGGAGAAAAGTATTGCACTTATGCAAATAATTATATTTATTTTATTGAATTGACTTTTACTTTTGGATGTGTTTTTTAAGAAGCTCATTCCAAGTGAAATTGCTGTTGTAAGTATAGAAATTAAAATTATTATTCCATAAATTATTTTTATTTTAGGTGATATCTTTTGTATTACATATATAACCGGCATTTCTAATTGTTTTATATCAACATCTATATTAATTAAAAACATATATACAATTATTAATAATATTATAAAAATAATTGTTGATATTATTGATATGTTTTTAATGTCTTTTTTATCTCTTATATAATCTTTCATTGATATAAGTATCGGTATTAACAAAATACAATTGTAGCTTCCATATATTATACTGTTAATCAGCCAATTTCCCTGATTTTTATCTATTATATAATTATTTATATTTTTTAAATGAAGACCTTTTATATTTAAAAATCCGTACAAATACTATTACTACAATGAGAATAGGAATCAAAAATTGATTTACTTTTACTACCCCTTTTAAATTTGATTGAAAAATAAAGTAACAAATTATTGATAAAATTCCGCTTCCAAGAATACTATTTATGTGTAATTCTTGTTCTAAATATGCTCCAAATCCAGCTATCATAATATAAAATGATATTAATATAAATATATTTATTAATATATCTGCAAAATCTTTTATCTTTTTATTTCTTATCAAATTTTCCAAAAACTCATCATAATTTTGAATATTTTCATATTTTATTATTTTTAAACTTTTATATATAATTAATCCAATTATAACACTAGAAATAATAATTCCTATTAATCCTTTTATTCCATGAGAAAAAAAGAATATATATACTTCTTGCCCAGAGGCAAAACCAGCACCTATAATTGTTCCAATTATAACACATACTGTTTTTAAAATATTTTTCATAATAAAAAAGACCCCATAATATTTTATGAAAGTCTTTTTTTATTATTCCTTATTTCTTTCTTTTTCTAGAAATCCATACAACTATTCCAATTAATATTATTAGTATTGGAACTGCTGTTATTATTGCTAAAATAATTCTGCTTTCTTGTTCTGTTGCAGTATATTTTACTGTTCCTGTTCCTTTTCTTACTGTTATGTCTTCTTCTCTATTTGATAAATATGCTATAGAGTTTAAAGCTAAGTCTTTATTTTGTCTGTAAGCTATTATTGGAGTTTGTGATGATTGTGATAGTTGAGCATCTGATGCGAAGTAATTTTCTCCATATATTATTAATTTTGATTTTACTTCTTCTGTTCCATTTTCAGAATTTGCTTCTGTTATTGTTTTTTCTAATTCAGCTCCAACTAGATATGCTTGTTTTTCTTCTCCTTCTTGTGGTTCTTCTGATTGTATTTTGAAGTTACTTCTAAAATATGAACCTTCACTTGTTTTTATTAAATCTGTTTTTGTTACTTTTAAATTGCTTAATGCTTCACTATCAACTACATTTATTTTTGTTGCATTTAAGAAAATAACTCCTGTTGAATTATATATTTTCTTTGTAACATCACTATATTGTATTTCTGGTATAATTAAATCTGGTGATTGTGAAACCATCTTACTTGTGTCTGTTTCTCTTATTGCTCCAACTTCAAATGGATTTACTCCATAGGTTGCTAAGATTTTGTTTACATTTGTATAATCAACTTGATTTGCTATTGCTGAATTTAACCATAAGATGTTTCCACCTTTATTTATATAATCCATAATAGCATTTGTTGCTATGTCATCAAAATCTTTATTTGGTGTTGTTATTACTAATGTATTACAATCATCTGGCACTTTTCCTGTTGATAATATGTCTAAACTTGCTATTTCATTAATTTCATTTTGTAGATACATATTTAAATATTGCATTCCACTTGTTAATGAAAATTGGCTATACCCTGTTAAGAAGTATATTTTTGGAACTGTATCTGCTGTTACTGATTTTATTGCTGCTGTTAATTTTTCTTCAGCTATACTAACACTTTCATAAGTTTCTGAATCATATGTATATAAATCACTTGAAGATAATACTTTATATTTATCTCCATTTTCTACTATAATTCCTTCACTTCCACTTTCAATACCATATTTTTCTACTAAATCTGGTCTATCATTTGCTGTTACAGCTTCAACTGATATTTTATCAGTTACTTTTGTGTATTGTCTTGCTAAATCTAATGTAGAATCATCTTCTGAATACCCTACAAAATATATATTTACATTGTTATTATCAAAATTAATATTTCTTATTTGTTCTTTACTTTCTTCTGTTAATGTAAATAGTTTTTGTTCTGTTAAATCAATTGGTGTTAAATCTAATTTTTGCATACACATTGTTATTCCTATAAATATTCCAAGGATTATAACTACTAATAATAAAGTTTTTGAACCATTTATTAGCCATCTCTTTTTTATTATTTCTAAAAATTTATTACTTTTTTCTTCATGCTCTTTTTTAGCCTTTTTTTCTTTTTTATCTTTATTTTTCAACATTAACCCTCCTTTATTATTTTACACTTTTTCTTCTTTGCATAACTACTGCCGTTAATAATAAGCATGTTATTGTAAATGTTATAAATGTTACTGTATCACCTATATCAATTTGACCTTGTGTATATTTATAAAACATATTTATAAATGAATAACTTTCTAAGCTTGTATTAAATTCTGGTAATACCCATGTTATTATGAAAAATCCTATTGATATTATACCTGCTATTATTTGGTTTTCTGTAATGCTTGAAGACAACATACCGAATGCTATGTATGCCATAACAAATAATAAAAATCCTAATAATGTTGCAAATGTAGTTGTTAATTTTGGTATTCCATAATGGCATAATATTCCAAAATACATAAATGTACAAATTTCCGTTATTACAACAATTGCAAGTGCTGCAATGAATTTTCCTATTACTATTTTTGTTATGCTAATAGGAGATGTAAGTAGCAATTGTTCTGTTCCATTTTTTCTTTCTTCTGCAAATGACCTCATTGTTAATAATGGAATAATAAATGCTAATACTAATATTGTTGGTAATGAATAAAATATGTTTTCAAAATTTACATTTCCATACCCTATTACACTAAAATAAAATGATATGCTAAATGCAATTAAAAATACTCCTATAAATACATACCCTATTGGTGTGCAAAAATAAGATTTGAATTCTTTTTTAATAACTGCCCACATTATTTTTCTCCTCCTTCTATTAATTGCATAAATGCATCTTCTAATGTTATATCTGCTTTTTTCATTTCAAAAATTGTTATATTTTCCTTTGCAAATTCAGAAAATATAACTTTTCTTAAATCTACATTTCCATTTGCTTCTATTACATATTGTTTTGTACCATCTTCATTTTCTTTTACTAATTTTACATCTTTAATTTCTTCTATCTTATCTTTTATTGAATCCATTTTTTGTTCTAAATCTTCTACAGTTACATATACAGAATTATTGTTGTTTACTTTTTTCTCTAAGTTTTCTGGTGTATCTATTGCGACTATTTTTCCTTTATTTATAATTATTACTTTATTACAAATTTGGCTTACTTCAGATAAAATGTGTGAACTGAATATTATTGTATGTGTTTTTCCTAATTCTTTTATTAATTCTCTTATTTCTGTTATTTGTTTTGGATCTAATCCTACTGTTGGTTCATCTAAAATTAATATTTTTGGTTCTCCAACTAATGCTCCTGCCATACTAACTCTTTGTTTATAACCTCTTGAAAGATTACGGGTTAGCTTGTTTTCTACATTTTTTAGTCCTGTTTGTTCTATTATTTTTTCTACTCTTTCTTTTCTTACTTTTCTATCTACTTTCTTTAATTCTGCCATATATTTTACAAATTCTTTTACTGTTAAATCTGAATATAGTGGCACTCCTTCTGGCATATATCCTATTTGAGATTTTGCTTTTTTAGGTCTTTTTGATATGTCATACCCTTCTACAAGAATTTCTCCTTCTGTTGGTTCAATAAATCCTGTTATCATGTTCATTGTGGTACTTTTTCCTGCACCATTTGGTCCGTAATAGGCCGATTATCTCGCCATCATTAATTTTAAAACTAATATTGTCTACGGCTGTAAAGCTTCCGTATTTTTTTGTGATGTTTTTTACTTCTATCACGAGAATTCCTCCTTACTTTTGTAATTTTTATTATAATATCATTTTCTTTTTTTAAAGTAAAGTAATTCACAAAGATTTCACATTACGGACATAGGAATTAGCTGTTTTTGAAATTTTTTTCATTTTTTGTCTATTTTTTCATTGACATTTTATTTTTTTTGTGCTATTATATTTATTGTTCAATGATTTGGGTCAGTAGCTCAGTTGGATAGAGCACGCGCCTTCTAAGCGCGGGGTCGGGGGTTCGAACCCCTCCTGGCCCACCATAGGGAAATTAGTCGAATTAATCGACTTTAAATATAAAAAAGGTTAATTTCGGTTAACCTTTTTTTATATGCTCGAAATGAGTTGATTAGTTATGCAGATAATAAAGGAAAATTTAGATATCGATGAGGTGTTAGAAAAACGAATTAAAAACACACTTAAATTTCTCAATATCAAATCTAAAATTATTAGTGGCAACATTATTCACATTTCTAAAACTAACATTGCTTATATAGAGTCACATAAGTTAGAAATTAATAATATAACCTATCTATTCTTTAACAAATGTGAGAATGTTTATATTAATACATTAGAAAAATTTATACCTTTTAACGAATTAGAAAATCATATTAAAATGCATAAAAACTAAGCTGAATTATACACAGCTATCTACTTTAGGAATAAATATTAAATATACAATATCTCCTATTTCTATATCATAAAAATGTGATTTTGCTCCAAAATATAAATTTTTATATTTTTCAAACAATAAAGATACTGTTTCGTTTTTTTCACTAAATTCTAAATCTTTATTAATTTTTTTAACTATATCTTTTTTTATAATAAAATTTTTATTTCTAATATTTATATAATTTCTTATGTTATCTTTTATGGATGAAATAATAACGACTAAAAAAAATATAAATATTATTCCAACAATAATACCTACAACTATATCTATTGTACACATTATATACAGAAAACAAGGAGAAAGAAATATAAAAATAATTGCTGATATTAAATTACGTTTTTTTAACTTTATTAAACCCTTAATTTTTTTAATATTTCTTTATCTGTTATTTCAATTTTCATTATTTTTAACCTAAAATAAGAACTATTATTAAAAATATAATAAATATGGCAAGTAGCGTTACACCAATAATTGTATTTATTGAACTTTTTTTACTTTTATTGTCTATTACATAATTTTCTTGTTTAGCAATGTTATTCATAAATTCAAAATCCATTTTTTCTTTTATTTCTCTTGATAGCGTTGTTAAAGTTTTATTAATTGTATTAAGACCAGAAGAACCGTCTTTAATAAAGCTTGTCCCACGATATAAATTCCAATAAATTGCACATATAATAGCAATTATAGAATCTTTATCATTATCAACAAATAAATCTTTGGAATCTTTAAAATCGTTTGCTATCATCACACTAGAAATAATTGCTATTGTTTTATCATTTTCTTTAATGACAAAATATATTCCTTTATTACCAAAACCTATCTCATATAGCTTAAGGTTTCTACCTTTAAATGACATATTCCAATAATAACTTGTGCTTATTGCTTTTTCAGTAGGAGCGCATTCTATAAAACCTACATCTTGATTATTAGAATATATAATGGATTTTTCTTTATAGCTTTTGGGTATAAAGATATTTACTATATCATTATTATATTGAATATTTGATTCAATGCCATTATTATTAGTTATTGATTCATAGCTGTTTATTTCATTATTATTCTTATTATATAATTTATAAATTTCTTCTGTTCCAGAATATTTTTCTCTTTTTATCTTTAAAATCACTATTATTTCCCTCCTATCCCTTTAATCCATTCAGGATTATATTTTAATTTAAATCGTTACTTTGTATCTAAAATAACATTTTACAAGCAATTCGTAAAAATTATTATTTTTTCTTTAATTTTTTAATATAATTAACAAGATTATAATAGTGATAATTATTAATATCAACCAACTTATACCAATTATTTTTAAGATCTTTTGTCCACCTTTTTTAATATTCTCTTTAGTTTCTTCAATATTTTTATTTATATCATCTAAATAATCTTGACAATCAAAATTGGCAATTAGCCAATTTTTATCATAAAATTTATTAACTCTAGAATAAGATTTTTTATACTCTATTACTTGACTTTGAATTTTTAAATAGCTAGAATTATATTCTGTCCTATCAAGATATAACGCAAAAAATGATATTACATCAGCTATAAAACTATAATTATCTTTTAAATATATTCTATAAGTATCTTTTCCATCTATAACAACATTAGATTTTAATAATTCAGCAATTTGCTTATCATCATCATAAATCATTACGTGTCTAAGATAACCATCTTCCACCGAATAACATTTATAAAATTTCTCTTTAACCTTTAAAACATGGTATCCTAGCCATATTTCCTTCATTTCTCCATAAACACTAAATAGTTCCTTTCCATCAATATCTATAATCTTTAATTGATAAAATTTTTGGAAATCAGAAAATAAATACTTTAATGGAATAAATTCTTCAAGTTTATTATCTATATATTTATAATTTGTCTTATATTTTATATTACCATTTAAATCAGTTACTACAATTTTTCTTAATTTTTCCAAGTCAAAAGTTCCATTTAAAGAAATAAATGGTAAATTAGCAACATATTTTTTTTCACCATTATAAATAATTTCAAATTGATTTTTCTTTTTGCTAACAGTTTGATTTACATCTATTATCATATTTTAATCATCACCTCCTTTGTTAATGATTCATCTAAAGTATACTATTTTGTAAGATAAAATCTAAATATTATTATAACTTCTACAATTATTATATCATAGATTATTTTAATTTTGTTTGTTTTATATAAAATTATACAAAAATTTGTTAATCAAAAATGGAAAATTGGTGATATACTTATATTAGAAATTAATCTTTAATAAAATTTCCAAACGTGTATAACTCACGCACCAATGATTATATCGTTGTAAAAGTCGACTTTTTAAGTCGATTTTTTTATTGTACATCGTATATATTTTGCAATTTACACAAATATATGGTATACTAATTTTATACTATTTTTATATTGCATAAAGGAGATTTTCATTATGACTAAAAAACGGACATTTTTTTACATTATTATAACATTTTTATTAATTACTTTTTCTTTAATAATAACTAATACAGCAGATTTAATATTACTAGACTTAATTCTCATTTTTTTAATATCATTCGTATTTTACATTTTATTTAGACTATGGTTATTATTTTTAATTAACAAAAATTATAGTAACTTAATCGAAACTGTAAATGATATTGAAAAATTAAAAATGAATCGTTATAAAACTTATTTTATTTATTCTGATGCAGAAATTGAAAAAGAAGTAAATTTTTGGAACGATTGTATTAAAACAGCTTATGAATATTCATATTTACTTATAGAAAGTTTAAAATATTATAGCAATTATTTGTCAAATAAAAAATACTATGATATATTAGTTATTGAAGAAAAAATCCGTAATACAAGCAGAACTTAAACTGCTTGTATTTTTATTTTGAATAATTATTTATTTTTTGTGTATAACTAATAATTATACATTGTTTTTGTTTATATTTTTTTAAAACATAATAATATTACCTTTTTCGACATTATTTTCATATTTTATTTATCATATTACCAATTGGTTCAAATGTCCTCCAACACTTGTTATACTTATAGTGTTATATCTACATAGGAGGCATATAATGGAAAATATATCAAAAGAAGTTATTAATAAGGCTTTAGGAAAAGTTGTTAAAGAATATCGTTTAAAAAACAAATTAACACAAGAAGAAATCGCAGAAAAATTAGAAATTTCTGCTAAATATATATCAAGAATTGAAAATGGTAGTGGTGGTGTAAAAACTGAAACTTTGGTAAATTATATTAATCTTTTAGGTATATCTCCTAATGTTATATTTAAAGATTTAATAAATAACAAAGATTTAAATTTAGAATTAGAATTATCTGAAAAAGCTAGTCAACTATCAAAAGAAAATGTCCAATTTATAATTTCTGTTATAGATTTATTAGGAAAAGATAAAAAAGACATAAATGAATAAAATAAAAAATGGGGCTGTAAAAAGTCCCATTTTTTATTTTATTCATTCCAAAAAGCTTTATAAGTTTCATATGCTGAGTAAATATCAAATTTACTTGTTACTTCATAAGGAGCGTGCATTGAAAGAACTGGTACACCACAATCAATTACATCTACACCTTTATTAGCTAAAATGTAGGCTATTGTACCGCCTCCTCCTATATCAACTTTTCCAAGTTCTGCAATTTGATATCTTATATCATTTTTCTCTAATAAATTTCTAATCCATGCAACGTATTCTGCATTAGCATCAGAAGCTCCTGATTTTCCTCTTGCTCCTGTATATTTGTTTAAACTTATTCCTTTTCCAATAAATCCTGCATTTGCTTTATCTGAAACAGATGCATAAATTGGGTCAAATCCTGCATCAACATCTGATGATAACATTTTTGAATAGCAAAATACTTTATCTAATAAGTTTGGTCTATTTATTTTTAATTTATTTAATATTTCAGATATAAAGAAGTCAAACATATGTGATTCCATCCCTGTATTTCCCATACTTCCTATTTCTTCTTTATCAGATAAAATACAAACTGCTGTATTTTTTACATTTTCTAATGTCATCATAGCTGCTAAAGATGAGTACGCACAAATTTTATCATCTTGACCATATGCAGCAACCATACTAGAATCAAATCCTAAGCTTCTTGCTTTAAATGCTGGTATTACTTCTATTTCTGAACTTGATAAATCAGCTTCTGTAATTCCATATTTTTGATTTAATATATTTAAAATATTTAACTTAACTTTTTCTTTAGCTTCTTTATCATCATATGGAATACTTCCAATTAATACTCTTAAATCTTCTCCATCTATTCCGTTTTTTAGCTTTTTCTCCATTTGTTCTTGGGCTAAATGTGGTAATAAATCTGTAATTGTAAATATAGGATCATTCTCATCTTCACCGATATTTACTGTGATTTTTTCTCCATTTGTTTTTACTATAACACCATGTAAGCTAAGTGGTATTGTTGTCCATTGATATTTTTTTATTCCACCATAGTAATGTGTTTTAAAATAAGCAAGTTCTGTATCTTCACAAAGTGGATTTGGTTTTAAATCTAATCTTGGAGAATCAACGTGTGAACCAATAATATGAAGTCCATTTTCAATATTTTCTGTTCCTATAACAGCTAAGTACATACTCTTTCCTCTATTAACAAAAAATACTTTATCTCCAGCTTTTAATTCTTCAAATTCATTAATATCTTCGTAGCCATTTTCTTTAGCCATTTTTACTGCCTCAACAATAAATTCTCTTTCTGTTTTAGCTCTGTTTAAATAATTCATATAATCTTTTGTAAAGCTGAATATCGCTTCTTTTTTTCTTGTATCTACTGTGTCCCATCCGTTTTCTCTTTTGTTAAATAATTTTTCTTTTAAATTCTCTTCCATTTTATCCTCCTTAGTTTAATTTTTTTTAGTATATCACTTTACTTTTTATTTTTCCAGTTTTTTTAGTATTTATTATATTTTTTTGCAAATAATAAAATTACTAATTATTTTTGGAGGTTTTTTATGAATTCTTTATGGTTATCAACTGCTAATTCAAAAAATTTTGAAACTTTAAATACTAGTTTGAATGCTGATGTATGTATAATTGGTGCCGGAATATTCGGTCTTTCCTGTGCTTATTATCTTTCAAAAGCTGGTTTAAAAGTTATAGTTTTAGAAAAAGATTCGATAGGAGAAAAAACAACTGGACATACTACTGGAAAAATCACTTCTGCTCATGGACTTTTTTATAACTACTTGGTTAATAATTTTAATGAAACTTTTGCTCATGATTATTTATTTGCAAATGAAGAAGCAATTTCAAATATAAAAAATATTATAGATACAGAAAATATTAAATGTGATTTTGAATATAAATCTAATTTTATATATACAACTAACAAATCAGAAATAAATCAAATAAAAGCAGAGGTTGAAACTGTTAATTATCTTGGCTTTCCTGCTAACTTTGTTACAAAAACCGGCCTACCTTTTGAAATCGCTGGAGCTATTCAATATAAAAATCAAGCGCAATTTAATGTAATTTCTTATTTAAATGGCTTGTGTAAAGCAATTTTAAATAACGGTGGTAAAATATTCACACATTCTACTGTTATTGATGTAAAAAACACTGGTTCATCTTATATAACTTCAACTTTAGAGGGTAATGTTAAATCGAAATTTGTTATATTAGCATCTCATTTTCCTTTTTTAAATTTTCCAGGAATGTATTTTACCAAAATGTATCAATCAAGTTCTTATATTATTGGAATTGATACTAAAAAAACTTTGTTTAATGGAATGTATATTAATGCTTCCTCTCCTATTTATTCTTTTAGAACTACAAAATATAATGGAAGAGATATTTTACTTATAGGTGGCTCAGAACATAAAACCGGAATAGCAGTAAATTATAACGAAACCTATGGAGCATTAGAAAAGTATGCTAAACAACTCTACCCTAATTGTGAAATTTTATTTAGATGGGACACTAGAGACTGCATTACCTTAGATAAAGTTCCATATATTGGTCCATTTTCTAACGCAATGGAAAATATTTATATTGGAACTGGTTTTAAAAAATGGGGTATGACCACTTCTAATGTCGCGGCAAATATAATTACTGATTATATTTTAGGCAATGAAAACAAATATGCTTATTTATTTGACTCAACCCGTATGCAACCAATAAAAAATAGAGTTGAATTTAAAAATATTTTAACTGAATCTGTAAATTCTTTAGTTTTAAATAAGCTTAAAACTTCTAAACTTACTTTTGATAATATATCTAATAATTCTGGTGGAATAATTGAAGTAAATAATCAAAAAGTGGGTATTTACAAAGATACTTCAGGCAATATTTTTGCTGTAAAACCAGTATGTTCTCATTTAGGATGTTTACTATCTTGGAACGATGCTGATAAGACTTGGGACTGCCCTTGCCATGGTTCTCGATTCGACTATATGGGAAAAAATCTTTATGACCCGGCTATTAAAGATTTAGAAAAGTACAATTTATAACAGAATTTTAACTTTTTTAGCATTTTTTGTTGACTTATTTTACTGTTTTTGCTACAATTTGCTTATAAATTCATATATTTATATATTTTTTATTTATGAACTAGATTTCTTCATTCGTGATAATCTAGTTCTTTTTACTATAAACATTTTAAAAGAGGTAAAATTATGAGCAAAAGAAAAAGAAATAATAAAACAAAATATTTAAAATTTATATCATCAATAATATGTTTAGTCTGTATTTTAATTTATGGCTTCATAATGCAAAATACAGAAAATACTAATAATGTAAATGAAAATATCTCACAAAATCAAAATGTAACTTTTGACTTATCTTCAATTCCAGAATATTCTTCAAGTCCTTATGTTGAAATAAATAATAATATTCCATACTTTGAAGAAAAAGACTATACCACTAAAAGTTTTGAAAATTATAGTGAATTAGATGTTCTTGGTAGATGTGGAGTTGCTTTTGCAAATGTTTGTACAGATATAATGCCACCCGCAGGAGATAAACGTGGAGATATAAGTTCTGTAAAACCCTCTGGTTGGAAACAAAAAAAATATAACGGAGAATATTTATATAATAGATGTCATTTGATTGGTTATCAATTATCAGATGAAGATGCCAATAAACAAAATTTAATTACTGGAACACGTTATTTAAATGTTGAAGGAATGTTACCTTTTGAAAACAAAGTTGCAGATTATATAAAATCAAATAAAAACAATCATGTTCTTTATAGAGTAACTCCGATCTTCAAAGAAAATAACCTTGTAGCTATCGGTGTTCAAATGGAAGCTTGGTCTGTTGAAGATAATGGACAAGGTGTATGTTTTAATATTTACTGCTATAACGTTCAACCCGGAATAGTTATAGATTATGCAACTGGAGAAAGTCAAATTTCTGCTAAATAAAATTTATAAAAATCATTGTAATTTTATGTAAAATGATATATAATCACTTCTAGTTTTATTCTTACTACTATTTTTCAATAGTAGGTTCCCTACACAAAAATTTAAAAACAAAGGAGTGATTGCATATTGAATTTAGATTTAGTAAATGATTTATTTAATAATTTAAAGGAGAATAAATTCGTGCAAAATTTTATGAATGAATTATCAAATTATTTAGAAAAAAATCTATCTAATAATAATTTTAGTATTGGTTCAAATAGTTGGATTGATTTATCAAATGATGATTTAACTATTTTTGATACTAAAATAACTACAAAATTTAGAGATGAAATGTTAGTTGAAAGAAATAATATTTTACAAAATTATGCTAAAACTATTAATGGCGCTGATGATATTTTTTACATTTATTCTATTAATTCTAATAATAAAAACTCTTATAATTTATATAATTGTAGAACTAATGATATTGTTACAAAATCTATTGATGATTTACCTAATGGTTCTAAACTTGGAGGTATTTTGTCTTATAAATCTGGAAGTTTTATTTTAGATAATGAAGCAACTGAAATGATTGGAAATGAGATAGTTTCTATGATTAAAGATAAGGTTATTGAGCAAAATGATTTTTTATCTAATAATAGAATTGAAGGTCATATTTATGAAGTTGGTGAAAAGTCTTCTGGTTGTGTATGGTTATATGATTTGAATAGTGTTAATGGTGGCAGTGATGCTATTGAAGAGATTGAATTTCCTGCGGAATTGTATGATAGAGTTGATGAAAATGATAGAGTTGTTTTTAGGGATGGTGAGTACAAAAATATCGAAAATTAAATTTGATAAAGCCAAAAAGTATGTATATTTGAAAATATACATGCTTTTTATATTCTTTCACATCTTTTAAACTTCTCTTTATTTTCTTATATGAATCATTTTTTAATGTATTAATTACTATATTTGAAATGATTTCAAATACAAAAAAAGACTTCTACAGAATTATATAATATTATTAAGTTATATTAATTATTTAGAAACAAATAATTTTAATCACCTCTCTTGACTGTTTACTATAATCGATGTATTCTATTATTATATAATTTTTTACAAGTTATAATTCCATTATAAATTAATACAGTCTACTTTTAATATATTGTAATAAATTGATTAAAAAAGATTGCTAAATTATTTATAAATTTAATAATAATAACTTAATAAAATTAATCGAATTCGAATGTGAACTATTTCAAAAGTAAAAAATTAAATTAACTTATAATTATATGAAGGTGAGGAATTAATATATGAACAAAATATTATCATTTGTTATAAACGAAAAAAAAGAATTTTTATTACTTTTAGGGAGTGATAAAGATCCTCAATTCAAAAAATCCTTTTGGTATGTTGTTACTGGTGGATGCGAAAATGATGATTCTACTTTAAAAGATACTGTTAAAAGGGAAATAAAAGAAGAAACAAACTTAGATGTAATAGATTCGATGTATTTAAATTGGATTTTTAAATACAAATCTTTAGGAAAGGATTGTACAGAATATGCATTTATTTCTAAAGTAAATGATTCTAATATTGTTTTAAATGAAGAAAGTATAAGTTATAAATGGTGTAACTTAAGCGAATTTATTAATTTAATTCAATGGTATAGTGATAAAGATATACTAAATAAAGTCTTAGAGACAGCCTTAGAAAACAAAATTTTCTTTAAAAAAGAAAAAATAGAAAATTTTAATCGATTGTAGTGTTACAATAGATGTGAAACAAAAATAATATAGAAAAAAAAGTGATTCAAGTAGTATAATTGAATCACTTTTGTATATTATAACACAAAAAAATAAAAATACAAAGAGATATTTACCACATCATTGACTAACATACATGTTTTTTCGACATAATTTAAATGTTTATATTTCTTTTCTTCTTTTTTTCTGTTATAATTATTTTGACACATAACTTACAAATCCTTTCAATGTTTTCTTGACAATCACATTGTATCATTTGTAATCTTATGTGTCTATTTTTATTTCAAAGTGCGTCACTTAATTTTACCATTTATAATTTAAGTTTCGTTTTTTTGCAGAAATAAATTATTTTAAAATAGAGAATTGGTAAAATATGGATATATTTATTCATATGCTACCAATTCTTTTATTTTAAACATCACTTAATAGACCTATACAAAATAGGCTTTTCAACATTATGTAAATAACACCTCTACAATAAGCACAGCTGTCCATCATACTCTTTTGTTTTTCTTATATCTTCCCATTCTCTTATTCCACATCTTGCTGTCTTTTATCTAATAAATTTACTATTTTATTTATTCCTTCAAATATGATGTCATTTGCTGATATAAATTCTTTTTGGGTTTTTCATCTAAGACTCCTGTAATACTTGATAATAAGATATCTTTTGATTTTGAAATTCCATAAATCATATCCATCACAAATTTTGATTCTGGTTTGCTTGTACCTTCAGAAATTTTTCTAGAAAAATTTATAATATCTCTTTTCATTTCATAATTATTTGTGGTAAAATTGTCCATAGAAAAACCTCCATTTTTTTGTTTAGTGTATTTTTTTTAAATCAACTTAATTATACTAAAACAATGGCGGTTTTTCTTTATTTTCACATAAATTTCATAATTTTGTGGATAACGTTTCGGAACATTTTCAAAAAGCTGAAAAAATTTATTGTGATATTTTATTTTTGTTTAATTTATGTTATCATATATTTAATAAATATTTTAGGAGGCGAGTTTATGAGAATAGTTGATTATTTAAAAAATCTTATAAATAAAATTAAAAATAAAAAGCAAAATCAACTATTATTAGATTCGCCTAAAAATCTTTATACAAATTTAATAACTAATTACAAAATTGATACTATAATAAATAATATACCACAGAATATATCTCAAATAGAAAAGGCATATTACATATATCTGGAATTAGGAAAAATTGTTAGTGAAAGTCCTCAATTTGTATTTACTAATAAAGAAGGAAAAGAAAGACATTATAATGATGTGATAGATAGCGAATATTATGGTATTTGTAAATCAATTTCAGAATTATATGTTAGTATCTTAAGAGATAAACGAATTGGGATTTCTGCAGACTTAGTAAAAAAATATCCAGAAAGTCCAATCACACATATAGACACAATATTAAAAATTGACGGAAAAAATTATATCACAAATTTAATTAGTGATTTATCTAGAATAAAAACTTCAAGAAGAGTAAATAGTTTTTGTTTTAACCTAAGTAGACCTGTAAATGATCCAATATTAAAAGAAGAGAATGAATCTTATTTAAAGAGATTAGAACTTTATTATGTTAAAATTGATAGTTTAACAAGACAAGATATTGAAAAATTAGATAAAAAATTAGAATATAGTTTTTTTATCCCCAAAATTTCAAAAGAGGATGAAAGAGGATTCTATACAGAAGACACCATTGAATTATTAAGAAAAGATATGAACAACCCAGAATTATTTAAAAAATATGTATTACATAATAAAGATATTTCAGCAGAAAAATTATTAAAATATAAATTAGATTATATTTTTGAAAATATAAATAAATTAACTGATTATAAAGGTACTATGAATTATCTAGAAAATATAAGATATTATTTGTATGTTGCTAAAAATATATTATCTCCAGAAGAAGGCTCAAGGATACAAGCTTATGTAGCCACTACAGGAAACGATTTATCTAGTATAATATCTATATTGAAAGTACAGTCTTTAATAAAGCCCAATGATAAAAAAAATAATTTTTATTACCTATACTCTGCTAAAGATAAAAAATATGTAGGTAAAACATCAGAGGAAATGAAACAATTTATAGATAGTATAGCTAAAAATTCATTACAAATAATAGGAACATTTGATAAATTTAATCCAAAAGAAATTGATGAACTTGAATTATAACTGTATAAACTATAATTTGAATGCAATATTGAATGCAGTAACGCAAATATAGAGAAACTTTGAAAAAATTAGGAAAATAAAAAAGGTTACAATTAGCCAAAAAACAAATTAAGGAGCTTGTAAAAAAGCTCCTTTTTATGGTCGAGGCGACAGGGATCGAACCTGCGACCTCATGGTCCCAAACCACGCGC
>OJNH01000355.1_pt1 | contig 41789 bp, 61 predicted proteins | sample 1597361 | NCBI WGS metagenome assembly OJNH01 (sample SAMEA2452136, study PRJEB22498) | human gut metagenome | biome: human feces; feature: human gut; material: feces | place: Australia | collected 2012
TGGCTGTCCTGCCTTTAGACGTTCTACCCACACGCCCAACTCCCTATTAAGTTGTTGCATATCTCTACCACTCAAAGGCAATAACGCCTCATCTATTTTTTTTATTTCAGCCTCTGCAAAATCTATCTCCTGCATAGCCTTTTCTTCTGCATCTGTCATGGCTTTATTTTAGTGCTTTTTGGAGTGTTCAGAAAGTAAAATGCGTACACCTCATTTTCAGCCCTTTATTATAATGCCTCTGTGATGTATTATAAACTGCATATAAACTGTATATATTTTCCTTTGTTTTGGTAACATTTTTAGTAACTTTTTACGCTTTACTCTGCCTTTGTACTTTTTGCTTTCTTTTTACTTCTTGGCACACGCTTGCAAATAGTTCTTTAAAGGCAAATTTTGTGCTTATCGCTGTTAAAACTGCCTTAAATCTAATAGCCCTATCTTGTGGCATTTTGCCCACTGTTTTAGCGTCCTCTACCCTTTGTAGAAGCACGTCCAACCCTCCTACCTGCTTCATGTATTGATATGTACAGTATTTATAAAATTCCTTTGCGGTCTTGAACTCGCTAAAGTCTATTTGCAACCCCCTTGGGCGTGCGCTTTTTAGCACGCTTACAGATGGTTTTATTTCGTTTGCTTTGGTTGTTGGTGTCATACTTTCTGTGGCATTGCCAAACATGGCAAACGCTTTCTTTAGGTAGTCTCTTTTGCGCTTTGCGTCAAATCTTGTTATTTGCTTTTGTGCTTGGCTTTCGCTTATAACGTTAAGCATATTTTCTAAACCTCCCATTTGGGCCACCGTTCGGGCCACACAATAGGCTTGAAATTCTTTTGTGCCTAACAAATAAATCTTACTGTTTTGCATACTCGTTGATTTTTTGAAGTAGTTCACACTGTTTGGGCGTGCCACTTTTTAGCACGCTTATACTACACATTTTTTTTAGGTAGTCTCTTTTGCGCCTTGCTTCAAATCTTGTTATTTGCTTTTGTGCTTGGCTTTCGCTTATAACGTTAAGCATATTTTCTAAACCTCCCATTTGGGCCACCGTTCGGGCCACACAATAGGCTTGAAATTCTTTTGTGTTCATTGTTGTTACTATTTCTTTTGCCTTTACGTTAGTTAGTTTCTCTATCTCGTTATATTTACTTTTCCATAACTCTACCACCTTTGCAAAGAAGTTAGCGTTATACAGTGTTGCCCCAGCTACGGCCGTTTGAAAGGCTGTGTTTATTTGTGTGGGGTACATTAGTCGCTGTTCGTACCTCAATACGTTTTTGTTTTGGTATTGTTTAGGTATTGTACCGCTGTGGCTTATGGTCTCTGCGTTCTTATCATATAGGCAAAGCACACCTTTTGCGCTGTGGTAGTATAGGCTTGTTCTGTCCTTGGTGCGTTCTGCGTCCTGCAATGCTCCCAACTGTTCCAAATACACGTTAGTAGGTTCATGGAGAACAAAACACGCCCCAAAATCAAGCCTTGTTACTTTAGCCTCTGCCAATGGTAAATGCAAAGCGTCTGAAAGGCTTGTTACTGCGTCCTCTGCTCCCTGCCTTGTCAGTGGTTCGTAATTGTTGCCTAACTGCCATTTGCAAAGGCTTCCACCTTTCACGCTTACCCCTGCATCGCCTAAAAATACATCATAGTTTTGCAACCGTCCGTGTATATAATAGCGTTTTCTGTCGTTGTATAGCGTTCTACTTATGTCCTCCAAAGCGTTCAAAGTAGGGGTGCAGTCTCCCACACGTTTTGCACTTACCCAAAAGTTTGTTGTGTCATACATTCGTTTTAGTGGGTTTTCCTTTACGGCTGTGGCTTATGTATTGGTGTGGCCTTTGCTCTTAACAGTTGCAATTCTTCATCAAAATCGCCCTCCTCGGCCAGTTTGCAAATACTTGTTATATTGTGCTTGCAACCTCTTGCAATAAACATCTCTAAAACTGTCCCACGGTCTACGCTGTTCCCTGTCTCTGTGTAGTTGTAGATATAAAATAATATCCCATCACACGACCCTCTAAAATCCCCATAGGCAAAAGGCGTTAGCCCTCCTCCTGCCTTATAAATGCTTGTTAGTGGTTCTGCATTGGTCTTTAATACTTTCCACGCTTTAATTTGTGCGTGTCTGCTGTAATTCATTGGTACAGCTGTAAAAAGGTTTAGTGTTATGTCTCCTGCTTGCTTTCCGTCTCGCTTGTCTGTGGGTCGCTGTGGCTCTCTACACGCCAACCTTTCAAGCGTGTTATAACTGTGGGTGCTGCATGTACAATCAAGTCTGTTTTTTGCCTTAACTGCTGTTTTTTCAAACCTGTAATAGTCTGTAAAAATCATCTTACCCCTCCTTTCAAACAAAAGTTTAACGCCATTGTGTTCTGCTCCTGCTCTGTTGAAACCCTTGACGCTTCCAACCATTCCAACAAGTCCACACGCTTAATATAAATGCGTCCCCCTGTTGGTTTGTAATAAGGCAATGAACGGCCGTTCACCATGTCCCTAACGGTGCGAGGGCTAACGCCTAAATACTTTGCCACTTCGTTAGTGGTTAGAAATTCTTTAGCTTTCATAATCTGTTCAAGCTCTTGCAATGTAATGTTGTCTTGTGCCATCTTTTTAAATTTTTAAAAGTTAGTAATACGAATGCAAAAGTATAACGTTTAAATTTAACCACCAATATACTAATGGGTACAGAAATATTTTAGTACCCATGTGAATAAAAAACTAATCAAAAACAAATAATAAAAATACGTTACCTAAACAGTTAGTTTTTTATTGTGTAGCCCTTTTGTAATGTAGTCACGGAAGCCTTTATAATTTGCGCTTCCTGTGTTCCTGTAGCTTGCCTTTGCCAACCCTGTAACATTAAACAATAGTTCTAACTCCTTTAGCGGTCTGCGCCCATGGTAGACTATATCTACAAAATGCGCCAAAAGGCTTTTGTTATATGTTGGGTAGCCCTCACACTGCAAACGCCATGTATAAGAGTAGGGACTATTAACAGACAGCCACCCCAAAGCCTCCGCCCTCTTATAGGCTTGCTTTATTGATAGAGTAGGGAACAACCTTTTAAGCCCTGTTTTCGTTAGCCTTATTGTTTTGGGTCTGCCTTGCTTGTGTTTATGCAAATACGGTTCAAGCTCTGTTACTATTGTGGCTATATCATTGTGGCTTATATTGGGGTGCTTGTTTGTTATCTCTGTAATAAGTGCTTGTTTGTCCTTGTCTGTCATGGCTTATATTTTGATTTGTGGTAATGTGGCCAACGCTTTGCGCTTGTTCTCGTCCAATACTCTTGCATAGCGTTGTACTTGTGCTAATGATGAATGCCCCATTAGGTTTGCCACTGTGTTCAAATCCTTTGTTTTGCTTACTGCGATAGTGCCAAATGAATGCCTTGCACAATGCCATGTTATATGCTTGTTTATCCCTGCTCGCTTCGTCCACCTTTCCAATGATTTGATACAACATTTATGGCTTGCCAATTTAAATATAAGTTCTTTTTTGTTCTTTGGTTGCTGTGGCTTGCCTATAAGGTTCAAAAGTGTTTCGTTTAATGGTATTTCAACAACAGATGCAGAGGAACGCCCCTTTACCTTGCTTTGCTCAAATCGGAGGAAACCGTTTGCAAAATCCACGTTTGCAAATGTCAATCGCTTCACGTCACAAAAACGAATGCCACACAAGCAACTAAACAAAAACGCCCTCTTTGTGTTTGGGTTTTCTTTTGGGTAGTGTGTTTCTGAAAGTATTGTTATTTCTTCCTCTGATAAAACCTCTTTTTGTTGCTCGTCATATACTCTTATGCTTATTCCCTCGCATGGGTTCTTTGTTATTAGTTCATGTTTGTAGGCAAAGTTGATTATTTGTTTAAAGTCTCCAAAATAAGCCTTTGCGCCTCCGCCCCTGTGGTTTTCCTGCAAATGTTCTGCAAAATCTTTCACCATTTCATTGTTTACCTCCTGTAAGGTCAAACAATCTGCAAAACAGCGATAACGCATTGATTGAGATATAAACGCCTTAAAGCTCATTAAAGACGCTTTGAAGCGGTTGGAATGTTTTTTGTATTGCTGTATGTACATTTGTGCAAAATCAAAAAAATTAACCTCCTGCTTTAATCTTACCCTATATCCTTTTTTGTCCTGCAATAGTTCCTGCTCCCTCTCAAAGCGTATCTTTTTAGCAAGTGTTATTACTTCGTTGTTATGTATTCTTTCCTGTGGTGTGCTTGGGTTCGCATACAAATACAAATTTAGGTTTTCTTTTTGCCTGTGTTGTGTTCTGTGTTCTGCTCCTGCTTTGTTGTCTTTTGTGTACCCAAAGTAATACGACAAATAAAGGCTTAGTTGCCCACTTTTTAGAACTCTACAACAAAGTTTTGGGTTCTCTGTTTTTGCTGTTTTAAATGCAAAATCCTTGGTTTTTGTACTGTTTTCCATACTTGTATTTTTTTAACTGTCTGTGAATGATGCAAATATAAGTCATTTTGAGGTGTGAAAAAGGTGTGAAAACGTGCCTTTTCGCTATATATTTGCATATCTTTTTACGTTTGGTGTTTTCTTGTATTTTCCATAACGTTCTGTAATACATTCGTTTGCGCCCTTTTTTGTGCGTCCGTGTGCGTGGGGTGTATTTTAACAAGCGGAATGCCTTTATACTTAAATACTTCGCATAAATGAATGCCTGTTTCGTGATTACGGCCAACTGCATTGCCTATGGCAGCTGCATGAAATCGTGAACGTTCTCTGTTAATGTGCCAATGGCTATGATTTAGCCAACCACCTTCAACAACTACAAGAAAATTTTGTTTTTGCATTTTCGCTTTTGCGTGCGCAACTTCAACATAATCAAGTGTTGGAGCGAATGTTAGCGTTTTAACAACAAGCTGCTTAGTCTTAACATTAAGCAATGCTACACCGTTTTTGTCAACGTCAGGGTCTATTGCAATAATAACATCTACCATCACAAATTTTTCTGGTGTTTGACTTCTACGGGGTATTCGCAACACGGGCAGTAGACAAATGTCACTTGTTGGCTGATGAGTCCGTGAAAGCGTTTGCGGTAGATGTTCGTTGCGTTGGTTCGGTCGTATTGGAATTGTGTGCCACAGACTTTACACGTGGCAATGGGCAGTGCGCCTTGTGTTAATATTTTCATTTTTGTTTAGTTTTGAGATTGTTAGCTACCCATGAGGGTGTTTCAATAAGTTCGCCATATTTTTCAACTAAATCGTCTACTTCCTTTTGCATTTTGGCTCGCAGGTTTTTTATTTTCTGCATGTATTCTTCTGACATTCGTGGTGCGCTACCGAGCCATGATTTCAGGTTGATATAGTTAATTTTGTATTCATAGGCGAAGATGTTGTACTCTACCCATTTGTAGAGTTCTTCGGATAGGTTTTTGTATTTTGTTGTGAGTTCCGTTGCGTGGTCAACGACATAGCGGACTTCGTCAAAGGAATAGGCTTCACATTCGGTTATCCAAACGGAGTAATCGGCAGTCCATTCGCCTTGCTTGCCAGTAAGCTTACTAAATTGACATTCGTATTTGTGGCAAAGGGCTTCTGAGTGTTGGTTGAGTGTGAGTTGTGCCATGATAGTTATTCTTTTACTTTATACGGTTTCAAAAACTTTGCAAGAATTTCTGTTGCCCTTTGTTCAATTTTATCGCAGTCAAGGCTATACCCGCCTTCTGTGGCTGTAATTCTGCGACCGTCTTTATTAGGTTCAATGTCTTCACATGTGTTAAGTATTTGAATTAAAATATTTAGCTCTGCGATTTCTCTTGTTTTCATATTATTTTTTAGTTAGGATATTTACTACTGATAATTTCAAAATCTACCATGTCTCCATACTTTGCTTCTGTAATGAGCATTCCAAAGTATTTCCCAAAGTGTTGCGCAATTTCTTTGCTTGCACAACCTAAAAGCCCAACATTAGCAGAAGCACCACCCACTTTATTATAAGCATCAAAGTTACCTAAACCATAACCCCTATTATAATCAGTAGTGCCGCCAAGAACATTGTATTCTTCTCCTTCACTCTTAATTTTACCTATTACTTCTATTTTACTTGATTTAATAGCATCTGAATAAAAAGTAGAATTCTTAGTTATGATGGGATTATAAGGAAAATAAATAAGAGAATCTTCTGGGTCTCTTGCAAGATGCAAATCTTGACCCAAGTTAAGTGCTTTTCTCACTATTTCTAATTTAAATTTAGCAATAGAAATTTTATTTAGATAGTCAGATAAATTTATAAGATAATTTTGCAACATGTAATAATCATAACCAAGTGCTCTACATGCATCTTCAAGAGTCTTTATTGCCCGAAAATCCTGCTTAATCTCTTCAACAGAAAAGGCTTGAAGTGCGAACTCTTTAAGAGCTTTATCTCTGCCATAATACCAATCTCTTGCTGTCTGAATATCAATTTTAATATTTCTCGTTTCCATATAACGTTAGTTTTTATCATTTATAATTTTTACATCAGACAACTTTGTTTTATACTTTGTGTTTTCGTGCACCACGTTGTTTTTATACACGCATTTATTATCTGCCACTTCTGCATTGCCACCGAACCAAATTCCGCTCTCGCAATAATTATCGGCAATCAGTCGGTTAGTGTTCGGCACTCCTCCGGCGTAACCTCTCGGAGTTTTTGACGGGTCAGCACATCGGCTCGAAATAGCATAACCGGTAGGGCAGTCTTTAACCCTGTTGCCGGACACCTCAAAATTATAAGCACCATCATCACAATAAATCGCATGATTATTACCTCTACCCTCGTACCCCGCTATAACGTTATTTTTTATTGTTGCGAAGCTGCTATTAGCTGCAAGATATATCGCACCCGTATCGGTCACAACACCCTGATTAAAAACCGGTGAAGCAAAAGTGTTGCTTAGTACCTGCACACTGGGACACTCGTCTTTGGTCACAGCCTTGACCTTGCCGACCCTGATGCCAAAACTGCCATAATGGAGAAAATAATTGTCTATTACAGCGGTATCGCCCTCGCAATCAATTGCCCCCGTATTCTGCCTACCCTGATTAACGTTAAAAAAACCTGTGTTACGCACATAGATACTCCCTTTTGATTTTATTGCGGATTTCCACGTGTGACCAAAACAGCAGCCTGTAACAACCACATTAGATTTATCTTGTGCGTTTATGCCGGACTCCGTGCAGAACATCACGGTACAGTTGTCAAGTCGAAGATTTGCCCCTTCAGACACAAAAACACCTCCACGTAACTCCACGTTTTTCAGTTCAACCTTAGATTTCAAAGAAAGAATGTACTTGCTGTATTGTGTTTGACCACAATAAATTAACCGATATTGAGTAAATTTTTTACTATTGCCCTGATACCAGTCAAAGTCCACACAGTAGTCAGTGCCGTAAGACCTGAAATAAATATACCCATTCTCATATTTAACAATCGGCAACGTGTATGCAGTCCAACCGCACGAGAAATTGATATACTGATGTCTTTCCACCTCTCTTTTTGAGAGAAGTGTTGCTATCCTGAACACACCTGCTCCTTTTTCCGACAGTTTCACCTCTGTCCCGTCCTCATGCTCCACCCTCGACTCTGCAAGACGCAACGAAGAGCAAAACGTATCTTCGTTCAGCGCAAACCCCCGACGCTCCTGCCTGCAATAGATTCTATGCCCGTCACCGTCGATGGTGACCTCGCTATTAATCTGCAAGGGAGCAGCACAGCTGATGTCCTTGTCAAGCACAATCTCTTTCTTGCCCTTATCAAGAGCCTTGACCAACTCCTCGTAAGTCAGCACATGAGTCCTTTTGTCCTTGTTAAAAAGACCCCGAATAAATTTTTTGATACTCATAATTATTTTTTTCATAATTCTTCAAATTCTTAATATTTACTATTTGTTCTCGTCAAAAAAAATACAGTTGTCTCACCTCGTCGGGCAGAGGTACACCTATTGCACGCAACGCCTGCCTGTAAGTTACATCATTGTTTTTGTAAGCCATCATTTTTCTGTATAATGCAGGGTGTAAACGGTACAACATCTCAAAGCGTTTTCCCCTGTCAAGATGTGCGCCAAATCCACAAAACATGCACCCCGTACGCCGGCATTGTTCATCACGATACAATTCACAAATGGGTAAATTATACCTTTTTATGTATTGCCAAATATCTGCCTCCGTCCAAATGCTTAGCGGATAGCTGGCGCGATGTTTACCCTCATAGACATTACAGCCATTGCGCCTTAGATACTGGTTTTGCCTCGCACGGCTTTCAGCGGCCATTGTGCCAATTACAGGCACCTCGCCCGTATTACGTTCGTATTCACGAAACGGGCGTTTTTTCAAAATGTCACAACACTTCTCGCTCACATTAAAAGGGGCTTTTAATAAAAATTTCCATTTTTCGGGAATTACGCCATAAGTGCCTTTTTCTGTTCCCACCATTCGTAATTTTAAAAGTTTTTCGCTTTTTGTGTTTTTTACTTGCCGTATTTTAAAAGCAGTTTCTTTGCTGACAAGAGGAAACCCATTACAGGCGATGACTTTGCTAATATTGCATGAGGGGCTTATTACAACAACATTATCTACCGTGCGGACAAACTTGACAATTTCAGGATATTCATTGCCTGTATTTGCAAAAACACCTTTTATGTCAGACTTTACGAACCTCCGACAGAGGTCAAGCAGCACAGTGCTATCCTTGCCACCGGAAAACGCCACATAAGGAATTTTACCCGTCCTGGAAATAAACGCCTCAAGAGTGCCGATTGAATGGTCCAGCTTTTGATTAAAAGTCCAGCTTTGTCGCGCTATCAGTTCTTTTGCTGTCATAGTTCTTCAAGTTCTTTTTTCCAATCTTCTATTTCTCTGTTGTACTCTGTTTTTATTAGTTTATAGACTTCGTTTGCAATAACAAGGGGAACAGTACACCAGCCATGCTCTTTGTCAGAAATATAAAAAATTGGATTTTTTTGTATAATTTCAAGGTCGCATAATTCCTCTTGTATTACCTCTATCTTATTATGCAATTTTTTTGCTTTATTATATTGCTGTTCTGTCATAACTTTTTATTTATTATTTCTTTTTAAAGAACACACTTATTAACATAGTTTACAATCTCCTCGTAATGCTTACCTTTGTCCTCACTGTTTGCGTAAGCCTTTTTTATCAGTTTTTCGCCTGTGCCATAAAAGCAACCGACTGACCACATATTATTGCTTCGAGTCCAAGTAAAATGCCGTCCACTTGACCACCAGTTTTTGAAGACTATGTAATCTTTATTATTATATATTTCTGCATTGCCACAGACTTTTGCATTATCGTATACTTTAGCGTTGTCATCGACCCAACAAGAACCCCCATGTGATAAATTTTCTTCTTTTTCTATCCACCCCCCCCTATCACCTTCTTTAACGTTTCCGAAATCACGAAGTGCGACAATGCGGTGCAGAGGTTTTCCGCAAAAAATTTTTGTTTCGTCAGTTAGTTTATACTTCTTCATGGTTTTTACTTTTTTGTTTCTTGAATTTTACTTTTTTGTTTTTAAAAAGGCGGCACGAATGACTATCCAGTGCAGACGCACCGCCAGAGCCGAAGCCCATATTTTGTTTCTACAACACAAGTTTCCATATTAAAAAAATCAATTTTAAAAAGTGTTGTAGTTTTTCCTATGTTGTTAAATTTTATAATATTTGTTAATCGGGTTCCACTTCTTCGAGTTGGTACGCTCCACGTTGTATAATGTCTTCGAGTTGTTCTTCGGCTTCATCTTTGAGGTCAGACAAGATGTCTCCGTCTTCGTCTACTTCCACTTCGATTGTAGCGAACAGTTTTATGAATACGTCTACTTTTTTTGTGCATGTGTGTTCGTCTCTGTTCCAAGGTGCGTTCGGGTCGTAAGTAGACCCAAGAGGGTATCCGTTTCCGTTAAACATAGTCATTAATTTTTAGTGAGTTGTGTCAAAATTTTTCGCAGTGTATCTGTTGCCATTCTGGGCGTTCTTCTTCAGTAAGGAACAGTGCATTGCCGAAAATAAGCTTTCTTTCGTGTTCGGGGAATGAATACTTTGTAGCCATAGGGTTGTACGGACGAAAATATTTGTCGCCTTGTGCGGTGTAGTACATTCTTCCACCCCCGAGCATCTGAACATAAGTGAGCGATGCGCCTTTTGGGATATTGATTATCTGTGCGATTTCGGCTTCTGTGTATCTGTCTGGTCGTTGAGGGAGTTCAACAAGTTCTCGGTTGGATAAAATTTTAAGTGCCATAATTTTGTTTCTAAGCGATTATTTTGTGTGCTAACGTATAATTGTGCATCTTTAAGGGGAAAGTTCGTCAGAACGCCTAAAATCGTGCTTGTTTTGGATTTTGTGTTTGTTTTGTGCCGTTAGTAGCTGGTTTAACTATCTGTTCTTCGATAAGTGAGATGCACTTTTCTTCGAGAGCTTGCCCCTCACGGACTGTCTTGACGGTGGCTGCAAGCCGTTCGGTCATGGCCTTGACAGCTTCGTCTGACACATCGGCATGTATTCGGAACAACATCAACATATCGTTTAGTCCGTCAGACAGTCCTGTCAGTTCTTCGCTGATGGTGAGTTGGTGGCACACTTCGGAGAGTGCTGCCCGCAAGGATTTGGCGAGTCGGAGAATGTTTCCGAGTTTGAGTCGTGTTTCGTAGGTTGCCGTCATACGCAAGCGGTCGATGGGTGCGAGGTAGTCGAGTACTGCCGAGTCGAGGTTGTCACAAAGGACTTGCAGGAGGTAGGTCTGATACTTGACGGTGTAGATGTCAGTGGCTACCTGACGAGTGTTGCTGTGAGATTTGAGTGTGAGTTTCATAGCACGGCTTCGGTTTTGGACTCAGATAGTTTAACAAGCTCCATGTCGTCATATCCCTGTCGGAGGTAGTCTTTTACCGTCTGTCGTGCCTTGTCGAAGTCTTCGGCAAAGAGCAGGACATCGTACTTCATTGCCGACTTGTTGCCATCTATGTCGTACTCCTGTTGCAGTGTGGCAACAAAGGCTTTATCTTCTTCGGTGCGTGTGTTCACTACCTCACGAATGCGAGACTTGGCAATGCTGTATGTGTCGCTGTCGGGGTGTTGTTGCAGTATGACGTGTTCGGCTTCTGCATACAATCCTTGCTCTGTCAGATACTTGTGATTAACGGACACTTCTTTGCCTTTGGCGTTTGTCTCTTTGGTTTTTGCTGTAATTTCGTAAAACATGATTTTGTGATTTTAGTGATTAATTTTTGATTTTTTGTATTCTTCGTAAGTTACGCATCGTGGTTGTCGTTCTTCGTTGCGCTGTTGTCGTTTCAGGCTTTCGGCTTCGTCAATGCAGGCGTTGCGGTAGTCCATGAACTCGTGTCGGAACTTGTCGCATATTTCGCGGGATGTGTTGCCGTACATTCGCCACATGCCAGTGCGGAGCTGTGCAAAGAAGAGTGTCACTTCGGACACGGTGTAGTTGCGCATAACGGAGAGAATTTCCCGACACATGGTTTGCAGCTGTTCTTCGGTGAGTCGTGCATTAGCCGTGGTGTTGAGGTTGAGGTAAGCTCCGAGTTGTGTGCCGATGAACATTCTGACCGCTGGCGCACCGAACAGGGCTGTAGCTTGGTTGAGCGTGGGGTATTCTTCTGTCCATGCCAGAATGGGGTTTCTGAGTGACTGCAAGGTGTTGGAGGGATGCCAGTAGGCGAGGAATGCTTTAGGGCTGTGCCATTTGGCTTTCCAGCGTTCAACTGTCTCCGTGGGCAAAGTTCGCAATAGCGTTTGTGAGCGTCTCTTGATAATCGGCTCTTGGATTAGTTTCTGTAGTTTTTCTGCCATTTTGATTTTTGTTGAGTTGGTATCTCAGCCAGTCAACGAAGTGTGAGCGTATATCACGGTCGTTTTGGTGCGTGGTCTGTTTGGCTTTGCACTCTGCACTGAATTGCTTTATGTGTTCTTGGAGTTGGGTTTGCGTTATCTTGTAACATCGGCAAACGTCCTCTTGCCACATTGGGGCATTTTGCATCGACTGAATGAGTTGTTGTTCGTGGTTCTCGGGATTAGGAAAAATATCTGGTTGAGTGTGTGTGTGAATTTCTTTTTTACACACACTTTTTTCTTTATCATTTACATTTACATTTACATTTTCATTTACATTATTATTAGGTTGTTTTTCGGTTGTTTTTTCATTCAACCGTTGGTTGTTTTTCGGTTGTTTTTCGGTTGTTTTACGTGCATTCTGATTACCCTTTGGAGCACCTCCTTTGCAACCGTTAAGATACCGCTTAATATTGGCATCAAGTTGTGGTTTTATTAACAACCACGCTATCTTTGCCACTCCACGAAATTCTACTTTGTCAACAATCCCTAACGAATAATCTACTATTGCATCATAAATCTGTAATCTTACATCTTCCGAGACCTCTTGTAGAGCGTCCCTAAAGGACTTATAAAATATAAAGCTGTCTCGTATCATAGGGGCTTTTGGTTTGATAGTTTTCTGACCAACAAACGAGCGAGACGCCCTTTGTTCTGTGACCGTGTGCTGTTGGCGGTTTTGAGTTCTTCTCCTGCCTGTGTAAGCGGTTCCAGAATGAGCCGTCTCTCTGCGTTTGTTATCTGATACATAGTTACTTATAGTTTTCGTTGTGGTTGTCTGGCGTGTAAGGCTTGAAGTTGCTCAGGTAGGTGCTTTTCTCGCCCCTTTGGACGTTTTGCGGAAGCACTACACGGAGTGAGTGTGTGTGGCCGTATTTGTCGGGTATGTCGTTTTCGTCAATGGCTACTTTAAGGTAGCGTGTTTGTCCGTCACGTGTGAGTCTCCACCATTCATCGGGAATGTTTTGCAGGGTGGTTGCTTTGATAAATCCTGTTACTGTTTTCATTGAGTTAATTATTTAAGCAAGAAGCGTCTGCTTCCTTGTTTTGTTTGTAAAAATTTTTCGTATTCTTCCGGGTGTTCTTTCTGGAATGCTTTTTCGTCAAACTTAGTGCTGTCTTTGGCGGTTTTCCAAGTGCAAAGAACTGTGCCGTATTGGTCAAGGAGGCTTTCACCGTCTTGCATGGCCATTTTGATTTGGTTTTCAAGTTCGGTTTGCCGTAATTTCAATGTTGTAAGCTCTGTTTTAATTCCTTTTAACTCGTTTACTACTGTGCATATCTCGTTGTTTGCAACAACAACTTTTCCGAGCGAAGAGTGCATGTATTTTGCACAAACATCTTCCGCTGTAGTAATGTCGGGTTCTATATTTTCCTTTACGTTCTTGCACCAGAACTCCTCTATGCGTGCTGTCATTTCGTTGTAAAAGTCGCTGTTGAGTTCGTAATCTTGATGACCGAACTCTCGTCCTGCTGTAAGCCATGCAAGCGCACCATGACGGAGTTGCATCACGCCCATTTGGTATTGCAGTTGGCAGTACCAATAGAGCGGTATGTTGTCTTGCTCTATTTTGCGTTGTGTGGTTTTACACTCTACTATGCCTTTGAATTGCTTCTGCTGTGGCATACCTGCAAGCCAGAATGTGCGGTCAGGTGACACACGGAGGTATGGTCGTTTTTTGTCAACTGCAAGCCAGTCTCCTGCGCTTGATTTAATGATGCGGTTTCCTGTCTTGTCAGAGTAGAAGCGTGACACTGCATCTTCAAGGTAATGTCCTGCTGTCATGGCGAACGTTTCCGCTTTGGGTGTGTTGTCTCGGCCTGTCTTGCGAAGCCAGAGTTGATAAGGGCTTTCGTAAGGGTTTACGCCCATGAGCGTACCGACTTCAGATGAGCCTATGCCCTGTGAACGTTGTGAGAGCCATTTGTCGTGTGACAGTCCTTTGATTATTTCGTATGTTGCCATGATATTATTTCTTTGATTTTGACATTGCCCGTGATACAGCTTCGGCAGCCTTGTTTGCTTCGTTCTTGGCTTGCAGTGCGTTGTAAGGGTCAATGAAGCACTCTTTTGCCGTTGTCTGTCCCTCGGTAATAGCGTTGTAGACACCTACAAGCGATTGGTGTTGCTCTTTGCCGTATTCGGCTTTGTCGTTTATGCCGAGATAGTAAAGGAGCATTGGTTCTGTTACCTTAATGGAGCGGAAGTATTCTGCCCACTTGTTGTAGCTGTCAACTGGGTTGAAACCGCCTTGGAATGCTACTTCCTTGATTTGCTTAATGGTTTTGGCCGTCACGGCTTTTGGAATAATTTTCAAGACTGCGTTGCGGTAGGCAATGGCACAAGCTGCGTTGCCTGTTGTGACTTGCATATCCTCGCTGTAGGTACGTCCGTCTTTGTCAGTGATGCGTCTCTTTACTTCTACGGAAACGGCCGTGTTGGTTTCAAGGTCGTGGCATACGCCTTGTGCAGTGATAGTCTTTCCATCGTTGCCGATAATGCGTGCTGCGGTGCGGATATTGCCCCAACAGTCAGCGAGTATTTCAGCCATGCGGACGGACAGTCCCTCAATGATTTTTCCTTGCCTTTTGAGGGCATAGAAACAGCCTTGTGCGCTTTCTGCATCAGTCAGTGCAAGAGTCTTGACTCGTTTCAAAACAGTGTCGACTTCACGTGGGTAACGCTTTGCGGTTGCAATTTGTACGTCAATTTCGCTTCGGTTGATAGCTTCGAGCATTTGCGGTTGCTCAACTGTAATAATTTCGCTCATAGTGATAAAAAATTTTAAATTGTTAATCAAAAGTAGTTACTATTGTTTTCCAACATTTCTTCACGTCTTTGCCATGAAAGAATACGTTTCTTCCTGCTTTCGCTGAGGGCTTCAATAAGCCCATTTTTTGTAGCGTGTACGTGTAATTACGACACACTTCCAACAGCTTTGCAACTTCGTTCCTGTTGTAGTATCTTTCTTCGTCTATGTTACGTGGGTCTCTTGTTATCATTTGTTTTTGTTTTTAAATGCCCAAAAACCAACGGCAAGCATGAAACAAAAAATCAATGTCACTGTAATGTCTGTATGTGATATAAATATTTGCGCAAATGCCGTTATTCCGAACAATATTGCTGTTAATAAGCATAGTACTCGTTCTATTTTAGCGAGCGTTTTGTCTGTTTTGTCTTTCATTGAGTTCTTCTTTAGACATGTACAATCTGTTCTGCACTAACACTCTGCGTATTCCTGCCGTTGTGTAGTGATAACCACTTTTTTCCATTCTTTCCTGTACAATCTCTAACAATCTTCCACATGTTGTTTTCTGGTTGGTTCGGATTACATAGTTAATTAACTGTTTGTAGTGCATACAGATTTCTTTGTATGCTTCATCTAAGCGTTTAAGTCTGTCGTTTCTTGTATCTTCCATTTTTTGTGCTTTTATTTTGTTTTTAATTCCGTGATTTTCTTCGTGATTGCGTGCAAAAAGGCTCGGCCTGTCTCTGTCCAGACGGTTATTGTATTCGTGCCTTGTTCGCCACTGGAGCATATATAGGTGTGTGTGCGTGTCTTGGTATAGCCTTTGGCTGAATATTTTGCAGTTAGCAACCATTGCCCACTTTGACGAAACATAATGCCGTTGTCGCATAGCATCTTCTGTAGTGCCTGTGCGCTTGTCATGTCAAGTTCTTTCGCAATTTGGGTAGTGGTATAAGTGCGGTCGCTTGCTAATACTTCATCAACATACGCCACCTTTGGAGCTTGCAGTTTGAGTTGTTCCGCTTGCAGGGCAATGCGTTTGTCTCGAAGTTCGATGGTGTGTTGAGCCATGAGCAAAGCTCTTGCAATAGTTTCTTCGGGGGTTTCGTCTTTGACGGTCATGTAACCGCCCTTAGTTCTGATTTCTTTCAGAATGAGTTTTACGCCTTTCTTGAATTGCTTGGCAGCAGGTTTGCGTGACTGCATTAATACTTCATACAATCCGTCCTCTGTGAGCATTATTACTTCTCGCTTCTGACCTGCTATAACTATTTGTTCGTTCAGGTATTCCGTTTCGTCAATATTAGAAACCATCTTAGAAACGTTAGTGTGTCCTATTGCTTCTGCTACTTCTTTTGCAAGGAATAGCGGTTCTTCTGGAGTGCCATAAACGGAAAATGTTTGTCCGCACAGCTCTGTTTGTTTAATGATTTTAATCTCGTTCATAATATTTTCGTTTATGTGTTGTGTGTGGCGTGGGAGGGACTCGAACCCTCCGAAGAAACAAAACAATGAAATGGGTAAAAAAGTTCTCAAACAAATCGCCCACCGCCACTGCGGTTGCTCACGCCTACCAAGGCCATCACTGGCGTTTAAAAAGTTCTTATGCTTTTTGTTCAGACTGTATCCATTTGTTAGTAATATATTTTAGTCCGTCTTGAAATTTCTTTTCTGAGATGTCTTCACGGTCAACAAGTGTTTTTACATCTTGTGCTATATGCCATACAAGAGGTTCATTCCAGGTAATTTCGTAGCCGTTTGCTACAAGCAGCCCTTTGATATTGCTAACTATTACTTTAATGCAGGCGTTTATTTGTAAAGAGCAAACTTCTATTTTGGTAGTGAGCATGTTAATTGTTTCGCAATTAGCTTCTAAAAGTGTGCTTGTCGCAACTTTTAATTCTTCTTCCATTTTAGCGCGTTCCTGTCTGCAATCCCAAATTCGTTCTTCGTATAGTTTTATTTTCGTGTATTCTGGTGTAAGCTCGTTAAAGCACGTTTTAAATTTTTCTTGTAGTGTCATAATTGTTTTGTTTTAGGTTTTAAAAAGGCGGCACGAATGACTATCCAGTGCAGACGCACCGCCCGAAGCTTTATATATTTTTATTTTAATTCTGTAATTCCTAACTTGTGTCCTGTAGAGACTATCTTGTTAAGATATTCGTCAAGGCTGTATATGCCGAACGTTGTCCATAGTGCGGAGTGTTTGTTGTTGTGTCGGTGTATCAAGTGTAGGTCGCACGCATCAGAGACTATTTTTGCATCGGCCTTGTAGGTGGTGTATAAGCTGCCATTGCGAACAAGTATTATGTGGTCTGGGTGCATTTTCTTGACTCTGTTGTAAGTGCGGAATGCTTCTAATTCTGTTGCCATAGTTGTTTGCTTTAGTCTGTCACTGTGTAGAAGTATTCAAATTCTTCGTCTTTAAGGTGCTTACATGCGTACTCGCCAGCTTTATTCCATAGTTCGTTGTAGAGTTCTGCAAGTTTTGGGTTTTCCTTGTAGTGCTGCCAAATCTTGTGGTTAAGAACAAGAACTAACTCGGTGAGGTATTTATAGTCCGTTTTCCATTCTGCAAAAGCACGGTCGAATGTATCTTTTACTGCTGCAAGACCGAAGTGGGCTGCAATCGAAAAATCGTCCCAAAATGTTGTTATCGTGTCGTAACCTAAAACTTCTTTTGCAAATTGTGTGAAAGTCATGGTTGTTTGCTTTTATTTGTGTAGTGTAATAATTGACTTAACCGTGATGTCGAGGGCTGTTTTTTTTATGACTCTTCTAAAACTCGCTCCATGTCAAGGATGGCAGTTTCAAGCGTCCAATCTTTTTTATCGTATTCTCCATCTTTGTTTAAAAATGTGATATAATAATAATCACTATCCTCGTTAAACCTGACTTCGTAATCGTCAAAAATTACCCTTATGTAAGCTATCTCCTCATAGTAAACTATACCGGATTGGTCTCCTGCTACATAGTAATAATCACCATTGGCAGCCTTTTTTATATCAAACCAGTGATTTTTGCTCTCATCGTTGAGCCAACGAGCAACAGTACCTTCTGTATCATAGCCATCACCCCAATTGTCATCCAGGTAATCTCTAACCACCTGCGTCAAAGATTCTTTCGAAAACAACACGGTATCAAGACTCTCTAAAGTAGGTACACCATCAACTGCGTAACCCAAACCACCTTCTCCAATTTCAAAATCTTTAATTTCGAACTCTAGCATATTCTTTGACTTAACCGTGACGTCGAGGGCTGAATGATTTATTGTTTTCGAGGGCGTTTTTAATTGCTTTCACTTTCTCTTGCTCTATCTCGCCCAGCCCTTGAATGAACTTTTTTGCAACATTCAGGAAGGCAAGGGCTTCTTTATTTGACGCGCCCTGCACTCGTGCGTTAAAATCGCCAGAATAGTAAAAATCTCTATCTATATCCTCCAGGCTGAAATAGCTATATATCGGAGTGCTATCGTATTCTGCATCAACTTCGCGCTTAATTGCAAGATACGAGTACGTGCCTACACTTGACTTTTTTTTAACAATACGCACTGTTACAGTGCCAACTCCTATCTCGCCGTTCCAGAAGCTATCATCATTATCAATGTCAAGTTCGGTCATCTTCTCGCGAATACGCCCTGCTATTTCTTCTACTTGCTCCTTTAGAGTTTCTGTCAGTCGACAATAGTCATTTCTGTTTAAAATTTCGTCTAAGGTTTTCATTGTTTTGTTGTTTTAAGTTGTTTATGTTTATATTCTTCCGCCTAATACGTGATATTGTGTGTTGTTCTCTGCGATAGTGTATTCAGCTCCGTTTCTCTTTGCTTTTTCCCATTCGAGCATGTATTCGTCCATTTGCTTTTGAGAAGTCAGATATGCCTGTTCGTATTTGTTTTTATTATCGATTGAATGGTCGTATATTTCAACCCTGCAAACACCTTTCCAGCTGATTGTCATTGCTGCACGTTGGTCACCAGCCTGCACTACCCATACAGGTTCGTTGTTTTTGTCAATTGCCATTGCGTATGCGTTTGATGAGCCAGAAGTAAGGCACGCTATATTTTCTGCATACTGGCGAATTGCTTTTTTGTTTCCGTTCAGATTAAAAATTGTAATTTCCGTTCTCATTGTTTTGTTTTTAATTTGTTATTTATTATATTTGCAACTAAATTTTAATTGCTTTTTAATTACAATGCAAAATTACGAATAAAGTTTTTAAAAACAAAGAAAGTTTTCGGAAAAACACGAACAATGTTTGTTAAAAATTATTAATAGCAGCACAACTAATTGAATATTAACCTATTACAGAAACAATGGAAAACAAAAAAAATTTTATACAAGATATATATAGAGCGTTAATTGGAGCAGGATTAATAGAAAATCAAAAGGATTTCGCAAACAAACTTGGGGCAAATACATCTACAATATCTTCGGCACTCAACGGAAATGAAACATATCTTACTAATAAATTTTTTAAAAGAGTTTACGATACCTTCCCTCAACTGCCGACATTGTTGCAAAATAATTCGGTACATATTGCGCAAATCATGCAAGGAGATAACAATGGCGTGAGCGGAAGTAATATTGCGGGCAGTAAAGTAACCGTTGGTTGTTCTGATGCTGTGCTCAAAGAACGTATAAGAGCATTAGAAACGGAAAACGCATTATTAAAACAACGACTTGAAGATAAACAAGAAATGATAGAGTTGCTGAAGAACAAGTAGCTCTTTACATTATATATATAATATTTTCAATAACCATTAAATTTTAAACCTATGACAAATGAACAGATGCAAGAGTGCCTTGACAGGTAAGCACAAATTATTGGTGAGCAAAACAAATTACTAATGGAGACCAATCGCAATTATCAAGAGTTGTTATCTCGTTCCGAAAGACGAATTGGGAATGTAAATGTAATGATGCAACATCTTGCAAAAATGAGTAATGGTTTTCAGCATCTGTGTACAGACTTGGAGCATATATACGAGACGCACATAAGACGAGTTACAGAAAGCCGTGAACGGCTTGAAAAGACAAATGCAAGACTTTCAGAGGCATTGCAGACGGTTGAAAACAAACACGAAGCACTTTTAAACAAGTTTATTGAACTTGCAAGCAAACCAAATATAAGTTTACAACAATCAAAAGGTTAAAACATGAAAAAGTTAAAAATTACCCCCCCCCCCGAATTTTATTTATTGCGCTATTTAGCTTGCTCACGCTGTCGTTAATGTCGTGCAGTGATGATGACAAAGAAAGTGACCAAGTAGACAAATCCATTGTAGGCACATGGCAGGAAGATGACATGACAGATGGTATTTGGCGTTGGACTTTTAAAGCAAGCGGAAAAGGAAGTTGTGCAGTCAACAATAACGGTGAAAACTATTCGTTTGGCTACAGCTTTACATACATCAACGGCCAGTTGACTGTAACAGGCAAAGAAGATGGTAAAACTTATACAGACCATTATACCGTAACAATTTCAGAAGATGGCAGAAGAATGACTTGGAAAGAACAAATGAACGGTTATACAATAACATCAACATTTACTAAAAGATAACATTATGAGAGCGACAAAATATCTGTTTATTACATTGCTGATGTGTTGTGCATGTACTTTAACATCTTGTAGCGACGACGATAAGGACGGTGATAAAGATGGTGCAGAAACCGCTTATTTTGAAAAATTGTGTGTTGAGATAGACAAGGATATAACAACATACAGAACAACAGGGTCAGTATTGCACGCAAGAGAAAGAATATGTTACGGATATTACGAGATTTCTGCTGTCGGTCGCAGAATTGCAATATACATAACAACAATAAACACAAAAATAACGAAATCTACTTTACTTAAAAAACTTCAAAGAAAATACAAGCACGCCACTATTGTTAATGATGTGTACACCAATAACGGTGGTGGCGTAACAGTAGAGCTTATATAACACAAACTAAATGAAGACAATTAACGAACGAATGAAATTTATTTGTGATGTGTACGCATACGGAAAACCAGCCGAGTTCGCACGCATCATGGGTTGGAGTTATCAATACGCCTACAAGGTATTAACTGACAAGAGCGTGGGCATTACGCCTGTAACTGAAGTTTTACGGCAGTTCCCACAAGTCAATGCACGATGGTTGCTGTTAGGCGAGGGCGCACCTTTGCCTGACTTGTTGCAAAAGCAAAAGTCACGACTTGAATTAATGCTTAGTTACGAAAAGTATCTTAAAGTCATGACACCGCAACAGGTAGAAAAATATGCGTATCACCCCGAACAATTTACAAAAGACGAAATTGCGGATTTAGATGCAAAATGGCAAAAAGCCGAAAAAGAATTAAACGATTTGTTTGCAAGTGCAATGGCTCGAAGCCGAAAATAAATCTACAATCTGCATGCAAAAGGTGTGTTTCAAAACCTTGCGCAAATGTCTAATAATCTGTTCGTTAATTGTTTTCTTTCTTTTGCGTCTGGAAAGCGTGTAACCGTCTAAAGCGGTTCGGGGGTTCGAATCCCCCTCTTTCTGCATAATACAAGTACAGACAAAACTTAATAGTTGTCTGTACTTTTTTCATTGTCGCAAAATTTATATTTAGAAAGTCTTTTGTGGACTCTGGACTCCTGTTAAAATGTGTTTGGTGTGTGATACAATGTGATGTCTTTGAAAGTACGTCTATAGTCTTTCAATTATGGCTTTGCGACATTGTTCCATAAGCCATTTTGGCGTTGAAGTAGCTCCACAGATGCCCAAAGTGGAAAAACGGCTAATGGCGCTGTAATCGATGTCAGAAGGACTCTCGACAAAATAAGAGTGTGGGTTGACAGACAGGCATGCATTAAAGAGAACTTTGCCATTGCTGCTTTTTTTTCCGCAAACAAAGAGAATAGCATCGTGGCGTGAGGCAAATTCAAGCATTCTTGGTATTCGGTTGCTTACCTGTCGGCATATTGTGTCGTATGATTTAAAAGTGGCAGGTGCGATGATGCGAGTACGAATCAGGTTTTCTATCTTTTGGAACTCAGCAAGAGGTTGTGTTGTCTGCGAGAAAAGGCGTATGTCACGTCTGAAGTCAAGCGTATTTATATCATCAGGACTTGACAAGACAATGGCATGTCCCTGGGTTTGTCCTACCAATCCCAATACTTCTGCGTGGCCAGGTTTTCCGAAGATGACGATTTGCGCCTGGGGGTTGTTTGTGAATTCGTTGAGAATGCGTCTTTGCAGTTGGAGAACGACGGGGCAAGTTGCATCAATTAGGTTAATGCCGTTTGCTTGGGCGAGGAGATAGGTCGATGGAGGTTCGCCATGAGCCCGCAACAGCACTTTTGTATTATGAAGTGCCTCATATTGCTGGTGGTTGATGGCCTCCAGTCCCAAAGAACGTAGTCGCTCGCATTCCTCGCTGTTGTGAACAATGTCGCCTAAGCAATAGAGGCTGTCACCTTGTCGGAGTTCTTCCTCTGCCTTACGTATTGCTGTGGTGACTCCAAAACAGAAACCAGAGTTCTCGTCTATTTCAATCAGCATTTTTCTGCAAGTTGGTTGAAGGATAAAAAGACAGCGGACACATCATGCAAGTCTTTTGATACGTTCCTGGTAAAGTGCGAGCAGCATGGCAAGTTGTTCGGAGGGGCTTAGGTTTGTGTTGTCTATAACAACGGCATCTTCTGCCTGACGAAGTGGACTGACTTCTCGGTGAGAGTCAACAAAGTCACGCTCTTCAAGGTTTTTAAGCACTTCTTCTTTTGTTGTCTGCTGCCCTTTGGCCAACAGCTCTGCATAGCGGCGCTGGGCTCTGATTTGAGGGGATGCTGTGACAAAAATCTTCAATTCTGCATTGGGAAAAACTGTTGTGCCGATGTCACGGCCGTCCATCACAATGCCTCCGTCTTTGCCCATGACCTGCTGTTGGCGCACCAATTCTGAACGTACGAACGGGATGGTGGCAATAGCACTTACAAGTGATGACACTTCCATGCCGCGTATTTCATTCTCAACATTTTCTCCGTTTAGAAAGGTCTCTGCCTTGCCGAGGCTGGGGTTATGCCGTTGTGTGATGGTAGAGTCTGGCAGCAATCGTTTCAATGACTCTGTGTCTGGCTTGTTATTTTCGTCGAACAGATTGTTTCTGATGGCAAGAAGGGTCACGGCGCGGTACATTGCTCCTGTGTCAACAAAAGTATAACCTATTCTTGATGCCAGATCCTTTGCCATTGTACTCTTGCCACATGACGAATAGCCGTCTATGGATACGATTATCTTCTTCATCATCTTCTTTAAAAGCAGTAGGAGAGGTTAAATAATAAGGAATTTACGTCGACATGGTATTTTGCATAAGAGATGCCTGCTTTGACCTTGTTTGTTTGCAATCCTGCGCCAAAGGACAAACCTGCCCCATGTGACGAGCCTGCCGCCTTGAGCTCGTTGGCACGGCGGAAGTTGTATCCGGCGGCGACATATATCTTCTCGGTTGGAATGAAGTCAACGCCAAAGACAATGTGGTTCGTCAGCTTGCGCCCAAAACTGCTTTTGCCTTTAGGGTTGAAGTAATAGCGGTTGCTCCACCTTGTGAGGTCTTTGAGTGTGAGTGAGAATCTGAACGGGGCATGTTCCATCTTTTGACTGAACCCAATTTGAAAGTCGAAAGGCAGATGTTCGGTCTGTCCTTCGTAGAATGAGGACAACTGAGCCCCGATGTTTTTTAGGGCAATGCCGGCAGAGAAACCTGTCTTTTCGTTGTCATAGTGTAGACCGAGGTCAACGCTGACCGCAGAGGAAGAATAGTCAGCATATTTGGAAGTGATAAATCTTCCTGTCGCTCCGCCCACCCAATGGTCTCCCATGGTATAGCTGTAGAGGGCCGAAACCGCTATGTCTTTTGCAGAGAAAGAACCGAGGACGTTCCCCTCAGAGTCAGTCTCGTCCATTGAACCGTAGTTGAAAAACTGTCCGGTAAGGGCAACGGTGTGCCTTATGCTAAAGACCTTAACAAAAGCAGCACTCATGACTTTGCAGTCGGCTATGTAGGTCATGTAGTTCAGATTGAGCGAATTGTCATTGACTGCAGCTGCCTGCGCAGGGTTGGAAAACACCAGCGTGGGGTCATCAAGCTTGAGTGACACATTGTCGCCACCAAGAGCCGCTACGTGGGCAGACACAGGTATTTTCAAAAAGTTGAATACAGATGACGATTCCTGTGCCTCTGCGACAAGACATAGTAGACAAGATATTAAAAAAGAGAGACCTTTTCTCATTGAATGTTAAAATTTGAGTCCAAAGTTACTTTATTTAAAATAACTAACGTAATTTTGCGACAGCAAAAACCGTATCGTCACATATAATAACGCATTTTGAGGCGTTTTATGATATTACATGGCGTTGTTTTTGCAAAAAAGGGCATAAAATGGCAGACAATGAGTTGCTGAACAAGACGTGGTGCGACATGGTTTTCATGCATCGCAACAAGGACTACGGTGCATATAAGATGCGGCGGGAAACGGGACACCGGTATGGCGTTGCGTTGTCAGTCCTTTTTTTCTTGGCACTTTTGGTAGCCACCCCGACAGTTATTGTCTCTATAATCTTTTCCAAGCCTGTGGAATTCAAGGACATAGGGAAAGACATTCAACATATAGACGGAATCAGGATAAAAGAGGCGCGGCCGGCCAGAAGGCCTGCAAAGAAAGCGGAACCTGAGCTTGGGGATAAAGACGCAAAAATAGCTGATGTCGACCCCGTAGAAGAGATGGCTACTGTAGAGCAGAAGGAAGAAATAGAGATTAAGGATATTAAAGACATTCCGTTTGATTCTATTGACGTGTTGCTGAAAGAGAAGCATCTTAGTCTTGCCCAGAATGAGGAACGTACAGATGGGGTGATAATAGACTCTATTCCTCATTATCCTGGCGGAATCAGTAGTTTCATGAAATGGCTGGATTCAACGATGGTATACCCTCCTGCTTGCGTCAGAAGCAAAATAGAGGGAATCGTTGTTGTGGCCTTTGTTATTGACGCTAAGGGACACATGAAAGATCCACGTATAATCAAGAGCGCCCACAGGCAGTTGAACAATGAAGCATTGAGGACTCTTCATCTGATGAAGCCCTGGAAACCTGCAATGAAAAGTGGTAGGCCAGTGAAGGCTCAGGTAACATTGCCAATTGTGTTCGAAATAAATTAATGCTATGTATAATACAGACGAAATACTTACAAAGCTCAATGACGCAATAGCGAACATTGAATACCCCTTACAGCCAGTGGGGCTGTATGAACCCATCAAATATGTTCTCTCAATAGGTGGTAAACGTATCAGGCCTGCATTTATGCTTCTTGCGGCACAAGCGCTCAATGCTGATATAGAGAGGATAATGCCAGCAGCGATAGGACTGGAGATGTACCATAACTATACTCTGCTACACGATGACCTCATGGACAAGGCTCAGGTGCGCAGGGGCAGGCCTACTGTTCACTGCAAGTGGAACAACAACACGGCAATACTTTCTGGTGACTCAATGCTGGTGATGGCTTGCAAATACATACACTCCACACAGCTTCCCAATGTAAAGGAGGCTGTTGACGTGTTTTTGGACACCGCTCTTGAGATAGGGGAGGGTCAGCAATACGACATGAATTTTGAGACACGCAGCGATGTGTCGCAGGCAGAGTATATAGAGATGATTCGCCTGAAGACTTCGGTGCTGATAGCTTGTGCACTTAAGATGGGTGCGATATTGTCGGGGGCCGACTTTGCGACAGCCGACAAGTTGTATGCCTTCGGTGAACAGGTTGGGTTGGCTTTTCAGCTGCAGGACGATTTGCTTGACGTTTATGGTGATCCCAAGGTTTTCGGAAAACGTATAGGAGGTGATATTCTGTGTGACAAGAAGACTTATTTGCTGATAAACGCTTATCAGAAGGCCGATGCCAGACAAAAGGCTGTGCTTGAGTACTGGATTAACCAAAAGCAGTATGACGAAGTTGAGAAGATTAAAGCCGTAACAGGTGTCTATGACGAATTGGGCATACGGGACTATACAATTAATTCCATATCAGTCTTTTTCGACAGAGCCAAAGCTATCTTTGATGATATCAATTTGCCGATGGAAAACAAGCGGCCGTTATGGGATTTTGCTGCCCAACTGGTAAACCGAAACTATTAGACTGCGATAATGTTTATTGATACCCACGCACATATTTATGAGGATGAGTTCAGTGAAGATCTCTCACTGGTCATAGAGAGGGCAAGAGAAGCTGGAGCTTCCAGAATCTTGCTCCCACCTACCGACGTTGCCTCAACGGTCAAGGCCTTGGCTGTTTGCGATCGTTTCCCAGATGTATGCTTCCCAATGATAGGTCTTCATCCCGAAGATGTGAAGGAGAACTGTGTTACTGAACTGGCTCGGCTTGAAGAGATGTTGAGGCGTGATGTCAGTAGTGGCGCCCGCAGATTTGTGGCTGTTGGTGAGGTTGGGCTTGATTACTATTGGGACAAGACCCATAAGGAGGAACAGAAAGAGGCTTTTTCCGTGCAGATAGAATGGGCGGTGAAGTATGAACTGCCACTGATGATACATTCTCGCTCGGCCAATGGAGACCTTCTGGCATGTCTGTCGCCTTGGCGCAAGAGATTGTTGAGGGGAGGGGTGTTCCACTGTTTTTCTGGCTCTGTGGAGATGGCACGCGAAATGCTGCGTTTTCGTCCTGATTTCTATATTGGAATAGGGGGCGTATTGACGTTCAAAAAGTCTAATCTGCCAGAGGTGGTAAAGGATATACCTCTGGAGCGTATTGTTCTTGAAACAGATTCTCCCTACATGGCTCCGGTTCCTATGAGGGGAAAACGTAACGAACCCGCTTTTATTCCATATATGATCAAGGTGTTGGCAGATGCTAAGGGGGTTGCGCCCGAAGAGGTTGAAAGGGTAACTACAGAAAATGCCATGCGTCTTTTTTTCCGAGAGTAGTTGCTTCTTGAGGCGGACTATGTGATACTTTTTTGCCAGCTTTTGGAGTGGAGTTGTTAAACTCAAATCGGTCATTAGGTCGTAAATGACATTTTTTAGTTACTTCTTATTGTTTTTTTTATAAGGCACCTGTTGCTTGTTTTTAGCTCAAAAAAGCCCACCATTATTCTCTTAAACGACAAGTAGCATCTGCTTTCCTAAAAAATCCAATAAGTCCTAACAACCGAATTGGGTTAAAAATGTCAGAGGGCGTATCGGGATTTCCCGATACGCCCTCTGACATTGCTGTGAAGAGTTTAGTCTTATTTCTTGCCGTGAACTTCGTCTGAAACGGTGAGTTTTTTGCGGCCTTTCGCACGACGCATGGCCAACACGCGACGGCCGTTCTTTGTAGACATACGTTGACGGAAGCCGTGCTTGTTATTTCTTTTTCTGTTGTGTGGTTGAAAAGTTCTTTTCATGACTTATGTTTATTTTTGTTTTTTCTACTGCCTAATAAATGCGAGTGCAAAATTAAGTATTTTTTTGGTTACAGCCATTGTGTAATCTCAAAATTTTCTTCAAAAACGAAAAAAAAGCCTACTTCGGGCGTTTTACGTCCTGTGTAACACTGAAAAACAAATGTTTTTTAATAACTTTGCACCCGTTCTGTAAATAAGGAGAATCAAAACATTTTAATAACGTTTATTGAATTTAATATGATTAAGTCACAAGACATTAAGAAAGGTACTTGCATCCGCATGGACGGCAAGTTGTATTTCTGTATTGACTTCCTGCATGTCAAGCCGGGAAAAGGAAATACCATTATGCGTACTACCTTGAAGGACGTTGTTAGCGGCAACGTGCTTGAGCGCCGCTTTAATATTGGTGAAAGTCTGGAGGATGTACGTGTTGAGCGTCGTCCGTTCCAGTACAGCTATGCAGAGGGAGACAATCTTCATTTTCTCAATCAGGAAACATGGGATGATGTTGTAATCGCAAGGGAGATGATTACTGGCGTTGACTATATGAAGGAGTCTGATATTGTTGATGTTGTAAGTGATGCTGACACGGAGACGATACTTTTTGCCGAAATGCCAGTCAAGACAATCTTGAAGGTTACATATACCGAACCAGGCGAAAAGGGAAACACCGCAACAAACGCAACAAAACCTGCCACACTTGAAACAGGCGTGGAGATACGCGTGCCTTTGTTTATCAATGAGGGCGAACTGATTGAGGTTGACACCCGTGATGGTTCATACCTCAACCGTGCGAAGTAGGCACAACAAGGTTTAGTGCCTTATCCTCCAGTTATTGGGATACATATTGTTGGCTCTGCCGCCAAGGTTATTTGCAAAACCTAACGGCACATTCTTGTAGGTCAGCAATATGTATCCTTTTTTTGCATCAATACTTATAGCTTGTCTGCGCAGGTAATCGAGGGCTTGCGGTAGGGCAAGTTCAACTGTAGGGAAACTGGCGGAGATGCCAGGGAGGCGGCTCATGGCCAGTTCGTGTGCGGGAATGGCTTTACCGCCTTTTTTTTCGTATAGAGGCAGGCCGATGTGAAGAGGGTAGAGTGTGTTCAGAAGATGGTTGACGAGTTCTGTGTCACTCTGTCTGATGGCATAACCGCAATTGTCTTTTTCTAAAAGTGCAAAATGCTTTGAATCAAGCGTCTCTGTCCATATGTCAGGCACTGGCTTGAATCGTAGCTTGCCTTTCAGACGTTGTGTGTCCGTTCCTCCTCTCTTGCGCAGAAGGGCAAGGAAGAGTCCTTCGCCTTTTGTCTTGTGTGGCATAAAGCGGCAGACAGGCGCATTGCTGGTTGCAAGCAGATTGCCGGTTATGTCACACGATGGCGGAAAGGTGATGGCTACAGCCTCGGCGTCCAGTTCTTTGCAAAAAAAATCTATATTTTCTTCGTTTTCAGCAGTGTTGTATGTACATGTGCTGTAGATCATGTAGCCACCACCTTTCAGGGCAGGCCAGACTGTTTTTACAATGTCTCGCTGTCTTTCTGCACAAATTGTTACGTTGGTGGGCGACCACATCTCAAGTGCAGGATTGTCTTTGCGGAACATGCCTTCGCCAGAACACGGCGCATCAACGGCGATGAGATCAAAGACAGGACCGACCTTTGCAAAATCCTTGGGGTAATTGCTGGTAACCAGACAGCCTTCGTGTCCCCATTTCGCTATATTTTCCGCCAGCACCTGAGCACGGCTTCTCGTTGGGTCGTTGCAGACCAACAGTGCCCCATCGGGCAGAAGCGAGCGCATAAGGGTAGACTTGCCGCCGGGAGCGGCACATAAGTCCAGCACGGCATGAGGAGAACCACATTGCTTCAAGGCCTGTTCAATGGACATTGACGAGGCTTCCTGCACGTAGAATGTGCCGCTGTGAAAAAGCGGGTTAAGCGTGAAATTCGGCCTTCCGGTAAGATATCTGCCACAAGATGACCATGCTACAGCTTCGCCACAGTCAAGACTGCGCAATCCTTCACCAGAGGCGTCTTTGAATGGATTGGCCCTTACGGAAACGCAAGGAGGGGCGTCGAGGGCGTTGCAAAATTTCTGATATTCATCAGCACCCAAAAGGGTGCTCATCTGAAGGGCAAAATCCTTAGGTAATTGCATAAGTTTATTCTGATAGCCTTTGAGGTTGCGAAGATAATATTTTCAGGTTGATTTATCAAGAGATAGACTGAAAATAGTTACTTTTGCAGTAACAATAAAGCATAGTGTATTCAATATGAAACAATATCTGGAACTTCTTGACAGAATCATGGCAGAGGGTGTAGACAAAGGAGATCGCACGGGTACAGGTACGATTAGTGTGTTCGGACACCAGATGCGTTTTAATCTGGAAGACGGCTTTCCGCTGCTCACCACAAAAAAACTGCACCTGAAATCTATAATATACGAATTGCTGTGGTTCCTAAAGGGAGACACCAATGTGAAGTATCTGCAGGACAACGGCGTGCGCATTTGGAATGAATGGGCAGACTCCGATGGCAGTCTCGGACACATCTATGGTTACCAATGGCGCTCGTGGCCTGACTACAAAGGCGGACACATTGACCAGATAAAACAAGTCGTGGAGCAGATAAAGAACAATCCCGACTCACGACGTATTATTGTAAACGCATGGAATGTGGCGGATATTGAAAACATGAATCTGCCACCTTGCCACATGTTCTTTCAGTACTATGTTGCCCACGGCAGGTTAAGTATGCAGATGTACCAGAGAAGTGCGGACACGTTTTTGGGAGTTCCGTTCAATATAGCTTCATATGCATTGCTGCTACAGATGATGGCCCAGGTTACAGGGCTTAGGGCAGGAGATTTCGTACATACATTGGGCGATGCGCATATTTACAAGAATCATCTGGAACAGGTAAAACTCCAGTTGAGCAGAACCCCACGTCCTCTGCCAGTGATGACTCTTAACCCAGACGTGAAGTCTATATTTGATTTTAAATACGAGGACTTCAAGTTGGAGGGATATGATCCATGGCCGCATATACCAGGGAAGGTGTCGGTATAGTATCATAAAACGGATAAAATAATATTTATGTTGTCAATAATAGTTTGTATAGCCCAGAACAATGCCATTGGCCTTAACGGTGGAATGATTTATCATCAGCGTGTCGACCTCAAAAGGTTTAAGGAACTAACAACAGGCCACACTGTTATTATGGGACGTAGAACCTTTGAGTCGTTGCCAAAGGGAGCTTTGCCCAATCGCCGCAACATCGTTCTGACACGAGGTGGCGGAGAGTTTGCCGGAGCGGAAACGTTCTGTTCGCTACAAGAGGCCTTACGACACAGTGGAGTAGACGAGCATGTATTTGTGATAGGTGGCAGTTCGGTCTATAATGAGGCAATGCCGTTGGCCGACATGCTGTATCTGACATTGGTTCATCACACTCCCAATGAGGCCGACACGTTCTTCCCCGAATTTGACAATGGGGAATGGGAAGAGGTGTATCGCTGTGACTATGATGCTGACGAGCAGAACGACCAGCCTTATAGCTTCATTGATCTCAGGCGCAAGGCTGCGTCTGATTCTCCCAAATAGGTCATTAGGTCATGACATCTATTCTTGTTTCTTCTTATTGCCTTTTGTCTTTATTAAGGCACCTGTTGCTTGTTTTTAGCTCAAAATAGCCTGCTGCTATTTCCTAAAAAGCCAAGCACCATCTGCTCTCCTAAAAAATTAAAATACAAAAAGTCCAAATGACCGAATTGGGATTATGCATGAATGATCCCGTAGAATTGCTTCATGCTGCACTCTCACAGCTCGCTTGAAGAATGAACTGTCATGACTTTGCAATAGTCCGTTAGTGTAGCTGACACCTGTCTGTTAGCATAGCGGACACGTGTCTACTAACTTAGTGTACGGTTGTCAGCTAAGTTAGCATACTATTGTTGAGTAGTGATAAAAAACTGGTGTGTGGTGTTCAACGGCCATGTCTGTTTGGTTATGCCGTGTTTTGATGTTTCCAGATTATAATGTTTCGTATGTAGGTGACCAGCCCGAATGCTTGTCCGACAATAAGCACGGGGTCCAGTCGTAGAAGTCCGTAAGTGATGATAATAGTGCTTCCTGCAAGGCTTATCATCCAGAATCCCAATGGTAATACTGACTCATGGCATCGCCTGCTGCAGTACCATTGGTAGACAAAACGGCAAGTAAAGGTCACTTGGCCCAGACAACCGTATATCAGCAGCCAGAGTGGAAGGTCACTGCGCTGGAAGAACAGTGAGGTGAAGTCGGGGCAGCTGATCAATAGTCGGACAAGGGCGGCGAGTGGGAAGAACATCAGCAGGTAGCGGAGAGGGGCGGGGAGATGATGCCACACCCCCTTGATGTTGAGGTTCCATATATAGATGTAGTAGGATATTGACTGACCCATGATTATGGAGAAGTCGTTTCTGAGCCAGCCGTAACAGAACAGTAGAACACTGCCCAACAGACTTAAGACCCAGAAAACTGTTGGCGAAACCACACGATGGTTTTTCTCTGATAATATCCACTGCACCAACGTTCGTGCGGAGAAGAATAGTTGTGATGTAAATCCTATAAGATATACAATAAGGCTGCCTGCCATGGTATGTTGTGTTATCTGTGTAGTACGGTAAGGTTGTTACAAAGCCCAGGCTTGTAGTGTGCTTTTCTGTTGCTGCTTATGTTGTCGTCAAAATTTCCATAGTCCGAAAACGCTATTCCTTCAGAGCGTGCAATTGCATGTATCGTTACGGCTGTGGTGGAGTCGCTGAGCAGAGCACACGGAATTGTCAGGTGAGGGGCGAATGTTGTGCTGTCTTGGTTGAAGAGTTCGTCTGGTGTAATCTCTTTTATTTTATGATGGGTTAGGTAAACCATATCTATTCGGAATACGTGTTCTCCTGTAGTGACATATAGCATTGGCATTTCTTTAAGGGTGGCATTGTCTTTTAGTGAGGAAATTTTGCGCGAATCAATGTTGCCGAAAAAACTGTCGAGATTTGGCATAATGAACAAGGCTACCCATGCAAACAGGGCATAGACAATGGTTACCAATCGGTAGGTCTGTGTGGCTTTGAGTGTTATGAGGGTCCACGCAATGATTACCAGGCAGCCAAGGGTGAACAGCACGTATGTAAAGATGCTCATCTGTCCGTTTCGTACAATGAAATAGTAGGTCACTGCCGGCAGGGCAACGGTGATGATGGCTACTGCCCATTTGTTGATTTGAAAAAACACTTTGCCTAAGGTCGTGTCTTTTGAAATATATTCCAAGGCGTAGGTCATGCATAGTGAGCATGGCACCATCATAGGCAGCAGGTAACGCATTTTCTTTTCGGGCATCAACGAAAGCAGAATGAGTGCGATGAGTGTCCAAAAAAAGAAAAAGCTCCATTGGCGACTAAGGTGGAAGTCAAAGTTGCGGTGACGCTTGAACCACATAACGATGGACGAGAGCATCAGGATGCTCCAAATGCCGGTCTCCAGGAAGAACCGCCAATAGTACCACCATGGGCGAACGTTGTGGTTTATCCACGAGCCCGACTCCTTGTTGATGACATAGGCTGTGGCATTTGGTTCAAAGGCAATCAGGTAGACATACCACCATGCACTGACCACAAGTGCAATGACGAAGCCTGTAATAAGTGCCGTATATTTACCCTTGAGTTTGGGCGTGTTGTACCAAAGAGCAGTGATTATGAATGGCAAAAACAATGTATAGACCGACACCGGGCCTTTGCTCATGAACGAGAGTCCAAACAGCAGTCCACCAAGAACAAAATGTTTTGTGGCCGGTGGCCTTTCATACATGGCGCGGTATATGTGGTAGATAGCCCCCATCATAAAGGAGTGGCAGAAGATGTCCCATGTTGCCGTGCGTGCATGTAGCACAACAGGATAGCATGTCGCAAACAACAGCATGGCAAACAACGAAAACTTTCTGTTGTTGGTGACTGCCTTGGCAAAGAGATACAGCCACATGGCCCACAACATGGCCATGACAGCGGCCACTGTGCGTTGTGCGGAGATGTTATCGGGCAGCACGTATTCAACAGCCGCTGCTGTCCATGTTGGCAACGGTGGTTTCTCCAGCCTCAGTTCTCCATTCATTGTGGGAACCATGATGTGTTGGTCATATACCATCTCACGTGCTGTAACCAGATTGCGCACTTCCATGAGATCTGGCCTCAGGGATGTATTACCTATAATGAAGATCATGGCCATTGTCAAAATGATAACAATGGCTGGTATGTGTCGGGAAACAGACAGTCTCGTCATGTTCAGATTTTTTTCTGCTCTATGGTGTAGTTGATGTAGCGCGTGCGCATCCATCTGAAGGCAAAACAGTCTGCAAGTGGCCCCCACAGGCGGTTATGCATGGAGAATTTTGACACCCCGGCCACCCTTTGGCGGTGTGAAACAGGGATTTGCTTATATTCGAGTCCTTGCAGCTGCACCAAGGCGGGTATGAACCGATGAAGCCCTTTGAAGAACGGAATTTTCCTGGCGACATCAGTATGCAGGATTTTGAGAGGGCAGCCAGTGTCGATGGCGGTGTCGCCCGTCATCATTCTACGGAAAGAGTTAGCAATGCGACTCTGACGGCGTTTCCACCACGTGTCTTTACGCTTGGCCCTAATACCGATAACCAACGGATATTGTTCGGTGTGTTTAAGCAGGAGTTCAAAGTCTTCTGGGTCAGTCTGAAGATCTGCGTCTATATATCCGACCAAAGGAGAAGACGTGTAGTCAATGCCTGCCTTGATGGCAGCACTGAGTCCACAGTTGCGCTGGAAGGAAATGTAGTAGAAGTCAGGGTTGTCGGTGCATATTCTCTGGATTGACGAAAGCGATTTGTCTGTTGAGCCGTCGTCAACAAACAGCACACAACTTTTGTGGCTTGCGTGCGAGATATATGCTCTGAGCTTGTCTTCAATCATGTCCATGTTGTCTTCCTCGTTGTATACTGGGACAACAATGGTGAAGTTATAGGCTGCTGTCTTGTTTGGTGCCATTTTTATAAGTTATAAAAAGGTCGGTTTATGTCAATTGAAAAGGTTCAAACAAAAGTGCGATTGTAACATGCCATCTTCTGCAAGACGTATAGAAATCCCGTTAGAATCAACATTTTTGTCGTCTTATTCGGTGTAATGTGCTTCGGTTAGCGAGCGTTATACATCTTGTCGTAGTATGTCTGATAGTCTGTACCTGTAACGGCTTCTGTCCACTGTGGATGGTTGAGATACCATCTGATTGTTTTCACAATGCCTTCGGCAAATGTCGTTTCTGGGGTCCAGCCGAGTTCGCGCTTTATTTTCGTGGGATCTATTCCGTAGCGTTGGTCATGACCCAACCGGTCGGCAACGAAAGTTATCAGGCTGTCGTCAATCCATGAAAGGTCATCTCGGTCTTTGTCGTGGAGCAGTGAACGGTAATGTGGCTCGGTCTCCATAATATCCCTGACAGTCTTGATAATTAGCTTTACGATGTCAATGTTTTTCATCTCATTGTGGCCGCCAACGTTGTAGATAGAGCCGTCAGGAGCTTTGCTAACCACGAGGTCGATGGCTTTGCAGTGGTCCTCAACATAGAGCCAGTCGCGTATATTGTCTCCCTTGCCGTATACGGGCAGTTGCTTGTGGTTCAAGATGTTGCGTATGATTAGCGGTATGAGCTTCTCTGGAAAATGATATGGTCCGTAGTTGTTTGAACACCTCGTAATGCTGACGGGCATTTTGTAGGTGTCTCTGTAGGCCATGACAAAAAGGTCAGCACTTGTCTTTGACGCACTGTAGGGAGAATGGGGTGATAATGGGGTATCTTCAGTGAAGAAGCCTTCTGCTCCCAATGATCCGTAAACTTCGTCTGTAGATACTTGATGATAGCGTACTCCTGACCTCCATGTAGGGTATCCTTGGGAATCTCTGCCTGTTGTCCAAGCCTTGCGTGCAGCGTCAAGCAGTGTTTGGGTTCCAAGGATGTTTGTTTCCAGAAAGAGCTGTGGGTTAGTGATGGAACGGTCTACATGACTTTCTGCTGCAAAGTTCACAACATAGTCAAAGTTATATTTTGCAAAGAGTTCATCAGCAAGCTTCCCGTCTCTAATATCTCCTTTTACAAAAAAACAGCGCTGATTATCAATGTCTGAGTCTATTGTACCCAGATAGCCTGCATATGTCAGGGCGTCAAGAATTACAATGCGGATGTCGTTGTGCTTTGCCAGCATGTATTTAATGAAGTTTGACCCTATAAAGCCAGCGGCTCCAGTAACCAGATATGTTTTCATAATGTTTCTGCTTTAATGCTGCAAAGATACTAATTATAAAACAAAAAGCGTGACATTTCCCAAAGGAAGATGTCACGCTTTTTGTATCAGAGTATTGTTTGTCAATTAGTTCAAGAATCCCAGCAGGGCACCTGCTGCAATAGCCGAACCGATTACTCCCGCAACGTTCGGGCCCATAGCATGCATGAGCAGGTAGTTGTGCTTGTCGTACATCAAGCCCATGTTTTGTGAAATACGGGCGGCCATTGGCACTGCGCTCACACCAGCATTACCGATGAGAGGGTTGATTTTCTTGTCTGCCGGTAGGAATACGTTCATCAATTTAACAAACAGAACGCCTGAACACGTGGCAATGATAAATGCCAATGCACCGAGAATGAATATCTTGATGGTGTCGGATGTCAGAAATTCGCTTGCCTGTGTAGAGCAGCCGACAGTCAGACCTAAAAGCATTACAACGATGTCATTGAGAGCGGAACCGGCAGTCTTGGCGAGACGTGTGGTCTTTGTAGATTCTTTCAGAAGGTTTCCGAAGAAAAGCATACCAAGGAGTGGAAGACCAGATGGTATGATCATTGCTGTCATGAGAAGCCCTACTATTGGGAATACTATTCTCTCAGTCTGGCTAACCTGACGTGTCGCTTTCATGTGTATGACCCGTTCTTTCTTCGTTGTGAGAATTTTCATGAAGAAAGGTTGTATTACCGGCACAAGTGCCATATATGAGTATGCACACACTGCAATGGCACCCATTAGGTTAGGTGAAAGCTTTGATGACAGGAAGATTGCCGTGGGGCCGTCAGCACCACCGATGATGGCTATACCAGCCGCTTGGTTTGGTTCAAACCCAAGAGCAAGTGCTATCATGTATGCCCCAAAAATGCCAAACTGGGCGGCTCCGCCCACAAGCAAAAGTTTAGGGTTTGCCAACAGGGCGGTAAAGTCGGTCATTGCTCCGATGCCAAGAAATACCAGCGGCGGATACCATCCTTCCTTAACGCCAGAATAGAAGAAGTTCAGTACGGCATTGTCTTCGTATAGGCCAATCTCCAATCCAACGGATTTGAATGGTATGTTTCCTAAAACAATGCCAAAGCCAATAGGTATCAGCAGCAGGGGTTCGAAATCTTTCTTAATGGCAAGCCAGATGAAAAAGACTCCGACTAAAATCATTATGTAATTTGACCAGTCTCCGCAGGCAAAACCTGTGTAGGTGATAAAATCACTAAGTTTTTCTCCTATAAAATCCCACATAGTGTGATTGTTTTTGGATTTTTATTAATGAGGCCTTCCTTTTGCTGGGCTTCCCAAGCTTGTGGAAGGCTTCCTGTTGCAATAAATTGATTGTCTCAGGCAATGGTAAACATCGTGGTGCCTTCCATTACGGTGTCTCCTTTGTTAACGGAGATAGACGCAATGGTGCCGGCCTTCTCTGCGGTGATTTCGTTTTCCATTTTCATGGCCTCAAGTATGAGAACTACATCACCTACTTCCACTTGTTGTCCTGCTGTTACCTTGATGTCAACAATGGTGCCAGGAAGTGGAGCCTTGAACGGAGTTCCTTCACCAGCGGGAGCAGTTGTAGCCGGCTTTGGAGCTGCAGCGGCCGCAGGTTTTGGTGATGTTGCTGTTGTTGTGGGTTTTGCTGGTGTAGGTTTTGTTGTTTCTTTGCCTACGATCTCCACATCGTATGCTTTGCCGTTTACTGTTACATTGGCTTGGTTACCTTCAATTTTCTCGATGTTAACGGAATATTCGTTTCCATTAATGATGTATTTGTATTCTTTCATTTTAAGTAAGTTATTTTATTGTGTTATTACTGTTTTAGCATTCCTGCCTCTATTATGCATGCTTTGTCTGCCCAATCCGAGTGGCTGTCTTTTATGGTTATTATGCCGCTTTCTTCGTCGTGGGCGCACTCAGCTTCCAGAGTCAGTGCGATAAGCGCAGCGTCAAGGCTCTCGTCACCGCTGCCAGAGGTTGCTTGCGTTACTGCCATTATAGCGACAACTTCTTCCTCTTTTGCATTGTGACCTACTTTGTGGCTCTTATTCTTTCCGTACAAGATAGGTCTTGGCTGCATTGTACTTGTCGTGGTGTTCTCGTTGATTATATTCGCTATCTTGCCAAAGATGGTAAAGAAGACGTAGAGCAGTATAAGGCATCCGAAGACTACTCCCATTGCCAATATCGACATAGCGATACCGTAGGGATCTTTCTCCTTGAAGTCCGAGATTTTGCTCATGCTCAACTTCTTCGCATAACTGTTGTCGCGTGTGGGGGTAGGGGTGCGACAGATGCTCCATCTGTCTTTGTCAAAGTCGCGTGCAAATGATTGGCTGGGGCCAATGTCTGCGGGAATAGCAACAGAGTCAATAAGGCTGACGCCATTACCACTATATATGGCAACGATGTCACCAGGGTGCAATGTAAATTTCAGATGTTGAATGCCAAGATTTTCTTGTCCGTCAGCATACAGGAGCAGGCAGTTCTGTGGTGTAATCGCTGTGGCAGGATTACCCGTAGGGATAAGCCGCATCTTCTTTATGCGTTCGGGGGCAGAGAGATTTGGGTCAAGTGCAGATGGGTCGTTGGTAATATAGAAACCGCCAAGATTTTGGGTACCCCAAGATGTGTTTTGTATTTCAATCCAGGCCCCTTTAGTTGTGCTGTCGCCTATTGCCACCTCGCTAAGTCGCAGGCTTTTTGCGCCATCGGCCAGCGCTCCGTTAATACAGAGCGCCAGCATGGCTATTAGGGTGACTAATTTATTAGTCTTCATGATTAAATAGGCTTTATCTGATGGTTACAATGGAATGTTTCCGTGTTTCTTTGCAGGACGGGTCTCGCGTTTGTTCTGTAGTATTGCAAGAGCCTTGCAAATGCGGAAACGGGTATTCTTCGGTTCAATAACATCATCAATGTAGCCGTATTTTGCTGCTTGATACGGATTGTTGAACAGTTCGTTATATTCTTCCTCCTTTTCTGCAAGGAATGCTTTTGGATCTTCTGCTGTCTTTGCGGCCTTGGCATATAGTACAGCAACAGCTCCCTTAGAACCCATAACGGCTATTTCCGTGTTTGGCCATGCGTAGTTAATGTCGGCTTTAAGCTGTTTGCAGCCCATCACGATGTGTGAACCTCCGTAGCTCTTGCGAAGAGTAACAGTTACCTTTGGTACAGTTGCTTCTCCGTAGGCGAAGAGCAATTTTGCACCGTGGTCAATTACAGCATTGTATTCCTGACCAGTTCCTGGCAAGAAGCCTGGTACGTCAACAAGTGAGACAATAGGAATGTTGAACGCATCGCAGAAGCGTACAAATCTGGCGGCTTTTCTACTTGCGTTGCAGTCCAGAACGCCAGCATATACTTTCGGTTGGTTGGCTACAATTCCAACGCTCTGACCATTGAAACGCGCAAAGCCAACGATTATGTTTCTTGCAAAATTTTTGTGGACTTCAAGGAACTCGCCGTTGTCAATGATGCTTCCGATTACGTCATACATGTTATATGCCTTGTTTGGATCGTCTGGCAAGATGTCGTTAAGGGCTTCGTCGGTACGGCTTACGGGGTCTGTACACTCTATTCTTGGTGCAGTCTCCATGTTGTTCTGAGGAATGAAAGAAATGAGCTTGCGTATCTTAAGGGCAAGGTCTTCTTCCGTAGGGCAGGTGAAATGAGCCACTCCGCTTTTTGTTGAGTGTACAGATGCGCCTCCCAAGGCTTCTTGAGTAACCTCTTCGCCAGTAACGCTCTTTACAACGGCTGGGCCTGTAAGGAACATGTAGCTGACATTTTCAAGCATGAAGATAAAGTCGGTGATTGCTGGAGAGTAAACCGCACCACCTGCACAAGGGCCACAAATGGCAGAAATCTGGGGAACAACTCCTGATGCCTCAATGTTGCGTTGGAAAATGTTGCCAAAGCCAGCCAAGGCGTTGACTCCTTCTTGAATGCGTGCGCCGCCAGAGTCGTTGAGACCAATGCAGGGCACACCCATCTTCATGGATTCGTCCATGACCTTGCATATCTTTTCGGCCATGGTTTCAGACAAAGAACCCGCATTCACAGTAAAGTCTTGCGCAAAGACATAGACCAGACGTCCGTCAATTGTTCCGCTACCTGTTACAACGCCGTCACCATAGAATTGCTTCTTTTCCATGCCGAAGTTGGTGCAGCGGTGGAGCTTGAACATGTCCATCTCTTCGAAACTGCCCTTGTCAAGCAGCAGTTCAATTCTCTCACGTGCAGTAAGTTTGCCTTTGGCATGCTGCTTTTCAATAGCTTTCTCGCCACCGCCCAAGCGCGCTGTGGCACGTTTTTCTACGAGCTTTTTAATGTTTTCTTGTTGATTACTCATAAAAACAAAGTTGATTATATATAGTTGTTTAGTTCTTTAGTATCAGGTTGTATACTTGTCGTAAAGTAAAATTTAAGTACTGTGCGCAAAATTAGTGATTTTTCTTGAAAATGTTATCTATATTTTTTTCGTTATTAATAATATTATGGTTTTTTAGTGTTATTGACGTGGATTTAAGGGTGGTTGGGTGTATGGTTGTGGTTATGTCGCAGGAGTTGGGACAGTGGCATTTTTCGTAATTCTGCTTTGAAACGGTTTTTGAGTGGAGGTAAAAATTAGTAATTTTGCAGTTAAATATTGTTTTGTATGTATAGTAATGCGACTTTTCTGGAACTTGGCGAGAAACCTGTTGGACAATTGTTGTTGAAGTATGCGACTCCAGCAGTTATAGCCATGACTGCCTCCTCGCTTTATAATATCATTGACGCAATATTTATTGGTCAAGGTGTTGGCCCGATGGCAATTGCTGGCATATCTTTGACCTTTCCTGTCATGCAGATGACGGCGGCGTTTGGTTCAATGATAGGGGTTGGGGCAAGCACGCTGCTCTCTGTCAAACTCGGCGAGAAGGATTACGACACTGCCAAAAAGATTCTCGGAAACGTGGTAGTGCTTAATGTTATCATGGGTGTTGTGCTTGGGTTTGTAATGCTATTGCTGCTTGATCCTATATTATTTTTCTTCGGGGCAACAGATCTTACAGTGTCGTATGCTCGCAGTTTTATGCGTGTCATTCTCGCAGGAAATGTTGTTACCCATCTGTATTTTGGTCTTAACGCACTGCTTCGGGCCTCGTCTCATCCAAAGGATGCCATGATGGCCACCATCTATACGGTTTGCTTTAATGTTGTGCTTTGCCCTTTGTTTATATACTGTTTCCATTGGGGGATAGAGGGTGCAGCGCTTGCAACAGTCATTTCGCAGGGGTGTGTGTTGTTGTGGCAGTTGAAGTTGTTCTGCAATCGTGGGGAGTTCTTGCACTTCCAACGTGGAATCTATAAGCTCAGACGCCGCATAGTGTTAGCTTCTTTCGGCATTGGCATGTCCCCTTTCCTTATAAATCTGACTGGCTGTACGGTAGCGGTATTCATGAACAAGAGTTTGCTCTGTTATGGGAACGACCTTGATGTTGCTTCATATGGCATCTGCAACAGGTTCTCGTTTTTCTTTTTGATGATCGTGATGGGGCTTACCCAGGGAATGCAGCCGATTGTGGGATACAATTTCGGTGCAGGTAAATCGGAGCGTGTCAAGTCTGTCTTGTTGCGCACGATAATGTGTGCCTCGTGTATAGTTGTTGTGGGGTTTGTAGCAAGCATTGCTCTGCCGCATCAGATTGTTAGTGCTTTTACCACTGACGAGGAACTTATAGAAGTGTCTGTCCACTATATTAGAATTCTTTTTGTTGCATTTCCGCTTGTAGGTTTCCAGATAGTGGTGACCCAATTCTTCCAGTCTATAGGAATTGTGAAGAAAAGTATCTTCCTGTCTCTATCCAGACAGTTGATTTTTCTTATCCCATCGTTACTTGTCTTGCCGCATTTTTATGGTGTAGACGGTGTGTTTATGTCTATTCCTGTCGGTGATGTTTTGGCAACATTTACAACGGCTTTGCTCTTTATCATAGAAATGCGGAAATTTAAAAAGAGAGACACAATTACATCATAGGGGTTAAAATGAAAAAGATAGGTTTGTTGTCAGATACCCACGGCTATTGGGATGTGAGGTTTGAGGAATACTTTGCTCCGTGTGACGAAATATGGCATGCAGGAGACATGTGCTCCTATGAACATGCCATGCAGTTTGCTCGTCTGAAACCTTTTCGCGCCGTTTGTGGCAACTGTGACGGAGGTTCTCTTCGTTTCCTTTATCCAGAAGTCTTAAGGTGGCGTTGTGAGGATGTAGAGGTCTTGATGAAGCACATTGGCGGTTATCCTGGTCGATATGACCGCTCCGTTATAAAAACGTTGATGGAAAATCCGCCCCAACTGTTTATCTCTGGCCATAGTCATATTCTTAAAGTATGCTATGACAGACAACTCGGTTGTCTGCATATCAATCCTGGGGCGGCTGG
>OJNH01000359.1_pt1 | contig 41709 bp, 41 predicted proteins | sample 1597361 | NCBI WGS metagenome assembly OJNH01 (sample SAMEA2452136, study PRJEB22498) | human gut metagenome | biome: human feces; feature: human gut; material: feces | place: Australia | collected 2012
CTAATGTATTATTTTCTATTTTTAACCATCCATTATAACTTACTAAATTATTTTTTGATTTATTATCATTTAAATTGTTATTTTCATCATTTTTTTGGTTACTATCATCATTCGATTCGTTATCTTTCTTATCTTCATCATTACTAGATATATTACTACTATTATTATCTTCTTTATCATTTTGATTATTATCATTTATATCAGAGTTATCTTTTTTATCTTCTTCTTTATCTTTATCATTACTTATATTTGTACTCTGATCATTTTTATTGTTTTCTTTAGATTCATTATCAATTTTGTTCTCTTCTTTAGATTCATTATCAATTTTATTCTCTTCTTTTGATTCATTATCATTTTTAACATCACTATTACTATTATCATCTTCTTTTTTATCATTTGTAATATTATTTTTCTCTTCTTTATCTTTACTATTACTTATATTTGTTTTTTTATCATTATTATTAGTTTCATTATTTACATTATTATTTTTTATATCTGATTTTTCATCATTATTTATAGTATTTACTTTTTTATTTTGAATTTCTTCATTTAAATTAGAATTATTATCATTTTTAGAAACATTTTCTAAATTTTTATTTGTTTCATCATTTTTACTAATACTTTCTTTTTCGTTATCTAAATCATCTTTCATATCTAAAGAACTATTTTTATAATAAGAATCATAATCCTTATTTATATACTTAGGATTATTTTTGTTTTTTAACAAAAATACAATCATTATAACTGATAAAATAATTAAAAATACACATAAAACATCACTCATAAATTTTTTCATTTATAAAGTCCCCCTTTTTGTTTTGAATATATTATATATATTTTTCTAAAAAATGCAAGTATCATAAAAACAAGATAAAAAATCATTTTATCTTGTAATTTCAATAATTAATTATTCTACTAATATTTTTTATAACCTCATTACTTATGTACATTTCTCTATATAATTTGTTTAAGAATTCTTCTCCGTTTTTATACTTCATATTAATTTCCCTCTTTTTAAAAATTATTTAATATGATAATACTGACACTCTTTTTTGTCAATTACTAAATATAAAAAAAGATTACACATTTGTAATCTAATTTATTTTTTTAACATACCTTTAAGTTCAAATAATTTATTAATTGCTTCAATTGGTGTCATTTCAAGTGGATTAATCTTTTCAAGTTCTTCTACTACCTTATTTTCTTCTTTTGGTTCTTCTAAATCAAATGATATTTGAGTACTTGTTTCAGTATTCTTAATATTATTACCATTTTTCTCATATTTAGAAAGGATTTCTTCTGCTCTTTTTATAAGTTCATCAGGTAATTTTGCAAGTTTTGCAACATGTACACCATAACTCTTATCAGCAGGTCCACTCATTATTTTATGAAGGAATGTAATATTACCATTTTCTTCTTTTGCTGATACATGTACATTTTTTAAGTGTTTATGATGTTTTTCTAAATCTGTTAATTCATGATAGTGTGTTGAAAAAAATGTTTTTGCTCCTACCTTATCATGTATATATTCTATAATAGCAGCAGCTAAACTCATACCATCATAAGTTGATGTACCTCTACCTAATTCATCAAATAATATTAAACTATTTTTAGTTGCACCTTCTATTGCACTATTTGCTTCCATCATTTCAACCATAAATGTTGATTCACCAGATACTAAATCATCACTGGCTCCTATTCTTGTAAATATTTTATCAAATATAGGAAGATTTGCTTCTTTAGCAGGTACAAAAGATCCTATTTGAGCCATTATTGCGATTATAGCCATTTCTCTCATATATGTTGATTTACCTGACATATTTGGTCCTGTTATTAAAAGAATTGTATCATCTTTATCCATTTTAACATCATTTGAAACAAATTCACCAGTTAATACTTTTTCAACTACTGGATGTCTTCCTTCAACAATATTAATTACATTATCATTATTAAGTTTTGGTCTTACATAATTATTTTCTTCCGCAACAACTGCTAAAGAAGATAATACATCAATTTCACTTATAGTATGTGATAAATCTTGTATATAAGGTATTTTACTCTTTACAATATTTCTTATTTCAATAAATAAATCATATTCTAAATTAATAATTTTTTCTTCTGCACCTAAAATAAGTGCTTCTTTTTCTTTTAATAAAGGTGTTATAAATCTTTCACAATTAGCAAGTGTTTGTTTTCTTTCATAACCATATTCATCTTTTATATCTTTACATGCACCTTTACTAACTTCAATATAATAACCAAATATTCTATTGTATCCTACCTTTAATGTTTTTATTCCTGTTCTATCTCTTTCTTCTTGTTCTAATTTGGATACAAAATCCTTATTACCTTTTCTAGAAGATTTTAATTCATCAAGTTCACTATTATATCCTTCTTTTATTAAATATCCTTCTTTTAATGTAATAGGAGCATCTTCATATATAGATTTTTCAAGTAAATCATATAAATCTCTAAACTCATTAATACTTTTATAATTAATTTTCTTTAATATTTCATTTATATTAGGTAATACTTTTAATGAATTTTTTAATTGTAATAAATCTCTTGCATTAGCAGAACCAAATGCTACTTTACCTGCAAGTCGATCAAGATCATATACATCATTTAAATATTCTCTTAATTCATCTTTTAAAATAAATTCTTTCATTAAAGTATCAATTATATCATATCTATGTTCTATTTTTTCTTTATCTATAATTGGATTTAATATATAGTTTTTAAGTTTTCTACTACCCATTGCTGTCTTTGTTTTATCAAGTAACCATAAAAGTGAATATTTCTTTTCTTTTGTTCTTATGTTTTCAGTAAGTTCTAGATTTCTTTTAGTATGTATATTCATTCTTAAGAAAGAATCTTCTTTTACTATAATTGCGCTTTGAAGATGTGATAAACTTCTTTTTTGTGTATTTTCTAAGTATGATAATAAATACTTTATTCCTTCTATTATTCTATCATCTTTTATATCTTTATAAACATTACTATAATCATTTATTAAATTTTTATTATTATAAAGTGAAATAGTTATATTATAATTTCTTTTTAAAGTATCAAGTACAATTTTATCAAAATCAGTATTAACAACTACTTCTTTTATATTTCTTTCAAGCACTTCATTAATTAATAAATCATTATCTCTTTCTTTTATAAACGAATAAACTTCACCTGTTGATATATCTGCATAACTAATTACATATGAATATTTTAAATCAAGGATTGCTCCTATAAAGTTATTTGATCCTTCATCTAAAAATTCACTATTCATTCTTGTTCCTGATGATATAATTTGTACTATATCTCTTTTTACAATACCTTTAGCATTTTTAGGGTCTTCTGTTTGTTCACATATCGCAACTTTATAACCTTTATCTACTAATTTTTCTATATATATATTTGCAGCATGATAAGGTATTCCGCACATTGGAACTCTTTCTTCAAGTCCACATGATTTACCCGTTAGAGTAAGCTCTAACTCTCTTGATGCAGTTACAGCATCATCAAAAAACATCTCATAAAAGTCACCAAGTCTAAAAAATAGTATATTATCAAGATTTTCATCCTTTATTTCTAAATACTGTTTCATCATTGGAGTTATTTTACTTCTGTCTACTTCTTCTCTTGTCATATACTTCACCTACTAGTCATTATTATAACAAATTTTGGAAATAAAAAATAGATAAAAAAAGAAAAAATCATTTGATTTTTTCTTAGTTCAGATCATCTATCACTTTAGTAACATCTTTACCGGCCTTACTAACCTTTTTAGCAAATTTATCTAAATTACCAGATTTGTATTGGTCGTACATAAAAACTGATGCTGCACCCATACCGGCTCCAAGTACCATCATTCCTAGTGTTTTTTTCATTTGTTTCACCTCTTTAATAATCTGATTTTGGCAAAATATAATGCCATTTATATTATTTACTAAAGAGAATTAAATATTCATTAAATATGATAATAATCTATCTTTTAATTTAGTTTTTCTTTCATATACGTTTTCATTATTAACGGCATAAACAAAAGATGATGGATCACCAATAATAGTTAGATTATTTCTTGCTCTTGTTACTGCTGTATAAATTATTTTTTTATAAAGCATAATTCTGTATGAAAATATTATTGGTAATATAACAAGTTTAAATTCACTACCTTGTGCTTTATGAATACTTATAGCATATCCATGTTTAATTTTAATAAAATCTTTTGGTGTATATTTTACAATATTACCATCAAAATCTACTGTTATTGTACTTCCAGTAATATCCATAATATAACCAATATCACCATTAAATACATTATTATCAGGATCATTTTCAAGTTGTAAAATTTTATCATTTTCTCTATAAATTACATCTTTTGATACAATACTATTTTGTCCTCTATCAGGATTAAATATACTTTGAAGTAATTTATTTAAATTATCTATACCATTTTCACCTTTATACATTGGCGCTAAAAGTTGTATATCATCAGATGAATATCCTTTTTCTATTGCCATTAAACATACTTTTTCAATATATTTTTTTAAATTAGATGCGTTTGCCTCTATAAAACTATAATCTTCTTTTTTAGTTAAAAAGTCTTCACTTAAATCATTTTTCTTTATTTCTGAAGCAAGAGTTGCTATATAAGAATTTTCATCTTGTCTATAAAGTTCATTTAAAAAAGTTACATTAATCATATCACTATCAATTAAATCTTTTAATACTTTACCTGGTCCAACACTTTCAAGCTGATTATAATCACCTATTATAACTATTTTTATGTTTTTACTAAGTCCTTTAAATAAATTATCAAGTAAGTTAACATCAATCATACTTACTTCATCTATTATTACAAATTCTGCATTAGATTTATTACTTTCATTTACTAAAAACTTATTAGATTCTTTATTCCATTTTAAAAATCTATGTATTGTATATGCTGGAAGAAGACATGATTCACTCATTCTTTTAGCTGCTCTTCCAGTTGGCGCAAGTAATATAAGTTTACTAGTAAGTTCATCATAACTATATTTATGTAGCCTTCTATAAAGTTCTACAATTGCCTTTATTATAGTTGTTTTACCTGTTCCTGGTCCACCTGTTATTATACTGAAATTTTTTTCATAAGCATTTTTAATTGCTAAAATTTGTTTTTCATTATAAGAAACACCAAAATAATTTTCAAGTGATTCAATTTCTTTTTCGATTTTTTTATACTTTGTATCATTTTTATTTGTTAAATGATAAATTGTATTTGCAATATTATTTTCTGAATCAAAATATTCTTTTAAGTAATATTCGTCTTCTTCAATTTTTATTTTACCCGTATTTGCAATTTCTATTAAAATATCATAAAATTCATCTTTACTAAATTCATAGTCAAGTAGTTTAATAACTCCATCATATATTTCATCAAAGTAAAGAAATGTATCTCCGTTTTTAAAACATAAATCGTTCATTACATATATAACAAGTGCCATAATTCTTCTTCCATCTAAATCACTTATATTAAGATTTTTACGAACTAATTCTATTTTAGCAAAATTTATTTCATCAATATCATCTATTATGGCATATACATCTTCTTCTATTATATATTTTGTCATTTCTTTATAATTATTATATATAAGCATTGAATCTTTCATAGAAAAGCCTATTGAAGTAAGATATATAATTGTATCATAACTTTCATTATACTTACTTAATATATCATGTATATTTTTTGCTTTTGCTTCTTTCATATTTGGTACAAGTAAAAGGTTAGAATAATCTTCCATTATTAGATTTAATGTATCATCACCTAAAGTATTTACTATTTGTTTAGCACTTTTTTCACCTACTCCAGGAAATAAATCACTTGATAAAAAATCAATAATTGCATCTTTTCCCTCCGGTTTAACTCTTTCATATTCATTTACTTTATATTGAAGTCCATATTTTGGATTATCTACAAGTTCACCATAAAACATGTATTTTTCATCTATAGTAAGTTCATGAAAATACCCAGTAAATGTTATAGTTGAACCAATATATTCTTCTAAATCAGCAGTATTTGTATCACTAACTTTAAATAAACCTATTATATAATTTTGATCTGACTTAAATATAATCTTTTTAAATGTTCCTTTTATATAGTCTTTCATATTTAACCTCACTAAACATAATTATATCAAAAAAAGGTACATTTTTTAAGTACCTTTAAGCTAATATTTCTTCTTTTATAAGTCCACCCATAAATTCATCATTTTCATAATCATTTAATTTAACCATTACAAGACTATGTAAAAGACTTTCATCACCTTTAAATTTAACTTTACCATAGTTTGATAAATGACCAATTAAATATCCTTCAGAATATGTTTCAACTAATACTTCTAAAGATTTACCTATAAATTTTTCATAATATTCATTTTTTAATTCTTCACTTACTTCAATTAATTCTTTTACTCTTTGCTTTTTAATATTTCCATCTATTTGATTTTTCATAATCGCAGCTGGTGTACCTTCTCTTTTTGAATATGGAAATACATGAAGTTCAGTAAATTTAATTTTCTTAATATTTTCTTTTGTTATATTAAAATCTTCATCTGATTCACCTGGAAAACCTACTATAACATCACTTGTTATTGCTATATCTTTTCTAATACTTCTAATTTGATTTATTTTATTAATAAAATACTGCATATCATATTTTCTATTCATTGCTTTTAAAATCTTATCACAACCACTTTGAAGTGGAATATGAATATGATTAACTATTTTTTTACTTGTTTTAAGTACATCCATAAATTTATCTGTTAATTCTGTTATTTCAATTGATGATATTCTAATTCTTTCTAAACCATCTATTTTTTCTAACTCTAAAAGTAAATCACTAAAATCATACTCTTTTAAATCTTGACCATAATGTCCTGTATGTATTCCTGTTAATACAACTTCTTTATAGCCGTTTTTAACAAGTGCTTTAATTTCACTAATTACATTTTCTTTTTTCTTACTTCTTACATTACCTCTTGTATATGGAATTATACAATATGAACAAAAGTTATTACATCCATCTTGAATTTTAACAAATGCTCTTGTATGATTTTCAAATTTGTCTAAATACATATCTTCAAAAGATGTATGAAATAAATCATAAATATTTTCTATTTTTTTATTATCTTTTATATATTCTTCTACTAAATCTACTATTTTATTTTTATCTTTATTACCTATAATTATTGAAACACCATCTATATCTTCTATTACTTTTGAATTAACCTGAGCATAACAACCCATCGCAACAACAACTGCATTCTTATTTTTATTACATGCACTTCTAAGCATTTTTCTACTTTTTTGATCACTCGCATTAGTAACAGAACAAGTATTTACTACATAAACATCTGCATAATCATCAAAAGATACTATCTCATAACCTCTTTTTTTAAATTCATTAATTGCATATTCTGTTTCATATGCATTAACTTTACAACCTAATGAACAAAAGCCTACTTTCATATTATACCTCCTTAAAACAAAAACAGTAAATAATTACTGTTTTATGATATCATAACTTTTTAATTAGTCAAGATTATTTCTAAATGTTTTTAGTTTTCCTAAAAATTCAGTTTCTCTTTCCATTTCATCTTCTTTTTCATTGATTTTAAATTCTTCTAAATCAATAAAATTCTCATCATTACTCTTATCTTTTTGCACTCCATAAACAGGTGATACAATTTGTGATGCCTTAAATGTACCAGAATATTCACTTTTTTTACACTTATATGAGTTATCTTCAATCTTTTTATTTTCTGATTTAATAACTTTAACAGGTTCTTTTTTCTCTTCTGCTTTTGTTTCTGCTCTATAAATTATTTTTTTTGCTCCTGCTCTTTTTACAAGTTCATCATAACTTATAATCGCATCTTTTTCTTGTTCTTCTTCAAAATTAGTTAAATCAATAGGTTCTTGTTCTAATGTATTTTCAATTAATTTTGATATTTCTTCAATACTACTTGGTTTTGTAACAATTACTTCTTCTTTTGGTTCTTCAATTTCTAAAGATTCTATTTCTTCTTCATCTAACTTTTCTATAATCTCAGGTGCATTTTTCTTTTCATTTTTAACAATCATTTCTTTTGGTGCTTTCTTATTATTTTTTACCTCAAATATTTCCATCTTATCTTCTTCTTTTATTAAATCAGAATATCTTTTAATATTTTTGTTATCTATATCATATTTATTATTTTTCTTTTTAGTTATATGATTTATAACAGTTATACTTATAAGCATTAATAAAACAAGTATAATTAAAAACAATAGTATTTGACTACTTTTATCCATATCTGAAAATTTATATAGTAATGAATTAATATTTTTCATAATGCCACCTCATAATTTATTAAACTCATAATATAAATAGGAACAGTTTCAGTTCTTAAAATTAAATTACCTAAAGTAACTGGAATAAACCCATTTTTTTCTAATTTTTCTTCTTCAGAAACAGTAAGGCCCCCTTCAGGACCAACCACTATGATAATTCTATCACAATTTGTCGAATTTTGTAACACATTTTTTATAGTTTTTTCATTTTCTTTAGTTGAACATGTAAGTTTAAGATCATAATCTAATTTTGACACATCATTTATAGACATAATATCTCTTACAATTGGTTTGATATTTCTATGAGATTGTTCAGCAGCTTCCTTTGTAATTGTATTCCATCTTTCTATTTTCTTTTTTTCTTTTCCATCAATTTTTATTTTACTTCTATCAGAATTTACAAGTATAAAATCATATACACCAAGTTCTGTACATTTTTGTAAGATAAAATCAAGTTTCTTTTCATTTACTAAAGAAACTGCTATTGTTACCTTTACAGGAAGTTCATTATTTATATCAATAATATCTTTCACACTATAACTTACATCTTTTTTAGATATATCGTTTATCTCACACATATAAACTTTTTCATCATATACAATTTCTATTTTGTCATTTAATTTCATTCTCATTACATTTATTATATGATGTTTATCTTTGTCACTAATATTTAAATCTTTATCTACTGCAAAATATCTCTGCATTTTTATCACCAATTTCATTATAAATTAGAAAAAAGTATTATACAATCAATTTTACGAACATTTATGTTTCTTTACAAAATTTTACTAGTAAAATTTGTCGTATTTTGATATACTAGTAATGTATGAGGAGAATGATACATGGATAATAATGATTTTATGGAATATAGTCCATTTTCAAATGGTTTTAGTATGCTTAATACATACGCTGAAGATTTAAGTAAAAAGGAATATGTTACTAATCCTGCAATTGCAAGAGATGAGGAAATAAAAAAACTTATATTAATATTACTTAGTCCAGAAAAATCTGCAGTCTTAACAGGTAAACCTGGTATAGGTAAAACTGCTATTGTAGAAGGATTAAACTATTTAATACAAAGAAAAGAAGTACCTAATGCACTTTTAAATACAAAAATATATAAAATTAATACATCTTCCCTTCTTGGAACATATACAAGTGATGGTGTTCAAGATTCTAAGCTTCAACTTTTAATAAACGAAATTATGGGTAAAAAAGATATAATATTGTTTATTGATGAAATACACACACTTGTTACTGCATCTAAAAATGGTGATGTTGACTTTTTAAATATGTTAAAACCAGGACTTGATAGAGGTGATATAAAAATAATAGGTGCAACTACTACTCAAGAATTTGAAGAGAACTTACTTAAAGATAAAGCATTTTTAAGACGTTTTGAAAGAATCGAAGTAGAAGAACCCGATCAAGAAACAACTGTTAAAATTCTTGTTGGTACAACAAAGAAAATAGAAAAAGCAACTGGTGTTAGATGGCCATATACAACTTGGGTTTTAGAAAATGTATGTAAATTTATAGTAAATATGACAAGTGAATATAAAAGAGTTTATGAAAATAATTCAAGGTACCCAGATGTTTCACTTGCACTTTTGTCAAAATGTTTCACATATGCTAGATTTGAAAACTCTGATATAGTTACATTTAAACACATATATGAAGCAATAAAAAATTGTACTAGTGTTTATTCTGATGTTGTTCAAAAAGAAATTGTTGTATTTAAAGATACATTTAAAGAATTTTTAGAAAAAGAAAATGTAGAGCTTAATTAACTCTACATTTTTAATTTATTATCTTTTTCATCATGAGCATAATCAATTACAGATAAATTTAGATAATTTACATCCTCAGTTAGATTAATTGTTTTTCCTTTTAAAGTTCCATCAATAACAACAACTTCAGGTCTATCACTGTGACCTAAAAAATTTCTATTTACTACGGCAATATCTCCATTTGATAATTTTACTCTTCTTCCTTTAGAATATATTGAAATGCATTTTATAAAATGTTTTACAACCGTTGGATCAAATAATCTTTGACTTTCTGAGACAGCACCATAATCTTTCATAAAATAAGTAATTATATTTTTAGGTGTCATACCTCCACTTTTGTTAAATAAATATAAAGCATTTTCTGGCAAATCAATTAAAATAGACTTAGTATCATTATTAGATAAAGTATCATAAATATCAGCAACATGTAAAATAGATGCATATTTATGTTTTTTTATAATCTCTGCTGGAACTTTATAATATCCTTGTCCATTTTGATGTTCATGATGACATAATATACTTCCTAAAACATTTTGTGATATTTCACCAGTTCTTACAAAATCAGTATCCTTTAATAAATCAACTGTTAAATAAGGTAATATTTCCTCTTTTTTACATTTTAATCTATCAGTATATAATTTTTCAATATTAGAATCACTTTGATTGCTTCTTGCAAAATCATGAAGTAAACCTGCAAGAGTTATTTCTTCTAACTCCTTTTCACTATATCCCATACTTTTTGCAATAATACATGACACAATTGCTACATTAACAGCATGCCTATTAACATAATCAGATTTATTTCTAGTATCATAAAAATCAACATCATGTATGTTATAATTTATTATTTGATGTGAGATTATTTTTGATTGATCTATTATTTCTCTAATTTGTTTATTCCTTATTGCAATTGATGTTTTAATTCTAACTTCTTCTCCAATTTTATCTTGTATAATTATATTCTCAGTACCAGGAGTATCTACACAAAAAAATTGTGATATATTATTATAATCATTTTGAAGTCTAGCTACATTCTTTTCACTTAAAACTGCACCTGCAGGTAAAAGAGCTACACCATTTGAATTATAAATTGGTTTAGCAAGCACATCACCTGGTTCTAATTTATCTTTGCTTTTAATCTCCATATTATTTCACCTATTATTAATATTATCAAAAATCATTAATAAAGTCAATTTAAAAGAAGGTAAGATTACCTTCTAAAAAATTTTCTAAATTTTGTTATAAAATCATTATTATCGTCTAAATTAGTCTTTGATAATTCACTGAATAACTCTCTTTGTTTCTTATCAAGTTTAGTTGGTATAACAACTTTTATAACAATATACATGTCTCCAACTTTTGATGAATTAATGTATGGAACACCTTTTCCTTTAATTCTGTGTTTATCCCCATTTTGAGTTCCTTCTGGTATATTTAATACTATACTTTCTTTCATTAATGGAACATCTTTCTTACATCCTAAAGTTGCTTCTGCTATATTTATAGGTAATTCCATATAAACATCATTACCATCTCTTTTAAATATTTGATGGTCTTCAATATGAAATTCAACATAAACGTCACCATTAGGTCCACCGTTGACTCCGGCTTCACCTTTTTCTTTTATACGAATTTGTTGGCCTTCATCAATACCTGCTGGAACTGTAACTGTAATTGTTTTTCGCTTTTTTACTTTACCTGTTCCTTTACAATCAGAACATACAGTATCAAATGATTTACCTCTTCCTGAACATTCAGGGCATGTAGTTTTTGAAACAAATGATCCAAACATTGTTCTTTGTTCTTCTGTTACTGTACCAGAACCATGACATCTTGGACATTTCTTTTCTCCATGTCCACCTTTACCATTACAGCTATCACAAGTTTCATATACATCAAGTGTAAAATCTTTTTTACATCCATAAACTGCTTCCATAAAAGATAACTTCATATTAAATAATAAATCTTTACCTTTTTGTGCTCTATTAGAATTTTTCTTGCTTCCACCACCAAAACCAAATCCTTGACCAAATACACCGGATAATATATCAGATAAATCTATATCATCAAAACCAAATGATGAAGATGAGAAGCCTCCATTAAATCCTCCACCAAAGCCACCATAACCAGCATTACCATTTTGATCAAACGCAGCATGACCATATTGATCATACATTTTTCTTTTATTTTCATCAGATAATACTTCATAAGCTTCTTGTACTTCTTTAAATTTTTCAGCAGCATCTGGTGCTTTATTTAAATCAGGATGGTATTCTTTTGCTAAACGCCTAAAGGCACTTTTTATTTCTTTATCAGTAGCACCTTTAGATACACCCAATACTTCATAATAATCTTTTTTTGCCAATTTACTTCACCTCTTTTTATTTACTATAAATTTCATCGAATTTATCAATTAAGGAATTAAAATTATCAATCGCATCTAAATAAATATTTTTATTTTCTAAATCAATACCTAGTACTTTATAAATATCACTAACACTATAATCACTACCTGTTTTTAAGAAATTAATATATTTATCAAGCATTTCTTTATTACCAGATAATATTTCTTTAGAAACATATGACGCAACCGATACACACATTGAATAACTAAATAAATAATAAAACATATAAAAATGACTTATACTAATCCAAGCTTCTTTTTGATATTCACTTTCAATTTCAATAGGATAAAATTTAAGTAAATCTTTTTCATATAAATTATTTAAATAATCTTTTGTTAGAGTTCCACCGTTTTCTACATACTTATAAAATTCTCTTTCAAAATCGCCATCAAGTATACTACCATAAAAATTTGAATTAAAAACTGCAAGAATATTTGATAATCCAGATAAAGCTTCTTCCTTGCTACCATTATTAATTAAATAATTTGATAGTAAAAATTCATTTGTTAAAGATGCTACCTCAGAAACTACATAAGGTACAATTCTATACTCTGCAAAATTATTTTCATATAAATATTGATGATGAACATTATGACCTGACTCATGAGCAATTGTTGAAACCGATTGCAAATCATAATTGAAACTCATTAAAATTTTTGAATTTTTAAGTCCAGGAGATGATACACAATATCCACCACTACGTTTTCCTTTATACTGGCAAAAATCAATACATCTATTATCAATTACATTTTTAAAATGTTTTATATAATCTTCACCAAGTGGTTCTAGTGCCTTCAAAACTAAATCACATGCTTCTTCTATAGTATATTCTTTATCAGTTTCATATAGTTCTATAGGTGCATCCCAAGGAGCACATTTATCTATTTTTAAAACTTTACTTTTTAAATCATAATATTTTTTTAATATATCTTTAGTTTCAACAGCCGAATCTATCATTGAATCAAATACTTTGTTTGATAGTTCTAAATCAAATAATTTTTCATCCCAAGTAGATTCATATCTATGAACTTTGGAAAGAGATATATTTGTTTTAACGTAATCATCTAATAATCCTGCACTAATATTTGAATATCTATCTTTTACCTTATTAAATTGTTCATAAACTTCTTTTCTTTTATCTCTAGGAAGTTTCTTCATTATTCTTCTATAATTTGTATTCATTAGTTCTTCTATATTTCCATCTGGCATAGTAAAACTACCATAATCATTACAGCTATTTAACAATGTTGATGACAATTGTTCATAACTACCTAATGTACTTGTCAATCTTGATGATAATTCTTCTTCTTTTTCATTTAATACATGATCTTTATATCTATATATGTCATCAAGTGATTTTTTATATTTTGCTAATTTTTCATTTTTATATAAATCATTATAATCTTCTTTACTTAAACTTAATAATTCTGGACTAAAAAAACTTACTTTAGCATGATATTCTGTTGTTAAATTATCTATTTTCCCAACAAGTTCAGAACCAAAAGATTCTTTTAAATCTTGATCATTTATTGTCATAGCATAAACTTGCAAATTTACAATTTTTTGTGTAAGTTCACTATCAAATTCTAAAAATTCAAATAATTTATCTGAGTTTTTAGTGCATCCAACATAACTATCTATTTTTTTTATTTCTTCTTTTACTTCATCAATAGTTTTATTAAAATCATCTATATTTTTAAATATATCTGTTAAATCCCATCTATATTTTAAAGGCACATCATTTCTTGTTTCATATTTATTCATTATTTTCTCCTTATGTATAATTAAAATAGAAAGTTCTAGCAAGCTAGAACTTCTACTTCTATTTATTATTTTTCTTCATAATCTGCATCTACTACTGAATCATCTTTTTTATCATTATCAGTGCTTTCAGATGTTGCACCTGCATTTGCTTGATTTGCTTTTGCAGCTTCTTCATATACTTTAGAACCTAGAGCCATAGCTTTTTCATTTAATTTTTCTTTAGCATCTTTCATCTTATCTAAGTCATTAGAATCCATTGCTTCTTTAGCTACTTTAACAGCATCTTCTGCTTCACTCTTTTCTTTATCAGTAATCTTATCACCTAAGTCTTTTATAGCCTTTTCAGTTGCAAATACTAATTGTTCAAGTTCATTTTTAACATCTGCTTCTTCTTTTCTCTTAGCATCTTTTTCTTTATTTGCTTCTGCTTCTTTAACCATTTTATCTATTTCTTCATCAGAAAGTGATGTTGAAGCAGTAATTGTAATAGATTGTTCTTTATTAGTTCCAAGATCTTTAGCTTTAACATTAACTATACCATTAGCATCTATATCAAATGTAACTTCGATTTGAGGAATTCCTCTAGGTGCTGGTGGGATATTATTTAATTGGAAGTTACCAAGTGTCTTGTTATCACTTGCCATTGGTCTTTCACCTTGAAGAACATGTATATCAACTGCTGGTTGATTATCAGCTGCAGTACTAAATACTTGACTCTTACTTGTTGGAATTGTTGTATTTCTTGGAATTAATACAGTCATAACTCCACCCATTGTTTCAATACCAAGTGAAAGTGGTGTTACATCAAGAAGAACTATATCATTAACTTCACCTGTAAGTACTCCACCTTGGATAGCAGCACCCATAGCAACAACTTCGTCTGGGTTAACTCCTTTAGATGGTTCTTTACCAAGTTCTTTCTTAATTAAATCAGTTACCATTGGTATTCTAGTAGATCCACCAACAAATATAACTTTATCAATATCATCTTTAGTAAGTTTAGCATCTTTTAATGCCTTTCTAACTGGTTCTAGAGTTGATTCTACAAGATCACGAATTAATTCTTCAAATTTAGCTCTTGTTAATGTTGTCTCTAAGTGAAGTGGTCCATTTTCTCCTTGTGAAATAAATGGTAAGCTTATTTGAGTGCTTGATACTCCACTTAAATCTTTCTTAGCCTTTTCAGCAGCATCTTTTATTCTTTGCATAGCCATTTTATCATTACTTAAATCAATACCATTTTCTTTTTTGAATAAATCAACTAAGTAATCTGATACTCTATTATCAAAGTCATCTCCACCTAAATGGTTATTACCTGATGTTGATTTAACTTCGTAAACACCATCACCAAGTTCTAGAATAGATACATCGAATGTACCACCACCAAGGTCGTAAACTAAGATAGTATGTAAATCATCTTGTTTATCAGAACCATATGCAAGGGCTGCTGCTGTAGGTTCATTGATAATTCTTTCAACTTCAAGACCTGCGATTTTACCAGCATCTTTAGTTGCTTGTCTTTGTGCATCATTAAAATATGCTGGAACAGTAATAACTGCTTTAGTTACTTTTTCTCCTAAATAACTTTCTGCATAATCTTTAATATATCCTAAAATCATTGCTGAAATTTCTTGTGGTGTATATTTTTTACCATTTGCTTCTACTTTTTCATCTGTACCCATTAATCTTTTAACAGAATAAATTGTATTTGGATTTGTTACCATTTGTCTTTTAGCAGCATCACCAACGATTATTTCATCACCTTTAAATGCTACTACAGATGGTGTAGTTCTATTTCCTTCCGGATTTGCAATAACTGTTGCATTTCCACCTTCTAATACTGCACAACAACTATTTGTTGTACCTAAATCAATACCTATAATTTTACTCATATATATCCTCTCCTTTATTTACTAACCTTTACCATTGCTGGTCTTATAACCTTATCTTTATAAGTATACCCTTTTTGAAGTACTTCTATTACTATATTTTCCTTTGTTCCTTCTTTTTCCTCTTGCATTACTGCTTGATGATAACTTGGATCAAATTCTTTATCTATAGCTTCTATTTCTTTAACTTCAAACTTTTCTAATATATTTTTTAAACTATTATATATCATTGTCATACCCTTTTGATAACTTTCAATATCATTACTTGTAGCATCTACATTAAGAGCTCTTTCAAAATTATCTATAACTGGTAATAACTCAGTTATAAGTGATTCATTTGAATATTTTAGAAGTCTATTTGTCTCTTCATCTTTTCTTCTTAAAGTATTAACCATTTCTGCTGCAATTCTCATATTCTTATCTTTAAGAGTATTAACTTCATTTTGAAGTTCTTCTAATTTTTTGTCTTTATTATGTTCCTTTTTATGTTCTTTAGGTTCTTCTGCTTTCTTTTCTTCTTTTATTTCTTCATTTTTGTTTTCTTCCACAAAGAAACCTCCTTACTTTTCAATCTCATCTTTTAAGTATTCAAGCAAACTTACAACTCTATCATATTCCATTCTTTTAGGTCCTAGAATTGCAAGTGTTCCCTCTCTACCATTTACATTATATTTTGTCTTTATTACTGTCAAATCATCATCTATGTTGTTTTCATTACCTATGTACACATTTATACCAGAGTCATCTTCTTTAATTTTAGAAACAATATTGTCATTATCAAACTTATTAACTAAATCTTTAATTTTTCTAGCATCAGATGAAAATTCATCAAGTTCAAGTAAATTATTTTTACCCCTCATAGTCATATCTGCACTATCTTTAAAATTATTAAACGCATTATAGAATGCATTATAAAGTATTTCATGATGTTTTACATATTGATTAATAATTGGTTTAATTTCAAACTCTAGTTTAGATGTAACTTCATCAATTGGGGTACCAACAATAAGTTTATTAATAAGTTCAACAGTTTTATTTACTTCCTCTAGATTAGAACCTGTTATATTAATTATTTTATTTTCAACATGTCCTTTATCTGTTACAAGTATAGCTGTTACATTATTTTCATCAATTGGAATTGCTTCTACTTTTTTAAGTTTACTTTCTAAAGCATTATCCTTTAATATAACTGCTGTATAATTAGTCATTTCAGATATTATCTCTAAGCTTTTTACTATTGCATCACTTAATACTAATGAATTATTTTGAAATATTGTTTGAAGTTTTAATACATCTTCACCACTCATTTCTTTTGGTTTCATTAAGTTATCAACGTAATATCTATAACCTTTCTCAGATGGAACTCTACCTGATGATACATGTGTTTTTTCTAAGTATCCTAAATCCTCTAAGTTAGCCATCTCATTTCTAACTGTCGCACTAGATACATTTAATGAATCACAAATAGATTTTGAACCAACTGGCTTCGGTACTTTTATATACTCTTCAACTATAATTTTTAATATAGCACTTTGTCTTTCTGTAAGCATATATTCACCTCTAATCCAAGTGTACAATCTAATTATAGCACTTATTTTAGCAATGTCAATAGATGAGTGCTAAATAATTAAAAATAGACAACTTTTATTGTCTAATTCTTTAATCAATCTTAATAAATGGTTCAAATAAATTATATCCAAAAAAGTATACTAAGGAGGCAATTACAATTAATCCTATTATCAATCCTATTTGAATTTTGAATATCTTTTTATCTTTCTTCTCTGATTCCTTTTTTATTTCTTCTTCGGCTATTTTTTCTTCTTTTTCATCAACATCAAAAAGTCTATTTATATCAATAACAGTTCCTTCTTGTTTTGTACTATTATTTAAATTTTTTTCTATTTTATTTTCAGCTTTATTATCATTTTCATCTAATGTTTCTATTTCTTCATCCTTTGCTTCTTCAAAATCTAAAACTTCTATATCTTCATTCATCTTTTTATTCTCCTTTATACAAAATTTACTAGTATATCGTTTAATACATAAAAATATTTTTTAGGTACATATATATTTATTTTATCATCAATTAATAATCCTTTATCAATTAATTCTTTTATAATTTCTATTTCATTTATATTTATACCATATTTTTTATTAAAATTATCTTTATTTATTCCACTTGTAAGTCTTAAGCCTAATATAAATTCATACTTTATTTTATCTTCTTTAGTAAGTACTTCTTCTTGCCTTTCATAACTACCACTTATATATTTAGATAAATTTCTAGTATTTGTATACCTTATATTATCTATATAACCTGCAGCGCCTAAACCAAATCCATAATATTCATTATTTTTCCAATATGTTAAATTATGTCTTGATTCATAAGAAGTAATAGAATAATTACTTACTTCATATCTATGATATTTATTTTCTAATTTTTTATCTATAAGATCATACATATCACTATCAAGATCATCAGATATATACTTTGTATTATCTATATAAAGCTTAGTATTTTTTTCAATTATTAATGAATAACAAGATATATGCTTTATATCAAGTTTAAGTATTTTATCTATGTCTTCCTCTAAATCATTTAAACTTTCATTTTTAAGTGCATACATTAAATCTACATTTATATTATCAAAATACTTTTTAGCAAGTTCTACCCTTTCACTTATTATATCAGAAGTATAATTTCTACCTAAATATTTTAAATATTTATCATTAAATGATTCTATTCCAATGCTTAACCTATTTACTTTATTTTCTTTTAATATTTCTAGTTTTTCTTCTGTTATATCTTCTATATTTACTTCAAAAGTAAATTCATATTCTTTACTTAATTTAAATACTTTAATAATAGAAAATAACTCATTTAACTCTACTATACTTAAAGAGGAAGGTGTTCCACCACCAATATAAATTGTATCTAATATTTCACCTTTATAGTGCATTTTAATTTCTTTTTCTAATGCATCTAAATATTTTTTAACAAAATCTTTATTATATAAGAGTTTACAAAAATCACAATAACTACAAATATTATTACAAAAAGGTATATGTATATATGCACTTTTTACCATAACTATCTTCCTCTATTCAATAAAAATTATATCATAACAAAAGAAAAAAAACTACAAAAATATAGTCTAATTATATTTTCTAGTTTCTTTTATGTTCTTTACTATCTTTAAATAAAATATATATTAATCCTCCACACTTAGTACTTCAAGGAATGCTTCAGGAGGAAGTTCTACACTTCCAATTGTCTTCATTTTCTTTTTTCCTTCTTTTTGTTTTTCTAATAATTTTCTTTTTCTTGAAATATCCCCACCATAACATTTAGCAAGTACATTTTTTCTATTTGCTTTTATATCACATCTAGCAATAACTTTATTATTGCAACATGCTTGAACAGGTACTTCAAATAATTGTCTTGGAATTATTTCTTTTAATTTCTGAGTAATTGCATTACCTCTTTTATATGCAAAATCTTTATGAGTAATAATAGAAAATGCATCTACTATATCACCATTAAGCATTATATCAACCTTAACTAGATCACTTTGTTTATTACCAATAAATTCATAATCAAATGATGCATAACCTTTTGTTGTACTTTTTAATTTATCAAAGAAATCATATACTATTTCAGAAAGTGGAAGTTCATAGTGTATATTTACTCTTGTATCAATATAATCCATATTTATAAAATTACCTCTTTTATTTTGACATAATTCCATAACAGGTCCTATAAATTCACTTGGTACAAATATATTTGTTTTAATATATGGTTCTTCTATTTTACTAATTACTTGTCTATCAGGAAGTTTAGTTGGATTATCAACATAAACTATATCACCATTTGTAAGTGTTACTGTATAAATAACTGATGGACTCGTAAGTATTATTTCAATATTAAATTCTCTTTCTATTCTTTCTTTTATTATATCCATATGAAGAAGTCCTAAAAATCCACATCTAAAACCAAATCCTAGTGCTTTACTTGTTTCAGGTTCAAATGTAAGTGATGCATCATTTAGTTTTAATTTTTCAAGTGCATCTCTTAAATCATTATATTTATTTGTTTCTACTGGATAAATACCTGAATATACCATTGGTTTTATTTCTTTATAACCTGGTAATACTTCTTTAGCTGGATTATCATCAAGAGTTATTGTATCACCTATTTTTACATCACTTATTTTTTTAATAGATGCGCAAACATATCCAACATCACCAGAAACAAGTTCTTTTACCTTTTCTTCTTTTGGAGTTGATACACCAAGTTCTGTTACTTCGTGACTTGCTCCTGTACTCATAAATCTTATCTTGTCTCCTACTTTTAATTTACCATCTACTATTCTAGTTTGGATAACTACTCCTCTATATGAATCAAATACACTATCAAAAATAAGTCCTCTAAGATTAGAATTTATTTCACCATTTGGGCATGGAATTCTTTCTATTACAGCATCAAGTAATTTATCTATACCAAAACCTGTTTTTGCACTTGTCAAAATTATTTCATCATCACTAAATCCAAGTACTTCTCTTAATTCTTTTTTTACTTTATCAACATCGGCATTAGGTAAATCTATCTTATTTATAACTGGTATTATAGTTAAATCATTTTCTAAGGCTAAATATACATTTGCAAGTGTTTGTGCTTCTATTCCTTGTGCTGCATCAACTACTAAAATTGCTCCTTCACAAGCAGCTAAACTTCTTGATACTTCATATGTAAAATCCACGTGACCTGGTGTATCTATTAAATGAAGTGTATAACCTTTATAATTTAATTTAACTGCATTAAGTTTTATTGTTATTCCTCTTTCTCTTTCAAGATCCATATTGTCAAGCATTTGATCTTTTGATTCTCTTTTTGTAACAGCTCCTGTTAATTCAAGCATTCTATCTGCTATTGTACTTTTTCCATGATCTATATGTGCGATTATTGAAAAATTTCTTATTTTATCTTGATTCATATTTCTTCACCTAGAAATAATTATACTATAAAAAATAAGAATAGACAATTCTATTCTTACGTATGTAATTAACTCATTCTTTTGTTATATATGTACCTGTTACAAATATACTCCAACCTGCATTTATAGGTGTAGTATCACTATCTGTCATTACCATTGTACCTGTTTGAAGTATTCGCGTATAAAGAGGTTTTACACTATTACCAGAACCATCTGCCTTTAATGTATATGAATATAATGTTGGATAATAACCGTCAATTGGTCTTGGAAAATTTTTAAATATTTCTGTTGGAAAATTTACATCCTTTGAAATGTTTGATTCATTAGTAGTAAACTCTATATTGACCATTACTTTGTTTCCTATTTTAACATATCCACCATTATATATAATTATATTACTGTTAGATATAGTTGGCATTATATAATTTTTATTATTAAGTTGATCATCCATTTCTGTAATTTTTGAAGATAAATTTTTATTATCTTCTTTTAAACTTGTTATTTCATTTTGCATACTAGTAATTGTTGTATTTAGTTCAGCAATTTGAGCCTGCACTGTTCCTGATGCATCATAATTAATATTATCTACTATCTTATCCGTTATTTGTTTATTTAAAGAACTAGAATTATTCATTGTCTTAACTAACATTAACATACTTATTAAAAATAATGTCAAAATACTGAACATTATTATTGTGCTTGCATATCCTTTATTATTTATTTTCATACCTTTTTTACTCCCTCATATTATACTTATTACTCTAAGTATACCCCCCCCCAGAGCATTTTGTCAAGAGATTTTCTTCCTGTTGGTAAAAGAAAAAAATCCCATAAAATGAGATTTCACTAATTTAATTTAGCATTTTTTAATATATCAAGCATTTCACTTATATTACTTTCATAATCTTTATGTAATATTACTTCATTTGAGTATACAACATAATTAGGATCAGATTTAAAATCAATAACTGCAAATATATAAACACAATCTGATGAATCTGTATTTGTTCCAGAATATTCTACTTTAGTAATTTTTTTATCATCTAAATCTATTATTTTTTCTTTTTTGAAAAGTTTGAAATCTTTTCTTGTACTTGTAAAATATTCTATTTGTTTATCCAGAATTTCTTTACTATTTTTTTCTTCATATTCATTTAAATTATATGTAAATAAACCTACTATTTGTTTATCATTTTTAGTTAAATACAAATCATAATTACTTACATCTCTCTTTTTAAAGTCTTCTTTTGCTGTAATTGTTACTCTATTATCTGATGTAGTAAAAGTTACATTTTTTAATTCTATTATTTCTTCAGGCTTATTACTTTTAAGTATAAGAAATAAAAAAATTAAAAATGCAAATACTACTAATCCAAAAATTATTATATATTTTTTATTTATCTTCATTATTTCACCCTTTTATTCTATTATATCATCATTTTCAAATTTTACATCTAAAAATTTTCTACTCGACAAAAAATCACACATATGAACAAATCTTTGAAATTTATCTTTAGGAAGTGGTAAAACAACATTACTATATGAATTTGTATTCCATTCTCCCATATGTGATGCGGTTACTCTCACTATAAAATCTATTTCTTCATCAGTAAGAGTTAATTTATCTTTATTTTCTTTTATATATTCCCCTATAAGAATAGGATGATCAAATCTAACATATCTTTCTTCAACCCTTCCATGTTTAAGACCATCATGAACCATTATTGAAATTATAAGTAAATCCTTTTCATCACTAGTAAATTTATGCCCAATACTATTATTATCTAGAAGTTCTTTTGCTATTCTAATAGCAGCTTTAGTATGCCTTACAAGGCCCCCATCACCTAAAGAAAATAATGGATGATATTTACCTGTAGAAGAAGCTGCAACTTTAAAAAAATAATCAGGTAATAATTCCACTAGTTTTTCTGCATTTTCTCTATATCTATCATTTGCAATATATATATATTCTTTTTTAAAAACATCTTTTTTATTCATTTTTACCACCTTCTAAATAATACCATTTTAAAGGGTGTTAAGTCAATATTTACTAATACCCTCATCAATTAAATATGAATATATATCTAAAGATAATTTTATTACATTATGTCTTATTACATCTTCATCTATTGAAACATAATTATTTAATATCTTTTTACAATTAATATTATTTTCATCATAAATTACAGGATCTTTTTGTTCTAAACTTGAATATTTATCAGCTATTTTTTGATCTATTACGCCAGTATTTGCAACTACAATATCAATCTTATGCTTACCTAAATAAGAATTTATAGTATTTATGTGATCACTTACCTTATAATCATCTGTTTCACCAGGCTGCGTAACCATATTACAAACATACATTATTTTTGCTTTCGTACTATCTAAACATTTTCTTATTTTTTTACTAAGTAAATTAGGTATAATACTTGTATATAAACTTCCCATACTTAGTATTATTAAATCAGATGATTTAATTGCATCTAATACTTCTTCACATATTTTAGGTTCTTCCTTATAATATACTTTTTTTATTTTTAGAGGAGACCCTGTAATATTATGTTCACCATTAATAATACTTCCATCTTCCATAGTAGCAGACAAAACAATATTATCTTCAGAAAATGGAATTACTTTCCCTTTTAAATTTAATACTTTGCTTATAGATCTAATACCATCAGATAAATTACCTGTAATTTGTGTTCCTGCGGTTAAAAGTAAATTACCTACTGTATGTTCATTAAGTTCACTATTACTACTAAATCTATAATTTAAAAGTTTTTCCATAAGAGGTTCAGTTTCAGATAAAGATATCATAACTCTTCTAATATCACCCATTGCAGGTATATTAAATTCTTTTCTAAGTTTACCTGTACTTTTACCATCATCACAAACAGATACTACACTTGTTATATTAATAGGAAACTCTTTTAATCCTTTTAAAAGTGTGGACATACCAGTTCCACCACCAAAAATTGTTACATTTTTCATAAAAACCACCTAATAAATTATACTATATAATCTTATTTTTTATCAACATTTCATTCTACTTTAAATATAATTTTAAAATTATTGCGGTCAGAAAAAGAAAAAAAATCAATCATTACTGACTGATTTCTTATTATCCAATTATGGTGCCCCAGAAGGGATTCGAACCCCTGACCGCCGCCTTAGAAGGGCGTTGCTCTATCCAACTGAGCTACTGAGGCACTCAAATTTGTATCCTTAATCAAAGGACAATAAGATTATAACACTTTCATTTGTTACTGTCAATAGTAAGTTTTTAACTTTATTTTAGTATTTTATCTTTTCATTATTTACAAAAAAATTAATAACATCAATATCATAATTATCTTTTACTGAATATGAAATACTGTATATTACCTCTTCTAATACTTTTTTATTTTCTGTATTATCAAATAAATATTCATTAAAGTTTAAATCTATTTCATTTTCATTTAAACTATAATCAAGTAATTTTGTATTATAATTTAAATAACTCATCAAATTACTTTCAAAAGAAAATTTACCTGTAAGTTCATCTATTATTATTTTTATTTTATCATCCTTACTATTAATATATTTTGTTACTGGAACATAATAAATATCATCGTTATTATTTTTATTAGTATAATAAATAATTACTTTAGTTACATCTTTTATACTATCAATATTATATATTTTATTTATTCCATATTCTCTTTTTAATTCACTTGGTAATAATTTACCAGATTTAGGTAATTTAGTTAATTCCTTACCCTCAATTTGAATTTTAACTGTATCTATTTTTTCTATAGAAGTAATCGTATAAATTATTGCTTCTAATTCTTTTTCCTCAAGTTCATTACTTACATCAAATAAATTTGAATTAAAATTTAAGGTTGCTATATTATTATCAATTTTTTTACCTAATAATTTAGCATCAGATGGTAAAACTCCCCTAAACCCATTTGGTATCTTATCTTGATATTTTCCATCGATTGTCATTATTTCTATTAGTTCATCAATAAGTGAATCTGCCTTTAATGACCTTACTTGAATATTAGTTTTAGCTATATAGTTATTTTTATCTATTAAAAATATATCATGATAATTAATACTAATATCCTTACTTACTTCTTTATCTAAATCATAATTTACTTTATTAGGAAACAAATAAAATAAAAAAACAATAAATAAAAGTACAGTATATTTACCAATTTTTTTCATTGAAAATCTTTGTATCATTATAGTATCACCTAAAAAAATATATGCAAAAAAATAAAAAAAATGAGTTTTCTTATAAAGAAATCTCATTTAATTTGAGTAGTTCAACTACAGCTCCACTTCTTCCTTTAACACCTAGTTTTTGCATCACATTTGATATATGGTTTCTAACTGTTTTTTCACTTATATTTAATTTATCTGCTATATCTCTTGTAGTATAATTTTTAATTAACAATTCAAATACTTCTCTTTCTCTTTTTGTCAATATTCCTTTGCTCATTTTTATCCTCACTTTCTCTTTAGAGGTGTATATATAATTACTCATATTATTTTATGTTAAAAAAATTTTTATGTTATTAAAAAAAATAACATAATTGTTATTTTTGAAATTTTATTGATATATACATTTTTGAATCAAAGTTTTTTTGAACTAAATTCATTATGTCATTTGCAAGTTTTGTATCATGTTCATTTTTTATAATTACTACTCTTACTTGATCATCTTTTATTTTTACAAAATTTTCTAAATTATATTGTTCTTTAATTTTTGAACTTATTTCTTCTTCTTTTCCTTTAATTATATTTATCGTTTTTAACTCTTCATATGCATTATTTTTTTCTTCACTAGTAGAACCATCTTTAGTTAAAATTGTTTGTAATTCACTAATTTTCTCGTTTCTTTCTTCTTCATTTTCTACTTTCAAAGTAGATATTATTTCACTTTCTTTTACTTTTGTTACCTCTTTATTATTTTCACTTACATTTTTACTCGCACTTGCTAAAAATTCTGATGGCATAGTAATGTAATATACACTTAATACTAAAATTAAACTGAATAATGTTAAAAGCCAAATACCTTGTTTATTAATCATATTTTTTCCTCCATATATCTACTAATAAAATATATGAAGATTTTTTTATTATAGTACAAAAATTTTATTTAAAATATTAATAAAAATCTAACTAACTCTCTTATACATATATACTGTTATATATGGTTGCATTACTGAAACGTTACCATTATAAGAAATTGTTTGTGCACCATTAGAACTAGTTGTACCAGAAACATTTATAGTTGATGCTCCTGAATAATATCTAACTGTTGCAGGCTGAGTATTTGAACCGGATGTTCCTCCAGCATTTGCAACATAAACACCATCTGATTTGAATGATAAATTTACAACATGTCCATATACATTCCAAGGAAAATATACATTACTTCCATACATAAATATTGGAAGTTCATGACTATGTTTACCTGACCAACTATAAGTATGTGAATGATTAGAAATCGTATGACTATGTGAAATACTTGCACTACTACTTCCTCCAGTATTTCCTACATTATAAGTTAATGCATTTCCATTAGTATCAGCAGTGGTTCCTTCTCCTATCAAAGTTCTACCTTGTGCATACTTTTCCCATGTTCCACCAAATTTATCTTGTATTTTTTCTACAGTATCATCTTTTTCACTCATGTATATACTTCCTACTGGATATATTTCATTTATTATTTCTTCTTTTGTATTTGATAATTGATTTTGTAAATTTGTATATTTAATTTCAAGCTCATTTAATCTACCTTGAACTGTTCCTGATGCATCATAATCTATATTGTCTACTACCTTCTCTGTTATTTTTTTATTTAAAGAGCTTGAATTATTCATTGTTTTAACAAGCATTAACATACTTATTAAAAATAGTGTTAGAATACTAAACATAATTATTGTGCTTGCATATCCTTTATTATTTATTTTCATAACCTTTTTACTCCCTCATACTATACTTATTACTCTAAGTATACCCCCCCCCGGAAGTACTTTGTCAAGTTAAATTTTATACCTGTTTTAGGTGTTTTTTGCTAAATTATTTATTTAATGCTATTTTACAATAATTTTCGGTAAATAAAAAAAGGAAATTATTTTTCCTTTTTGATTGCCATATTAAAATGTTCTCTAACTTTTTGTTCAAGTTCATCTCTTAATTTATCATTTTCTTTTAATAATGCTTTAACAGTTTCTTTACCTTGACCTAACTTTTCTCCATTATATGAATACCAAGCACCACTTTTATCAATAATACCTGCTTCTACACCTAAATCAATTATTTCAGAAACCCTACTTACACCTTCACCATACATAATTTCAACTACTGCTGTTTTAAATGGTGGTGCAACCTTATTTTTTACAATTTTAACTGTAGTTTTATTACCGATAACACTATCACCTTGTTTTATTTGTTCACTACGTCTTACATCCATTCTAATTGTTGAATAGAATTTTAATGCTCTTCCTCCTGGTGTAGTTTCAGGATTACCAAACATAACACCAACTTTTTCTCTTAATTGGTTAATAAAAATTGCAATTGTATTTGTTTTATTAATAGTTCCAGATAATTTTCTAAGTGCTTGACTCATTAATCTTGCTTGAAGACCAACATGTGAGTCACCCATTTCACCTTCTATTTCAGCTTGTGGCACAAGTGCTGCAACTGAATCTATTACAACTATATTTATTGCTTCACTTCTAACCAATGCTTCACAAATTTCAAGTGCTTGTTCACCTGTATCTGGTTGAGAAAGTAATAACTCATTTATATTTACTCCTAAATTTTTAGCATATACTGGATCTAATGCATGTTCAGCATCTATAAAAGCTGCTCTTCCTCCTGCTTTTTGAATTTCTGCTATTGCATGAAGTGCAAATGTAGTTTTACCAGATGATTCTGGTCCATATATTTCAATAATTCTTCCTTTAGGATATCCTCCAACACCTAATGCTAAATCAAGTGTTAATGATCCACTTGGTGATACTGCTATTTCATTATGAGTGTCATCACCAAGTTTCATTATTGCCCCTTTACCAAATTGCTTTTCTATATCTAAAAGAACTTGTGATAATATCTTGTCCTTATCTGTTTCATTTGTTTTTGCCATCTATTTTTCCTCCTTGTAGCTTAATACATTCTTATTATAACGCATATTAAAAACAAAATCAAGTGTTTTTTCAAACATTTGTTCTATTCATTATTTTTAATAAACATTATATAGTAATATTTATTTTCTATATATCCTTTTTGATAAGAGTATTTTATTTTTTTCCTCCTTTCTAAAAATAACCCTTTCATATCTTATATTCTCTCTTTTAAAGCTAAATTCCACTAAATATTAAAAAAAATATGATTTTTAAGTCATATTTTAATCTTGTCTCTTAAATAAATATTTTTTATAAGCTTCATAATATTCAAAACCAGATATTAATGATAATATTGTACCTGCGATTAAAAAGAAATCATCAACTGCAATATTTATAAAAGCAAATGGAAAATCGCTAAATAGTTTAAGTATTAAACCTATCATTAAAAAAGCTGTTTTGAATTTTCCAGTATACCCAGCCGGAACTACTTCACCATTTGTATTTGCAAAAAGTCTAATAGTATTAACTATCATATCTCTCATTACAACTATTACTGGTATAACAGGATGAATATAACCATATGCTGATAAAATTATAAGTAAACTATTTACTGATAATTTATCTGCAATTGGATCCATTAATTTTCCATAATCGCTTACATTATTATATTTTCTTGCTAAATGACCATCTAAAAAATCTGTTATAGAGGAAAGTATAAACAAAACTCCAACTATAATCATTTTTGTATCCATTATTAATGTATCATTAACCAAAAATTTCTTAAAACTAACATTTATCATATCAAAAGGGAATAATAATATTATAATTATTATAATTGACATAATTAATCTTGCATTAGTAAGTTTATTTGGTAAATTTTTATTTTTCATTTTTACCACACTCCAATTTATTCCTTATCACTTATTTTAATATTGTCACTTGCATTACTACTTTTACTATTATTATAAATAGTAACACTAACAAATACTAAAACTAAAACAGTAAGTACAATTACTAATATTAAAGGTAATTTACTCTTTTCTTTTTCTTCTTTTGTATATGGAGATGCAATCTTATCTTCCTTTTCTTTTGCTTTACTTGCTTTTTCTATATCATCTATAGGTATCTTAGAAGTAGATTCAAATACATATTCATTAAATTCATCTATTATTTGTTCAGAATTAAGTCCTAAGTATTTAGCATAGTCTGTTATCATACATTTAAGTAAGAATATATCTTTAAATGTTTTATAATTTCCAGATTCTATCGCTTCAAGTTGAGAAACTTTATAATTTAAATCCTCCGCGGCCTCCTCTATAGACACCCCATTTTGTTCTCTTGATTCTTTTAGAACTTCTCCTATTTCTTTCAAATATTTCACTCCTCACAATTTAAAAAAATAATAATTTTAATAAGCCATGTTCTGTACCTATTACTAGGTGGTAAACATTTATCTATGATTAACTCATCCTATGCTTAGTTCTTTTTTCCCTTACATAAGTTCCCCTACCATATTTTGGGTTTCTCGCTTGCGGAGTTTACCAATCGTTTCACTTTTTCCTTTCGGAAAAATATCGTCACTGTGGCACTTTATGACTACTAAATCCATAGAAAACCTTAGGATTATTCATCGTCGTTAGCATAAACTACTATAGGTTATTTTTTCCCTATACACAAACACTACTCTCATCACAGAAGAGTGCGAGCATGGACTTTCCTCTACATATAAATGCAGCGTTTACCTAAAAATTATTATTCATTATCGTTATTTCTTCCATAAATTATTTTTTCTAATTCGGAAATTCTACGAAGTAAGTCAACATTAGTCACTTGTCTTTCGCTATTTTTTACAATATCCATATTAGCTTTGGCATTCCTAAGTTTTTGCTTAAGTTCTAGAATTTGATTATTTAGAGCATTGATTTGTCTATCTTTTTCTCTAATCATACTGTTATATGCATTATAATCACTTATAACCATATCAAGTACTTTATCAACTTCCTGAGGTCTATATCCCCTAGCATCTACTTTAAAGTCCCAATTATAAAGCATTTCTGGATTTAACAAAATTTCTTTAGACACTTTTGCCTCACCTCTTTTAAGTAATTATCACAAAAAAAGGCATATTTGTCAATATACACATATTTACTTATTATTTACAAACATGTTAACATTAAATCTAATTTACTATCTTCTACATCTTCCATCATATTATTTAAAACATATATAAGATATAAATTGTTCATTTTATTTTTCTCCTTTATTATTAAGTTATCACAAAATAAAAATAGTTTCATTATAATCGACAAACAAAGATAAATATAGATATAATTAGATCATAGAATTCAAATTTTTTAAAAGAAAATATATGAAATTTTTTTAATATATAGTATAATTAATATGGTGGTTATAATGAATTACCCAAATAAAAAGAAAATTATTAATGAAAACTATATATATTATGGAAAAAGAGGTATGAATTTAGAAGATGATATTAACTCATCAAATAAGTATTATCTTGATAATGATATAGCAGTTATATATAAAAAGCCTACTCCAATAAAAGTGGTTAAAGTAGATTATAATAAAAGAATTAATACAAAAATAACTGAAGCTTATTATGAAATACCATCTACTACTGATTATAATGGTATATATAAAGGAAAATATATAGACTTTGAAGCAAAAGAAACAAAATCTAAAACATCTTTTTCATTAAATAATATTCATAAACATCAAATTGATCATTTAATTAAAGTTAAAAATCACGGAGGAATATCTTTTTTAATAATTAGATTTACTACTCTAAATAAAACATTCTTTTTAGAAACTAAAAAATTAGAGGAATTCCTATATAATAATGAAAGAAAATCTATACCTCTTTCGTATATTAGTGACAATGGTTACTTAATAAATGAAAATTATAATCCAAGATTAGAATATATAAAAATAATTGATAAATTACTTTAATAAAAGAAATGAAGGGAAATTTAATATGAAAAAAATTGAAAAAAAGAAAAATACTAAATCAAATGAAACAATGGTAAAAGTTAAGAAAAAGAAAAAGGTTAAAAAAGTTTTAAAAATTATACTTAATATATTTTTACTACTTTTATTAATTGGGTTAATTGGTGGAATAATATTTGCAATATATATTGTTACTCATGCACCAGACTTTAATCCAGAAAATTTGTATAGTACAGAATCATCTATACTTTATGATAGAAATGGTAATCAAGCAGGCAAACTTGGTGTAGAAAAAAGAAAAAATGTTAATTATAATGATCTACCTCAAGTACTTATTGATGCGATTATAGCAACTGAAGATTCAAGATTTATGCAACACAATGGTTTTGATTTACCTCGTTTCTTAAAAGCATCTGCTGGACAAGTAGTTAATAAAATTACTGGTCATGGTAATGCTGGTGGTGGATCAACACTTACAATGCAGGTTTCAAAAAATAACTATACATCTGTTGAAGATTCTGGTTTTGAAGGAATAGTAAGAAAATTTACAGATATATATATTTCAATATTTAAACTTGAAAAAAATTATTCAAAAGAAGAAATAATTGAATTCTATGTAAATATTCCTTTCCTTGGAAATAATGCATATGGTGTTGAACAAGCATGTCAAACATATTTTGGTAAATCAGTTTCTGATATAAATTTAAGTGAAGCATCACTAATAGCAGGATTATTCCAAGCTCCTACTTCATATAACCCATATCAACATCCAAAACAAGCAGAAGAAAGAAGAAATACTGTTTTATATTTGATGCAAAGACATGGATATATCACTAAAGAAGAAGCAGATGATGCTAGAAGTATACCTGTAGAAAGCTTACTTAGAGAATCTAATCCAGAAGGATCATCAAATGAATATCAATCATATATAGACGTTGTAGTAAAAGAAGTAGAAGAAAAAACTGGATTGAGTCCATATACAACAGGTATGAAAATATATACAAATCTAGATCCTGATAAACAAAAAACATTAAACGATATAATGAGTGGTAAAACATGGAAATGGAAAGATGATAAAGTTCAAGCAGGTATAGCTATTGTTGATGTTAATACAGGTGCTTTAGTTGCAACAGGTGGTGGAAGAAATCAAAAAGGTGAAAGACAATATAATTACGCCACTGATATTACAAGACAAATTGGATCTTGTGCTAAACCATTATTTGATTATGGTCCAGCATTTGAATATACTAACGCTGGACTTGCATCGCAAGTGTATGATGGACCGCATTCATATTCAAGCGGTGTTGCGATAAAAAATGCAGATGGAGGTTATAAAGGAACTTTAACATATAAATATGCTCTTGCAGCATCAAGAAATATTCCTGCACTTAGAGTATTCCAATCTGTTGATAATTCAAAAATAAAAGAGTTTGTTACAAAACTTGGAATAAAACCTGAAATAGATAGTAATGGTGGGCTTCATGAAGCACATGCACTTGGAGCATTTAGTGGATCAAATCCAAAAGATATGGCTGCTGCTTATGCTGCATTTGCAAATGGTGGTTATTATACTGAACCATATACTATTAATAAAATAGAATATATTGATTCTGATAAAACTGTAAGTTTAAAAAATAAAAGATCAAAAGTAATGTCTGATTCTACTGCATATATGATTACAGATGCACTTGTATATGCAGTTTCAGGATATGGTAACATAGGTGGTTCTGTTAGTGGTGTACAACTTGCTGCTAAAACTGGTACATCAATGTTTGATTCTGAAGCAAGAAGAAAATATGGTTATCCATCTTCAGCAAATATGGACATGTGGGTTACAGGATATACTCCTGAATATGCAGTATCATTATGGTATGGTTATACAAAAGCAGAAAAAGGATATTATTTAGGTAATGATGGATATTCGGCTCGTGGTAAACTATTTAGACAAGTAATATCTTCTATTTCAGATAGAAGTGGAACTAAAAAATTCACAGTACCAAGCAGTGTTGTGAAAGTTACTGTTGAAAAGGAAACATCACCACTTATGCTTCCTTCAGCTAATACACCTGATAATATGAAAGTTACTGAATATTTTAAAAAAGGTACACAACCAACAGAAGTATCACCAAGATACAGTACACTTCCAAATGCATCAGGCTTGAATGCTAAAACAAACGGAAATCAAATAGAACTTTCTTGGACTGCTGCAAATAAACCTGAATATTTAACTGATGATTATTTTAGAAAAAATTATAAAACTTTCTTTGGTAGTAGTTTAGAAGAACAACTAGCAGCAAGAAAGGCATCACAAGGAGAATATGGTTATGAAGTATTTGTAAAAGATAATTCTACTGGTGTAACTAATTCACTTGGATTTACTACAAATACAACATTTAAAACTACTAAACAAAATAAAAATGTTACGTATATAGTAAAAACAACTTTAAGTAATCTTAAAGTTACACAAAGTTCAGGTATAACAATAGATGTTAAAGGTGAACCTGAAAAAACAACAAGTTTACTTACATATGTTCTTGCAGGTAATTTAAAAGATACTGCAAAAGTAAATGTTTTATATACGGATCCTGGTATAACATCAGTATCAAGTGATGGTGTTGATGTAACAAAAGATGCAAAAATAACTGTTTCGTGTCCAGAACTTGGAACAAGTGGTAAAGCACAAAAAGAAACATATACATTTACAAAGGCAGGTACATATACTCTTAAATATACAATTACATATAATGGAGCATCTGTAACAGTAGCTAGAACAATTACTGTATCAGAAGCTGATACTCCTAGTGTAACAGAGTAATAAATAAGACATATCACTTTTGATATGTCTTTTCTTTATTCATTTAACCAATCATAATCATATATTTCTTCTATATACTCTTCTTTATTATTTTTTCTTATAATATCTGTAGAATCTTTATATCCTTTTTTATTCCATTCAAAGAGTATTTTATCTATATATCTTATACTATTAACACCATTTAATATTGCTTCTTTTAATGCAGCTTCTATAAGGTTTAAAGGTATATTATTTTCTATCCATTTACTAATTGTTTCATATTCAACAGGTGATAGTGTTCTTCCAAATTCTTTTTCAAATTTTGAATATATGTCACTTGAATTATCATTTGTATCATTTTCAATTAAACAGGCATTTATTTTTTTAAAGAATAAATCTAATGATATATATTCTTCTATTATTCCATTACTTTTATTCATTTCAATTGATATATATTGTTTTTCAATTAAACTATTTATTATTTCTAGGACTTCATTTTGCTCCATAAATAAATCATTTGATATTTTTTTATTATCAAAAATAAGTTTTTCATTACTATTAAGAAAATATATAAGCATTATAAACTCATTTATATCCAAATCAAACTTTTTATAATATTTTACTAAATAGTTTGGTATTATCATGTGATTATTTACAAGCATTAATTTTTCAATAACATTTTTATTCAAAATTATCACTTCCTTCTAAATACTTTTTAATTAGTAAATTTTTGTTTTTTAATTTATTATACAATATTTGTTTTTCTAAATCTACATAAATTTTATTTATATCACTACTATTTGTGTATTTTTTTATTTCATTATATTTTATATCTATATCACTTCTACTATGAATTGGTAAATTTAAATATCTTTTTTCTATATCATCAATTTTTAATATTTTTGATGAAATTAAAAGTGAATCCATACTATATTTATATAATGCATAATTATCTATAGTTTTACTATTAATTATTTCTTTTACCTCCATAATTATTTTAAATTCTTTTTTTGTAAAATTATATTTATTTGAATAATCTAATTGCGCCCATATTCCCAAATAGTTATAACACTCTATAAGACTATTTTTAGGCTTTATTTCAAGAGTTTTAAATATATTAGTATAGTTAATCAAATTTAATAGTTTGTTTGATTTACCGGCATTAAAAATTATATCTAATTCTTTTCTTATTCTATCAAAAGAAAGATACCTAATCTTTTCAACATTATTATAAATGGTATTCATTAAATTATCTTCAATATTAAAGTCATACACTAATGAAAATCTAATTGCTCTTAAAATTCTTAAAGGATCATCATTTATTTTAGTATTAGCATTTCCAATACATCTAATTATTTTATTATTAATATCATTTATTCCATTAAGTAAATCAATATACATTCCATTTTTATCTATACAAATAGAATTTATAGTAAAATCTCTTCTCATCAAATCTTCTTTTAAATCATCAATATATTCTACCTTGTATGGTCTTCTATCATTATTCTTATAGTATTCTTTTCTAAATGTAGTTACTTCAAAAATATAATTATTATATTTAAGTTTTATAGATCCAAAATTATCTGTATGTTCTGTATTAAATATCTTACAAACTTCATCTGGTAATGCATTTGTAATAATATCAATATCATTTGATTTTACGTTCAATATTTTATCTCTTACATATCCACCAACAATATATGCCTTATATCCATTATTTTCTAATATATTTAATATTTTAATCGCATTCTTATACATAACATCACCATAAAAATTATACCATAAAACAAGAAAAACCACTCAATATGAATGGTTTTTTAATTATTTATTAACTGATTCTTTTAATTTGCTTCCAGCTTTGAATGAAACGCTATTTCTAGCAGCAATCTTAACTGGTAATCCAGTTTTTGGATTTCTTCCTTCTCTAGCTTCTCTTCTAGATACTCCGAAAGAACCAAATCCAGTTAATGTGATTTTTTCTCCTTTTTGTAATGTTTCAGCAACTGCACTCATGAATGCTTCTAATGCACGAGATGAATCTGCTTTTGTTAATCCAGATTTAGCTGCCATTGCTTCGATTAATTCTGCTTTTGTCATGTTATAAACCTCCGTATTTTGACTTATTAATAAGCATACTATGCTTATAAATATAGGATACCATTATTTTTAATATTTTACAATAGTTTTTTAGTATTTTTCCTTGAAAAATAAAAGAAATGCAGGCAAATTACGCTGCATTTGAAAGGAATGATTGAATATTAGTAATAGGTTCATCTTTAGTTTCTTGTAATTTATCATTTTGAACAGAAAATAATGAATCTAAAGGAACAATATTATCGCTTGTTACATTCTGCTTTTTTTCACCTTGTTTAAGTATAGTTTTTTTAACATAATATTTTTTCCATACATTAAGAATAACTTCCTGTTTTTGCTTTGATGAATTAGCTATTTTAGTAGGATTTGCTGGAACATTAATATATATAATATCTTCTAAATCACTGCCACTTAAATTATCACTATTTTTTTCAGGTGTTAAACTTTCAATTACTACATCTAAATTTGGTTTTTCTTCATCTAATTTTAATGAATCAATATTGATTTTTTTATTTTCTTCATTAACTTCATCAGTCTTTGGTGGTTCAATTTTTTCTTCTAAACCAGCTTTTCTATCAGTATCTAATATTATTTGATTTACTTCTTCATTATTAAGTGGAACATTATCATTTGCAAAAGTTACTATTTTCTTTGGTTCAACAATATTTTCAGTTTGCTTAGCACTTTCTTCTAAAACAGGCTCTTCTTTGTTAATTATAGCAGTATCTTTCTTACAGAATTTAGGTAATTTACTTAAAAATGCTTCATCTTCTTCTTTTGTTCTATTTCTTTGATTATATAGTGCGATTAATTTTTCATAATTATTTAAAACAACTTCACTTTCTTCTTCATAATTACTATAAGTTCTAGCTATATCATTAACAACATTATAAGTTGATACTGAAATTTTACTATTTTCTGAAATAGACTTTTTTACAAACTCACTAGCACTTGGATTTATTATATGTACAATCATATTTAAAGATGATACATTTATACCTTGATTATGTTTTTTATTTTCCATAACTTGACCTTTTTTTAACAATTCATCTATTTCTTTTCTTAATTTTAATCTTTCATCAGTAACAGTATGATATTCAGAATATAAGATACCAGATTGATGAATTAATTCACTAAATTCATCTTTTCCTTTTATAGCTTTTACAATTATGTCTCTACATTCCATTACACCTGCGAGTGTCATGTTATCTGAATTATTTAATTCTTCAAATTGTTTATCCAAATTAGAAAATTGCTTTTCAGTCTTATCATGATTATTTTCTTGTTCTGATATCATTTTTCCAATTTCATTTTCTTTTTGTAAAACATCCACTAATGAATCATATAACTGTAACATAACTTCCAAATCATCTTTAGATAAATTAGTAACTCCCATGTTTTCACCTCTTATTTTATTATTTTCCTTGTTCCCTTAAAGATTTATATGTTTCAGAAAAAATCTTATATGCTTCTTGTCTTTCATCTTCATTTTCCAAATCTTTCATTACATTTTTATTATCTTCTTTTACTACTTTTGATGCGTATATTGCAACATTATTACTATCTTCTTCATCTTCTATAAAATAATAAATATATTCAATATCCTTGCCCTCTGGTTTTACTCTTGTAATTAATGTTGCTTCCTTTTTATTACCATTTGCAAGTTCTACTTCAAATTTATCTCCCATTTTTATTCTCCTTTTTTATTACATACCCATACTACGATTATTATTTTCAGTTGGAATCATTTGAACATACATATTTCTTTGTGCTTTTAATCTATTGATTTCTTCTTCTTTCTTTTTATGTTCATAATATGCCTTTGCAGACTTTTCTGCATCTATATCTATTGCATTTTTTACTTCTTCTGAATCAACAGGTAATACTTCACCAGTATATACTTCATTATTCATTTTTTCATATTTGTCTATTTGTTCTTTTTTATTTTGCTCCTTTTGCATATCAAAAGCTGATTTAGTCATAAAATCAAAAATATTCTCATTTACATTACCTTTTTTCAAATTATTTATATCAATATCAAATTCTGGATTTTCTTGTTTTGTAATATATTTTGCCGAATCATTCTTAGATTCATGTTCTTTTTTATTTTGTTCTTCTTGTGCATATATTGATGCTTTAGACATTTCATCCATAATTTCTTCATCAGTATAACCTTTTGATTTATTTTTGTTAGCATTTAAATCTATATCAAACGCTGAGTTTAAATCCTCTTGTCTTGATATATGATTTTCTAAGTTACTTATATTTTCTTTTAAATTACTAATTTCTTCTTGATATTTAGCATTCATTTGTTCCATTTGATTCATTAAACTTTCAATATATCCGAAAGAATAGTCTAACTCTTCTTGAATACTTTTTGTTACTAATCTTTGATATATTCCTTTTGCGCCATTAACAACTTTACCAATTGATTTGTTAAAGACATTTTTCATTGTATTAACTGTTACTTCTTTACCTTTTGCGACAACGCATTTAAATTTATTTTTAATAATGTGTTTTTTCTCTGCTTTTACCTTTGGTTCTTTTATTAATATTTCTTCATTTTCTTTTAATCTTTTATTAACTTCACTTCTGTATTCTGATTTTTCTTGTTCAGATAAACATTTAGAATAAAGGATATCATTTAATAACTTTGAAGCAACTTTTTCTTTTAAAAGACCAGGTTTAGACATTGTTTTTTCAAAATATGTCTTAAAATTTTGTTTTGCATCCTCTAATTCTTGAGCTTTTCTTTCCTCTTCTAATTTTCTTTCACTAATTTGTTTATTATAATTATCTACTAATGCTTGTAACATTTCCTGTTCTTTTAATTTTTCATTATATTCTGCATTTTTCTCTATTCTTTCTTGTTCTTCTTTTTTTAATTTTATTACATTTGCCTTATAATCTTCTATAGATTTATCAGAGCTTAAAAGATCATATATAGTTCCATCAGGATAATTAGTTTTTATATAATCAATAGATTCATTTAATTTATCTAATTCTTCTTTTAATTTATCAACTTCTAAATTAATTGTTTGTAATGCTTTATAATTTTCTTCATAACTAGATTTCATATTAACCTCCTATTCTTGTAACTCCTTGTATGCTTTAGAAAAAATTTCAAATGCTATTTTTTTCTCATCTTCATTTTCAATTTCAATTATTTCATCTGTACCATCTTCATTACTCTTTACTCTTGATGTAAATAAATATAAATCTCCATTTTCATCTTTTTCACCGTCAACATTATAATAAATATATTCAACACCTGTTCCAGTTACTTCTAATCTTGTTACTATATGTGCTGTTTTATCAATTCCATCAATATTCACAAAAAAATCACTCATACTCATTCTACCCTTCCTATTATATATATATTATAATACCATTTTATTTTATTTTAGTCTATATTTTAAAGGTAAAAAAAAGATATAATTTTTGTTTTTTAAAATTATACCTTACTTTTATTTTTCTTCTTTAGATCCATAATAATTATAATATTTGCCATACTTACCGTTTTTAGTACTAACATTATTAAGTACACAACCCGCAATTGGAGCATTTACTTTTTGTAATGATTTTATTGTTGTATCAAGTACATTTTTTGGTGTCATTGAATCTGAACTTACAATTAATACCTTATCCACTAAAGTAGACATAATTATTGAATCAGGTAATCCGTTACATGGTACACCATCAAATATTACTATATCAAACTTGTTTTTTAATAAATTAACTAAATTTTTATTTTTTTCTGAGTTTAAAAGTTCACTTGGATTTGGTGGACACATTCCTCTAGTTATTAAAAACACATCCTTAACACTTGTTTTATGTACATATTCACTTATATTATTAATGTTATCAATTAATAAATTAGATAATCCCTTTGAATTAGATACATCGAAAATTTTGTGTTGTCTACCTTTTCTCATATCACAATCCACAATTAATACCCTTTTACCTGTTTGAGCAAACGCTAATGCTAAATTTGCACTTATAAAACTTTTACCTTCTCCAGGAATAGAACTTGTTACCAATATTGTTTTAAGTTCATTATCAATTGATGAAAATTGTAAATTTGTTCTAAGAGTTTTAACACTCTCACTTACTAATGCTTTTGGATACTTATTCAAAATTAGTTCTACTTTTGAATGCTTATCTATACCTTTTGCGTCACTCTTAAATATTTTTGCAACCACAGGCATTCCAATTTGTTCTTCTAAATCATCTGATAATTTTATTGAATCATCAAAATAATATATAATGAATATAATAGCTATACTACCAAATATTCCAATAAATATAGATATAATAATATCTCTAATAAAAGTATCATTACACACTTCTTTTGGAACTTTTGCTTTATCTATTACACTTATATTATCTAGTTTATATATTTTAGAAACTTCAATATTAAATACTTTTGCAATTGAATTAGCTATTTTTGATGCCTCTTTAGGATTTTTATCTTGAACAGATATTTTCAAAATTTCAGTATCCTGAATTGCCTCAACACTTACTTTTTTAGATAATTCTTCTGCATTATATGATAATTTTTCATTTTTAATGACCTGTTCTAAAACCAATTCACTTTTAACAATCTCAGTATATGTTGTAACAAGTTTTTGATTTAACACAATATCGTTTTGTGTTATTGTAGAACTTTGTTCATTAGATTTAGCAAGCACAACTGTAGTATAAGCCTTATATAATGGTACCTTAAAATTATTGTCATATATTGTAACCATAAATACTAACAAAAAAGTTAAAATAACTATTATAAATATATATTTTTTTAAATAAAGTAAAAAATCTTTGATATTAATTTCTTCCATTTTACTGCCCCTTTTCCTTTTTTTATTACATGTTTTAAAAAAACTACACATATTATACATATTTTTTGAAATAATGCAAATTTTAAGAAATAATATCAAATTATTATAATTTTAGTTACTTATTTTTCTATACATATATGTTACTACATATGGATCAAGACCTGCAACAGAAATAGATGATTTTGTTCCTGTAAATGTATGAGAATGATTTATAGTATGATTATGACCCGATCCATATGAGCCGTACCCTGCTTGATCTTTCATTGTAACAGTATATCCATTACCATAACTGGCCCAAACACCCAAAGACCAATTGTTTGATGAATTGTAGGTAATTCTAGCAAGACCTGCTGGAGTTTGTTCAATTGATAATGCCGTATCACCTGATTTTCCATTATAATTAGAAATTGAACCACTTGGTGTATAATTTCCAGATTTGGACATTGATCCCCCAGAATCATTTGCTTTAAAAGTTTGAACAAGTCCATTACTATCAGTACTTGTTCCTTCTCCTATTAATGTCCTACCTTGAGCATACTTTTCCCATGTTCCACCAAATTTAGTTTGTACTTTTTCTATTGTGTCATCTTCTGTACTCATATATATACTTCCTACTGGATATATCTCATTTATTACTTCTCCTTTTATATTATCTATTTGATTTTGCATACTAGTAATTG
>OJNH01000374.1_pt1 | contig 41037 bp, 35 predicted proteins | sample 1597361 | NCBI WGS metagenome assembly OJNH01 (sample SAMEA2452136, study PRJEB22498) | human gut metagenome | biome: human feces; feature: human gut; material: feces | place: Australia | collected 2012
TATAGAAGTGGCGAGACAGGATATTTTATAAATAAGGTTCCATGCAGACTAAAAGATGTATTAGAATTATTTATGGATACTGGTATAGGCAAAGATGGATATTCAATTATTGGACAAGGAAAAATTGATGAAATTTTGAGTAATAAATCAGAAGATAGAAGACACATATTTGAAGAAGCAGCAGGTATTGTTAAATATAGGACAAGAAAACAAGAATCAGAGAAAAAGCTAGAACATACAAAATTAAATCTTTTAAGAATCAATGATATTTTGACTGAAATAGAAGGCAATTTAGAACCATTACAAATTCAAGCTGATAAAGCTAAAAAATATTTGAATTTAAGAGAAGAATTGAAAAGTATTGAGATTGGTTTATTTGTTTACAATATAGAGAAATATAAACAAGAACTAGAAAAAGTTGTTCAAGATATTGACATTATGCAGACTCAATGTAATGATGAAGAAGGAAGATTAGAAAGAATAAAAATCTTAAAAGAAGAGTTAAAATCTAGCATTGATGAGATTACAGAGACAATTGAAAATATGTCAAATATAGGTTTTGAGAGTCAAAAACAAATCGAACAATTAAATTCTGATATAAATGTTGCTAAAACTAGAATTGCAAATAATAATGAAAATAATGATAGATATCTAAAAGAAATTGATGAACAAAATGCTAAAATTCAAGAATTAAAAGAAGAAATTGAACAAAAAGAAGCTAAAAAAGATAATCTAAAACAAAATAAAGAAAAATTTGAAAAAGAACTAAATGAAAAACAAGAAGAACTAGATAAATTAACAGAAAAATTATCTTCAAAAGAATTAGAAATTGAAGGATACAAGCATACAGTAGAAGAAAATACAGACAAAAAATATGAACTTCAATCAGAAATAAATGCTCAAAATATAAATTACCAAAACTTTGAAAAAAGGCAAGTGCAAATAAAACAAGAAATGCAATCAACAATTTCTGAATTGGATTCAACACGTCTTAATAAAGAAGATATTGCTAAACAATTTAATGAAATTGAAAACAAGAAAAATAAGGCTCAAAATTCTTTGAATGAAGTTGCAAAACAAAGAGAAGAGGCAAATCAAAAAATCAAATCATTTGAAAGTAATATAAATATTTTATCAAGTGAAATGAGAATAAAAGAGTCAAGATTAAAATTTTTGATAGAGACCGAAAAAGAAAAAGAAGGATATATCAAAAGTGTTAAATCATTACTTAAAGATTGTGAAAATATCAAAGAGCTTGGAAAAGGTATGAATGGCGTTTTAGCTAATATTATTGAAGTCCCAGATGAGTTACAAACTGCAATCGAAATGTGTTTAGGTGCAAGTCTTCAAAACATTGTAACAGAGACTGAAACAGATGCAAAAAGATTAGTTGAACATTTAAGAAAAAACAATTTGGGAAGAGCATCATTTTTACCAATTTCATCTGTTAAAGGTAGAAAACTAGATAAAATAAAAGGTAATGAGAGTGGTGTTGTTGGAATTGCATCAGACCTTGTAAAATATAACAAAAAATATGAACAAATTATTTTGAATTTACTTGGTAGAACTGTAATTGTTGACAATATGGATACTGCTATTAGAGTTGCAAAACAGAATGATTATACATTTAGAATTGTAACAACAGAAGGTGATTTAATAAATCCATCTGGTGCAATTACTGGTGGTTCTGTTGCTAAAAAGACTGTTAATATTTTGGGTAGAAGCAAAGAAATTGAAAAATTAGAAAAAGAAGTAAATGAACTAAAAGTCAAAATCAAAAAATTAGAAGACGAAAAACAGGAATATGAAGAATCAATTGAAGGTATTTTAGAGTTATCTGCAAATCTTGAAAAAGAATTACAAGAAATAGATATTACTTATGCAACTGAAAAGCAAAAAGTTATTTCAATAAATGAAAATATTGAGAAACTTGAAAAACGTTTAAATAGACTAAAAGAAGAACAGGCAAATCTTGAAAAACAAAAAGAGGAAGCTGTTTCAACAAAAGGTGATTTACAAGTTGAAATAAATAAGATTGTTGAACAAAATGGAGAACTTTCTAAAATTATTAATGAATTCGCAGAACTTAATAAAGATGACCAAAAATATATTGATGATTTGAATTTTGATATTACAAATTTAAAAATTTCTGTATCATCTTTTGATGAGAGTGAAGCTTCAATCCAGGAAATTCAAGAAAGAATTAATCAAGAGTTAGAAAATGCACATACAAGTATTGAAAATAAAAATGCACAAATTGAACAAATTAAAAAAGACAATGAAGAACTTGAAAAATCAATACAAGACACCCTTCAAAAAATAGAGGAAGTTAAAGAAAGTGTTAATAGTAGTAGTTCAAAAATTGAAGAATTGAAAAAGGAAAGAGCTCAAAAGAGTGAAAAACTTTCTAAACAAGAAGATGAATTAACAGCTAAATTTAAAGTGATTGAAGACTTGAAAGGCCAACTTGTAAAATTAGATGTTAAAAAGACTAAAATTGATGAAGATATTAATGGCATTATTAACAAAATGTGGGAAGAATATGAACTTACACCTAATAATGCGGAGCAATATCAAAAACCTGAAAATGTTGCTTTAACACAAAAAAGAGTAAATAGTTTAAGAAATGAAATTAGAGAACTTGGAAGTGTTAATGTGGACTCAATTGAAGAATATAAAAATCTAAAAGATAGATATGATTTTATGAGTGAACAACGTTTGGATTTAGAAAATACAATGAGCAAATTAAGGAAAGTAATTTCAGATATGACTCAAATTATGAAAGAACAATTCAAAGAAAAATTTAAGGTTATAAATAAAAATTTTGGAGAAGTATTTGCAGAGTTATTTGGTGGAGGAAAAGCAGAACTTACACTAGAAGATGAAGAAAATATTTTAGAGTGCGGAATTGAAATTACTGTACAACCACCAGGAAAAAAATTGCAAAATATGATGCTTCTTTCAGGTGGAGAAAAAGCATTTACAGCAATTGCATTATTATTTGCAATCTTAAAAATAAATCCAGCACCATTCTGCGTATTGGATGAAATTGAAGCAGCACTTGATGATGTAAATGTGTTTAGATATGCTGATTATTTGAAGAAGTTTACTGAACATACTCAATTTTTAGTTATTACTCATAGAAAGGGTACTATGGAGGCTGCTGATTCTGTTTATGGTGTTACTATGGAGGAGAGTGGTATTTCTAAGTTGTTGTCTATGAAATTGAAACAATAGAATAAAAAATAAATTTATTGAATATAAAATAAAAACCGGAATCAAGTGATTTCGGTTTTTTGACACAATATACTTAATAAAATATTAAGCATTAGCAATTAGCAATTTTTCTTTGCAAACTGAGATATATACAGGTTAGATCGTATAGCCCGCAAATGGCATGCTTTTACATCATTTGAATTTTTGCATAAAATAGATTTCTGGGAATCATTGTAATCTCCTCGATGATACGTATTGACCCATTCTAAGAAAGACATAATTGCGCCTTCTGTACCAGTGATGGTGAAATATACACCATTTTCATCAGTTATTGTCAAAGATTTGTTGCTCATAAAGTGTTACCTCCTGTTGTTTAATGCAAGCATTATACTACAAATTAATTCAAAATGCAACAAATTTAAAAAATCCTATAAAAATTAATAATATTCCAGATAAAACAGACCATACATTTTGTGGTAATTTGCAAAAATTTCTAATGTGAATTCCTAAATAAGCTCCAAAACTAAGAAAAGCTAGTTGTAAAATACTTACTAAAAAAGGAAATAAAGTTAAATTTATATCAGTTATTGCTCCACAAATACCAATGCAAAAACTATCCAAAGAAAGTGCAATTGCTACAAATGTAGCCTCTTTTGGTTCAATAATTTTTGAATGATTTAAATCAGAAGATATTGGACTATTGAATATATTTTGTGAATCTTTCTCTTTTTTTAATGCTTGATAACATATATATATTCCCATACAAATTAATATTAAGCAACCTATGAAATTAGTAAATGCTTTTGGAAATATATATTGAATAATATTTCCAAAAAATATTGATATATATGTAGTCATGAGTGATATTGTAAATAAAATTATTTTTCCTATTTTAGATATTTTTGTATTTTTTATTCCATATGTAATACCTATTCCAAGTGAATCGATACTACTGGATATTGCTAAAAGTAATGAATTTATCATAATAACACCTCTTACAACATAATATGACAAAAAATTTTTGATGTTACTTTGTAATAAAAAAGTACAAGCCACATATATTTTAATAAATTATAAAAAGTTACAATTCATAAGAAAAAGGAGTGAATATTATGTGGCAAACACTAAGAAAAGAAGAAGTGTTAAGGCAATTAGACACAGATGAAAAACAAGGACTAACAGAAAAAGAGGTGAAAGAAAGACAAGAAAAATACGGAAAAAATAAGTTAGAAGAAAAAAAGAAAGAAAGCTTTATAGTAAAATTTATAAAACAATTTAATGATTTTATGATAATCATACTAATAATAGCATCAATAATATCAGCAGTTGTATCTAAAATGCAGGGAGAAAATGATTATGTAGATTCAATAATAATCATAGGAATAGTAGTATTTAATGCACTAATGGGAGTAATTCAAGAGGCAAAAGCAGAAAAATCAATAGAAGCCTTAAAACAAATGACTCCTCAACTTGCAAAAACAATAAGAAGTGGAAAAACAGTAGAAATAAATGCAGAAGAACTTGTAAAAGGAGACATCATAATTTTAGATGCAGGAAATTTTGTACCTGCTGATTGTAGAATTTTAGAAAGTCATAACTTGAAAATAGAAGAATCATCATTAACAGGAGAAACACAAGGGGCTGAAAAAGATGCTGATGTTTTATGTAGCAAAAATGCACCTTTGGGAGACATGAAAAATATGGCATTTATGGCTAGTATAACAGTAAATGGACATGGAAAAGCGGTTGTTACAGACATCGGAATGAATACAAAAGTAGGACAAATTGCTAATATGATTATAGAAGATGAGGCACCACAAACTCCATTACAGAAAAAGTTAGGGGAAGTTGGTAAAATATTAGGATTAGCGTGTCTAGCAATATGTGTAATAATTTTTGTTATGGGATTAATAAAACATATAGAGCCTGTTGAGATGTTTATGACATCTGTTGGACTTGCAGTTGCTGCTATTCCTGAAGGATTACCCGCTATTGTTACTATTGTGTTATCAATAGGCGTTACTAAAATGGCAAAGAAAAATAGTATTATAAGAAAATTACCAGCTGTAGAAACATTAGGAAGCAGTAGTGTTATTTGCTCAGATAAAACAGGAACTTTAACACAAAATAAAATGGAAGTTGTAGAAATAAATTCAAAAAATAAAGCATTAACATCAATGCTTGCATGCATGTGTACAGATTGTGATGTTAATTATAAAGAAAGTAAACCACAAATACAAGGTGAGGCAACAGAAGTTGCAATTGTACAAAATGCATTTAAGTTAGGCTTTTTAAAAGATGATTTATATAATAAATTTCCAAGAGTCAGTGAAATACCATTTGATTCAACAAGAAAAATGATGACAACAATTCATAAAATAAATGGAAAATATTTAGCAATTACAAAAGGAGCACCAGATGTATTAATAAAAAAATGTACACATATAAACCAAGAAACATCAATATATAATTTTAGGCAAAGTGACTTAAGCAATAGCCAAACACAAACAATACAAAATGAAAATTTAAAAATGGCACAAAAAGCATTAAGAGTTTTGGGTGTTGCATATAAATATTTAGAAAACTTACCAACAAAATTAGACCAAGAAGTTATAGAAAATAACATGACATTTGTTGGACTAATAGGAATGATAGATCCACCAAGGCCAGGTGTAAAAGAGGCAATAAATACATGTAGAAAAGCTGGAATAAAAACTGTTATGATAACAGGAGACCATATAGCAACAGCAAAATCTATAGCAAAAGAACTAAATATACTTAAAAATGGAGAAAAAGCAATAACAGGGCAAGAACTTGATCAAATGACAGATGAAACATTAAAAGATGAAATAAAAAATGCATCTGTATTTGCAAGAGTAAGTCCAGAACATAAAGTAAGAATAGTAAAGGCATGGCAAAAAACAGGAGCAGTGGTTGCTATGACAGGAGACGGAGTAAATGATAGCCCAGCTTTAAAAAATGCAGATATAGGAATTGCTATGGGAAAAACGGGAACAGATGTTGCAAAAAATGCAAGTGATATGATTTTGGCAGATGACAATTTTATAACAATAGTAGAGGCTGTAAAACAAGGAAGAAATATATATGATAACATAAAAAAAGCAATACATTTTTTATTAGCAACAAATATAGGAGAAATTGTAACAATATTTATGGGGCTTGTATTAGGATTTAAATCACCATTACTTGCAATACAATTATTATGGGTAAATTTAGTAACAGACTCATTACCTGCAATTGCGCTTGGGCTAGAACCAGCCGAAAAAGATATAATGAATAGAAAACCAGTAAATTCAAGAAAAGGATTATTTGCTGATGGTTTATGGTCAAAAATAATAACAGAAGGAATACTAATTGGGGCACTTACACTTGTTGCATTTAGCATAGGAAATAAATGGTATGGATTAGAAGTTGGAAGAACAATGGCGTTTGTTGCAATAGGAGTACTTGAACTTGTACATAGCTTTAACATAAAAAGCGACAAATCAATATTTAAAGTAGGAATATTAGAAAATAAATTTTTATTAGGAAGTTTTATACTTGGGGTATTTGTTCAAACAATAGTTGTCATAATTCCAATGCTGGCAAACATATTTAAACTTGTTCCATTAAATTTTATACAATGGGGTATTACACTATTAATTTCAATAATTCCAATACCTGTAATAGAATTGCAAAAAAAGATAAATGCATCAAGATTGGAAAATGTTATAGACAATGGGACGGGGATTTTGTCTAAGTCAAGAGGTTGACATATTGCACGTATTAAACTATAATATTTGATATACATAAGCCAGGGCTTATTTTATACAGACGGGTTTCCAACACAAATTAATTAATTGGAGGAAAAATTATGTCAGAAAAAAACAAAATACCAAAAGAAACAATTGCCTCATTTTTGTCGCAAAATACATGCTTTGATGTTACTGCAAATGATCTTACAATGCTTGAAGATGGAGCGGCTTATGGAGGAAAATATGATATTTATGTTGCACAGCAAGAATGGTGTACTTTAATTGCAGTTGTTTTTAGCAAAGGTGCAATAACATATCACACAATAATTGCTCCAAGCTTTTTGGAAAAATCTAATAAAAGCAGTATAACAAAAGACATGAAGTTTGAAGAAATTTTAGACAAAATGAGAGAAGGCAATTGGTTTGAAGTAAACAAACATTGTGTTGCACGGATTGATAAACAGCATTACTTATCTGGTTATGGGGTACTTGCATATCAGTATGACAGTGTATTGCTGGTTGCAATTTCAGGCAAAGATGGAAAATTCGTATTGGAAAAAGTTGAATTCTGAAAAAATAGCACATCTATTTAGGTGTGCTATTTTTTTATAAATATTTCAAAATTCCCTTTAAAAAAAAGGCAAAATGTTATACAATATAGAAAAATGTAAAATAGGAGAGGAAAATGAATAAAAAGTGGCAAGTATATAATGTAAATGAAGCACAAGTAGAAGAAATAATAAATAACAATAATGTAAATAAACTAATAGCAACAATATTATCAAATAGAGGCATAACAAACCAAAAAGATATTGACATATTTTTAAACCCAACAAGACAAGATTTTCATAATCCATACCAAATGCCAGACATGGAAATTGCAGTAGAAAGAATAATAAAGGCAATAGAAAATAAAGAGAAAATAATTATATATGGAGACTATGATGTAGACGGAATAACAAGCATAACAGTATTAAAAAGCTTCTTAAAAGACAGAGGAATAGATGCAAAATATTACATACCAAATAGAATAGAAGAAGGATATGGACTAAATATACCAGCAGTAGAAAAAATAGCTAAAGAAAAGTATGATTTAATGATAACAGTTGATTGTGGAATATCATGTATAGAAGAAATAAGAAGAGCAAATGAATTAGGGGTACAAACAATAGTAACAGATCACCACGAAGTTGGAGAAAGTTTGCCAGAAGCACTAGCAGTAGTAGATTGTAAAAGAAAAGATAATAAATATCCATTTAGGGAACTTGCAGGAGTTGGGGTTGTATTTAAATTAATACAAGCACTTTCAATAAAACTTAACCTAGAAGAAAAAGAATATTTAAAATATCTGGACATTGTATGTATAGGAACAATATCAGACATAGTACCATTGGTAGATGAAAATAGAGTTATTTCAAAATTAGGACTAATGCTTGTAAAACAAACAAAAAATATGGGATTAAGATCAATATTAAATGCGTCAGGTTATAAAAAAATAGACTCTGGAGCAATTTCATTTGGAGTAGCACCAAGGCTAAATGCATGTGGAAGAATGGGACATGCAGATGAAGCATTAAAACTATTTTTATCAAATAATGTAAATGAAGTATATGACCTAACAGTATCTCTAAATGATTTTAACAGGTTAAGACAAGAAACAGAAAAACACATATATGAAGATGCAATTAAACAAATAGAAGAAAATAATGGAGATAAAAACAGAGCAATAATTTTAGCTGGAAATAATTGGCATCATGGTGTAATAGGAATAGTAGCTTCAAAAATTACAGAAATGTATTTTAAACCAAGTATATTATTATGCTTAGAAGATGGCATAGGAAAAGGCTCTGGAAGAAGTATACCAGGTTTTGACTTACATGATGCATTAACAAAATGCCAAAGCCTACTAGAGAAATTTGGTGGACATGCTATGGCAATAGGAATAACAATAAAGCAAGAAAATATAGAGAAATTTAAACAAGAATTTGAAAATGTAGCAAAACAAGAACAAATAGAAAATATAATACCAATTGTAAATATTGATGCAAAAATTAATTTAAGTGATATAAACAAAGAAATGGTAGAAAGTTTAAGCATGCTTGAACCATTTGGAGAAGCAAATAAAATGCCTGTATTTTTATTTAAAAATTTAAAAATAGACTCAATAAGGGCATTGTCAGAAGGAAAACATTTAAAATTGACATTAAAACAAAATAATATGATAGTTAGTGCAATAGGATTTAACTTAGGAAAATTGGTAAATGACTATAAAATAGGAGATAAAATTGACGTTGTAGGAATGTTAGAAATAAACAGTTTTAATGGGGTAGACAATATACAAATAAATTTAAAAGATATTATGAAATCATTGTAAAAACTAAAAGGGGGTTGGTTTATGCAAGAAGAAAATATAACTATACAAGATGTTATAAATGTCAAAAAACACAATAAAAGAAAAGTTGATACAAAATTAATAATGAAGGCATATAATTTCGCAGAAGAGAAACATCATAATCAATATAGGAAATCAGGCGAAAGTTATATAATTCATCCATTAAATGTAGCATACATATTAGCACAAATAGGATTAGACGATAACACAATATGTGCAGCACTTTTACATGATGTAGTAGAAGATACAGATGTAACAAATGAAGATATAAAAAAACAATTTGGAGAAGAAATTGCTGAAATGGTTGCAGGAGTGACTAAATTAAGCAATATGCAATTTACTTCTGTAGAAGAACAACAAGTTGAAGACTACAGAAAAATGTTTTTAGCAATGGGAAAAGATATAAGAGTAATTATATTAAAATTAGCAGATAGACTTCATAATATGAGAACTCTAAAATATTTAAAAAGAGATAGGCAAATTGCAAATGCTAAAGAAACCATGGAATTATATGCACCGCTTGCAAATAGGCTTGGTTTATATTCGTTAAAATGGGAGTTAGAAGATTTATCTTTTAAATATCTATACCCAGAAGAATACCATGATTTAGTAGAAGGCATAAACAAAAAAAGAGATGAGAGACTAAAATTTATAGAAAAAATCATGGATGATATAAGAGCAGAACTAAAAAAACAAAAAATAGACGCAGAAGTAACACGGAAGAGCAAAACATTTATATAGTATATATAGAAAAATGAAAAGAGACAACAAAACATTAGACCAAATATATGATTTATTTGCACTACGTATATTAGTAAATTCAGTAAAAGACTGTTATGCAGCACTAGGTGTTGTGCATGAATTATATAGCCCAATGCCTGGAAGATTTAAAGATTATATAGCAGTTCCAAAACCTAACATGTACCAGTCAATCCATACAACTCTTCTAGGAGAAAAAGGAACACCATTTGAAGTACAAATACGTACATGGGAAATGCATAAGATTGCAGAATATGGTATTGCTGCACACTGGGCATATAAAGAGGCAAACTATTTTGGAAAAGGAAAACAAGTAGTAAAAGTAGAAGAAGATAAATTAGCTTGGCTTAGAGAAACACTAGAATGGCAAAAAGAAATAGAAGATCCTCAAGAATTTTTAAATACATTAAAAACAGAATTATTTGAAGATGAAGTATATGTATTCACACCAAAAGGAGCAATAAAAGTGCTTCCAAGGGGAGCAACACCAATTGACTTTGCATATACAATACATGAACAAATTGGACATCACATGACAGGATGTAAAATAAATAGTAAAATGATGCCAATAATAACTCCATTAAAAAGTGGAGATATTATAGAAATTATAACATCAGAAAATTCAAAAGGACCAAGTAGAGACTGGTTAAAATTTGTAAAAAGCTCAGGTGCAAAAAATAAAATACAAGGCTTCTTTAAAAAAGCTCAAAAAGCAGAAAACATAGAAAAAGGAAAAGACTTAATAGAAAAAGAAATAAAAAGAATAGGAATTAGCCATTCTGAGTTATTTAAAACAGAATATATAGAACCACTATTAGAAAAATATAAATATAAAGACATAAACGATATGTATGCAGCAGTTGGATTTGGAGCAAATTCAGCAGTGAAAATTATAGCTAGAATGCTTCAAGAATACAAAAAAACACATGAAGAAGAAAATATAGAACAAAAGATAGAAGAACTAGCAAAAGCAAGAAATCGTAAAGTAAAACCATCAAATTCAGGAATTATTGTTAAAGGAATAGATAACTGTTTAGTAAAACTTTCAAAATGCTGTAATCCATTACCAGGAGATGAAATTGTAGGCTATATAACCAAAGGAAGAGGAGTATCTGTACATAGAAAAGACTGTGTTAATGTAAAAGATTTAATATCAGAAGAAAACAGAATGATAGATGTTAAATGGTATGAGGAAGAAAAAACATCATATAATGTTGACATAGAAGTATACTCAAATGACAGAACAGGACTTTTAGTTGATATATTAAAGGTAATAGGAACAACAAAAGCCAAAATTATGGCAGTAAACACAAAAACTACAAAAGAAAAAATTGCAATAATAGATATTAGCTTAGAAATTGTTAATTTAGAAGAGTTAAATAAAGTAATTAAAGCAATTAGAAAAGTTGAGAGTGTTTATGAAGTTAAAAGAAAGAAAAAATAGAAGGAAGTAATTAAAATGATTTTAAAAGAACTAAAGATATCTACATGGGTTGGAGACCCAACAAATTGCTATATAATTTTTGACGAAGAAAGTCAAGAAACAATGGTAATTGATCCAGCAGGTGATGTAGAAAAAATAGTAGAAATGATAAATATTTTGCATGGAAAATTAAAATACATATATTTGACCCATTGCCACGGAGACCATATAGCAGGAGTAACACAATTAAAAAGCAAAATGGGAGGAAAAATTTTAATACACAGAGATGATGCAGAAGGGTTAAATAATCCACAAATAAATTTATCAGAATATATAGGACTTCCAGAAATAGAGTTAGAAGCGGATTCTAGAATAGATGATGGAGATTTAATACACCTTGGAAATTTAGAATTTAAAGTAATCCATACACCAGGCCACACCAAAGGCGGTACAAGCTTATACTGTAAGAAAGAACAATGTCTATTTTCAGGAGATACTTTATTTAGAGGGACATGGGGAAGAACAGATTTGCCAACATCTAGCTTAGAAGACATTATGGAATCAATAACAAAAAAATTAATGATATTGCCAGAAGAAACAATAGTATATCCAGGACATGGAAAAGCAACTATGATAAAAGAAGAAAAACCAATATACTTAGAACTAAAACCAAAATTATGGTAGAGAATAGACATGGGGACGGGGATTTTGTCTTAGGCTTTTAGAGCCTTTTTCAAAAAATATAAATATAAATGCGGCTAAAAGCTTAAGACAAAATCCCCGTCCCCATGTCTAAAGGAAGGGAGAAAAAATATGCCAAAAACAGAACCAAGAACATTAGCAGGTTTTATGGAATTATTGCCTAATGAACAAATTTTATTTGAACAAATGAAACAAACAATAGAAAATGTATATAAAAGATTTGGCTTTTTGCCAATAGACACACCTATAGTAGAGCTTTCAGAAGTTCTACTTGCAAAAGCTGGTGGGGAAACAGAAAAACAAATATATAGATTTGAAAAAGGAGATACAGATTTATCTTTAAGGTTTGACTTAACTGTGCCACTTGCAAAATATGTGGCAAAAAATTATGGGAATTTAAGTTTTCCATTTAGAAGATATCAAATTGGTAAAGTATATAGAGGAGAAAGAATGCAAAAAGGAAGATTTCGTGAATTTTATCAATGTGATATTGACATAATTGGAGATGAAAACTTAGATGTTATTAATGATGCAGAACTACCAAGTGTTATATATACAATATTCAAAGAATTAGGATTTAACGATTTTACAATAAGACTAAATAACAGAAAATTATTAAATGGGCTTTTCCAGGAAATAGGACAAAAAGATTTAGCAGTTGAAATTTTAAGAATAATAGACAAAATAGATAAAATTGGAAAAGATGCAGTAATAGAAGAATTAGAAAAAATAGGTGTTGACAAAACACAAATAGAAAAAATAATTGCATTTATACAAATAGATGGAACAAATGATGATAAACTTTTAAAACTAGAAAATTTAAATTTTGAAAACGAAACATTTAAATTAGGTTTGCAAGAACTTAAAGAAGTTGTAAAAAATATGAGGCTATTTGGAATACCAGAAAATAATTTTAATGTAGATTTAACAATAGCAAGAGGATTAGACTATTACACAGGAACTGTATATGAAACATTTTTAAATGATTATAGAGAACTTCGGAAGTGTATGCTCTGGTGGAAGATATGAAAACTTAGCCCAATATTATACAGATAAAAAATTGCCAGGTGTAGGAATATCAATTGGTTTAACACGTTTGTTTTACAAGTTAAATGAATTAAACTTAATAAATGCAAATAAAAAATCAGTATCAGATGTATTAATTATTCCAATGGTAGAAGATTTAAAAATGCCAATTGAAATTGCAACAAATTTAAGAAAAAACGGAATTAACACAGAGATATATTTAAATAATAAGAAATTAAAGGCAAAATTTAAATATGCAAATAAATTGGAAATTCCAAATGTTGTAATTATTGGAGAAGATGAACTTAAAGAAAACAAAGTAAAAGTAAAAGATATGGAAACAGGAGAAGAAAAAATAATAGAAATGGACATACAAAAGATAATAAATGCCTTAAAATAATAAAATCTGTTTTATATTAAATATTTATAAATAATAAGCACAAAAAAATGGAGAATAAAAATGAACAATTTAGATGAAATGGAAGAAATGACAAATGTATTACTAGAAAACAGATATGACTTACATGAAAATCAAAATACTAAAAAAAATAATAACAATAAAAAAACAAAAAAGAAAAAAGGTTTTAAACATAAATTAAAAATATTAGCTATAATTCTTCTAGTTATAGTTGGAGTAATAGAAACAGGAATATATCTGTTTTTCAAAACAGACTTATTTCAAGAATATAAAGAATTATGGGTGCAAACTGCAATGACAACAATGAATCATCAATATTTAGCAACATGGTTTTTATCTGAAAATGAAATAAATGCAATTATGGCTAAGCTTGAGGTACAAAATAATGAAAATTCAGATATAAATGCAATAAATATAGAAAATATTGAAGAGGAAAAAAAGGAAAATAAAATAACGGTAGAAAAAATTACAGGAAAGACATATGTGCGGTTATGTTATGCAAATTACGGACTGTACAAAAGTTAAATATGTAGACGGAAGAAAGAAAAGTCAAGGAACAAAATTAAGTAAAATAGTTCAAGAAAATGATGCAATTGCAGGAATTAATGCAGGAGGCTTTGCTGACCCAGATGGAAATGGGGCTGGAAATATATTAAATGCACCAGTAATTATGAACCAAAAATTATTGTATGGAAATAAAAATACAGTAATGAGTCTAATTGGATTAAGCAAAAAAGGAGAATTGATTCTTGGAAAATATACATATAGCCAAGCGATAAGCAATGGAGTAGAGTCTGCAGTTGATTTTGGACCATTTATAATAGTAAATGGGAATAAACAAATAAAATCGTCAAATGCAGGAGGTTTACATCCAAGAGCTGCTATTGGACAAAAGAAAGATGGAACAATAATATTTGTTGTAGTAGATGGTAGACAACCAGGTTACAGTATAGGAACAACTTTGCTAGAACTACAAAATATATTTGAAAAATATGATGCATATAATGCAGCAAACTTAGATGGTGGCTCATCTGCAACAATGTATTATGATGGAAAAGTAGTAAACAAAACATCAACGCCAATAGGAGAAAGATATTTGCCAAATGCAATAATTGTGACTAAATAGAAATTAAGAATAAAAAACAAATGATATTAAAATCAAATTTTAGAATTGAAAAATAATTGAATTAGAAATTTTTATTAATTTTATGGAAAGAGTTCATCTCCTGATGGAAGGGTGCCATAAAATTAATTTAAAATTTCTTTGATAATTATTTGAACAATAAAATTTTATTTTAATATCATTGTTTTTTTATATATTTTTATATATTAATACAAAATGGCTAAAAACCTTAAGACAAAATCCCCGTCCCAGTGTCTTTTTATTTATGCAATAAAGTAATTTTATTACCACTTTTTTTAATAATTCCATCTTCTTTTAATGATTTTATTTCTCTCATCATTGCACTTCTGTCTATTCCTAAATAATCTGCAAGATTTGTTAATGAATCATTAAGAGTTATTGTTTTACTAAAGCTTCTGGTTGACAATATAGAAAAGTAGCCTAATAATTTTTCCCTTATAGATCTTTTAGTTAATAATTCAATTCTGGTGTTTAAGTCTATTACTTTAGAAAGTAAAATTTCAGGAAAGTATGTAGTAAGTTCATTGTGAAATTTACAAGTTGTCTTACATTTTTGTTTTATGTTTTCATATATGTAAAATAAAACTTTACAAGATTTTTTAGCTTCAACAAAAAGCTCATTATTTGTGCTTATTGTATAAAATATTTCACCAAATGCATTTCCTTTTGAAAAATGTTCTATTATAGTTTTATTGCCATTTAGGTCATATCTAACTAAATCTGCACTTCCTTCGATTAATAAGCAAAGCTGATTCCTATTTTGAATATAATTTGTAATTACTTCTTCTTTTGAAAATGTTTTAACCTGAACTTTAGAACAATTTGTACAAAAATCGTTCATAAATGTTTCTATATCAAAATTAGTATTCATTTTTAAATTCTCCAGTTTGTAAAAATTGTTATGCTTATTATACAAGAAAATAGTTGCAAATGCAACTAAAAATGCTTAAAATATAAAACAAAAGAATTGATAACAATATTGTTGGTTATAGTAAAAATTAAGTACTAAGATATAGATTTTTATTTTATTTTGTAGTATTATAGTAATTATAAAACGGTAAGTTATAGAGGAGATGAAAAGTTGAATAATAATAGAAAGTATAAAGTAATAACTTTGTGTGGTTCAATTAAATATAAAGATATATTTTTGAAAGTTCAAGAAAATCTTACTTTAAAAGGTAATATTGTATTTATGCCTAATTTTTTTACAAATATAAAAAAAGAAGAAATAAGATTAGATACTAAAAAAATGTTAGATGAAATGCATAAACAAAAAATAGATATGTCAGATGAAATTTATGTAATTAATTTGAATGGCTATATAGGTGAAAGTACAAAATCTGAAATTGAATATGCAAATTCAAAAGGAAAAAATATATCTTACTTAGAATAATAGTATTTGGAGGAAAATTATATGGAGAAAGAAATTATTTTTGTGACACATAATATGGGAAAAATAAAATCAGCTGAAAGGTGTTTTGAAAATTTGAAATTTAAAACATTCAATTATGAATTAGATGAACCTAGAAGTGATGATATAAAAGAGATTGCAACTGCAAAAGTAAAACAGGCTTATGAAATAGTAAAAAGACCTTGCATTGCATTAGATACAGATTTCAGAATTGATGAATTGAACGGTTTTCCGAGAGCTTTTGTAAATTTTTCGCTAGAAACAATAGGGGTACAAGGAATTTTAAAATTAATGGAAAACAAGAAAAATAGAAAATGTGCATTTAATGAATGTCTAGCATATCATGATGGAAAAGAAATACATTATTTTTATGGAAAACACCCACGGAAATTTATCATATAAAATTCAGGGATTAAATAGAAAAGAAAAATGGTCAGATTTGTGGTATATTTTTAAACCTATTGGATTTGATAAGACATTAGCAGAAATGGATTTAGAAGAAAGAGAAAATAGAAGAAAAATAGATGGTTCTGTACAAGCAATGCAAGAATTTGCAAAGTGGTATGAGAAAATAAAATCATAGTGATGAAATTGAGAATAAACTATTGTCAAAAACTAAATATTTATGTATAATAAACAAGAAGTAAAAAACTAAAGAAAAGGAATTGGTTAAATTATGTTAAAAATAAACTGTGTAATCCCCGGAGTTTTATACACAATATGTTTAGTAAATAGAATAAAAGAAAGATTGCTGTAAATCTCTTTGCTATAAATAAAAATGTATTTAAATTTTATTTTAAGTACATAATTATTTATATAGAGATTTTATTTGCTATCTTTTTTGCGTTAAATAAGTAAAAATAAAATAGAAATTTATATGTATATACTATGTTGTTCAGAAGGGAGAAAACAAATGAAACAAAATTTAAAAGAAAGGGTAAAAAGTAAAAAAGGTGTAACATTAATAGCCTTGGTAATAACAATAATTGTGCTTTTAATACTAGCAGGAGTTACAATTGCAACATTAACAGGCGATAATGGAATATTAACAAAGGCACAAAGCACAAAAATACAAAGTGAAAGAGCAAGTATAAAAGAACAAATTGAACTTGCAGTAGTTGCTTCAAGGATAAATGATAATTTGGATGCAAGTATAGATACAACAGTATTAGAAACAGAATTAAATGAAATAAATGGATTAAACATAGAAAGTAAAGGACAAGGTGATGATTTACCATGGACAGTTACAGCAAAAGGATTTAAATTTCAAATAAAAGAAGATGGAACAATAGAAGAAGTAAACGGTATATCTTTATCAGCAACAAAATTAAAAATTATAACAGGAGAAACAGAAACGATAAATGCAACATTAACAGAAGGAGTAACAGGAACAATTACTTGGGAAAGTTCAAATAATAGTTTAGTAACTGTAAATAATGGGACAGTAACTGCAGTAGGAAACTCAGGAACAGTAACAATAAAAGCAAAATGTGGAAGTTATGAAGCAACTTGTGAAGTTACAATAGTGCAAAAAGTAACAAAAATAACACTTTCAGCAAGTTCTACAACTGTAAAAGAAGGAAGTACATTACAATTAACTATTGGAACAGAACCATCAAGTGGAGAAATTGAAAAAATAGAGTTTTCTTCAAGCAAAGAAAGTGTTGCAACTGTAAGTAATAGTGGAGTGGTTACAGGTGTAGCAGTAGGAAATGCAACAATAACAGCAACCGGAAAAAGTTCAGGAGTAACTGGAACAATTAATATAACAGTAAAAGAAGGAATAAAAGCACCAACAAGTTGGGTAAAAACAACAAAAACAGATTCAAGTTGGTATAGTTATGCTGGAGCTAATGTAAATGAACCAAAATTGATAGGACAAATGACACCAATAAAATATAATTTAGAATTACCAAGTGGAGCAAATACAACTAATAAGTGGGCAAATGCTATAACTGCAGATGGAAGTATGTTTGTATGGATCCCAAGATATGCTTATAAAATAACATATTATACAGATAGCAATTATGAAACACCCACAGCAAATAAAACACAGTATGGAAAAATAAATGTAGCATTTGTAAAATATGCAAATGGTCAAAATACATTTTTAAATTCAACTGATAGTGGAATAATAACAACAGATCCAGCAGAACAAGGAGCAGGAACAACAAAATGGTTAGTACATCCAGCATTTATAAACGATTCAGCAAATAATTTTATAAATGGAGGATGGGATAGTGAACTTTCTGGAATATGGGTAGGAAAATTTGAAGCAACAGGAAATTATTCAAATTCTACAGGTACATTGTCAGTATTACCGGCAAATAATGCTTTAACATATATGACAATAAATCAACAATATAAATTTGCACAAACTGGAACATTTGGAGAAATAGCAACTCTAAATTCACATATGGCAAAAAATAGTGAATGGGGAGCAATAGTATATTTAGCATATAGTATGTACGGAACAGGTGGAATTGATATAGCAAAATCATCAAATGGCACAATAACGGGAGGAATAACGTCAACTTCAACTCCAGAAAAAATTTATAATGAAAATTATTCACAAAGTACAACTAATAATCCGTATGGCGTATATGATTTAAGAGGTGGCTCTTATGAACGTGTGGCATCTTATGTGAATTATGAGAATAATAGTTTTGATTTATTAACTTATGGTGGTACTAATGAAGGAGATTTATATGGAAGTGCTTTAGAACGATCTACGAGTACAAGATACAAAACGGTATATGCTGCATCAGGAACATCACAAGGTAATAGCTATGAGTTAGCTGCTAGTAAAAAAGGTGATGCAATATATGAAACCTCAACAAGTTATCAAGGACGAACATCTTGGAATAATGGCACAGGAAATGGTGTGAACTCTATTTTTCCTACTGATATCTATCCTTTCTTCTATTATGGAGGAGGTTGCACTAATGATGGTACAGGTATGTTTTTCTTCGATAAATTTACTGGTGATGGCGAGTGGGATAGAGCGTTCCGCGTAATTCTTTGCCCTTAATGTATGCCAAAAAGCATAAAAAAGTTATATAATGCATGGGGACAAAAAATGAAACAAATACTAAATGAGCAAAAAGGTGTAACATTAATAGCCTTGGTAATAACCATAATTGTTCTTTTAATACTAACAGGAGTAACAATTGCAATGCTAACAGGAGAAAATGGAATAGTAGTTAATTACAAAAATTCAGCTTCTGGTAAAATGCCAGTAAGTAAAGCAAAAGTTGCATCATGGAATTTAGTAAGCCAAACAGTTGCAAAAACAGCCTCAGAGAGTATGTACAAAGAAGAAAAATCAAAAGTGAAAAGTAAATTAGTAGATAGCTATGCATGGGATACAACATGTAAATGGCTTAAAATTTGTGGAATAGTAAAAGAAGAGAGCACAGGGAAAATAGATAGTACAAATTATGAAAATTACAATAATTCAAAATTTACAATATCAAAAGGAACATCGTATGTAAAACATTTATATTTAACTAAAAAAATGATGGAGTATCAACAAATTGGTATTTCTGGAATGGTGGAAAAGGAAAATATAATTATGGAATAGTAAATGACAAAAATGGAATGAAAGTAGGAGTAAAAACAAATGAAATAGTACCAGAAAATGCAACAAAACCAGAAGGAGCAATAGATGATGCAAGTAATTATTATACAGCAGAAGGGAGAATAGAAATAGCAACAGGTTCAAGGGAAGAAACAAGAATTAGAAAAGTTAATGAAAACAATAATACTAGTACATTTGCTGTTTTGCGTGGAGGGAGCTTCCATAACAATGGTTCTGGCAACCCAGTTGTTTATCGTCTTGGTTATGGTACAGTTGAAGGTATGAATGTTAACATTGGTTTTCGTACTGTACTGTACATAAAATAACTTAAAAATGACCTTACCAAATCTAGTGTGCAAAAGCACACTAGATTTTTTTAACCCAAAAATCTTGCAAAAACAGACAAAATATAATAAAATAAAAGTCGTAAAAGCAAGAAAGGAACGAAAAAAATGGAAGCAAAACAAGAAATAGAAAAACAAAAAAAATACATAGAAAAAGTAAAAAAAATAAACAATAACAAAAAACTAAAATACAACATATACACAATGGGATGCCAACTAAACGAAAACGACTCAGAAAAGTTATGTGGAATGATAGAAGACATGGGTTATGAAAAAACAAATGACGCAAAAGAAGCCAATTTATGTGTATTTAACACATGCTGTGTAAGAGAAAACGCAGAAGACAAGCTATTTGGAAAACTAGGAGAACTAAAAAGATTAAAAGAAACAAATGGCTTAATTATAGCAATAGGTGGATGTATGATGCAAGAAAAACACATAACAGACAAAATAAAAGAATCATACCCATTTGTAGATATATTATTTGGAACACATACACTTCACAAATTTCCAGAAGACCTATATAAAATAATAGAAGAAAAGAAAAAATTAGAAGACATATTAGACATAGACGGAAAAATATATGAAGGATTACCAATAAAAAGGACAAGTAAAACTCAAGCATCTGTAACAATAATGAATGGATGCAATAATTTTTGTACATATTGCATAGTACCATATGTGCGTGGAAGAGAAAGAAGTAGAGAGCCAAGAGCAATAATTGAAGAAGTAAAAAAACTTGCAAAAGAAGGGTACAAAGAAATAACATTACTTGGTCAAAATGTAAACTCATATTTAAGAGTAGAACGTGAAAAAAACATTCCTTTTGAAGAATATGAAGGAGTAAATTCATTTGCAACATTGTTAAAAGCAGTAAACAAAATAGAACAAATAGAAAGAATACGTTTTATATCACCACACCCAAAAGATTTTACAGATGATGTAATAGAAGCAATAGCAACATGTGACAAAGTATGCAAATTAGTACATTTGCCACTACAATCTGGAAGCACAAATGTGTTAAAAGCAATGAATAGAAAATACACAAAAGAACAATACCTAAACTTAGTTGATAAAATGAAAAGTAAAATACCAAATTTGGCATTATCAACAGACATTATAGTAGGTTTTCCTGGTGAAACTGAGGAGGATTTTGAAGACACACTAGATGTTGTAAAAAAGGTTAATTTTGAGCAAGTATATATGTTTATTTATTCAAGAAGAGTAGGAACACCAGGAGATAAAATGACAAACCAAATTCCAGAAGAAATAAAACATAAAAGATTTGATAGGTTAAAAGCATTATTTGAAAGCCAAATTGAACAAAATAATCAAAAATATATAGGAACAGTTCAAAAAGTATTAGTAGAAGGCGAAAGTAAAAACAACAAAAATATGCTAACAGGAAGAACTGATAGTAATAAAGTAGTAATTTTTGAAGGACCAAAAGAATTAATAGATAAAGTAATTGAATTAAAAATAGTATCAGAACATATGTGGTACTTAAAAGGAGAAATATAAAAATGGAAGACATTAGTAAATTTTCACCAATGATGCAAAGATATCTTGAAACCAAAGAACAATATAAAGATTGCATTTTGTTTTATAGATTAGGTGACTTCTATGAAATGTTTTTTGACGATGCAATTTTAGTATCAAGAGAATTAGAAATAACATTAACAGGAAAAGACTGTGGACAAGCAGAGCGTGCCCCAATGTGTGGAGTTCCACACCATGCAGCAGAAAGCTATATAGCAAGGTTAATTGCCAAAGGCTATAAAGTAGCAATATGTGAACAATTAGAAGACCCAAAAACTGCAAAAGGAATTGTAGAAAGAGGAGTAATAAGAGTAGTAACACCAGGTACAATTGTAGAAAGCAACATGCTAGAAGAAAGAAAAAATAATTATATAATGTCAATATATAAAACAGGAATTTATTATGGAATAGCAATTTGTGATATATCTACAGGGGAATTTTATGCATCACAAATAAAGGACAATCAAAATTTTTCACTTTTATTAGATGAAATTGCAAAATTTAATCCATCAGAATTAGTTGTTAATTCTAACTTTTCAAATTGTGATGAAGAAATGTCTAAGGTTAAAGAAAGATTTACGGCATATATAACAAAATATAATGATAAATATTTTGAAAGTAATTATAACTCTATAAAACAAAGATTTACAATAACAAATGAATCACAAAAAGAGTTAGAAATTGAAGAAGATAATTTAGCATTAAATGCAATAAGTGCATTAATAGATTACATAGAGCAAACACAAAAAACAACACTAGAACATCTAAATAGAATTGTAATGTATAATACATCAAAATACATGTCATTAGACATAAATGCAAGAAGAAACCTTGAAATAACAGAAAAAATGCGTGATAAATCAAAAAAAGGAACTCTTCTATGGGTACTTGACAAAACATCAACCTCAATGGGAGGAAGACTACTTAGAAGATGGCTAAATGATCCACTAATAGATGTACTTGAAATTAATAAAAGACTTTTAGCTGTTAAAGAATTAAAAGAAGACATAATGCTAAGAGGAGATGTTATAGACAATTTAAAAAAGGTTTATGACATAGAAAGAATTGCAGGAAAAATGGCTTATGGAAATGCAAATGCAAGAGATATGATAACATTAAAAAATTCTTTATCAAAACTTCCAGATTTAAAAAGTTCACTTAAAAACTGTAAAGCACAATATTTAAAAGAATCATATGAAAACTTAGATGAACTACAAGATATATTTATGTTGGTTGACAAAGCAATTGTAGAAGACCCACCAATGAGTGTAAAAGATGGTGGAATTATAAAATTTGGCTATAACGAGGAAATAGATAAATTAAAAACAGCAACAACGGATGGAAAAAAATGGATTATAGAACTAGAGGCAAAAGAAAAAGAAGAGACTGGAATAAAAAATTTAAAAGTAGGTTTTAATAAAGTATTTGGTTATTTTATTGAAGTTACAAAATCAAACTTGGACCAAGTTCCACAAAGATATATAAGAAAGCAAACTTTAACAAATGCAGAAAGATATATAACAGAGGAACTTAAAAATCTAGAAAATCAAATTTTAGGAGCAGAAGAAAAAGTAATAAACTTAGAGTACAATGAGTTTACAAAAATAAGAGAAAAAATTGCAAAAAACATAAAAAGATTGCAAAAAACAGCAAATATTGTATCAACAATTGATGTATTAGCATCATTTGCAACAGTTGCAGAAGACATGAATTACTGTATGCCAAATGTAAATAATTCTGGAACAATAGACATAAAAGATGGAAGGCACCCTGTTATAGAAAAAATGTTAGGAGCAGGTTCATTTGTTGAAAATGATACATATTTAGATGAAGGAGACAACAGACTTGCAATAATTACAGGACCTAATATGGCTGGTAAATCAACATATATGAGACAGGTTGCATTAATTACATTAATGGCACAGGTAGGAAGTTTTGTTCCTGCACAAAGTGCAAATATTGGAGTAGTAGATAAAATATTTACAAGGGTTGGAGCATCTGATGACCTAAGTATGGGACAAAGTACATTTATGGTTGAAATGATGGAGGTTGCTACAATTTTAAAAGAGGCAACAAAAAACAGTCTAGTAATATTAGATGAAATAGGAAGAGGAACATCTACATATGACGGTCTTTCAATAGCATGGGCTGTTGCTGAATTTATAGCAGATAAAGAAAAATGTGGAGCAAAAACATTATTTGCAACACACTATCATGAACTTACAACATTGGAAGAAACCATAGAAGGAATAAAAAATTATTCAATAGCAGTAAAAGAAAAAGGAGAAGATATAATTTTCTTAAGAAAAATTGTAAGTGGTGGAACAGATGAAAGCTATGGAATACATGTTGCACGTTTGGCTGGGGTTCCAAAAGTTGTTACAACAAAAGCAAATGAAATTTTAAGAGGATTGGAAAGAAAAAATATTATAACTGGCAAAAAAGAGGAAAAAAAGGACAAAAAACAACTAGAAGGACAATTTGATATGTTTAATTATAAACTTGCAGAAATTGCACATGAAATTGATAAAATTAATTTAAATGAATTAACACCAATAGATGCATTAAATACTTTAGTAAAAATAAAAGAAAAAATGAAGTAGAGTAAAAATTAATTATAACTAAAATTTGCAAAGAAAATAAAAAATCTTTGCAAATTTTTTGTTTTACTGTAACTTTTTATATGTTATAATTTTATAAGAAATATAAAGGGGGAATAAGAGTGGGAGAAAAAACTGACAAAGAGTTATACCATGAGTTTTTGCAAGAAAACATGACAAGTTTTGAAGAAATAATAATAAGGCACAAAGATAAACTAATATATTTTATAATGAGATATGTAAAAAATATAGACATAGCAGAAGACTTAGCACAGGATGTATTTGTTTATATATTAATACACAGACAAAGCTATGACTTTAATTATTCATTAAAAACATATTTGTTTACAATAGCAAAATCAAAATCTTTAAATTACTTAAAAAGAGAAAATAAAATTACAAACCTTGACGAAAATAGTATAACAGACCTTCAAGACTTAGAAGAAAAGGTATTTTTAAATGAAAGAAAAAACAACTTAAAAATTGCAATGCAAAAATTAAAACCAGAATATCAAAATGCAATTTATTTAGCAGATATTGAGGAACTAAGTTATAAAGAAATAAGCCAAATAATGAAAAAGCCAGAATCAAGCATAAAGGTTTTAATTCATAGAGCAAGAAAAAATTTAAAAGAAATATTAAAAAAGGAGGCGGAGAAATATGAAAGATAACAAAGAATTTGTAAAAGGGGTTTATGAAAAATACGAACAATATAAAAAAGATGAAAATTCAAAATGGAAAGTTTCAAGCCAACAGGTAACTGGAATAAATAAAAAGAAAGTTGCACAAAAAGTTTTATCATATGCTGCAGCAATTACAATTGCAATTTCTGGTGTTGTTGTTACAAATAATTATATAAATAAAAATAATGAAATAAGTAGACCTTCTGAAACTAAAACTTCAAATAAATTGACATTAAAAACAGTAGATAACTTTGAAAATTTCTATGAAATTGCAAAAGAATATACAAAAACTACGAATAATAATGCGAGAAATTTAGAGTATGATGATTCTTTAAGTATTAATGATAGTGATTATTCAAAATCATCCTCATTAAGTCCTGGAAGTATAAACCAAAGTACACAAGAATCTAGTAATTATTCAAAAACAAACATACAAGTAGAAGATGTTGATGAAGCAGATATTGTAAAGACAGATGGTAAATACATTTATTATGTAGTTGGTAAAAAAATAATAATTGCAGATATAAGTAAAAAAGATGAATTATCTCAAATTTCTGAGATTGACTTTAGCACAGAAAAATATACTCCATCAGAATTATATATAAATAAAAATAAGTTAATAATATTAGGAAATGAAAATGGATATTCATATGATACAGGAATAACTGTAAAAGAAACAACTGATAGTGTTTATAAAAAAGGAATTTATAAGCAAAAAACTGTTGCAAAAATATATGACTTAAGTAACATTGAAGATCCTACAAAAGAAAGAACAATTGAAATAGAAGGAAATTATGTATCTTCAAGAATGATAGATAACAACATATATTTTATTGGAAACAAATCAGTATATACCAATAATATTGCAAAATATGAAATAGACGATTTGGATGAAGATGTTTACAAACCAACCTACAAAGATACTTTAAACAGTAATTCAGAAAAACTAATAGATTATGATAAAATATACTATTTTGACAATATAGAAAGCTTAAATTATTTAACACTTGCCGGGTTTTCTTTAGATAATAAAAAAGAAGCAGATATACAAACATTTTTAGGGGCAGGAGAAGATGTATATTCATCTAACCAAAATATGTATATTGCAAAACAAAAAAATGTATATGATGCAGACACACATAAAAGCTTAGGCTATGATACAAAAATATTAAAGTTTAATTTAAATAATGGGAAAATTAAATTTAAAGCAGAAGCAGACGTTACAGGTGGAATCAATAATCAATTTTCTATGGATGAAAATAATGGCTATTTTAGAATAGCAACAACTGTAGGAATATCAAGTTGGGATATTGATGATGATTCTTCAAGCAATAGCTTATATATATTAGATGAAAATTTAAAAGAAGTAGGAAAAGTAGAAGGAATTGCTAAAGGAGAAAAAATATATTCTGTAAGGTATGTAGGAAATAAGGCATATGTAGTAACATTTAAAACAATGGATCCATTATTTGTAATAGATTTAAGTGATGTAAAAAAACCTAAAATTTTAGGAGAATTAAAAATACCAGGCTATAGTACTTATTTGCACCCATATGATGAAACACATCTAATAGGCTTTGGGTATGACACAAAAGAAAATTCATCTGAAGATGGTTATGTTCAAAATGGATTAAAAATGTCAATGTTTGATATAACAAACTTAAATAATCCAAAAGAAATGTTTACTGTAAAAATAGGAGAAAATGGAACAACATCACCATTAACAGAAGACCACAAAGCATTGTTATTTTCAAAAGAAAAAAATATAATTGCATTTCCTGTAAATAGTTATAAAAATGGAAAATATGTATCAAAAGCTCAAATTTATAAAATAGATTTAAATAAAGGATTTATATTACAAGGTGAAATACAAAATTCAGAAGTATCTTCAAAAAATTATTCTTACCAAAAAACAATAGAAAGAATAATTTACAGTAATGACGTATATTATACACTTTCAAAAAATTTAATAAAAGCAGTAGATATGGAAACATTAAAAGAAATTACTAAATTAGAAATAGAATAAAAATGTTATAAAAATCTTCTTAAAGTAAATAATAACTTTAAGGAGATTTTTTATGTGGGATAAAAGTATAGAAGAAGTTTTTGAAAAATTAAAAACTAGTAAAAGTGGTTTAACACAAATTCAAGCGGAAGAAAGATTAAAAATAGATGGAAAAAATGAAATTCCAAAAGCAAAAAATAAAACTATATTTAAAATATTTATTGAACAATTTAAAAGCCCTATAGTTTTAATATTATTAATTGCAGCAATTTTTTCAATATTTACTAAAAGCTATGCAGATGCAATATTTATATTTGCAGTAATAATTATAAATGCATTAATTGGAACATACCAAGAATGGAACTCTGAAAAAAATAGTGAAAAATTAGCAAATTTAATAAAAATAAATTCTAAAGTGTTAAGAGATGAAGAAGAAAAACAAATAGCATCACAAAACATAGTTTTAGGAGATATTATTTTGTTAGAATCTGGAGATAAAGTTCCTGCAGATTTAAGACTTATAGAAACAAATAATTTAGCAATAGATGAATCAATTTTAACAGGTGAATCAATTCAAAAAGACAAAGACATAGAAATAAAAGATGAAGATGAACATTTAGCAGACAGAAGCAATATGGCTTATGCGGGAAGTATTGTAACAAAAGGTAGAGGAAAAGGTGTTGTAGTTGCAGTTTCCCAAAACACAGAATTTGGAAAAGTTGCTAATAATGTTTTAATAAGTAAAGAAGAAGAATCACCACTTGTTGTTAGAATGAATAGATTTGTTAAACAAATAAGTATAGGATTTTTAATTTTAGCTGTATTGCTTTGCATAGTTTTATATTTTAAAGGTTATACAATAACAGAACTATTTTCAACAGTTGTTGCATTAACTGTTTCTGCTATACCAGAAGGACTTACAATTGCTATGACAATAGTGCTTTCAATTGCTTCTAGTAAAATGGCAAAAAGAAATGTAATTGTAAAAAAATTAAATGCAGTTGAGAGCTTAGGAAGTTGTACAAGAATTGCAACAGATAAAACTGGTACATTAACTGTAAATGAACAAACTGCAAAAAAAATATTGCTCCCAAATGGAAAAATGGCATATATTAAAGGTGTTGGTTATAATGATATTGGAAGTGTAGAATTTGATGAAGAAAGTTCCAAACTAACTAAAAAACAGGCTATTCAAATAGCTAAAATGGGGTTTTTAAATAATGAAGCAAGTTTAAAATTAAAAAATGGAAAGTGGATTCATCATGGCGATGCAATAGATACTGCATTTTTGGCATTGGCATATAAAATGGATGTAAAAGATGTAGGAGAAGTTGTATATAAGATACCATATGAATCTAAAAATAAGTATTCTGCAGTTTTTATAAAAGAAGAAGGTAATTTTTATGTGACTGTTAAAGGGGCTGTAGAAAGGGTTTTAGAATTTTGTAATAAAATGCAAATAGAAGGCCAAGATGTTTTGTTAGACTATAATAAAATAATTTTAGGAGCAGATAAATTATCTAATGAAGGTTTTAGGGTTATTGCTGTTGCCAAAGGAGAGGCAAAACAAGAAGAACATGAAGAAAGTAAAATTAGGAATTTAACTTTTTTGGGATTGGTTGCTTTTGTTGATCCGATTAGAGAAGATGTAATAGAAGCGGTTGCAAAATGTAAAAAGGCAGGAATTAAAGTTTCTATGATAACTGGGGATTACAGTTTAACGGCAAATGCAATTGCAAAAAGAATTGGTATAGAAGATGTACATTCTAGGGTTTCACCAATAGGAAAACTAGAAATAGTAGAAAATTTTAAAAAACAAGGTGATTTTATTGCAGTAACAGGAGATGGGGTAAATGATACGCCAGCACTTAAAGCTGCAAATATTGGCGTTGCAATGGGTAGCGGAACAGATATTGCAAAAGAAACTGGAAATATGATAATTGTAGATGATAATTTTTCAAGTATAGTAAATGGAGTTGAAGAAGGCAGAAAGGCTTATAATAATATAAGGAAAGTAATATATTTGCTTTTATCTACTGGTTTTTCTGAGATTATTTTGTTTGTTTTTACAATAATTTTTGGAATGCCAATTCCACTTGTTGCAATTCAGCTTTTATGGCTTAATTTAATTAGTAATGGAATTCAGGGAGATGCTCTGGCTTTTGAAAAAGATACAGAAGATGTAATGAATAAAAAAGTAAAAAATACTAAAGAAAAAATTTTTAATAAATTAATGGTGCAAGAGATTGCAATTTCTTCTATAACTATGGCGCTTATAGAGTTTTTTGCATTAATTTATTTATTAAAAATAAAACATTATGATTTAACTTTAGTAAGAAGTTATTTATTAACTTTAATGGTATTTATGGAAAATATTCATATTTTTAATTGTAGGAGTGAAGTTAAATCAATTTTTAAAACTTCTATGTTAAATAATAGATTTTTAATGCTTTCGATTTTAATTACTTCTATAATTCAAGTTATGATTGTAAGTTATGAGCCATGGGCTAAGTTTTTTAATTTGACTGTTATTCCTGTTAATAGCATATGGGTTTTGCTGCTTTTAACTGTTCCAATATTGGTTGTTATGGAAATTTACAAATTTGTTAAAAGAAATAATGAAAATTGAAACAAAAATCTAAATAATAAATAAAAATCAAAAAAAGAGGTTTTCCAGACAATGTGAGGAGAATCTCTTTTTAAATTACATTTCAATTTTAGGAGCTTTTAATAATAAAAAATGTTGAAAAATTTTGATTATAATATTATAATAGTTATAATCAAAAAATGTAGAAGGAGGTAAAAATGAATCAAACAAGTAAATTGAGTGTGGCAATGGAATTAATAGAAAAAAGAATAGCAGAATGTAGTATAAAATTACATGAAACAAAAGAAAATAAAGAGTTAAATAAAAAATATCAAGAATTATTAAGGATAAGAGATAAAATTTATAAAAACGATGAAAAAGAAATAGAAGCAATAATAATAGAAGAAAGGAAACAAAAAAATGATTAATCCAAATGTAAGAGCAAAAGACAGAATATATAGTGAATTACCAGAAGAATTAAAAGCATTAATGAGAAAATATATATTATCAGAGGATGAACACAATTTAATTTTGCAAGACATAAAAAAACAGTCATATGCAAACAAAAAACCAGTAAGTAATCCAATATTTTATATAGTAACGGGACAAACAGGAAGCGGAAAAAGCAATTTAACATCATATTTATACTCAAAAGAAGAAAACGTAGTAGTTATTGATTCAGACAAATATAAAGCATATAGACCAGATAGCCAAGAAATATTAGATGAACATTTAGCAGAATATGCATTTTTAACTGCACCAGACTCATATTTACATAGAGATGAAATGATTGTGGATGCAATAAAATCAAAATATAATATTTTAATGGAATGCGCAACTTCAGAAAAAGAAGGACTATTTGTAAATACAGAAATATTAAAGAAAGCTGGCTATAATGTTGAAATACATGCATTAGGTGTAAGTTCATTAAATAGTGTAATGTCTGCCCACGAAAGATATGAAGCATTGTTAGAAATAAATGATAATGCCGCAAAACTTACCAGTATAGAAAGACATGATGATTCTTACAACTCTTTGGGAAAAGCAATAATGGAAGAACAGCGAAAAAAAGGTGTGAAGATAAATGTGTATAAAAGAGGTGATAAAAGGCCATTTATACCAGAAGAAATATATAATCAAACAGATAAAAAAGGAAGATATTCATGCCCATATGAAGCGTTAATAGATGCACAAGCACAAGATTTACAAAAAACATTACCAACATTTGAAAAAAGATATAATGTGTTAGTAAATCAAATGGAAATTAGAAAAGCCCCACAAAAACAAATTGAACAGTTAAAAAAAATAAAACAAAGATATGAACAAATTGTTGAAAAAACAAATGGAAAGGAAATATAAAAAATGAAAATTACAATGTTAGGAACAGGACATGCAACTGTTACAAACTGTTACAATACATGTTTTACTATTAGTGAAAATAATAAACATTTCTTAGTTGATGCAGGTGGAGGAAATGGAATATTAAAACAATTAGAAGATTCAAATATAAAACCAGCAGATATAGTAGCAATGTTTATTTCACATACGCATACAGATCATATAATGGGAGCTGTTTGGATAATAAGAGTAATAGGAAGAAAATATCTAGTAGAAGATTATAAAACACCATTTAATATTTATGGTAACAATGAGGCTATAAGTGCAATTCGAAAGATGTGTGAGGCGGTGTTACCACAAAAATGGAATGATTTGTTTGAAGATAAAATAATACTAAATGTTGTTGATACTGGAGTAGAAACAAATATTTTAAATAAAAAAATTGAATTTTTTGATATAAATGCAAAAAAAGTTAAGCAAACAGGATTTATGATGTGGCTTAATGAAAGTGAAAAATTTACGTTTATAGGTGATGAAACCTGTTCAGAAACAACTAAAAAATATGTTGAAAATAGTAAATGGCTTTTTGCAGATGCTTATATGGCAGGAAAAGAAGCAGAAGAATATAACCCAATACAAAAGCATCATCATAGTACTGTGAAATTTGTTGCGGAATTGTGTAAAGAACTTAATGTAAAAAATGTGATTATGTCACATACTGTTGATACTGATCTAGAAAATAGAAAAAAATTATTTACAGAAGATGCGCATAAATATTATGGTGGAAATGTATTTGTTCCAGATGATTTGGAAGTAATAGAAATAAAATAAATTTGGTAAAATACAATTAAATATAAAAAGAGGTTCTTCAAATAGAACCTCTTTTTTCTTATAACTCAATTTTAGGTTCATACTTCTCAAGCCACATATTAACCTGACACAAATAAGCCATAAGTTGTGGGCCAGTCATTAATTGACCAAACCAAGGTCTTGTAAATGCTGTTCCATCAGTATTTAAAATATCTAAAATATATTGTCTATTTAATAAATTATTAATAGGCGCGTTTTTATCTTGCATAATATTTGTAAGCATTCCTTTTACTTTGGCAAGATATGTTGGATTGTGAGTTTTTGGGTAAGGAGATTTTTTCCTATCTACAATTTCGTCAGGCAAAAAGTTACGACAAACATATCTAAGAAGGCCTTTTTCTCTACCATTTAGTGCTTTAATCTCCCATGGGATATTCCATACATATTCGGCTAACCTATAATCGCAAAAAGGAACACGAAGCTCTAAACCATTGTACATAGCCATTCTATCTGATCTATCTAAAAGAGTTTGCATAAACCAATTTAATGTAAGATGTGAAATTTTTCTTTTTTCTGCTGTTTGTTTAGAATCTGTATCTAAAATTTCAACCTCTTTTAAACTTTCATTATACCTAAAATCTATATAATCTTTTAAATTAACCTTATTAGAAATAAGTGGGTTTAACAATTGCTGCCTTTCATTTATTGCAATTGACCATGGAAAAGTATTACTATTTAATGCATCTTCACGGAAAAACCATGGGTAACCGCCAAAAATTTCATCGGCACATTCACCAGTTAATGCAACAGTCATTTCTTTTTTTACATTTTTACAAAATAAAAGTAAAGAAGAATCAATATCAGCCATACCAGGAATATCACGTGCAATCATGGCATCTTCTAAGTAAGAGGCAAGTTCTGGAGTGTCAATTACAATTGAGTGATGGTTGGTGTATAAGTTTTTATTCATTAGGTTTATATAATAATTATCAGAATTTGGTTGAAAATCACTTTTAACAAAATTTTTGTCATTATCTACATAGTCTATAGAATACGTGTCAAGTGGTGGCAAACCATTATTTTTACAATAGTCTGAGGCAAATTTTGATATAATGCTAGAGTCTAATCCACCAGAAAGAAAGGTACATAAAGGAACGTCAGACACTAGCTGCCTTGTAATTGCATCATTTAATAAAAATTCAACCTTTTGGCAAGTAGTTCCAAAACTATCTGTATGTGGCTTAGAATGTAATTTCCAATATCTTTTTGTTACATAGCCATCTTTGTTTAATATAGCAAAATGAGCAGGTTTTAATTCATATATATTTTTAAATGTAGTAAATCCTGCGGTATGTGCAGGACCAATTCCAAATAATTCGCAAATACCTTGTTTATCAACTGTTTTTTCAATTCCAGGAAATTCAAATAATGCTTTTATTTCTGATGCAAAAACAAAATTATTATCATACATTGTGTAAAATAAAGGTTTTACGCCAAAATGGTCACGTGCCATAAATAATTCTTGTTCTTTTGTATTCCATATAGCAAATGCAAATATACCATTTAGGTGGTTTACTACATCTTTTCCATAATGAATGTAACTTTTTAGTAAAATTTCTGTATCACAGTGGCCAGTAAATTCAAAATTATTTTCTTCCAATGTTTTTCTTAACTCTTTTGTATTATAAATTTGACCATTATATACTATTACGTATTCTCCATATGTATATTTTTCTACCATTGGTTGTTTACCACCTTTGGGGTCAATTACAATTAATCTTTTGTGACCAAGTCCTACATTTTTGCTTATGTAATAACCATCTTCATCAGGACCTCTTTTTGATAGTGTATTATTCATGTTAATTAATATTTCTTTGTAATTAGAAATATCTTTTTTATAATTTACTATTCCAACAAATCCACACATATTTATTCCTCCAATTAATTTATTATATGCAAATAAATGCAAAAGTTTATTGATTTATGAAAATTGTTATAGTAAAATAATAAAAGAAAAGAGGGAAAAAATGATACTAAAAAATGCACTAAAACATCTAAAATTAATTACAAAACATAAATGGGTAGTATTTAAATTATGTTGCAAGGTTGGTATTCCATGGAGAGGATTTGTACATGATTTGTCAAAATATTCTTTTACAGAGTTTGGAGAAAGTGTAAAATATTATACTGGAACACATTCACCAATTTCAGAGTGTAGAAAGCAAACAGGACGGTTCAATGGCATGGGTACACCATAAAGCAAAAAACAAGCATCATGCAGAGTACTGGATTGACTTTTACCCAGAGCCAAGACCTGTAATGATACCATACAAATATGTTGCAGAGATGATATGTGATAAATTGGCTGCAGGAATAATTTATAGTGGTAAAAATTGGACAAGTGATTTAGAATTAAATTATTATATGAAAGAAAGGGAGAACAATTTAATTCATGAAGGGGTAGATAAATTACTTATTGATGTATTTACTCAAGTTAAAGATAATGGCATTGATAAAACTCTAAAAAGAAAGAATATAAAAGAATTATATAAAAAATATTGTGAATAAATATATGTTTATTAAATTAATTATTGACAAAACAAAAAAATACTTGTATAATCATATAGTGACTAAAAATTATGTAAAAAAATAGAAAGATATATACATATCTAAACAAGGAGGGAATTAACATGGCACAACCAAAAAGAAGATGGTCTAAAGCAAGAACACACTTAAAAAGATCAACATGGAAAAAAGAAGAACCAAAATTTGCAAGCTGTCCACATTGTCACGAACCAGTATTACCACATAGAGTTTGTAAAAACTGCGGATACTATGATGGAAAAGAAGTAATAGCAAAAAAAGAAGAAAATTAATAATGAAAAGAGAACTCACAAATAGAAATAATTCTATAAAAGTGTAGTTCTCTTTAGCATTTAAAGGGGAAAATAAAACACATGTTAAAAAATAGGAAAATACAATTATTAATACTCATAGTACTTTTAATAATTGTCACAACATTTTTCATTATAAAAAATGTAATATATAAATCTAAAGCAAAAAATTCTAAAGAACAATATAATAATATAAAAAGTAACAATATTGAGACAACAAATGTTGTAGAAAAAAGTGTTATATCAAAAGAAGATTTACTTAAAAATATTAATTATGCTGAAAAAGAAATAAAAGAAGATGAACTTTTAAACAAATTAAAAAATTTAGAAATATATGCAATAGAGTTTAAAGAAGAAAATAATGTAAATACTAGTATTGTAGAACTTTGCCTGCAATATATAAGAAAAGATAAATATAATAGTGATGCGTGGAAAATCACAGCTGGAAACATAAACGAGGAATTTGTTAAATATGTAAATGAAAAATCAAAAGAACTTTCAAATTATAATTTCCAAAATGCAAAAATTCCAAATGCCAATATTGATTTTGTTCATATGTGTGCATCATTAAATGCAATTATTTATAATAGCAAAATAATACCTTCAGAATATTCTGGATGGGCAGGAGATTTAGTAACACTAATGGGACAAATAATAAAATATGATGAAAACAAAACAAACAATGAGTTAATAAAATATGGCAATTCATTAATAGGGGTAAATTCTACAAATACACTATTTAATGAAAAAGATATGCAAGCTGATGTAGATAGTATAAATCTTTCAAAACAAATTTCAAATAGTTTTTATATAGAAATAATTAATTATTATTATAAAGAAAATGATATAAGAAAAAATAATATGAGGGAATTTAAAAATTATTTATTAGAGAAGGAAAATTCACAAACTATATATGAAGCTGTAAAAAATAATTTTAGTAAAAATAAAGTTTATATAAATGCTTTAATAAATAGTTTAACTAATTCAAATATTGCACAAAAATATAAAGAAAATCAAGAAAAATACATAGAAATAATGGCCCAGATTTTTGAAAACTATTTTTTAAAAAATTTGTAATAAAATGTATACAAGAAAAGTTTTTTGTGGTATAGTGTTAAAAAAGAAAAAATAAATAGCAAAGAAGGTAATAAAATGTTAGAAAAAATTTTAAAAAGAGCAAGCTGGTCAGACATTATTGTATCAATAATTTTTATAGTTTTTGGAGTAATGTTAGTAACAAATCCAGGAACAATAATTTCAATGCTATCTGTTATTTTAGGTGGAATATTTGTAGCAATAGGAGCATTTAAAGTAATTGAATATTTTTCTAAAGGCAAAGAAGATAGCTACTTATTAGGAATAGGTGTAGCAGCAATTTTATTGGGAATTGTTTTAATGTTTTGCACAGGAACTATTTTGTCAATATTTAGAATTGTAATTGGTGTATGGATAATTTATACAGGTATAATGAATTTAAATACTGCAATTCAATGGAAAGACTTACAATCAAGACTTTGGCTTTTAACTGTAATATTTTCAATACTAGTTGTAATTGGAGGTATATATATTTTAGCAAATAGTGGAGCTATTTTAGAAACAATAGGTGTTTTAATTATAATATATGGAGTTATGGATATAATAGAAAGACTTATATTTATGAAAAAAATAGATAATTATTTAAAATAAAAAATTAAAAGGTGTATTTGGTGTTAAATACACCTTTTTGTATTATTTGAAATAATGGAACAAAAAACTCTTGACAGTTTACAATAATAAAGTTAAAATATAAGAGGTAGGAAAAATATATTAAAAAAATTATAGATATATATTTATTCGAACATTGAAAATTAAATAAGAAAGAGGTGTATATTAATGGAACCATTAATAATTATCGCCGCTGTCTTAATCTCACTTGCAATAGGCTTAGTTGTTGGTATGGCTTTAAGAAAAAAAGTTGCAGAATCTAAAATTCAAGGAGCAGAAAACGAGGCAAAAAGATTAGTAGAATTAGCAAAAATAGAAGCAGAAAATTTAAGAAAAGAAGAGATTTTTAAAGCTAAGGAAGAAATTGTAAATAGCAGAAAAGAATTAGATCAAGAGATTAAAGAAAGAAGAGGCGAAGTACAAAGACAAGAAACAAGATTAATTCAAAAAGAGGAAAATTTAGAAAAACGTTCTGATAATTTTGAAAAAAGAGAAAAAGAATTAGATTTAGAATATTCAGAATTAGAAACTAAAAAAGAAGAACTTGCAAAATTACAAGAAGAAGAAATGGAAAAACTTCAAAAAATTGCTTCTTTAACAAAGGAAGAAGCAAAACACAAATTGTTAAGTGAAATGGAGAAAGAAATAACACAAGAAAAAGCTGCATTAATTAGAAATTTAGATCAAAAAGCAAAAGAAGAAGCAACCAAAAATGCAAAAGAAATGCTTAGTTATGCTATACAAAAATGTGCAGCAGACCATTCACAAGAAACAACAGTATCAATTGTTTCACTTCCAAGTGATGATATAAAAGGAAGAATAATCGGTAGAGAAGGAAGAAATATAAAAGCATTAGAAACATTAACAGGAGTAGATTTAATAATTGATGATACACCTGAAGCTGTTGTATTATCAGGATTTGACCCATTAAGAAGAGAAGTTGCAAAAATTGCCTTGGAAAAATTAATTGATGATGGAAGAATACACCCATCAAAAATTGAAGAAATGGTAGAAAAGGCCAAAGAAGAAGTTGAACAAACAATAAAAGAAGAAGGTGAAAGAGCAGCATTAGAAACAGGAGTTACAGGACTTCATCCAGATATAATAAAACTAATAGGAAAATTAAAATACAGAACAAGTTATGGACAAAATGTACTAAACCATTCAATAGAGGTGTCAAACTTAGCTAGAATAATGGCAGAAGAATTGGGGTTAGATGCCAAAAGAGCTAGAAGAGCAGGTTTATTACATGACATAGGAAAAGCGCTAGACCATGACATGGAAGGAACACACGTACAAATTGGTGTAGATGTACTTAAAAAATATAAAGAAAATCCATTAGTAATAAATGCAGTAGAAGCACATCATGGAGATGTAGAACCACAAACATTAGAAGCTGTTTTAGTACAAGCAGCAGATGCAATTTCTGCATCAAGACCTGGAGCTAGAAGAGAAACATTAGAAGCATATATTAAAAGATTAGAAAGCTTAGAAAAAATTGCAGACTCATTTGAAGGAGTTGAAAAATCATTTGCAATCCAAGCTGGTCGTGAAATTAGAATAATAGTAAAACCTGAAAAAATTACAGACGACCAAATGACAATATTAGCAAGAGATGTTGCAAAACAAATAGAAAATGAAATGGATTATCCAGGACAAATAAAAGTAAACATCATAAGAGAAACAAGAGCAATTGATTATGCAAAATAAAAGTGAAAATAAAGAAGAAATTTAATTTAAAATAAAAACTTAAAATTATAAAAAATCATCTAATTTTAGATGATTTTTTTTTGCTTTTGTGATAGAATTTATTTAAATAAAAAATTGCCAACGGTTGCCAACGGTTCCGGGTTTGTTTGGCAATTTATTGCCATTTAAACCCGGAACCGTTGGCAATTTTGTTAAGGAGAAAAGATGGTAGCAGAAGTAATAATTAATAGAACAGCAAAAAAATTAAATAGAGTTTTTGATTATAATATTCCTAAAAATATGGAAGATTTTGTTATTATTGGTAGCAAGGTTTTAGTTCCATTTGGAAAGTCAAAAAAATTGGAAGAAGCTTATGTTATTGGCATAAAGGAAGAATCACAGTATGAGGTAAAAGATATTGCAAAACTTGAAGATAGTCTTACAAATTTTCAAATTAAGCTTGCAAAATGGATGGCTAGAAGATATTTTTGTAATGTTTCTGATTGTATTAGATTAATGCAAATGCCAGGAACAAATAGTAAAGAAAATAAAGTAAAAGATAAAATTATAAATACTGTATATTTAAAAAAAGGCATTGAGGAGATCGAGTTTGAGATTGAAACAGGAAAAATAAAGTCTCCTAAACACAAAAAAATAATAGAATTTGTAAAAAGTAATGAAGGTTGTACAATTCCTGAAATAGAAATGTTTACAGATTGTTCTAGAGCTATTGTAAATACACTTATAAAAAATAATTATTTGGAAATTGTAGAAAAAACAATTGATAGAGATCCTTTATTAGATAAAAAAATAGATAAGACAAAATGCTTAAAACTAACACAAGAACAGCAAATAGCATACAAAAAAATAGAAAATAGTATTTTAAATAAAAATTTTAGTGAGTTTTTATTATATGGTGTGACAGGTTCTGGAAAGACGGAGGTATATTTGCAATTAATAAAAAAGGTTTTAGAAATTGGAAAAACTGCAATTGTGTTAGTACCAGAAATATCACTTACACCACAAATGTTAGATAGGTTTATATCTAGGTTTGGAAAAGAAGAAATTGCAGTTTTACATAGTAAGTTATCTGTTGGAGAAAGGCATGATGAGTGGAAAAAAATTAAAGAAAATAAAATAAAAATTGTAATAGGAGCAAGGTCTGCAATTTTTGCACCTATAGAAAATTTAGGAATTATAATTATAGATGAAGAACACGATTCTTCTTATAAGTCAGAGTCTAGCCCTAAATATAATGCAAAAGAAGTGGCAAAAATTATAGCAAAAAATAGTAAATGCCCATTAGTTTTGGGAAGTGCAACACCAGATATAAATACATATTACAATGCAAAAAATGGTGAAATAGAACTTTTGGAATTAACAAAAAGAGCAAATAATTCTAACTTACCCAATGTAGAAGTAGTAGATTTAAAATTAGAACTTGCAAATGGAAACAGGTCAATGCTTAGCAATTCTTTGTATGATTCAATAAAAAATAATTTAGAACAGAAAATGCAAACGATTTTGTTTTTAAACAGAAGAGGCTATTCAACATTTATAATGTGTAGGGAATGTGGGTATACTGTAAAATGTAAAAATTGTAATATAAGCCTTACATACCATAGGCCGGAAAATAAGTTAAAATGCCATTATTGTGGTTACGAAGAAAATGTTGTTAGTGTGTGCCCAGAATGTGGAAGCAAAAAAATAAGATATTTTGGAACAGGAACACAAAAGCTAGAACAGGAGATAAATAATTTATTCCCAAATGCATCTACAATAAGAATGGATGTTGACACAGTGACAAAGAAAAATTCACATGAACAAATATTAAATAAATTTAAACAAGAAAATATAGATATACTAATTGGAACACAAATGGTAGTTAAAGGGCATCATTTTCCAAATGTTACATTGGTTGGTGTAATTGCAGCAGATGGTTCTTTAAATATTGATGATTATAGAGCAAATGAAAGAACATTCCAAATATTAACCCAAGTGGCACGGAAGAGCTGGAAGAGAGAATAAACAAGGAAATGTAATAATACAAACATACAATCCAGAAAACTTTAGTATAGAATGTTCTAAAAAGCAAGATTATGACATGTTTTATGAAACAGAAATTGAACTTAGAAAACAGTTGAAATATCCACCATTTTGCGATATAATATTAATTGGGTTTAGTAGTACAAACGAAACAGAAATAAAACAAATAAGTAATGCATTATATGAATATTTAAATAGGCATTTAGAAGATAGTAAGTATAAGGTATTTAAACCAATGCCATGTCCAATAGACAAAATTCAAAATAGATATAGATGGAGAATAATAATAAAAGGAAACATGGACGAAAAAACTAACAAAATTCTAAATACATGTTTAAAACAAATATATAACAAAAATTTAAAACACACAAAAGTAAATATAGACGTAAATCCTAATAATATGATGTAAAAAAGGGGGCAAAAAAATGGCAATAAGAAAATTAAGATATGAAGGAGACGAAATTTTAAAAAAGAAGTCAAGAGAAGTAGAACAAATAGATGACAGAATGCAAGAATTAATAGATGACATGATAGAAACAATGCACAAATATAATGGGGTTGGACTTGCGGCAGTTCAAGTTGGAATATTAAAAAGACTTTTGGTAATAGACCTATATGATGATACAGGGGTAATAGTAATGATAAACCCTATAATAATAAAAGAAAAAGGAGAGCAAGAAGTTGATGAAGGTTGCTTAAGCTTTCCAAATAAATTTGCCAAAGTAATAAGACCAAAAGAAGTAGTTGCAGAATATACAAATAGAGAAGGAAAAAGAATGAAAATAAAAGCAAAAGACTTGTTAGCACAGGCAATATGTCACGAAGTTGACCATTTAAATGGAGAAGTATTTGTAGACAAAATTGTACCTGGAACAATGGAATATGCAGAAGAAAAATAAAAAATTATAAAGTAAGACATTGGGACGGGGTTTTTGTCTTAAGGTTTTTAGGCTATTACAAACCTTATTAGAT
>OJNH01000378.1_pt1 | contig 40907 bp, 34 predicted proteins | sample 1597361 | NCBI WGS metagenome assembly OJNH01 (sample SAMEA2452136, study PRJEB22498) | human gut metagenome | biome: human feces; feature: human gut; material: feces | place: Australia | collected 2012
TACGACTATTATAATGGCTTTTATAATTTTTTTCTAGATGCTATTATATATGGTATGGAAGGAGTCTTACTTAAATGCATTTTAAATTAACCCAAGAAATGAAGCAGCGAATCATCGTTTATTCTACGTCTTTCATTATCGCAATCTTATTTTTTACAATATTGAATAAATTTAAAGACATTAAACGAGCCATTCAGTTTATATTAACGATACTATTTCCTTTCCTTCTAGGAATTGGATTGGCGTTTATATTAAACAATCCACAAAAATGGGTTGAAGATAAGTTACTACAGAATATTCCAATGCATAAAAGCCACAAAAGAATACTATCAACTGCTCTTGTGTTTATATTGACCATTGGATTCTTGATCTTATTTTTCTCCATTATAATTCCGAATACGATTGATTCTGTGCGACAATTTTCTAAAAACATTGCGGTTTATTCCGATACTTTAATTGGATACACAAAAGATTTTGCGTATAAATTAAACATTTCAGAAAAGCAAGTTGAACAAATGTTGATCAATTTTGACGTCACAAAGAAAATCACAAGTGTAGTCACTGAATCGATTCCTAAAATCGCTTCTTACTCTTATGGATTTGTGAAAGGATTCATTAACTTGATTTTAGCTTTCGTTTCCGCATTCTATATCTTATTGGACCGTGAAAAACTTGTTAAGGGCATAAAAAAGTTAAATTACTCATTATTTGATAAAAACTTTGCGAACTACTTAACTCTTTGGACAAATGACGCGAAGACTGTATTTGAACAATATATCGTAGGAAATATCATTGACTCATTTATTGTCGGTGTTATCTGTTACTTTGGTGCCTTAGTATTAAAACTACCTTACACAAGTATGATTGCCCTGATTATTGGTGTCACAAACGTCATTCCCGTCTTTGGACCATTCTTAGGAGCTATTCCCGTCATCATTATCTTATGTTTGATTGATCCATTCTCAGCCTTGATTTTTACCATATTTATCTTCATTCTTCAACAGTTCGATGGAAACATTATTAAACCAATTGTACTTGGAGATAAACTAGGAATGTCAGGCTTCTGGATTTTATTCTCAGTTACTATAGGTGGTGCATTATTTGGCGTTGTCGGAATGTTCTTAGGCGTTCCTATATTTGCACTTATTTATGCAGGTGTACATGATTATATTCAAGTTCGATTAAGAAATAAAAAAATCACAATCAACGATAGAGCAGGAACTATTGATTAGTTTCCTGCTTTTTGCGTGCAATTTTTGAAAAAATGTGTATACTTATGTAAGTTAGGAGGAACTACCTTTGAATTTTATAGACATTATTTTAGATACAATACACGATACATGGGCTATGCTCCCCTTATTGTATATTACTTATTGTATATTAGAAGTTTTCGAAAGAAAGAATACGCAAGACGATAAGCTTTTCTTTGGACTACAAAGACTTGGACCTATTTTAGGCGCATTAGTTGGATTGATTCCCCAATGTGGATTTAGTATTCTAGCCGCTATGTTGTTTGTCCAAAATAACATTACACTCGGTACACTTGTCAGTGTTATGATTGCGACAAGTGATGAAGCCATTCCAATCCTTATTAGTAATCCTAAGATGTATTCATCTTTACTTGGTATTTTAGGATTAAAATTAGTTATCGCAATCGTTGTTGGATTATTTACTGATCATGTACTATTTCGCAATCAAAAAATCCTCCGCTTCGAAGATATGGAAGAAGAGGATTATGACGATGAAGAATACGAGGAAGAAGAAAGTTCAGGATCAAGCTGTCCATGTTGCTATCCTGAATATCCATTATGGATCAGTGCTCTATTACGATCTTTAAAGATCTATGTATTCATCTTTATTACTAGCTTTGTATTAACATTATTAATGGAGTTGATTGGAGAAAAAACATTATCTATGATCTTGCTTCAAGATAATTTATTCCAGCCAATCATTGCCGCACTATTCGGCTTTATTCCTAACTGTGCAGCTACAGTTGTTCTAACGCAGCTTTATACAGCTGGTGAATTATCCTTTGGATCCTTACTAGCAGGACTTGTCACAAATGCAGGACTTGGTTTAATTGTGATGATTCGTTATGAAGCCAAAAAGAAAGACATTTTAAGAACCATTTCCATCCTATTTATAACTGGTGTTATCGTAGGTATTGGATTTATGTTGTTATAGCCACTATTGTGGCTATTTTTTATCTTCCTGGAAAGATCCAAATTTCAAAATGTTCAGTATCATACCAAAACAAAAGAATAAGTATGGCAACAATCAACAAAACAATAGCGAAATATAGAGTACTCATCTTCTCCGCAAATTTGTCTGAGTTCAATTCTGGATGTGCTTCTAGTTCTTCCAATCATTTCTTTGCTATTTTATCAAGCCAATTCATAGTTACCTCTTCTTAGACTAATATTGGAAAATGAAATGGAAATATATCAATTTCCGGATGATTCCATTGATACCAAAGTGCTAAAACAAGTACATCTGCTAAGATAACAATCACATAGAATTTAATATTCTTCATTAATGTATTTCCCTTTTGCTCAAAATCATTTGAATTCAATTCTGGATGTTCATCCAATTCTTTGATTCGTTTTTTCGTTGTTCTTTCAATCCAGCTCATAATTAGTTACACCTCTCTTTTATTATATTTTAATCATTAAATTTATATACAAATATGGTAAACTTGGTCATTGTGCTGACCAAATAAGCACGAAAAAAGCTAGAAACAAATGTCTCTAGCTATCTTTCCAAAAAATGGTGGGGACGGTGGGACTTGAACCCACACGGGATTTCTCCCAACGGATTTTAAGTCCGTTGCGTCTGCCTATTCCGCCACGACCCCATCATTTATGGAGGTTCCGATCAGATTTGAACTGATGATCACAGAGTTGCAGTCTATTGCCTTACCACTTGGCTACGGAACCATTTCGTTGACTGCCCATATATAATACCTCAACGCATAATAAAAAGCAAGAAAAAAATTAATTTTTTTTACATTTTTTTAAAAACCGTACATTTTCTGTTTTTGGTTGAACTTATTTGACAAATGCCCTATCATTAAATTGTCAGTGAACAAGAGGTAAACAAGAGGTATTAATTTATATGCAACACATTATTCATCAGCTTCAAAAAGAAAAGAAGCTAAGACTATTGACGTCAATCATTATGATTGTATTTAGTGCTTTTATGCAATGTTATATCATGAATGTATTTATGGCACCATGCAATTTGATTTCAGGAGGATTTACCGGACTTGCTCTATTAATCAATAAAGTCTGTGCTCTAGTAAACATTAACTTTCCTACTCAAGTTGGAATCATCGCATTAAATGTTCCTGCTGCTATACTATGCTACAAACACATTTCTCCAAGATTCACATTTTTGAGTTGTGTACAATTCTTTCTAGTATCTTTCTTTATTTCTATCCTCCATTTTGAACCCTTCTTTAAAGATCAAATCTTAAACGTTCTATTTGGAGGCTTCTTATGGGGCTTCTCCATTTCCCTATCCCTAAGAGCTGGTGGATCTACCGGAGGAACGGATTTCATTGCCCAATACGTTTCTAGTAAGATTCATAGAGGTATCTGGGACTATGTATTCTTCTATAACTGCGCTATGATTATTGTCTTTGGATACTTATGCGGATGGATTTATGCAGGATATTCCATCCTATTCCAATTCTTATCTACAAAGACAATCTCATCTTTATATCAAAGATATGCACAAATTACCGTTGAATTTACGACAAACGATCCAGACCCAATTATCGATGCCTTTATGGCCACTTGTCGCCATGGTATGAGCGTATTTGAATGTTATGGTGCATACAGTCATCGTAAGTATTACGTATGTAAAGCCGTTATTTCTACTTATGAATTAAGAGACGTTGTCGATAATGTAAGAAAGGTCGATCCTAAAGTATTGATCAATACATACAATACAGTAAACTTCTACGGAAACTTCTATCAAAAACCTTTGGAGTAGTATTACACTACTCCATTTTTATTTTTTAATTTATGTCTTCGACAGATAACAGAAGAATGTTTTAACACCAAATTACTAAACTGTGGTTTTTGTAGCACGCTTCAAAGTTGCTATCAACTTAACAATCGTTGCATGATTTTTCTTCGTATCATTATAATTGTTTACATTCAAATAAGAACCGCAATTGTGATATGATACGTATTGCATCTGCGGTTCTTTGATCGTGCCAGGGTGTTCCATCACGCCGTCTGAGTTCATGAGAATCTATCATATTTTCACACCTCCTGCGCTATTTTGATAGCATAAATCGACAAGAAAATCGTGTAAATGCACTATAGTGCAAAAACTTTTTATAATCGACTAATTGCAGCCCACAGCTATCATAGACTGAAGTGCCATTATCATTGCCATAGCGGATAGCACGGTCAAGCACCATGATTGTCGCCACGGCACCGTCGATTTCTCTGTAGATTTCTCTTTGTACGTCTTGATGCTCCCTGCCGTGGTGATGAGAAAATATAGTGGCTACATTCGTGCGTTGCCGGAGTCTTTCGTCATGACATCAAAGAGCTTGCGGTGAGGAGTAGTCAGTTAAGACATCACTTCAATATACCAAAGTCTTTTTGATAGTTTCTGCAATAAAATATTATATGAGCTTTTCTGTCTATCAAGACTACATTTTATTTTATATATGTAGTAATATAATCAAAATAATAAGAATCCAGAATATAGAATAAAACAATCGATAGGATTTATAATCTTTGTTCTTTATACTACTGTAGATATTAAAAACTGATACTAAGAAAATAGCAGGGAGTATTCCATAAGCATATACTTTAAAGTATTGCTTGAAACATACGTTCATTATAAACGCAGCACCAATTAAAATATCCATTATTACATTAAGAATTTTCATAATGTTCTTGTCTAGATATGATAAATCTATTCCTTTCTTTAGGATAATTATATCAAATTAAACAGTCAATTCTCCATCAAAAAAAGATGTATCCATTACGAATACATCTATTTGTTGTTACGATTTCCCATGCCAATCAATTGTAAGATTCTTAAGAAGATATTCAAGAAATCCAAATACAATTGTAATGCCATGAAGATGGCAATCTTATCTTGTGCTACGACTGAACCATCCGATTGAATCAATAAACGATTCATTCTTTGTACATCCCAAACTGTGATGCCTGTAAAAATCAATAGAGTAATGATAGAAAGCAAGCGAACATCCATACTAACTCTAAATAACATCATAAAGCATTGTGTAATAATCAATACAAAAAGTCCAATCATACATAGTGAGCCAAAGCTAGTAAAATCTTTTTTAGATGTTGTACCAATGACAGCTAAACTAATAAAGTAAACTGCACTGACTAGAAAAGCAGTACCAATTGTAGCTACATCATATACATAGCCAATCGAAGTAAGTGAAACACCCATACAGATGGCATAAAGCACTAACATGACTTTCATGCCTGTACTTGATGTAGATCTTGCCATAGAAACACCAAAGGCAATGGACAAGATAAATGGTGCAATCACAAACAACATGAATAGAAACGGCATGGTACTCAATAAAATCAATAAAGCATTTGTAGCATATAAACCATAAGATACAATTGCCGTGATGGATAAGGCAATAGCCATCCATGCATAAGACTTCAACAAAGCACTTTTTAAAGTGCTTGTTGAGTAATAATTCATTGAATCGTTGTTAAACATATTAATCCTTTTTCTGGATAAATTCTAATAATTGCTGAGCAGCAATATTTAAACCTTTACGGTTTGATTTATCGAATCCTAAGTGCGTATAGATTTCACCAACAAAAACTCCGTTGTCTTCTAAAGCCTGGAACATTGTGTCGATGATTGGTTCACAAAGCTCTTGTTTTTGCATAGGACCAAATGGGTTTGCGAAGTAAGTTGTTGAAATACCAACTTCTTGCGTTGTACCCAAAGCCATACGCTTACCTAACTTACAAGTATCTTTTACTTCTTGAACAGTTAATTTCTTTAGACCAAATTCATTTGTGTAGTTGTTTGCGTACGCAAATAAATCAATTTTGTGGTTGTGAACAACAACACGATATGGAGCTGCAGGCTGAATCATACGTGAGTTTGGATTTTCTGGAGCCATGAAAATTGAACGGTCCATGTCACGATATGGAGTACCTGGATCCAAGTCATCTAGACGAATGAAGGCACCAATTTCAGTTCCCTGACCATATGGAACGCCATCTTCTAAGTGAATTGTTCCCATATCATCAAATACAACTTCTACTTCACGAATCATATCTCCGGCAGCTGCCTTTAATGCTTCAATGGATTCAGATTTACCAGCACCACTATCACCCATCAACATGATACCTTTCTTAGTTCCATCCTTTAAATAGATGTTTACGAAAGCACCATGGATTGGTAACCAACCTTTTTTCATCTGTGCCAAGTTGTGTAATGTTAAACACATTTTCTTTAAATATCCAAAGTATTCGATACGAGGATTGTCACTAATACATCCTACCCAAATATCATTGGCCTTATCATAATAGAAGTTTGTTGCATCATTTCCATCGTCATTACCAAAAATGACAACAAGATCTGGTTTTTGAGCACTTTCTTCTTTTGTAGCTAATTCAAACAAGTTAGCCATACTCAATGCACTAGACATATATTTTGAGTTGAAGTATACGAAACATAATAAAGCTCCAACTTTACAAGGATAACAGAACCAGTTTGATTCTCCCTTTTTGAAATATGTCATTGGCTGTGTATCTATTTCAGTAAACATACCTGTACGTTTACTTGATTTTGGATGCAAAATCATTGGAGTTCTTAACATAACTGTATCGATTATTGGAATATCTTGTAATGCAGCATATTCATCAGCCCATACTTTATCCAAAGTATGAACAGAGAAACATGCATTTGTTCCAGCTTGAACCTGACGATACACTAAGTTTGGTCTTCCCATTAATTTTTCTTCAAACAAACGATATGTACGAAGTAATAAATCATTTAAAGCTGAGTCAAATGCCACTAATGTATTAATACCAAAATCCGTTGAATTATCACTCTTCATATATCCAAAACGTTGTAAAGAACGCCAAGTACGATACATCTCTTCAATAACATCTAAAGTTGCATATTTATCTGAAAGATAATATTCATCTTTTAATTCTTCACAAATAAAGATTGACAATAAACGCAAGAAATGACAGAAATCATAAGAAGCTTCTTTTGAATTCAATTCACCATTCTTTGTCAAATACGCGTACATGTTCGCATTATCTGTTTCTTGATATTCAATGAAATATTGAACGAATTTTGCGAACGTATGAGATTTTAATAAAACCTCACGACTCTTTGGATATGCCAAATTATAGTTGATAATAACCTGGTTGTTAAAAATTTCAATTTTATTTTGCATAATTACACTCCTTTAACTATGACTAATATACAAGAAAATTGTATGAAAGTAAATGTAAAACTTAATTTTTTGTTTATAATTCAAGTACAAGCGTTTACATGGCGAAAACTTTTTCGATTTCAGAATAAACATCCTCAATCGCAATTTCAGTCTTTTCACCCGTATAACGATCTGTCCACTCAAGCTTACCCTCTTTAATACCACGACCCACAGTAATACGATAAGGAACCCCAATCAATTCCATATCTTTAAATTTAACGCCTGGACGCTCATTACGATCATCCAAAATAACATCAAATTTGTGTTCTTTACAGAATTCATATAGATCATTGGCAATCTTAACTTGTTCTTCATCCTTTAAAGATACTGGAACAATCGCAAGTCTAAATGGTGCAATTTCAACTGGCCATTTAATACCAAAATCATCATGATGCTGATCAGCAACGGCTGCCATACATCTTTCCAATCCAATACCATAGCTTCCCATCCAAACTGGCTGTAATTGGTTATTGGCATCTGTATAGTAAAGATTCATGCTCTTAGAATATTTTGTACCCAATTTAAATAAGTTACCAACTTCAATACCATGTTGGAAAGTTAACTTCTTACCACACTTAGGACAAATATCCCCTTCTTTAACCTGACAAAGATCTGCCACTTCAACAGGTGTAAAATCTTTACAATTGACATTCTTAATGTGACGATCCGATTGGTTAGCACCTACAATGAAGTTTTTCATATGTTTGATTTGACGATCCATATATACAGGACAATCAATGCCGACTGGGCCTGCAAAACCAACACGAGCATGTGTAACTTGTTCTACTTGTTCAAAGCTTGCCATTTCCATTTCATTAGCACCCAATAATTTCAATGCCTTTGTTTCATTTAATTCACGATCACCAGGAATACAGAATGCGATTACCTTTCCATCTACGTTATATAGTAATGTTTTAACGAAATCACTTTCCTTCTTACCAAAGAAAGCAGCCACTTCTTCAATTGTTTTTGCGTTTGGCGTATCAACAACTTCCATAGTAAGTTCTTCTTCACTAGAATCTTGCATAGTATCTACTACTTCAGTGATTTCTAAGTTGCTAGAATAGTCACAACCAACACATCCAACAACAACGTCTTCACCAATACTTGATAGAGCCTGATATTCTTCTGATAATAAACCACCCATAGCTCCTGTATCCGCTTTAACAATCTTATATTCCAATCCTAAACGATCCATGATACGGCAATATGCATCATACATTTTGTTGTAGGCTACATCCAATCCAGCTTCATCCACATCAAATGTGTACGCATCCTTCATGATGAATTCACGAACACGAATCAATCCATAACGAGGACGAGTTTCATCACGATATTTCGTTTGAATCTGATATAAGTTATATGGGAAATCCTTATAAGATTTTCCATCCATACTACTCGCCACCGCAAACAATTCTTCATGTGTTGGACCCAAAACATAACGCTTATTATAACGATCACTCAATGAAAACATATTTGAACCAAAGGCTTCACGACGACCCGATTGTACATATACATTTTCTGGAATCAATGCTGGCATCAACAATTCTTGTGCATCTTTCGCATCCATTTCTTCACGAATAATATTTTCTACTTTAGAAAGAACCTTCTTTCCCATAGGCATGATCATATAGATTCCGTTTGAACATTTTTTGATCATTCCAGCACGCACCAACAAATTGCTTGATACGCTATCTTCATCTTTCGCATTTTCTCTTAATGTATAAAAGAAACTCTGACTTAATTTCATCTTACTTACCTCTTCCACTATCTAATTTTACGAATCATCGCATCGACTTCAATAGGCCCAGACCATTTTGTATGTACGATCTGCATCGGCTTATTACATACTTCTAATACATTGTCTTCACTATCATACACATCCCCAACATGTACAATCGTACTTAAAATGTGAGGACCAAATATTTCTAAATCCTGATTTGGCATGAAATGATTCTTTACTTGTAAAGTCGCCATCTGACTTTCTTTATCATAATCCTGCACAATGGCTACATATTCCTGTGTTACCGTTTCATCATGATCTTGGTACAACTGTACCTTATATCCAGGAAGACCATTATAGAAACCTGGCCCTGTCGGTCGGTTCTCTGCCTTGGCAATTTCCTTTTTTACACGCTCAATGATTTCAACATCCGCATGCCCATGCTCATAAATATAATCAATCAACATACGATAGCTAGAAACAACCGTAGCTAAATAATAAGCACTTTTCATACGCCCTTCAATTTTCAAAGACGCTACACCCATATGGATGAAATCCTCAATATAATCCACTGCCTGCAAATCCTTTGAAGACATGGAGAATAAATTCGTTGGGTCACTTAATTCTGTTTGCCCATCCATTAAATGATATTTCCAACGACAACTCTGCGCACACCCACCACGATTCGCATCACGAAGCGTCATATGATTACTCAATACACAACGTCCTGAAAAAGAAATGCACATGCCTCCATGAATAAAGACTTCGATAGGAAGAATATTCTCTTCACAAATCGAACGAATATCATCCATTTGACATTCTCTGGCAAGAACAACACGGTCCATCCCCTTTTCTTTCCAGAATCTTGCAGCACTTGAGTTTGTAGAAGAATGCTGCGTTGATACATGCACTTCAAACGTACATCCAAGCTTTTTAGCCAACATCATAATCGATGGACTTGCCACAATAATCGCATGCACGCCAATCGAATCCAAAGTTTTTAAATACTCTTCAATACCATCCAAATCCGACTCATGCGGAAGCATATTTACAGTTACATGCACATGAGAGTTATGTGCATTCGCAAATTTGACTAATTCTGCGATTTCATCAATAGAAAAGTTACTTGCACGCGAACGCAAACTAAACTGCTTACCACCAATATATACCGCATCCGCACCATATAAAATCGCAATCTTTGCTTTTTCTAAATTTCCAGCAGGAGCTAATAATTCAATCTTATTCATTTACTTGCTCCTCCTTTTTCTTAATTGTCTCTTCTAAATACCAACGGTTTGTTGACTCATCATCCGTAATTTTAATTCCTTGTAAAGCTAAATCATATAAACCCAAGATTTCAACAGTCCAATCATCATCAAAAAACAAAGAATCAATGCGGAAGCGATGCATTCCTACATCTGTAAAATCCCACATTTCCTGTAATGAGTTGATTGGCATTTCACTAAAGATATGTGTACCCGACTCATCTTGAACAATTGGCATACGTTTGTCACGTGTTTGTTCAATCAAGTCATAATGACACGGTAATAAACATTTCGGTTTATTCACAGCCTCTAAATAGTTAGTGACCAAAGGTCTTCTTGAATACAGAATTGAGAAATACCCATGCACTAAGATTTCAATATCCGGATTGTGCTTTCCAATACTTACCACTTCTTCAAGACTCAATTCATGTGCTAAAGATACAGACTGAATGCCTAAAGACATATAGAAATCCACATCTGCACTTGAAGCCACCAATGTTTCCGGTTGATAAATCAATTTGGATTCAATCCCCAATTGTTTCGCCTCAAAATATAGACCTTCATCCGCATAGTAAATACCATCCACATCCAATTCTTTAAAAATAGAAAAGTATTCACGAACACCCGATAGATCTTCATCCATACATAATCTTAAAAAGTTGATATATAATTTTAGGCCAAGCTTTTTACACTTCTTTTTCCAAAGCTGTAAATCCTCTTTTTTTACCGTAATACTCGAACGAATCGAATAATGTTCAACACCAATGATCACGGCATCGGCCTTTGCTCTTTTTAATTTTTCTAATGAATCAATAGAATGAATTGTTGTTATAAACATAATTACTCCTTATCAAAACATACATAGTTATTTTACCACAAATGTGATTTTATGCCTACTTAACCTCCTATTTAAATCGGACTTAATTTCATATATACTTATATTAGGAGATACTATATGAACAAACAAACACTTAAAGAGAGATTTGAAGATTACAATGAACCCACAGAGCAAGAAGAAATATGGTCTGATGAAATCATTGGTGAGGAAGAATTGTAGAAAAAAAGAATGCCATTACGACATTCTTAACAAGGCTAGTTCAATCTAGTCTTTTTTAATGAATTCAACCAATTCCTTTGCACTATATACCACATGATCTGCACAAGGCCCACTTACTTGATGATGACGATTAAAATGAATCGTCTTCATGCCTGCACTTTTAGCCCCCTGCATATCATTGATATAGTTATCACCCACATAATACCATTCACTTATATCTTCCTGCATCGCTTCCATACACTTTTTAAATGCATTCACATCTGGTTTTGCAACACCGAGCTGTCCACTTGTGAAGACATGAGAGGCTTTAAAATAATCAAAGACATGAAGCACTTCTAATTTCATTCTTTGATGAGCGTCATCTCCATTTGTCAAAATCGCAAGTTCATCTTCACAATTCGAAAAATAATCAATCAATGGTGCATCCATTTCAATATGATGCTGATAATATTTATAGCGAGACTGAAACTCTACAGCTTTTGAATGAGAAAAAATAATCCCATACTTTTCACAAGCCTTTTCAATACGATAAACACCAGATTCATCAATCGTAATCTTTCCTTGTTGAAGATCATCAAAAATCATATCTCCAAACTTACGATAATCCGCATAAAATAAATCCATATCCACATCTACATTCGGAAGGAATTCTTCCATGCACTTGCGAAATGGCCAAGATAAATCATAGAGTGTATCATCACAATCAAACATTACTTTCTTCATATAATCACCAAAAAAAATATAACATAAAAAAGAAGATTTCACTATGAAATCTTCACTTGATTTAAACACTTACGAACATGTCCAGACTGACCCGTTACCTCTTCATTTTCAATTAAAGATACATGCACAGCTTCTTTACAAGATTCAATGGCTGCATCAAACACAACATTGATCTTGTTGTCATTGATTTGTTTTAAAGTATGAATTTCTTCATTTCCAAAACGATTGGCCGTACTAAACGCAATCGCAATATCACCTGAACCATTGCCCATATGCGATCCTGTTAAAGCTAAACCGACTGGCATTCTGTTACAAACTCTACGTAATTGACGATCACTTAACGGGGCATCCGTCGCAATGATCATCATGATGGAACCTTTTTCTTGTTCTAAAGGCAATTGATTCCCCTCAACTTTATCTAATAGATATTGTTCTCTTAAGCCAAAATTAGAAAGTACAAGAACACCTAGAGTATATGTATTCCCATCAATTTCAAAGATTCTTGAACTCGATCCAATACCACCTGACATTTCAAAACAAGACATGCCTCGACCTGCTCCAACACTGCCAAGTTCAAACTCTTTTTTACAATCCCTATACGCATCATATACATCTTCTTTTGTAACGACGCAATCACGAATCGCATTTAGATATCCATCGTTACATTCTCCAACGACAACGTTAACACTTGTAAGATCTTCATTTTCTTTTACCATGATATCCACCAAGGCTTGTTGAACAACACCCACATTTAAAGTATTTGTCAAACAAATATAGCTTTCCAAAGTACCCAACTCCATAATTTGTGGTAATCCTGTCGTCTTTCCAAAACCATTTAGAATACTACAACCACAAGCTAACTTTTGATGAAATACATCTTCAGCCGTACGAATAAATGTAACACCCGTTTGGTGAGTTCCTGAACTAATTGTCTTATGTCCTACAAGTACACCTTCTACATCTGTAATTCGATTTAATTTTCCTTTTTCCATAAGTAAACACCTCTTACAACCATTATAGTAATAATTTTTAATTTGCACAAAAAAAGAAGCCGAAATTAATCAGCTTCTTTCATTTATTTCTTACTTGTAAAGTTCAACTAAACGTTGTAAGTGTTCGTAACGTTCTTTAGCTACTTCTTCTGACTTAGCAAATAATTTTTCTGCTCTTTCAGGGAATGGTTTAACTAAACGAGTGTAACGAGATTCGTTGTGTAAGAAGTCTTGGTAAGTTCCATCTCCTTCTTTAGAAGTTAATGTGAATGGGTTCTTACCTGCTTCTTTCTTAGCTGGATCAAATGAGAATAAGTTCCAGTATCCAGATTTAACAGCTTTCTTCATTTCATCTTGACAGTGGTTCATTCCACCCTTAGCAATACCGTGTAATTCACATGGTGCATAACCGATGATTAAAGATGGTCCTGGATAAGCTTCTGCTTCAGCAATACATTTAACGGCTTGTGCAGGGTTAGCTCCAAGAGCGATTTGTGCTACATAAACGTATCCGTAGCTCATTGCGATTTCTGCTAAAGATTTTTTCTTCATTTCTTTACCAGCTGCAGCGAACTGACAAACTTCACCGATGTTAGATGCTTTAGAAGCCTGTCCACCAGTGTTTGAATACATTTCTGTATCGAATACCATAACGTTTACGTTTTCACCTGATGCAAGAACGTGGTCTAATCCACCGAATCCGATATCATAAGCCCATCCGTCTCCACCGAAGATCCAAACAGATTTCTTAGCTAAGTATTCTTTCTTATCTAATACAGCTTTAGCATCTGGGCATCCAGCTTCAGCAGCTTTTTCTACTTCAACTAATAATGCTTTTGTTGCTTCTGTGTTAGTACGAGTATTTTCTTTAGTTTCCATGAATTTTTCGAATGCAGCCTTGAATTCAGGAGTTGCTTTTTCGCTTTCGTTCATAGCACCTAATTTTTCGATAGCTTGTTCACGTAATACTTTTTGTCCTAATTGCATACCGAATCCGTGTTCAGCATTGTCTTCGAACAATGAGTTAGCCCATGCTGGTCCTTGTAAGCTGTCTTTGTTTACTGTATATGGAGATACAGATGCTGGACCACCCCAGATTGAAGAACATCCAGTTGCATTTGATACATACATGTGTTCACCAAATAACTGAGTAATTAAACGAGCATAAGATGTTTCAGCACATCCAGCACATGATCCAGAGAACTCTAACAATGGTTGGTTGTATTGAGAACCCTTAACTGTGTCATCAGCGAATCCAGAATCTTTCTTAGAAACGTTAGCTACTAAGTAATCGAATACTGGTTGTTCTTCAGCTTGAGATTCTTGAGGAACCATCTTGATTGCTTGAGTTGGACATACAGTGATACATTCACCACATCCCATACAATCTAATGGAGATACACTCATTGTATATTTGAATTCTGTAGCTTTTGGTTTAACATCAGCTAATTTGATTTGTGCAGGAGCAGCCTTCACTTCTTCTTCGCTCAATAAGAATGGACGAATTGTAGCGTGTGAACATACGAATGCACATTGGTTACATTGGATACATTTTTCAGGATCCCATTCAGGAACTGTAACGGCTGTACCACGTTTTTCGTAAGCACTAGCACCAGTTTCCCATTGACCATCAATGTTTCCAGTAAATGCAGATACAGGTAATGAATCTCCATCCATTTTGTTAACTGGTTCCATGATGTCTTTAACCATCTTAACTGTTGCAGGACGTCCTGACAATTCAGGTTTTGGTGCATCAGCTTCTGGGTTAGCCCAAGATGCAGGAATTTCAACTTTGTGAGTTGCGCCAACACCAGCATCGATAGCTTTGTAGTTCATTTCAACAACTGCATCACCCTTCTTAGAGTAAGATTTCTTAGCAGCTGCTTTCATGTAATCTACAGCTTCTTCAATTGGCATAATGTTAGCTAATTTGAAGAATGCAGATTGTAAGATTGTGTTTGTACGTTTACCCATACCGATTTCGATAGCTTTATCGATGGCATTGATTGTGTACAATTGGATATTGTTGTCTGCGATATATTTTTTAGATTCAGCAGGCATGTGTTTGTCTAATTCTTCGTCTGACCATTGGCAGTTGATCATGAATACACCACCAGGTTTAACGTCTTGAACCATCTTGTATCCATTTACTACATATGAAGGGTTGTGACAAGCTACGAAGTCAGCCTGGTTAATGTAGTATGGGCTACGGATTGGTTTGTCTCCGAAACGCAAGTGAGAAATTGTGATACCACCAGTTTTCTTAGAGTCATATTGGAAGTAAGCCTGAATGTATTTGTCAGTGTGGTCACCGATGATCTTAGTAGAGTTCTTGTTAGCACCTACAGTACCGTCTCCTCCAAGACCCCAGAATTTACATTCAACAGTTCCTGGAGTTGAAGTGTTAGGAGCTGGTTTAACTTCTGGCAATGATAAGTTTGTAACGTCATCCACGATACCAATTGTAAAACGAGGTTTTGGTTCGTCTTTTAACAATTCAGTGTAAACAGCGAATACACTTGAAGGTGGAGTATCCTTAGATCCTAAACCATAACGTCCACCGCAAAGAGTGATGTCATTTAATCCTGCTTCGCGAAGTGTTGTAGCTACATCTAAGTATAATGGGTCAGCTAGAGCACCTGGTTCTTTAGTACGGTCAAGTACTGCAACTTTCTTAGCTGTCTTAGGAAGAACTTTTAATAAGTGTTTGCTTGACCAAGGACGATATAAACGAACCTTAACTAAACCAACTTTTTCTCCTTTTGCAGTTAAGTAGTCGATAACTTCTTCAGCAACGTCATTGATAGAACCCATAGCGATGATTACACGATCAGCTTCAGGATCTCCATAGTAGTTGAACAAGTCATAGTTTGTTCCTAATTTTTCATTGATTTTACCCATGTATTTTTCTACTACAGCAGGTAATTCATCATATGCAGTGTTACATGCTTCACGGTGTTGGAAGAAGATATCTCCATTTTCGTGAGAACCACGCATAGTTGGACGTTCTGGATTTAAAGCGTGTTTACGGAATTCCTCAACAGCTTCCATTGGACACATTTCTTTTAAATCTTCGTAGTCCCATTTTTCGATTTTTTGAATTTCGTGAGAAGTACGGAATCCATCAAAGAAGTTAATGAATGGTACTTTACCTTCTAAAGCAGCTAAGTGAGCTACTGGAGATAAATCCATAACTTCCTGTGGGTTAGTTTCACATAACATAGCGAAACCTGTTTGACGACAAGCATAAACGTCTGAGTGATCACCAAAGATGTTCAATGCGTGAGTTGCAACTGTACGTGCAGATACATCGAATACACATGGTAATTGTTCAGCAGCGATCTTGTACATGTTTGGAATCATCAATAACAAACCTTGAGATGCAGTGAATGTATTAGTCAATGCACCAGCAGCTAATGATCCGTGAACAGCACCAGCAGCACCTGCTTCTGATTGTAATTCACTTACAACTACTTGATTTCCAAAAATATTTTTTTGTCCAGCTGCAGACCATTGGTCAATAGAGTCTGCCATTGGACTAGATGGAGTAATAGGATAAATTGCAGCAACGTCTGTAAAAGCATACGCAACGTGAGCCGCAGCCGTATTTCCATCCATAGACTGTTTTGCTCTAGGCATTAATATTTCCTCCTTTATAGATATTCAATACCATAGTTTATTATACGAGCTTCATGTCAAATTTTAAAGGTTAAATTCACCATAGAGGTTAGTCTCATCTAATTTGTAAGCGTATAAAAAAGAGACGTAAACACTTGCTTACATCTCTATTTTCATCATTACTCTTTACCTAATAGTTTGAACATGTTCTTTTTATAAACTTCAACACCAGGCTGATTGAATGGGTTAGAATCATTCATCAAAGTTGTCATTGCGATGGCCTTGAAGAAGAACATACACATATTACCAAAGTCATAAGAAGTCATGCCTGGCATAGTTAATAAGATATTTGGAACTCCACCTGTTTCTTCATGAGCCTGTAATGTTCCTTTGGCAGCCATTTTATTAGCCCAGTCCACACTCTTACCAGCCAAGTAGTTCATTCCATCTTCATTGGCTTCATCATTAGGGAATGTTAAATCGATCATTGGTGTATCAACATATAAGTTTGTTTCAAACAATACTTTCTTACCTTCCTGAACAAATTGTCCTAAAGAGTGTAAGTCTGTTGAGAAACATACTGAATCCGGTAAAATACCCTTTCCATCTTTTCCTTCACTTTCTCCAAACAATTGTTTCCACCATTCAGCAACCATCTGCATTTGAGGTTCATAGTTTACTAACAATTCAACATCATATCCTTGGTTTTGAAGAATACGACGAGCCACTGCATAACGGTAAGCTGGGTTCTTTTCAAGATCTGCATCTCCATATTCACCCATACCATCATGTAAACCTTTCATCAAAGCATCGATATCGATTCCAGCTACTGCGATTGGCAATAATCCAACTGGAGTAATTACTGAGAAACGTCCACCAATATCATCAGGAATTACGAATGTTTCATATCCTTCTTTATCGGCTAAAGCCTTCAATGTTCCTCTAGCCTTGTCTGTAGTGGCAATAATACGATTCTTCGCATCTTCACCATATTTTTCTTCCATAAATTGTTTCAAGATACGGAAAGCCAATGCTGTTTCCGTTGTCGTTCCAGATTTAGAAATAACATTTACAGTAACTTCCTTATCTTTAATATGGTTCATAACCTGTGAAATATAAGTAGATGAGAAAGTGTTTCCCATATAAATAATTTCAGGCTTGTTGTCACCATATAAACCATTCATCATTTCAATGGCAGCACGAGCACCCAAATAAGATCCTCCAATACCACATACAACGAATACTTCTGTGTTTTCACGTACTTTTGCGGCAACCTCTTTAATGCGACTAAATTCTTCTTTATCATAATTGTTAGCCCAGTTTAGCCAACCGATAAAGTCGTTACCCTTACAAGTACCATTTTGTAAAGCTTCATCAATTGCGCGAACTTGATCTTGATAAGCCTTTACATCTTCTTTTAAGAAAGCATGATTTAAATCTAATTGAATCATTTTTATTTCCCTCCATAGCTATCCTAAAGAAGATTATACCACGATTTAACTTTGTATGATATAATGTTTTTCGTTAGGAGTGTGAATTTATGATACCATCGTCCTTATATCCACTTGTCACAGCTCTTTTGAGCAATATACTTGCACAAGTGTTAAAAACGGTCGTATATTATTATAGAACTGGCAAATGGGACTTTCACTGGGTCATCGCAAGTGGCGGCTTTCCAAGCAGTCACTCATCGACTGTAACAGCCCTTTCCCTTTCCATTGGAATTCAGGAAGGATTTGACTCAGCCATATTTGCCGTAACCACCATCTTTTCCTTTATTGTTATGTACGATGCATGCCACGTACGCTACTATTCCGGTAAAAACATTGAGCTAACACAACAATTAGTCAAAGATTTACGCGAAATGACAGGACTTCACTTTGATGATCCCATCTATCAGGAAAAGTTAAAAAATGTACTTGGACATAAATTTGTCGAAGTCATTGGAGGATTTGTGGTTGGACTTGCTGTCCCATTGATCTTATGTCCACTATTTTTATAAGTTAGGAGTGTTGTTTTATGGATACTGTAGTAGATAGTAAAGCCGTTAATGATTGTTTAGATAAGATTCGCCCTTACATTCAACATGACGGAGGCGACATTGAACTATTAGGAGTTGATGAATTCAATGTTGTCTATGTATCTTTTAAAGGTGCATGTCAAGGATGTATGATGGCTTCTGAAGATTTCTCAGGCGGAATCAAAGAATTATTGATTGAAGAAGTGCCAAACATCCGTGATGTAGTACTAGTAGGTTAAGATATCGAAAGATATCTTTTTATTTTTAGGAGTTTTGTTTATGTACGCCAAAGAACAATTACGAAAATTATTAATTCCATTGATGTTCGAACAAGTTTTAACCGCATTAATGGGATCTGTCGACACCATTATGGTCACCAACATAGGTTCGGCTGCAATTTCCGCCGTTTCCCTTGTCGATTCATTAAATATTTTGATCATCAATATATTTGCCGCCATGGCAACTGGAGGCGCCATCATCTGCGCCCAATACTTAGGATCCAACCAAAAAGACAAGGCCAACCAAGCCTTGAAACAATTGATCTTTTCCGTAACCCTTATTTCTATACTGATTACCCTACCATGCATCCTATTCAGAAGACCCCTATTAAGCCTGATCTTTGGATCCGTAGAAAAAAACGTGATGGACAATGCATTAAACTATCTTTTCATCACCGCCCTATCCTATCCCTTTATCGCTCTATATAATGCAGGTGCCGCAAGCTTTCGAACCAGTCAAAACTCAAGACTTCCCATGACCATTGCGTTTGGCTCTAACATTCTAAATATACTGGGAAATATCTTTTTCATCTTTACCCTAAGTTTAGGCGTAGCTGGAGCTGCCCTATCCACACTCCTTTCTAGAATCATCAGTGCACTTATTATCCTGATCCTTTTAAAACAGCCCAAACAAGATTTATACATGGATTCCTATTTAAGTATCCGACCAGAAATTGAAACAATCACGAAAATATTAAAAATCGGTATTCCAACCGGTATTGAAAATGGTATGTTTCAATTTGGAAAACTTGTGATTCAATCCACTGTATCTACAATGGGAACAACAGCCATTGCCGCCCAAGCTATGGTGGCCATGCTTGAAAGTTTTGCATGTCAAGCAAGCATCGGTATTGGACTTGGTATGATGACTGCCGTAGGAAAGTGTGTGGGTGCTAAAGAATATGAACAAGCTAGACACTATACGATTTCATTAACCAAACTAGCTTGGATGGTATGTATTATATTCTGCGCTATAATCATGCTTTTTATCCAACAAATCACAAGCCTTGCGGGAATGGAAGCAGAAAGCGCAAAACTTGCCATTTGGCTAACACGCATTGTCTTCGCTTATAAAATGATATTCTGGACACCCTCATTCTTACCAGGCTATGGCCTAAGAGCGGCTGGCGATGTAAAATTCAGTATGATCACATCCACTTTATCTATGTGGATTTGTCGAGTTGTAGTTACCATCTTTTTAGTACATCAATTCCAAATGGGACCTTTAGCTGTATGGATTGGTATGGGTGCCGATTGGACAATTCGTTCCTTTATCTTCTTAGCTCGTTTTAAATCAAATAAATGGCTTGAACATAAAGTCATCTAACACAAAAGGAGTAGTTCACGCTTAATGTCTGTGAGATGCATATATTGTGCATCTCTTTTTTAGTGCAATATCGTATTTATTTTAATTTTAGATTTTATGTTTCAAACTATAAAGGAAAACAATTCAAAATTTTTATAATCACAAAAAATATAAGAATATTGAGTCTTTTCAAAAATAAAAAGCGAGCCCTACCGATTGGTTACGATAGTGATTCGCTAGTTTGCCGTCTGATGACGACCTTCGTCACTGGTAATTTACCACACATCTGTGAAAATGCAAGGAAATTATTAAGCACTAATTGAGACCTTCTGATCCAAAAATGGTAATGTCATAGTGAAATCAATTCATTCTTAATATTTGTCATACTTCCTTAAATATTTGTTCCATGAAATACTGTAGTTGCACCTTCCACTTGGACTATTCGTTCATTTATTTTCTTAGCTCGTTTTAAATCAAATAAGTGGCTCGAACATAAGGTCATCTAACACAAAAGGAGTTTATACACGCTACTCCTTTAAAAATCTAATTTGACTTTTTGGCTTTTGATTGACTCTAATGCATCACAAATATTGTTCTTTTCTGTTTCACCAATGACTTGATCATCCGCTACAAGTTGATACATTCCTTCATCTATTTCAATCATTTTTGTCAACAATCTTATTTTTTGACAACTCTTTCTGACCAAAATCTTTAAATTTATCAAATTGTTCGCAAACAGATGCATAAATATCTTGTTGCGTTAAAAGAGTATCCATTAAATAATTTCTTTCAAAATCCCATTCTTTTAAGCCACGCAGATAAAATGCACGATCTCGATCTAATAGTACAAATGGAATATGACTATTCTGTAGACATTGTTTAAATAGAATCATTCGTCCAGTACGTCCATTTCCATCTCCAAACGGATGTATTCTTTCAAAACAAACATGAAATTCTACAATATCTTCAAATGATAGAACCCCTTTATTTTGAAACTTTTCCAACAAGGCATCTAATTCCGTTTCAACATCCGCTGGTTTTGTCGTTTTAAAAGGATTTATCATTCCAATCCCATTTTCCCTTACTTTAAAACCACCTACATTATATGCTGGATTATCCTCATAAGACGTACCTCTTTTCAAAATCATATTCATTTGAATCATCATTTCTTTTGATAATGGTTCATCTACTGTCTTCAACATATAATCAAACAACTGAAAATGATTTCGTGCTTCTAGTGCATCATCTGAATGAATTGTTAAATCATTCTCTTCAAATATTTGTTTTGTTTGATTCTTAGATAAATGAGAACCCTCTATTTTGTTGGAATTAAACGTAAACTTAATTTGTGTCCACACATACAAATCCTTATGTGAAATCAATTCATTCTTAATATTTGTCATACTTACTTAAAAATTTGTTCCATGAAATACTGTAGTTGTACCTTCCACCAAGGCCAGTCATGATACACATCATAACCCCAGAAATCACACCAAGCATCGATGTGTTGATCATAAAGGATGGTGCTAAATCGTCTTAAAGATTCAACACATTCTTGTTCCCAATTACCTTGTCCTACACAAAAGACCAATTTGGATTGTTTATACAATTCCATATAGGGATGATCTAAAGACATATTTTTCATGTAGGCACATGGATTATTATGGTATGTATTTTCATCATGATAATCTCCATAGAATAATTCTGTATCATAAATACCAGATAGGGCTAATAAGGTATCGAATTGTTTAGGAAAACGGAAAATCAAATTAGCGGCATGCGTTGCCCCTAGACTTGCTCCCGTCACCATCCATTTATCATAGTTATTCATTTTCTCTTGTACACTAGGAATCAATTCTGAAAGGATATATTCAAACCACAACTCATGTTTCAACATACGCACCTTTGTATTATTCGGATAGGACCATGTTTCTAAATCCAAAGTATCACACGTAATAATCGTTAATTGATTGAATTCGATCCATTTCGATACTTCATGAATCATACCACGATCTTCCCATTCAAAGAAACGTCCATTTTGACTTGGAATGGCCAGACATAATTTACCGCCTTGGCCATAGATTTTATATTCCATTTCACGATCCAAACAATTTGAATACTCTTTTATATATTGCACTTGCATGGTGTTACCCCTTTCAGAAAATTTTTGTTTTATTATAGCACATTTTATTGAGTTTTAAGGTTTCTTGCTTTATAATTGTACTGTTTTTGACAGGAAAGTGAGTGACAGTATGTCCAATAAAGAAAAAATTCTTAACATTGCCGTTATCGCCCACGTTGATGCCGGTAAAAGTACGTTAGTCGATGCGTTTTTAAGACAAAGTGATGTTTTCCGTGACAACGAAGAAGTTGTTAACTGTATCATGGACTCAAACGATCTAGAACGTGAACGTGGAATTACGATTTATTCTAAAAACTGTTCCGTTATTCATAACGGTGTAAAAATTAATATTGTAGATACGCCAGGCCACGCCGACTTCTCAAGTGAAGTTGAACGTATTATCCGTACCGTAGATACAGTTATCTTATTAGTCGATGCGAGTGAAGGTCCAATGCCTCAGACTCGTTTCGTATTATCAAAAGCTTTGGAAATTGGTTTAAAACCAATTCTATTGATCAACAAGATCGATAAGAAAGACCAAAGAGCCGAAGAAGTTGTCGATGAAGTTTACGAATTGTTCTTAGACTTAAATGCCAACGACGAACAATTAGACTTCCCTATCCTTTATGGTGTAGCAAGAGAAGGACGTGTTCAATACGACCTTAAAACTCCAAGCGACAACATCGATCCACTATTCGATACAATCCTAAAACATTGTGATGTATATCCAGATATGGATGAAGAACCTCTTCAAATGCAAGTATCTGCCTTGGCATACGATGAATACATTGGTCGTTTAGGAATTGGACGTTTATATTCAGGTGTTTTAAAACAAGGACAACAATATATTCGTTGTAACCAATCTGGATTGAATGCCAAAGAAAGCTTATCTAAATTATTCGTATACAAAGGATTGTCTAGAACAAGTGTTCAAGAAGCACATTCAGGCGATATCGTAGTTATTGCGGGTATGCCAGATATCAGTATTGGTGATACAATCTGTACAGCCGATCACATTGAGCCAATGGAACACATTGAAATTGAAGAACCAACTCTATCTATGAACTTCCACGTAAACTCAAGTCCATTTGCAGGACAGAGTGGTAAGTACGTGACAAGTCGTAACTTAAAAGAAAGACTTGAAAAAGAACTTGAAGTTAACGTTGGTTTAAAGGTTGAACCAACTGATTCAGCCGATTGCTTCAAAGTTAGTGGACGTGGTGAATTGCATATTTCCGTATTGATTGAAAATATGCGTCGTGAAGGCTATGAACTAGCTGTTTCTAAACCAGAGGTTATCCTACACAAAGATGAAAATGGACACAAAGTAGAACCAATCGAAGAAGTTGTATGTTTAGCTCCAGAAGAATATTCAGGAACCATCATCAACAAATTAAATCTTCGTAAGGGTGTTATGCAAGATATGTCTGAAGAAAATGGATATGTGAAAATCGTATATACAGCACCTACACGTGGACTATTAGGTTTCCGTTCAGAATTTATCAATGATACACACGGTGAAGGTACATTAGTACGTCGTATTAGTGGTTATGAACCATATAAAGGAGAAATCACACAACGTATGGAAGGTGCTATGATTTCAACTGAAACAGGTGAAGCCATGACTTACGCTTTATGGAACCTTCAAGAACGTGGTCAATTGTTCATTTCTCCACAAACACCAGTTTATGAAGGTATGATCATTGGTCAAAGTTCTAAAAACATCGACCTTGATGTTAACCCTTTAAAGAACAAGAAATTAACTGCCATCCGTTCAAGTGGTCGTGATGAAGCGATGTTATTAACTCCACCAAAAATCTTCTCCCTAGAAGAAGCATTAGAATGGATCAACGATGATGAATTAGTAGAAGTTACTCCAGATGCGATTCGTATCCGTAAAAAAGGTTTAACAGCTCTAGATCGTCGTAACTTATATCGTCAAAAGATGAATGCTCAATAATTAAACGGATTCAAATGAGTGTCACAAATAGTGATGCTCATTTTTTTATGCTTATAATTACTCGCCATTTCATCTTTTAAGCAGAATTACATCTCAAATGTTTTTTCTTTCGCATTGACCCACTTCGTCGCTCTGAATCTTTTCTTCCTCTCTGCTCCAACACTGATCTTCTCTTTTTCTCACTTTCTATAGCGAATATTATAAAAGTCGTAACATATAATTTGACTAAGTTTATATTCAAACTTGTGCTCTGACTTTTTTCATTTAATTTGATTATTAGTTTTCATACTCAATTAATCAGGCAGTCAACAATCTACTCTTAGACTGTAATGCAATTGAACACAAAGAAAAAGCTCATCAACGTACAATGTAGAATTCTACACGGTGCGCCAGTGAGCAATCTTTATTAAAATAACTCTACTCGTCCTAATAGCATATCAATTAAATTGCAATGGAAAATACCATTTTCATCGTAAAAATTATGCGGTATATCCATGCGAATAATTATTTTTTTGAAGAAATCCTTCGTAAGCATTAAAGAAGCCAATTCAGAAGATGTTTTCTGTTCTGTGTCCATCCGAAATGCCGATTGAATATAGATTTTTCGATCAGCATCATTTACTACAAAATCTATTTCCTTCTGAAGATTTTTCCCATTGCTTCGATCCGTTACAACGCCAACATCTACACTATAACCTCTACGCATAAGTTCATTGTATATGATGTTCTCCATAATGTGCCCTGGATCATATTGACGATAATTTAAACGAGCATTACGTAAACCAACATCTGTATAATAGTACTTATTGGGGTACTGAAAATAAGTTTTCCCCTTAACATCATATCTTTTTGCCATGCTGATCAGAAAAGAATCTATCGTATGCTGCACATAGTTCGCGACCAAGGTAGAACTTATTTTTTCATTTTTCATACTAGTCAAGGCATTCGATATATTCGTGGGGTTTGTCAATGAACTTATCTGCGAAGCCAAAAAGTCCAATATATCGCCAAGAATATCTTCCCTTTCAATTTTGTTACGTTCCACAATATCTCTAATGTAAACTTCCCTAAAAAGAGAAGTCAAATAGTCCTTTTTATCTTTTTCATCTTCTAAAGCCAATAACCTAGGCATTCCACCATAAAGCATATAGGTATCTAACGCTTTTCTTTCATCCCCTTTAACATGCGAATAATATTCTTCAAATGATAGCGGATAAACATGAATCTGTGTTGCGCGCCCTCTGAATTCCGTAGCAATGTCATTAGACAAGCCTTTAGAATTACTTCCAGTTACATACACATCAAGATTTCTGTATGCTTTCAGTTCATTGAGCATATCATAAATCGTAACTGTAATTCCGCCATTTTCTTCATCAACAACTTTAGTAGTATATTGTACTTCATCAATAAAAAGATAAAATTTTTCTTCTTTTTTATCACAAATCGCATCTTCTACATACTCGCAAAGAGTAATCGGGTTTCGATATTTGTAATATCGTCTTTGATCTAACTCAAACTTAAGAATATGGTCTTCTGGTACTCCCTGAGAAAGAAGATACTCATAAAACAGGTCAAAAAGCATAACTGATTTTCCACATCTACGAATACCAGTAATAACCTTCACCTCTCCATTCCACATATTGTGAATCAATCGTTTCAAATAAGAATCTCGCTTAACCATTTTTTCACCTCACACTTGCGTCGTATTTGTCGCAACTTTCACCTGTAGTATACCAACTTATTCTAAAATTATCAATCCTTTCGCAATTTTATACATTAAACTTACGACGCATACGTCGCTAGTACAAGGTATACACATCTTCAAAGACATTATTTCAACTGCCGCTCAAACATGTTTATCAAAATTATGTTTGATAAACACATCACTGGATCTTACAATTTCTAGTGAAAGACAATCATTATAAGCATATAGACTCTTTGTTTTTTCTACAGTAATGAATATGTACGAAATATGCATTCGTGTGAAATCCACCGTTTATTATTGAACGCAAAAAAGGTAGGTGCACAACACCTACCAAGTTACGCGGGCTCATCACCCTAAGTTCATGAATCAGTAGCGGGCTCATCACCCTAATACTCATCTCTTACCAGCTTCAGCCGCCTCCGCCACCGGCGCCTCCACCAGAGAAGCCACCAAAGCTAGAGCCCATGCTATCGGCTGTACTTTTCATTTGTTCTGTTTGATAATCCAATAAATTTTGATGGATTGGTTCATACATACTTCTTGTCAGCATTCTATAATAGAAATAAGAAGAATATGGATCTGAATAATACGAATCATACCAATCTGGTTGTGCCAAAGGAATCGTACTAAATTTCTTTGTCCACATTTCTGAAAGTCCAAAGGCCATCGCATATGGAATGACATCATAATAGTAAGATGGATTTTCCATAGACAATCTTTCCAATTGTGGTACTTCTGCTTTTTCAACAAAGTCTTTAAAACCCAATAGCTCAGGAGCTACACTTTTGAAGTAGTTACTCACCACATTAAATTTAGAAACCAAAAGTATTGGTAGTGAAACAAGCACAATGCCTATCATCATAAATTCAAATGGAACAATACTTAGAATCGAATTACATTGTCGATATATAAAGTATGCAAGAATTAAAATAAACGCAATACTTAATACTTTCTTTAATACGCCTAGCTTATTCTTGTTAAATACTCCGGTTGCAGCTGCAGAATAATTTAAAACCATCATAAGCACAAAGCTAAATGTCGCAAGAATGGTTTCAATCAAATTATCTACAATACTATATCGAGTATTGAATAAGATACATACAATCATACAAATCATAGCTAGTATGGTTGTCACAAACCCATGATCAATACTTGATAATTTTTTATTACCATTAAATTCATCATTCAAAGCTTCTTTGGCATCATCCATAGCCTTACCAAACTTACTTGATAGTTTCGATAATTTCACACTGTTTTTTGTTTTAAACAAGCCGTTATAAATCTTCTTTTGATGTTTTAAAATAGGCGGTTCATGATTCTCTACCTTAGTAAGAACCAAGTCATCCTCCGTTTCAGAAATGGTTAAATACCCTTTACTTGCCCAATATGGAATCAAGGCCATTAAATCCTCTTGATCCACAGACTCATCCACAATCGTTCCAACCATAGCTGGATCCATATCTTTTGGTGGATAGAAATTGACCACTGGTGTAATATGCGCTTTCTTTAAAAGAAGAGCACGAATCAAACTGTATAAGCCAAATAAAACAGCTAAACCTAAAAAGATAAATGGAGTTTTTGAAGTGGTTTGTTTGGCACCCACAAAATAGCCTTGTCTTAATTCACCAAAAAGAGTAATGGCTTGTTTAGCACCAATATCATAGGCAGAACCACTAATAGAATTAGAAGTAATGATGGGAGTCACATTTAAATCATTCGATTGGTTTCCTACACTTCCACTAAAAACTTGAATGTTTGACATTTCTTTTTCTGTCAAAGCCTTTTCAAACTGAATATCAAAATTAAAATGAGAAATGGTTGTATCCCAATTGTTTCCAAGAACCGAGTAATAGATAAAATCCAAATCAGAATGATAATCTTCTGGAATGACAATCGTATACGTCAACGTATACATATGAGGGCCAATGATCGTATAGTCTTCACTACCAATTTGAATCACACGATTTCCTGAATCAGAATCCACTTCATACTCATCATTTAATACGTTGATATCCTGAATCTTTAACTTATACTTTTCATTTCGATTGACATACATCGTTTCTGGAATATTACGATAAATCCCATGACGATAACTTGAAAAGTTGACATCAATCACTTCTTTCACATCAATCGTATTGTTTGAATGATATATCGCATTTACTGTATAGTCATCGATCGTATACCCACCATCATCTGCATGAATATCCACAACAGAAAAGCATAGAATGAAGGCAAACAAGAAGGCGCAGACCTTCTTAAAATTTAACTTGAACATTTTCTCTTTCCGAAGCATTGGCCACTTCAAACATTGTCTTCTTTTCAAAATGGAATAAAGATGCCACAATATTTGTCGGAACACTCATAATCACATCATTATATTCACGAACTAATGCATTATAGTATTTACGAGAATTTGCGATATCCTCTTCGACATTCTTCAATTGATTTTGAAGATCCATAAAATTCGTGTTGGCCTTTAAATCTGGATATTGTTCAGCCACCGCAAAAATTCCCTGAATGGCATTTGTGATCTTATTTTCACTATCCATAACATCCTTTGATGTTTTCGCCATATTTCTTTGGGCAATTACAGAACTTAAAGTTTCAGCCTCATGTTTCGCATATCCCTTAACCGTTTCAACTAAGTTAGGAATCAAATCAAAACGCTTCTTTAAATACACATCCATGGTAGAGAAACCCTCATCCACTCTATTAGATAAACGAACGAGCTTGTTGTAGCTTGACATTACAAACAATACCAACAAGACGATTAATACAATAACAACAATAATTAAGATCATAATAAAATCCTCCTGACAAAATTATACCTCAAATAAACAAAAAAAAGTAGAAGCATAACACTTCTACCCTTACTCATATATATTACCAGTCTGTCGCAATATCTAATTGAGTATCTGAATTTTGCGTAAAACTACCTGTATCACAGACGATTCCCTGTCCTAATGAAGTATCTACAATAGATCCTCTAGGATACTTATTTAAATCGGCTGCCACAATAACATAATCCCCTAACATCTTCGCACCATCTTCACGAACCCAATAATTATCATTGTTTCCCATACCACGCATAATGTCGACTACCCCTGACATATTTAAGTTGTAGTATGTTTCCTTTCCATTAGGCCCATAATATACACCACCCGATGCAGTAAGTGCATTCGCATTACTTACATATTGTGCGTATGATGGTTGCGAATAAATGACCTGAGTCACCGCATTATAATTATTTTGAACGAATGTTGTATCATTCAATAACTCCGGCTGCTCTAAGATCATTTCTTCAACGCTTTTCGACTCTTCTTGTTTCTTGCTAGATCCTTCCTCGATATCTTGAATCTGTTCTTCGAATTTCTCTTTTAACTCTTCTGTTCCGTTTTTTGTATCTACACGCATTAAAATGTTTGTATCCGCATTATTCGTTTTGGCATAAACCTTACTTTCTTCCCCAATAACTGATGATGTTGTTAGTACTGTTAACGCTAATGTCGACAACAATAAACCCGAAGCCAATCCTTTTCTTACTACACTACTCTCTAAATTTTCTTCTTTTAAAAAGTTCAAAACACCCTCCAATCTTCCCCTTAAACCCCATAAAATACGAGGCAATTGTTGTCAAATAAATGAAAACAACAATTAATACTATACACAATTCTAAAAAAAATGCAAATTTTGGCCTAAAAAAAAGGCCGTTTCAAGCCAAAAGTGGCGAGAACGACCCATTTGAAAGCGATGTTTTCAAAAACTAAAACTAAAAACCAACTACATTTAAGATGGCTGCAATTGACCAAATAGCTGCCATTAAACCATTTAAAACTTTGCCGAACTTTTTATCGCTCATATAAGCCAACGCAAGGCTGTATAAACAACAAATAACTTCTAAAACAATAATAACCATCAATGTGTTAAATGTACTAAACATAAATCTCTTCCCTTCTAAACATTTTTATAATCTTGCACATTTTGTGTCATTGCCACATTACGCTGTCTTTCTAGATTCATATCTAGATGGGATGCATCAAGAATAACACGGATCATATCTTGATAGTTATTCGCATCAAAGACAAAATCTGGCAATACATACTTACGATTATGAATCGTTTGATTAAATCCAAGAATCAATAGGTTATGTAAGAATGCTTCTTTAGTGGCATCTACGATTTCATTTTCATAATTGATATCTAAATAATAATCGCATGTGTTAAACAAATTCAGTATTTCACTCGCCTTGCATCCTGGATACAAGTGTACATTATCATATTTTTCAAAAGACATCAACTTTTGTGACATTTCTGTTAATGCACAAACATGAAATTTCATATTAGGTAATGCATTAACAAACTCAGTTAATTTTTCGATGTGATCTGAATTTGTACAAATCAATATATTATTTGTATGTTGATTCTCTTTTTCAAAATTATAGACAAAACCAAGTGGTTTCACAATATCCCTATTTGCACCTAATTCAATAAGTTTTTCATACGCTTCCTTTTTCTGAACATAAATCTTAGAAGTTCTTCTAGAATGACCATCCAAAATAACCTGCATATTTCCAGGAATATCCTCGCGATATCCTTCTTGCCAGAATAAGACATCACTATGTTCTTTGTCTTCTAAGTTTTCAGATACAAAGAATGGATTTGATAAGGAATTATAGAATAATCTTGTTGGATAAATATCTAATTCGGTAAATAAATGCTTCGCAAATTCCACTTTATTCTTAAAGATATATACCTTATCATTTTGATTTAAAATAATGTCATGTGTGACAAAGTTTTCAACCACTTTTTCATTGCCCGACGCATCATAATAACTTCTAGATACTAGTTGACCTTTTTTATTAAAAATTGTCTTGGCATACATGAACCCATCTTGATTATAATGATCACTTACACGAACGACATGCGTATCATCATACCAATCTACAATCTTCACAAGTCTTTTATGTAAAGGAGATGCGAAGAATATCTTACCTCTTTCATGATTCAAATCAAAGACTTGGCCACCTGAATTACTCGCCTTGATTTCCCAATAATCCGGTACATCAATTTGATTGAAATAGCGAGCTTTTCCTCCTTCTTTTTTACCACAATAATACGTATAAATACTTGTCACATCATCTGGTAAAAAGCCTTCATCACTAAAAGTGAAAACCGGACCATCAAAGCCAGAAGTTCTAAAGCTTTGATACAACATTTGACTCTCTTCATCAAAATTTTCTAATAATAAAACTGGAGTTTCTAACATACAGCTTCCCTCCATTTTTCTTGTACGTTACAAGTTAAGAAATCCTTAGCTACTTCATAAGATACAGAATGACACTTCTCTAAGTCTTGCTTAAATAAATCGACAATACCTTTTCTTAAAGCCTCTATTCTTTCTTTATCCTCTTCAGGTAAAGATATTAAATATCCATTTTCACCATTTCGAATAAAAGTAGGATTTCCATAACGAACATCAAAACCAATGATTGGTAATCCTCCACCAACCGCTTCCATTAAAGTCAGTCCAAAGCCTTCACTTGTACTTCCTGCAATATAAGCCTCATAATTTTGATACACTTCACTTAAATCATGTTGACCCATTAAATGAATATAATCAGAAGCATTATTATCTCTAATGATAGTTTCAAGCTTTTCTCTTTCGCCACCAACACCATAAATATCCAAAGATACTTCTGGCACTTCAGCACGAGCTTGAATTACAGCCTTACAAATCCAGTCTACATGTTTTTCACTAGCCAAACGACTTGCCGTAATCAAAGAATAAGGTTTGCGAGTAGAACTAGGATATTTCAATTCTGGTAAGGATCCAACTGGAATGGTATATACACAAGGAGTTACACCATAATATTTTTCAAATTGTTGAACCATCAAATCACTCTGTGCTTGTGTTGAACAAATATAGAAATCAATATGTTTATGCATATTAAATTCATATTCATAGAAATTATTCCATAAAATATAATCCTCATTTGTATCCTTTTCACTAAAGTGATCCGCATGTACGACTGTACCTACTCTAGCAGGCTTACAATTCATAAGAATGGATTGGCCAATATCTGTAGAACGATCAATTAATACGACATCATCACTAGTAAGATTTAATTTTGATACCATATATCCTACAAATTCTTCTTTTGAGCAAAGAATCTTATCCTTAAACTTATACATCACACGATCATCATCAATGATTTCTTCATAGGCAACACTACCATTTTCATTAAAGAAACGGCGATGATATAAATGTGCTGCATTATCTAATGGCGCATAATATTCTGAATACACACGTCCATATGTAAAATAATCTTTTCGAATTAAAAATCCATTGGAAACCATTTCTACACGATGCACAAAATCATCATGATCATTGACCATATAAGCTGTATAAAAGTTATTACTTCCACCAAACACATAACGACAAATCTTGCCTTCTCTTGTTTTTGTATAATTTAAATCTGAAAATGTCTTTTCTAAATCACTCAACGTATATGTAACAGGTGCTGTTTTAAAATCCGTAAAGAAAGTATATAACCAAATAACTTCCGAATCTAAAAAACCAATATTCTTTGTCATATGCTCCATATTTTCAGAAGGAAACATATCTGTAAATACAAACTTGGCATCGACACCAATATTACGAAACATTCGAGCACGATAGATCTGGGCATATTCAACACCACTACTTGCCCAGCCAATGCCTAAATTAAAATTATATATCATAATCAAAAACTCCTTTCTTTAAGGATACAATATAATCATTTCATTGTCTTTACCAAATGAGACTTCTCCCAGTAAAATATTACGAATCATCGCCTTTTTAATCGATTTTTCCATATCTCTAAAAGAAAGTCTTGCCTCCCTTTGGTATTCATATAAAAGATTACGCTGCGCCGTAGAACGACCAGAAATCGCTGCCTGCAATTGCTGCAAGTAGTCAACCTCTTCAATCCAACCATCATCTAAAGCTTTTAATGTACAAAGTCTGCAATATTCTGAGAAACGATTTCCCAACACTTGTTTCTTATCCTTAAATGCCATATCCGCATAATTTTTTAAATACTCTTTTCGATTCTTTGAAGGAATAGAAAGCTCTTTAATTCTATACGATAAGTTATCTAAAATATAACGATTCATCGTAAAATCATCGATTTTTTTATTTTTCTTCAAGTATTCATCTATATTACGCTTATAAATTTCAATAAGCACACTCTCATCCAAGCTCTTTCCATCCAACAAATCATTTCTTGTCTTATACATAATCGTTCTTTGACGCTTCATAACACTATCATAATCCACTGAATTTTTTCTTTGGAAGACAGCAGATTCTTCCTTGATTTTCTGCGATTTATTAATGAGTCTTCTTATTCTTCTTTTTGAAATATATTTATCTTTTTCAATATATTTCTCCATGAAATCATCGCCTAAAATTTCACATACATCATCCTCTAGAGAAGTATAGAAAATGGATACACCTGGCTCTCCCTGACGTCCGGCACGACCTCTAGCTTGTCTTTCATCACGTGTATTATTCATACGACCAATTCCTAATACACATAAGCCACCCAATTCTTTCACGCCTGGACCCAAACGAATATCTGTACCACGACCTGCCATACTCGTAGCTACTGTTACAACATTTTTCTGTCCAGCCTCTTTAATGATTTCTGCTTCCCAGAACGCATTATTCACATTCAATACACTATGTTCAATATTTTCTTGTACCAATAATTTCGACAACATTTCCGTATCCGAAATCAAAGAAGCAATCAATAATACGGGCTGTCCAGTTTTATGTCTTTTAACCGTTTCTTTAATCACCGCATCAAACTGTTCTTCACTCGTTTTAAAATACTGATCTGGTAAATCAATACGAGCTAAAGGTTTATTAGGTGGAATAACAACAACTTGTTTATGATAAACTTCTAAAAGCTCATCTTTCCCATCCGCAATTGTTCCACTCATACCTGACATTTTAGGAAATAAGTTAAATAAGTTTTGATACGTAATTGAAGCTACTGAACGTTGTTCCTGACTCAATTTTAAATGTTCTTTTTCTTCAATCGCTTGATGAGAACCTCCACGAAGTTTCATTCCCTTCATTTTACGCCCCGTACTCTTATCAAGTAATACAATCTCACCTTCATCTGTTGCGACATAATCAATATCTTTTTCTAATAAGAAATGGGCACGTAAAGCTAAGACAATATGTCTTAAAACATCAAAGTTTTCTTTACTATATAAATTTTCAATACGGAAATAACGCTTCGCATATTCAATTCCTTTATTAGTTAACCATACCTTTTTATCTTCAATTTCATAGTGAACATCTTCTACTAATGTCGTCACAAAAAAGTCAGTTATTCCATATAAATTGGATTGAACACGAGGAGAACCCGAAATAACTAGAGGCATACTTGCACTATCTAATAATACAGAATCCGCCTCATCAATAATTACGTAATAAAAATCTCGCATAAAACGATCTTCTTTAGACTGTACTAAGTTATTTAATAAATAATCAAAGCCCAAAGAACCATGTGTTGTGTATACAATATCCGCATTATAGACATCCTTTTTTGAATCATTGTCTAACTTTTCATTTGTATCACGCTTTACACCCGCTTCTACACTCAAACCTAAAAACTTATAGACTTGACCCATCTCTTCGGCATCACGAATGGCCAAATATTCATTGGCTGTTACTAAAATACTACTTTTTCCTGTCAATCCATTTAAGTACATAGGCATCGTTGCCGTTAAAGTCTTTCCTTCACCCGTATTCATTTCACATAAATAACACAAATGAAGTGCAATACCACCTAAAATCTGTACATCATAAGGAAACATACCTAATACACGATAATCGGCTTCACAACATACCGCAAACGCTTCAGGAAGAAGATCATCTGTTGTTTCACCATTTTTTAAACGTTCTTTGAATTCCAACGTTTTATTCTTCAATTCATAATCACTAAGTTCTTTAACCTTTTTACACTCCTCTTTGACTTTACCCAAAAGAAAGTGTAATCTCTTATCAATTTTATTCATTTTACCCTTCCTTTTCTGTAATCACAAAAGAATGAAAATGCATCTTAGTACCACCCGCATTAATCAACTGTACACGATAGCTATATGTTTTTAAAGGACACTTAAAATCCATTTCCGGTTCACGAATAATCAGTGTACCCGCCTCATTTTCATAACGGTCATAAAATACCATTCGTATTAAATACGATTCAAAATCACTCATATTCACTTGAATATGATAAGAACTCTCCCCATCAATAATTGGAAGAGATGGTTCTGTTCTCATCATTTGATAATTTACTTTGGAATACCACTCTTTAATAATCGTTCCTGGAGGCATCAATTCATTTTCAAATTCAATATCTTCACGAGAATGAAACCAAATTTTTGAACCATATAAATAGGTTCCAAACGTATCTTCATTCCATACGACTTTCCATGATTTATTCTTCATCTGGTTCACCTCTATCAAAATCATTTTTTAATATCTCATCATATTGATTTTTAAACCACGCAACAATACTATACGTATCATCGTTGTGTCTTCCATGAACACCCTTGCCAATGACTTCAACACCAACATCGTCAATATGTGAAATCAAACGATTATAGGCCGTCATATCATAATCATCTTCTAACATATAAGAAACAATAAATTTAGTTTGGGACCAATCCGTTTGATCAAACAAATCCCAAAAGCGATGATTCAATGCATCAATTGACTTTAAACTCATATCTCCACAATTTTTTGACAACACATCTAAAGAAGTAGGAAAACCTCCAGGTCTAGAAATACGCTCATTTCTAGCTATATCTCCTAAACTAGCTAATGGTTTACCTAATAAAATCGCATGCGGCCTTAATTTACAACCATTATATAAAGCGCCAAACGTTCCCATAGAAAGTCCAGATAAAATCAATTGTGACCTATCAAAACCTAATTGTTTCAAACAATCTTGAATACCAGAAACAATAAGATTCTCATATTCTTTGTCTCCCAAATAGAAAGCTCCACCTTCCAATCTTGATTCAGAAATCAATAAGAATGGTGCTCCCATATTTCGCATCATATAGAATCCTTCAAAACCTTCTTGCGCCTTATAACCACTAAAATAAACATTCAAAGGTGGTTTCATATCTCCTGGATCAAAGTACATAAAGACTTCTTCACGTTTCGATGTAACCTTACGGATTCCTCCAGGTAAAAATGATCCATATTCTTTACGTGAATGACGATCATGTAAACCTACTATTTTTAATTTACCCTTACCCTTTGCGAGTAAAGAAATAAATACAGGACCATCTATCTTATCATTACTTAAATGAACAATCGAACTTAAATCTTTTTCTGAATAGATCCAACGATTCTGTAAGGATGAAAGTGAACCACCTTCAAACTGTTCGATTTTCAATTCAATCGAAACCGACTCATTCTTTTCATATTCTAACCATAAATCTAAAGTTTGACCTTTAAATAAAGGGATATTATATCTCCAATACGCCACTTGATAGAAATCATCCCCATAATCACCTTCAAGTTCAACACCTGAAAAGCCATTCCAGAAAACACTGCCTTTAAAGCTTTGCGAAATAGATAGAGTTTGAGGAACAAATTTTTCACCATAAGTATGCGAATAGAAAAGCTGTATATCCTTATCAATAAACATTTGTAGAGAAACTATATCTACGTATTTAGCCATTCTAGAAGCATAGATCCATTTTGTCCAACCCTTCAATTCAACCGAATCTAGCACAAACATAGTATAAGCACGAATCTTCTTTAGTAAGATATATGCCTCTTCTTTATTGACACAACGACTTAAAACACCTACATCATAACCACGTTCTGTAGCCTCTTTTAAATCGTCTACATAATTCCAAGTTACATTATCAGGAATATGAAGTGTTAAACTTAAATCTTCATTTCCTACTTGTAAAACACTAATCTTGTTCAACTTGCTTCATAACTCCCTTCCACTTACGAATTAAACTTGCCGTATTATAGTCCTTACCTAATTCATAAGAATAAATCATACACTTATTCCAATTCGTAATATTATCCAAATAATACTTTAAACCATTCAATACTTCAGATACCTCTTTGACAATAAAACCATTCTTTCCATCATGCACATATTGTGTATTAAAAGAAACAATTTGAGGAATGGCACTACTAATACATGAAATCTGTAAATATAGATCTGGACGTGCTGTCACATCCACCATAATACGCTGTTCACGAATACATTTAGAAATACTCAATTCATCCACGCATTGATCTACAAAGAACTTGATTGGAACTTTCTTTTCTTCGTCCAAATCAAACTCCGCTTTATCATTCGTTTCTTTACGAGCTAATCTTTCATCGAATCCATTTACTTTTAGTACTTCACGAGTAAAATTCAAAATCGAATCCACACGATCCCAATTCGCATTTCGAGTAAAGAAATGAACTCGTGCCGTTTCATTTGTTTCAAAATAGGATGCGAATAAAACAATCAATTCTTCAAATTTAGATTGTTCAATTGAATCAATAGGAACCAAAATATTTTGAACCGTTAATTGTTGACTAATCCCAAAATCAGCTCGCGTATCAAATGGTGTAATATCTACAATTGGAAGTTTCTTTTCTGCATAATCTTCTAATAAAGAAATCTTGTGTTTCGAATCGACAATACAATAGTTCGTATTTTGAATCAAAGACTTCAATTCAGGATCCTCAAATAATTCCAAACGATTTTGATAAAAAGATAAAATTGTCTTACGTTTTTGAAACAATTTTTCTAACATATCATGATGTAGTACGTGCATAGCCAAACAGAAAATATCATCTTTTGAAGTCATTTCATCTAAATATGTTGAAAATACTTCTTCAATCAATGATTCCATGGAATTATAACTCAAATAATCAAACTTAAATCTTTTATTATCTATCAAATAAAATGGATTTTCACCATTGATTTCAATATGCCCATCCTCAAAGAAATGACACAATTTCCAATTCCCTTTCCCATCCAAATATTGTTCATAAATTGGTTGATTATTTTCGTAAATAATAGTAACAGATAAAAAGCCTCGATCATCATATACATTTTTACGAATCATAACTTCAGATTGAAATAAAAACACTTCAATCATATTTCCATCTTCACCAAAGTGTACTTCCGCATATTTCATATTATTTACATAAGCCACAATACAAAATGGCGTATAGACAAATTCTGTATGTTCAGGCCACATCAAATCATGATAGGAAAGAATATCTACTTTTGTACGTCTAATTTCTTGTATCGCATCAAAACAAGACCAATATGGTGCATGGAATACACTTTGTCTATGAAGAAAGTGACGAAAGTTTGGACTATACGATAAATTCAAAATTTTATAATCCATAATGTCATTTCGGTTAAACATCTGAATCTGTTTAACACTATCATCAAATTCTGTTACTGCACGACGAACATAAAAATATTGTTCATTTTCTTTATATTCATTTCCATGATACCAGGAAGGTACAAAATACATCATAAATACTACCCCCTATATAAATGGCTTATATGAATCAAAATCACGATAAGCACGAATTTCTAAATAAATACTACAAATAAATCCTGAAAGCATCATAAACGTAGTTGGAAGCATAGCCACGGATGCATCTACAATACCTTTATATTGTAAATACAAACAAAGACTTAAACAACCACACATGATTCCACCACTAATACAGCTCAATATTAAAACCCATTTACGAATATATCGACGTGTAGGCTTACCTGCAGGAACATTCTCTATACAATCCCCCACTTGTAGAAGGTTATCCGATAAATCTTTTGGATTCACAAATAATAAGCTTAATAGAATGGTAAACACAAACATCATGACTACATATACACGCATACCAAATAATGTAGACATATTTAAATTCTTATATAAAAAATTAATAATTTCTGATTTATGATAATGATGAATCAAAGCCACAATCAATTGTGGAATCATAAAAATTGCAGAACCAAACATCAACGCCATAAATCCTACAGGATTGTATTTAATAGCCATATAATTCTTTTCGGCATGCACATTATGAACTGAAACTCTTTGAACAGGTATTCTTTTCTCATGCATTTCCATAAAGATCATAATTATGACCATCACAAAAGAAATAGCTAGAGGAATCATTAACGCGTCAAGAGAAGATTTCATTAATATTCCAACTAAAGTTTCTGTCATATTTACAATAATAATTGGCGCAAATCCACCTACACCATACTTTTGATTTTTCATTAATAAATATTGTGCAATACTTGCTCCGGCCATCAGTTCAAATATAACTACTAAAATACTCATTATATTACGGTCAACATATTTTAAACCAAGAGCATAAAAAATAGATTGAACCAACGCAACAATAAAAGTAATGGACGTAATCCAATAATTCATTGCCTTAGGTGACGTACGAGCCTTAGCCTCTTTTGAGCGTACCGCAAATAAAATCATTACAATTAAACTTGCCGTAATATAAGGCGAAATACCCAAACTCATAACATAACATTGTTTATTTGAACCATTTACAGCTAGTGACAACACAGCACCTAGATCCAAACTTAAATTATCATAAGCACTCATATCAATTCCATTCAATGGAATTCTATGACATACAAAATAAATTAAAATAATAACAATTGAAAAAAGACATCGATTTCTAACTAAATGCGTTTTTTCCTTCATAAACACCACTCCCAAAAAAATAACAGTAACTAAAAGTTAGTTACTGTTATATTTTATCATTATTTCATCTTTTTATCTTTAGATTCTTCTTTTTCCTTCTCTTTTTCTTCTTTACGACGCTTACGAGTCTCATTCGAAGAAATTAAAGCACCAATAATTGGAATCCATGACCACCATACTCTATGAGCAACATCCAACGTTGACTTAGGCATCTTTTCTTTTTCGATTGATTCTTCCTTAGCCTTAGGAGTTACATCATCCTCTACAGTTTCTTCCTCACTAACTCTTGGAGCTACTTGTAAAGGAGCACGAGTATCAACTACAACCTGACGATAAGCAATTCCGCCACCTGCAGTACTTGTAGTAACACTTGTTGCGTAGCTTTCTGATGTAGAAGCACTTTCACTGCTTGATGCAGATTCACTACTACTCAATGATTCAGAGGTACTTGTAGATTCACTGTCACTCAATGAAGCTGACGTGCTTTCTGATTCAGAAGTACTTAGAGATTCAGATTCACTTGCAGATGCTGATGTACTTTCACTTGTACTAACTGATTCAGAAGTAGATTCATTCTCACTTGCTGATGTACTAGTTGATTGACTGTCACTTACAGAAACTGATGTAGAAGTTGATTGGCTTGCGCTAATAGATTGACTATTGCTGATTGAAGTAGAGTCGCTCTGGCTTACTGAAGTTGAAGTACTTTGGCTTGCACTGATAGATTGACTGTTACTAATTGAAGTTGAATCACTTTGGCTTACAGAAGTTGAAGTAGATTGTGATCCACTAATTGATTGACTATTGCTGATTGAAGTCGAATCACTTTGGCTTACAGAAGTTGAAGTAGATTGTGATCCACTAATTGATTGACTATTGCTGATTGAAGTTG